>Ga0265293_10000383_pt1 | contig 106615 bp, 99 predicted proteins | sample Munlanlewell138R_FD_192505 | JGI IMG/M metagenome (GOLD analysis project Ga0265293, IMG submission 192505) | Leachate microbial communities from a municipal landfill in Southern Ontario, Canada - Leachate well 138R | ecosystem: Engineered > Solid waste > Landfill > Unclassified | place... | reverse complement strand
GGAGAACTTCCAGAAGCTCGGCCGCAATCCCACCGACGTGGAACTCATGATGTTCGCACAGGCGAACTCCGAGCACTGCCGTCATAAGATCTTCAACGCCGACTGGATCATCGACGGCCGGAAACAGGAGCACTCCCTGTTCAAGATGATCCGCAACACTTACCACCACCACAAGGAAGGCGTGCTGTCCGCCTACAAGGACAACGCCGCGGTGCTCGACGGGGCGGTCGCGGGCCGCTTCTTCCCGGATCCGTCCACCGGCGAATACGGCTATCACCGGGAACCGGTGCACATGATGATCAAGGTGGAGACGCACAACCACCCCACCGCCATTTCCCCGCACCCGGGCGCGGCCACGGGCTCCGGCGGCGAGATCCGCGACGAGGGTGCCACCGGCCGCGGCGGCAAGCCCAAGGCGGGTCTCACCGGTTTTTCCGTGTCCAACCTGCGCATCCCCGGTTTCGAACAGCCCTGGGAGACCGATTTCGGCAAGCCCGGGCGCATCGTCTCCGCGCTGGACATCATGCTCGAAGGCCCCATCGGCGCCGCCTCGTTCAACAATGAATTCGGCCGGCCGTCCATCAACGGCTACTTCCGCACTTTCGAGGAGAAGGTGCCGGGACCGAACGGCGATGAGGTGCGCGGCTACCACAAGCCCATCATGATCGCCGGCGGCCTCGGCAACATCCGCGCCATCCACGTGGAGAAGGATTTGATTCCCCCCGGCGCGCAGCTCATCGTGCTGGGCGGTCCGGCCATGCTCATCGGCCTGGGCGGCGGCGCGGCCTCGTCCATGGCCCAGGGCACCAGCCATGAGGACCTGGACTTCGCCTCGGTGCAGCGCAGCAATCCGGAAATGGAGCGCCGCTGCCAGGAGGTGATCGATCGCTGCTGGCAGCAGGGCGAGGACAATCCCATCATCTCCATCCACGACGTGGGCGCGGGCGGCCTGTCCAATGCCATGCCCGAACTGGTCAACGACGCCGGCCGCGGCGCGCGCTTCGAATTGCGCACCATCCCCAACGACGAGCCCGGCATGTCGCCCAAGGAGATCTGGAGCAACGAATCCCAGGAGCGTTACGTGCTCGCGGTATCTCCCGAGCGCATGGAGGAATTCAATGCCATCTGCGAACGCGAGCGCTGCCCCTACGCGGTGATCGGCGAGGCCACCGAGGAACAGCAACTGGTGGTGGGTGACGCGCACTTCGACAATACGCCCGTGGACATGCCCATGGAGGTGTTGCTGGGCAAGCCGCCCAAGATGCTGCGCGACGTGCAGCACAAGCCCTTCCACAAGCCCGACTTCGACACGCGCAGCATCAACTTGCGCGACGCGGCGTACCGCCTGCTGAAACTGCCCACCATCGCCGACAAGCGCTTCCTCATCACCATCGGCGATCGCACCGTCACCGGCCTCATCGCCCGTGACCAGATGGTCGGCCCCTGGCAGGAACCGGTGGCGGACTGCGGCGTCACGGCGGCGAACTTCGATACCTATACCGGCGAGGCCATGGCCATGGGCGAGCGCACGCCGGTAGCGCTGGTGGACCACGCCGCGTCCGCGCGCATGGCCGTGGCCGAGGCCATCACCAACATCGCCGCGGCGCGTATCGACAAGCTTTCCGATATCAAACTGTCCGCCAACTGGATGGCGCCCGCCGGCCACCCGGGTGAGGACGCCGGTCTGTTCGATGCGGTGCGGGCAGTGGGCATGGAACTGTGCCCGGCGCTCGGCCTCACCATCCCGGTGGGCAAGGATTCCATGTCCATGAAGACGGTGTGGGACGACGACAAGGGCGAGAAACAGGCGGTGACTGCGCCGCTGTCGCTCATCGTCACCGCTTTCGCCCCTGTCACCGACGTGCGCCGCACGCTCACCCCGCAGCTGCGCAATGAAGAGGGTGACACGGACCTGATCCTCATCGATCTCGGCCGCGGCAGGCAGCGCCTGGGTGGCTCCTGCCTGGCACAGGTCTACAAGCAGACCGGTCACCAGGCGCCGGATCTGGAAACGCCCGAACACCTCAAGGCCTTCTTCGACGCCATCCAGACCCTGAACGATCGCAAGCTGCTGCTCGCCTATCACGATCGCTCCGACGGCGGCCTGTTCGTCACCCTGGCGGAGATGGCCTTCGCCGCCCGTACCGGCGTCACGGTGCAGCTGGACGGACTGGGCGAGGATGCCGCGGCGGCGCTCTTCAATGAAGAATTGGGCGCGGTGATCCAGGTGCGTCATCAGGACACCGACGACGTGCTCGCCTGGCTGCACGATTTCGGCATGGGCAAGCACAGCCATGTGATCGGTGAACTCAACGACGAGGATCGCGTGGTGATCATGCATCGCGATCTCGAGGCCTTCTCGGAGCTGCGCGTCGATCTGCAGCGCGCCTGGGCCGAGACCAGTTATCGCATGCAGTCGCTGCGCGACAACCCGGAGTGTGCGCAGGAGGAATTCGATCGCCTGCTCGACGTTTCCGATCCGGGCCTCAGCCCCGTGCTCACCTTCGAGCCCGACGAGGACATTGCCGCGCCGTTCATCGCCAGGGGCGTGCGCCCGCGCGTGGCCATCCTGCGCGAGCAGGGCGTGAACGGTCAGGTGGAGATGGCGGCGGCCTTCGACCGCGCCGGCTTCGCCAGCGTGGACGTGCACATGAGCGACGTACTGAGCGGCCGCGTGCAGCTCAAGGACTTCCAGGGCCTGGCGGCCTGCGGCGGTTTCTCCTACGGCGACGTGCTGGGTGCGGGCGAGGGCTGGGCCAAGTCCATCCTGTTCAATCCCCGCGCGCGCGAGGAATTCGAGACCTTCTTCCATCGCGGCGACAGCTTCGCCCTGGGCGTGTGCAACGGCTGCCAGATGATGAGCAACCTGCACGAACTCATTCCGGGCGCCGACGGCTGGCCGCGCTTCGTGCGCAACGGATCGGAGCAGTTCGAGGCGCGCGTGGCCATGGTGGAGGTGCTGCGCTCGCCGTCCCTGTTCCTCAAAGGTATGGAAGGCGCCAGGCTGCCCATCGCCGTGGCTCATGGCGAAGGCCGCGCGGAATTCCGCGACACGGACGCGCCGGCCCATGCACTGCGTGAACACCTCGCCTGCGTGCGATACGTGGACAACTACGGCGATCCCACCGAGGTGTATCCGGCCAACCCCAACGGCTCACCGCTGGGCCTCACCGGCCTCACCACCCGCGACGGCCGTGTCACCATCCTCATGCCGCACCCAGAGCGCGTGTTCCGCACCGTGCAGTATTCCTGGCACCCGGACGACTGGGGCGTGGACGGCCCCTGGATGCGCATGTTCCGCAACGCGCGGGTGTGGGTGGGCTGAGGCGGGCGAAGTGAAGCGTGTATGAAGGGATAAGCGTCACGCGGAGGGCGCGGAGGCGCGGAGGACGCGGAGGGAATGAGATACCCAACGGGTTACGTTTTCGCGGGGAGGGAACCCTCGTGAAACGCTACCTGTCCTGCGTCAGGTTTTCTGATGAGCTTTCACTCTAGAGAAACCCCCCGCTTTCTCCGCGTCCTCCGCGCCTCCGCGCCCTCCGCGTTCAAACCCGACCCAATGCTCTTGCTTCACTCGGCCATGGACACCCCGGCACGCGCGGCCAGCTGCTGGGCCATGGTGAGGTGGCCCTCGAGGACGGGCAGGGTTTCGCGGGCGAAGCTGCGCAACTCGGCGGACTGGCCGTTCTGCGCCTGCAGCCGGAACAAATTCACCGCATCCTGATGCATGCTCACCTGGCTGGCCAGGTATTCCCGATCGAACTCCCGTCCCGACAAGTCGGCCAGCTGGTCGCGCATCTTCGCGTGTTCCGGTGCGATGGCCTGGGGCGCCACGATGCCTTCGTCCTGGGCCTTCTCCAGCAACTGCGCGTTGGCGTTGCGGTGATCGGTGATCATGCGGTCGGCGTATTGCTGGACGGCGGGGCTGCGTGATTTCTGACTCGCCAGGCTGGCGAGGGCGATCTCCGCTTGATTGCTCTGCGCGGCCTTGGTGACGAAGTTGTGGTCCTGCGACGACACACCGGAGCGGGTCGCGGCCTCGTCGGTGGTGTCACGGTCCGTGGCACAGCCGGCGGCCATGCCGGCAAGCAAAATTAACGCAAGCGTTGCGACCTGTTTCATGCGTGCCTCTCCTGGATGTGCTGGCGTGTGCACAGCGTAGCAGCGCGACTTCGCGGTGCGATGCGGCTGGCCCGTTTCCAACGGATTGGTGACCTCATCTCCGTGGAAATCGTTGCCTATCGAAGCCGTGTTTCAGTGCAATGGCCGCCGTGGGTCCTCATAATGCGTGCCCGGCACCGTGTCGCCGAGCAGATGCTCGCGAAACCGCTCCAGGTCAAGGTGGACGCGACGCATTGCGGCCTCCAAATAGGCAGAGGCGTCGTGCGTGGGTTCCGAGGGTTCCAACTCCATGTCCACGCTCAGGCGCGTGGTACCGAATGCCGTCGGCACCATGTCGACGACGGCATCGTTCAGGTGCTCGGGGCCGCGCCAGGCAAGGCGTCTCGCAGGCACGTTCTCGATCACCTCGGCTTCCCACTCGCGCATCTCGCCGTTGATGCAGCCTCGCCAATGCATGCGTCCGTCGCCCACGTGGCGGACCTCCGCGATGTCGACCATGAAGCATGGGTAGTCTTCGAAACGCAGCCATTGGTCGAACACCTGTTCGACCGGTGCGGTGATCTCGATGGAGTCATGCACACGCGCCATGGGGTCGGCTCCGTCGGGGCCAGGTCCCTCTGGCAGAGATGGTCTGTCTGTTTCCTACTCTAGCGTCCAAAGGCGCACGCGCACCCAACCATCAGCAAATTGGAGACGAGGTGGCTATGCTTTCGTCAGGTGCTGATGGAGGCGGGCATGCCTGCGAGTCGTGAAGGCAAACGGGTGCCGGACGTGGTGTTCAAGGTCCACGAGGACGAGCACTGGAGCGATGTGAGTTCCAGCGAGGTGTTCCTGGGCCGCACCGTGGCGGCGTTCGCATTGCCGGGCGCCTTCACTCCCACCTGCAGTGCGGCCCACCTGCCGCGTTTCAACGAGCTTGCCCCGCTGTTCCTCGCCAACGGCGTGGACGAGGTGGTCTGCCTGTCGGTCAACGACGCCCACGTGATGAACGCCTGGCGCAGGTTACAGCGCATTAACCACGTGCGCCTGCTGCCGGACGGCAACGGCGACTTCGCCGCCGGTATGGGCATGCTGGTGGACATGCGCCACCAAGGCTACGGTTGGCGCTCCTGGCGCTACTCCATGCTGGTGCGCGACGGGATCATCGTGAAAATGTTCATCGAGCCGGAGCAGGAGGGCGATCCCTACGAGGTCTCCGACGCGGACACGCTGCTGCACTACATCAATCCGCAGGTGGTGATTCCGCCGCCGGTGACCATCTTTACCCGCGAAGGCTGTCCCTACTGCGCGCGCGCCAAGCGCATGCTGGAGGAGCACGGCTATTCCTATGAGGAAGTGGTGGTCGGGGTCGGCCTAAGCGAGCGCAGTCTGCGTGCGCTCAGTGGTAGCGAGATCACGCCACAGGTGTTCGTGGGCGGTGAGCTCGTCGGCGATTCCGAGGCACTCGCCACCTATTTCGCCAACTAGGGTTGATCGTCCCCGGGCGTTGCCGTCGCGGTGGATGCAAGGCATGATCCATCCCCTTCTATTCATGCCGACTGCGGTTAAGGCCGGCCGCTCCGATGCCCATCATGACCATTGCCTTTTTCCGCCTGCGTGCGCTGCTTGTGTCGCTGGTCGCCCTCGCGGCGCCCGTGTTGCTCGCCGGCGTGCTCGATATGTATGTGGCCGAGCCGCTGCGTGATGCACGCACTCTGCATATCCGCCTTGTGCCGGTGCACGCCAAATCGGCGGCCGAACTGGCGGCGCGCATGGGGGCAGAGCAATATACGTGGCCGCCGGCCGCGCCGGTCCCGCGCTTTGCGGTAACCGCGTTGCCGAGCGACATGGGCTCGCTCGATGTGGCACAGCGCAAGGCCGTGTTCTTTCGCAGCGTGTTGCCGCTTGCCATTGCGGAGAATACGCGCCTCGCACGCCTGCGCACCGTGTTGGAAGGTGCATTCGCGGTGGGGCCCCTGACGCCCGGTACATGGCGCTTCCGCCAGGCGTCGCAGATTGCGCGCGCCTTTCGCCTGGAAGGGGACCTGAACGATGCGGCGCTACGCTCGGAGCTGTTGCGGCGCGTGGACATCATCCCCGTGGCACTGTTGCTCGCGCAGGCCGCCAACGAAAGCGCCTGGGGCGGTTCGCGTTTTGCGCTGGAGGGGAATGCGCTGTTCGGCCAATGGACCTGGATGCCCGACGCAGGCATCACGCCGCGGCAGCGCAAGAAGGGGGCGCGCCATCAGGTGCGCGCCTATGCGGATCTACGCGGCTCGGTGCGCGCGTATCTGCACAATCTCAACACCGGGCATGCCTACGAGGATCTGCGCGCGCTGCGCGAAGCCATGCGCCGGGAAGGTCGTGCACCCGATGCACTGGCGCTGGCCGGGACGCTGTTGCGCTATTCGGAGCGGCGCGAGGCCTACGTGGCCGAGGTGCAGGCGCTCATTCGCAACAACGGTCTCGATCAGTTGCCGCCGTTGCAGCTGGCAGCGCTGCCCGGTGTGACGCCCTGAACGAGTGTCGCGGGAGCGGCTTCGGGCCGCGATTCATGGAGTGTTCTCTCGCCAAGATGCAGAGAACGCCAAGATAAACGTCGCGACATTCTCCTGGGCGATCCTGGCGTCTTTGCGAGAGTCGCTTGTCGTCACCCAGCCTGTTCAGTCCACCATCCACGGCTGGCTGAACCAGTAGTAGCGTTTCCCGCCGGCGGGGGCGGTGCAGTTGTAGCGGCTGCGTCCTTTCGGCAGCGGTGCACTGGCCTGGATGCGGAGACGGCGCGCTTCGATTTCCACACGCATGGGCCTGCCGTTCAGATAACATGCCACGGCCTTTGGCGCGGGCCCATGTTCCGCCAAGGTAATATCGAGCCGGGGTGGATTTTCGCGCACCAGCGGCTCGGCAGGTTCCACCGCCGCGACCGGCAGCGGCAGGCTCGCGGCCTTGGTGGCGAAGCCGTCGCGCGCGGCATAGGGTTCGGCCATGGGATAGCGTGGCAGGGCGCGGCGATCGGACAGCGGACCGATGGCACCCGAGTGCTGACCGAAGCCCACGTAACCCAGTTCCTTCACGTAGTCCGCCAGCGCGAGCGTGTATTCGCCATAAGGAAAGGCGAACAGGGCCGGCGCCGTGTTGGTCTGCGCCCCGAGTTCCTCTTGCAGGCGCGCCTGTGCCTGTTCCAGGTCCTGGCGCACGCGTGTGCGCCAACGGCTTTCATCCTCCTCGGGCAGACGGCGCCACAGCGCGGTGTGGCCGGCACCATGATTGGCGAAGCGCACGCCGTGCCCCTGCATCTCCCGCATCTGCGCCCAGGTCATGTAGTCGCGCAGGCCGCGGTCCACCGATTCCGTGTTCACGAACACCGTGAAGGGCCAGCCACGATCGCGCAGGCGTGGGAAGGCATGGCGGTACACCGAGGCGTAAGCGTCGTCCACGGTGATGGCGATCGTGCGATCGGGAATGGCCTCGCCGCGCTCAAGGTACTGCACGATGCGCTCCAGCGGCCAGACCGTATAGCCGCCGCCCGCGAGCCAGTCCAGATGGGCCTCGAACTGATCGATGCGCACGCTGGTGGAGGGATAACGGTCTTCGCCGAAGCGGTGGTACATGAACACCACGGCATGGGATTCCACGGCGGCGGCGAGGGCGGGGAGCAACAGCAGCAGGGCAGCAAGCAGGCGCACGGTCGATTGTCTCGCAGTGAGGCAGATGGACTATTTAGCCACGGCTTTGGACCAAGGCATAGTCGCCGCTCTTTGGCTCCTCTCCCGGAACCCCGGAGGGAGAGAGGGCAAGAGAGGCACCAGCAGGCAGGCGCCGGAGCTCAGGGTTGGCGCGGAGGAGCGTCGTTCGCCAGTTGTTCGTTCAGCCAGGTGATGAGCCGCTCGCGCTGTCCCTTGTTGGTGAACACGGCGATGTGGCGCGCACCGTCCACCAGCCAGAGGGTTTTCGGTTCGCGGGCGGCCTCGTACAGGGCCTTGCCGTGGTGCGGTGGGATGATCTGATCGTCCCGGCTGTGCACGACGAGCAGCGGTACCGGGCTGATGTCGTCCACCGCGTCGAGCGGTCGGAAGTCATCGGAGATGGTGAGCGAGAGTGGCCATTGCAACGGCCAGGTCAGCCACCATTCGGAAAGCAGTTCGCGCGCCAGGCTGCGATAGCTGGAAGGCGCGCCTTCTACCACCAGGGCGCGTACTTGGGTGCGCGCCGGCGCGCGCGCGAGTCCGCTGATGGCCGTGGCGCCGCCCATGCTCTGCCCGAATACGACGACGCGTTCCGGGTCCACCTCGGGCATGGCGGACACGTGCTGGAGTGCGGCCGCGAAATCCATCTGCAGGCCGGCCAGTGAAGGACGGCCATCGGAATGGCCGTACCCACGGTAGTCGAACAGGAACACCTGGTAGCCGTAGTCCGGCATCCAGTACACGCTGCCGATGTGGGTGCTCACGTTTTCCGCATTGCCGTGCAGGAACAGCACGGTGCCGCGCGGTTCCCCCTTCGCGGGCAAGAACCAAGCGTGCAGGCGCGTGCCGTCGCCGGCGCGGAACCACACGTCGCGGGCCTCCACGCCCACCTCGGCGGGGGTGAGCACGTGCTGGCGCATGGGCTGGAAGATGAGTCCGGTGCAGCCGCTGAGCAGGAGCGTAACGAGCACCGCCAGCAGTCGCACGCGCATCAGAAGTACCAGTGCAGCGACAGGCCGCCGTCGATCAGGTCGGTATGCTCGAGACGGGTGGCACGGAGTTCCAGGCGCAGCGCCATGTGGTCGGCCAGCGTGAAGCCCGCCTGGGCGAAGACCTCCGTCTCGTTGGTCCAAAGTTCCGTGTAGCGACGCGCCCGCGCGCCCGCGAGCAGGTTCAGGTCGTCCCCCACATTGGCGTACACGCCGAGCAGGGGGCCGGCGGCGAGGGAGTAACCCTTCGGCAGGCTGTCGTCGGCGAGCACGTCGGCCTCGAGCATGGCGAAGGCGTAGACGTTCGGGCGCCATTCCCAGGTGCCGCCCGCGCCGCCGTTCACGGTGAATACCACCTCGTCGCCTGCCACGGCGCGGTTCTCGAAGGCGGCGGTGATGCGCCAGGACAATGGCTGGAAGAAGTCGTCGCGCGGGCTCAGGGACACGATGTCCACGAACCGGAACCAGCGCAGTTCGAAGTCGTCCTGGTCCGGGTACCAGCGGCCCGCCAGGTCGAAGAAGTTGATCTGCGCACCGGGGGCGTAGCCCGCCTGCGGGTCGATGAGGTCGTGGTAAGCGGGGCGGACGCGCAGTTCCGTAAAGCCTTCGCCGTCCCGAGCGCCCGCGCCGAGGGCGACGCGCGCGGTGCCGTGCCCCTGGTCGGGGCGCACGGCCGGTGCGGGGGGTGAAACAGGTGCATCGGCCGCGGGCAGCGTGCTGCGCAGACGCAGCAGGGCCAGGGCGCGCGGCGCCACGTAGTCACGCGGCAGGTCCTCGTCGACGCGGCGGTACTGCAGATAGTCGTAGGCCAGTTCGGTGACCGCGACGGCCTGCACCGGCGCCAGGGCCAGGGTGCGCGTGCGCGGTTCGCCTTCCGGATCGGCCGCCAGTTCGCGGGCGAGGCGCGCGAGTGGCGGTGTGAGGCCGGCGACGCGGTGGCGGATGAGGGTGGCGTTCGAGGGCCGGTAATGGGCGCGGCGCAGGAAGCCTTCTTCCTCCAGCGTCGCGCGCACGGTGTCGCTCGGGATCGCCCAGCCGGGGAAACGATCGGCCAGGTGACGGCCGGGTCGCGCCACGTCCATGAGCGCCACCAGCTGGTAGGAGCAGTTTTCCGACAGGAAGTAATAGTCGAAGTTGACCTGGCCCAGTTCCCAGGCGTGCTCCAGCAGGCGGCGGGTCTCGGCGGGCGTGAAGGCCAGTTCGTACTCCCAGATGTCGCGGTTTTCCAGGTCGTTGTACTCCTTCACCTTCTCGTAATAGGGCGTGATGGAGAACAGGCCCGGATAGCCGCCGAACAGGCCCTTGGCGGCGAACACCACGCCGTTGGTCTCGTCGGTTTCAGCGGCAAAGTTGATGGCGTAGGAATACAGGCGCGTGGCCTCGGACTGTTGCGTGTTGTCCACGCGCAGCAGGGTGTGGCCGAAGCTGGAGGAGGGATTGTTCAGGTAGGCCGCCGGGAAGATGAGCGTCACCTGACGCGGGTCGATGGCGGCGTGCCAGGCCTCGAAACGTGCACAGTGCTTTTCCGGCAGGCGCGCCGGGTCGAACGCCAGGCGCTCCTTGAGCCACGCATAGCGCGCGATGAAACGGCACTGCGGATGCTGCCAGGTGGGCGTCTCTTCACCGGGCCCGAAGAAGGCGGCGAGGGTGGCGTCCAGCTCCGCCTCGGGATCAATCTTGCCGCCAGGCGCGAGGAAGAAGCCGGGGGCGTCGGCCAGGCTGGTGTAGCCCGGCAACAGCGCGTTGGGGCGCCAGTGGCCCAGGTCGAGCCATTCGCGCTGCCCGGCCAGTCCGGCGCTGCGGGCCGCGGCCTGCAATTCGTTGAGATAGTCCGCCCGCGCCAGACCGGCGCAGGAAAGCAGAAAGACAAAGAGAAGAAGTGGTCGCATGACGAAAAAGGCGACACCCGCGTGAGCGGGTGTCGCCTCTTGACGCATCACTGCTTAGGCAGCGTAGCGGGACAGCTCGGCGTCGGCCGCCAGGACCTCGTTCAGGTTGGCGATGACTTCTTCGGCGGTCACATTGGAGCTGGTGAACACCTTGTCGAAGTTGTCGCGGGTGGCGGTGAAGAACGCGGCCTTGTCCGCGGCCTCGACGCCCATCAGGTCGGCGAGGGTCTCCAGGGCTTCGCCCTGGCCCTTGGACATGTCGGCGGCCAGCTTGTCCATGTTGGAACCGGTGAACATGGAGAGCTTGACCGTGGAGGACACCGTGCCGTCCTGGGTGCAGCCCAGGGTGCCGGAGGTGATACCGAAGGTCTGGTTGCCGGAGGTGCCGTTGGTGGTGGCGGCGAGCACCTGGGGAGCGATGCCGCTCTGGCCGTCGAACACCATGGAGCCGAGGCCGCAGCCGACATTATTCTGCTGGGCGAAGGCGGTGCCGCTGGAGAGGGCAAGGGCCAAAGCGGAGAACGCGATCTTCTTCATACGATTCCTTCCTCGTGAGTCTTGTTAGGGTATTTGTGCGCCCTTTATTTCCAGGGTGGACGCGGGCCTTGTTTATCACAGGACTTCCCGGGCGTCCATGCCGGGACGTTTTCTGATGCCGATTTTGCGAACCTCTGGGAACAATCCGTACAGCCAGGTTCCGAGCATCAGGCCGGCCAGGGTCGGCAGTACCGCAAGCTTTCCCTCGCCGAGCGTGGCGAGCACCGAGTCCGGGCAGGCGCCCGCCAGGCCCCAGCCGATGCCGAACAGAAATGCCCCTAAAATGAGGCCGCTGCGGTATGGACGCCCCTGGAAGTCGATGGGCTGGCGTCCACCAGGCTATGCGCACCGCTGTACTTGAGCAGCATGACGCCGACGAGCCCGACCGCCACCGCGGCGCTGATCATCCACAACACCTGCAGGTCCTGGAACAGGAACAGCTGCACATAGAAATCGAAATGGGTGGCGCCCCCACGGCTCAGCAGGAAACCAAAGCCGATACCGAAGGCAAGATAGAAAAACGCATGGCTTAAACCTGGCTCACGCGGAACAGGACCTGCACGGCCACGGTGCCGCCCACGAAGAACAGCGCACCTGCCAAGAAGCTGGGCCGGTTCATGGGAATTCCTCGGAGCGGAAGGAGCCGGCGCCCGGGAGCACCTGGCAGGCATAGCTGTAAACGGTGGAAATGCCGAGCTGTTTGTTGGCGAACCAGTAGAGGGCAATGGTGAGCAGCCCGAGAAGGCTGCCCGCCAGCCAGCCTCACCAGACAGGGGTCATCAGAAAAACTCCAGGTCAACGGGGGAGGGGCGGCAGTATCCCCTCCCGCGCCGGACAGGGAAATTAGAATGTGTATATCGGCGTATAAGAACATGCGTATACGCTAACAGACGCCCCGATATGGTTTGAATGCCCGGGGCGCAGCACTACAATGCCGCCCCTCGCCATTCACCAGCCTGGAAGCGCCATGACCATTTCTCAGCGCATCGCTCAAGAACTCGCCGTACAGGTCTCGCAGGTGGAGGCCGCCATCCGGCTCCTGGACGAAGGCGCCACCGTCCCGTTCATCGCCCGGTATCGCAAGGAAGTCACGGGCGGCCTGGACGACACCCAGCTGCGTACCCTGGAAGAGCGACTCACCTATCTCCGTGAGCTGGACGAGCGCCGCGCCACGGTGCTCAAGAGCATCGAAGAACAGGGCAAGCTCACCCCCGAACTCAAGGCCGCCATCCTGGCCGCGGACACCAAGGTCCGCCTGGAAGACCTCTATCGCCCCTACATGCAAAAGCGCCGCACCAAGGCCCAGATCGCCAAGGAGGCCGGGCTGGAGCCGCTGGCGGATGCGCTGCTCGCCGATCCGACGCTCACCCCCGAGGCCGCGGCCGCCGCCTACGTGGATGCGGACAAGGGCGTGGCCGACGTGGCCGCCGCCCTGGATGGTGCCCGCCAGATCCTCATGGAGCGTTTCGCCGAGGATGCGGAACTGGTGGGCCTGCTGCGCACCTACCTGTGGGAGAACGCCCACCTCAAGTCCACTGTGGTGGCGGGCAAGCAGGAGGAGGGTGCCAAGTTCTCCGACTACTTCCAGCACAGCGAGCCCCTCAAGGGCGTGCCCTCGCACCGCGCCCTGGCCCTGTTCCGCGGCCGCAAGGAGGGTGTGCTCAACCTGGAACTGGTGATCCCGGCGGACGATGTCCAGGGAAGGACGAATGCCGCCGAGGGCAGGACGCCCGGGAGCGGCCAGACGGAAGGCCGCAAGCCCACCGACCCGTCCGTGTGCGAGGGCATGATCGCCAAGCACGTGGGCATCCGCGCGGAAGGCCGGCCTGCCGACAGATGGCTGCTGGAAACCGTGCGCTGGGCCTGGCGTGTGAAGATCCTCAGTCACCTGGACACGGAACTGAAGGCGCAGCTGCGCGAGGGTTCCGAGGAGGAGGCCATCAAGGTCTTCGCCCGTAACCTGCACGACCTGCTGCTCGCCGCGCCCGCCGGCGCGCGCGCCACCATGGGCCTGGACCCGGGGCTGCGCACCGGCGTGAAGGTGGCCGTGGTGGACGCCACCGGCAAGCTGCTCGGCACCGGCACCATCTATCCCCACGCGCCGCAGAACCGCTGGGACGAATCCATCGCCACGCTCGCGGCCCTGTGCCAGAAGTTCAACGTGGAGCTCATCGCCATCGGCAACGGCACCGCCTCGCGCGAGACCGACAAGCTGGCGGGCGAACTCATCAAACGTTATCCCGCACTCAAGGTCACCAAGGTGATGGTGAGCGAGGCGGGCGCCTCGGTGTACTCCGCCTCGGAACTGGCGGCGAAGGAATTCCCGGACCTCGACGTGTCGCTGCGCGGCGCCGTGTCCATCGCGCGCCGTTTGCAGGACCCGCTGGCCGAACTGGTGAAGATCGATCCCAAATCCATCGGTGTGGGCCAGTACCAGCACGACGTCTCGCAGACCCGTCTGGCGCGCATGCTCGACGCCGTGGTGGAGGATTGCGTGAACGCCGTGGGCGTGGACGTGAACATGGCCTCGCCGGCGCTGCTGACGCGCATCTCGGGCCTCAATACCACGCTCGCCAGCAACATCGTCACCTATCGCGATCAACACGGTGCCTTCAAGACCCGCAAGGAGCTCATGAAGGTGCCGCGCCTGGGCGAAAAGGCCTTCGAACAGGCGGCCGGTTTCCTGCGCATCATGAACGGCGACGACCCGCTCGACGCCTCCGCGGTGCACCCGGAGGCCTATCCGGTGGTGCAGCGTATCGTCGAGGTCACGGGCAAGGGCATCCGTGACATCATCGGCGACGGCAGCTTCCTCAAGGGCCTCAAGCCCGCCAATTTCACCGACGAGAAATTCGGCGAGCCCACGGTGAAGGACATCCTTGCCGAGCTGGAAAAACCGGGCCGCGACCCGCGCCCCGAGTTCAAGACCGCCACCTTCAAGGAAGGCATCGAGGACCTGAAAGACCTGCAGTCGGGCATGATCCTGGAGGGTGTGGTCACCAACGTGACCAACTTCGGCGCCTTCGTCGACATCGGCGTGCACCAGGACGGCCTCGTGCACATCTCGGCGCTCGCCGACAAGTTCGTGAAGGACCCGCACGAGGTGGTGAAGGCGGGCGACCTGGTGAAGGTGAAGGTCATGGAGGTGGATGTGAAACGCCGCCGCGTGGGGCTGTCCATGCGGCTTAACGATGATGTACGCGACCAACCGAAGGACATGCCGCGCGACCGCGGCCCGGGGCCGAAAGCCGGCAAGCCGCGCCCGCCGCAGGGCTCGCAACCCATGGGCGCCATGGCCGAGGCCTTCGCGCGCCTCAAGAAGTAGCGCGAGAGAGAGGGCATAACGCGGAGGTCGCGGAGGGCGCGGAGAAAAGTCAGGGGGTAAGACTGCTAAACCCCCGCTGTGTCCTCCGCGCCTCTGCGTTGAGAACGCCTGCTTTCTCGACACCACTGGCAGTGTGCCCCGTCGTCAGGCGCTTCGTCCCTTCTCGATTTCCTCCGCGTCCTCCGCGCCTCCGCGCCCTCCGCGTTGAATCGCTGTTCCGTGCGCCTCCGCATCGAATCACTTTTCCGCCCGCCGTACGCCGGTCTAGAATTTGCGCCTCCGTGGCAGCCTCGGCGGTGTATGGCGAATCCCTGTCTCGATTGCGGCGCGTGCTGCGCCTTTTACCGCGTGTCCTTCTACTGGGCCGAAGCGGAGCTTTTCCTGGGCGGAACCGTCCCCGCCGAACTCACTACCCAACTGAATCCGCACCTCGCCGCCATGCGCGGCACCGAGGCCAGGCCGGCGCGCTGCGTGGCCTTGCAGGGCCGCATCGGGGAAGCGGTCGCCTGCGGCATCTACGAGCACCGGCCCTCGCCGTGCCGCGAGCTGATGCCCGCGTGGCTGGATGGCGAGGCGAGTCCCAAGTGCGACAAGGCCCGTGCCGCCCACGGCCTGCCGCCGCTCGAACCGCCCGACTGTCTCGGGCCCGTATCCAATCCGCCTGTGCCTGTGCCGGCGTGACCGGACGTTTCCGGCCGTGCTCGGGTATAGTGCGTCCACCGGTGCAGGCTGGGGGAGAGGAAGACACGATGAAACGACGCGCGTTCCTGATGGCGGTGGCGCTGTTCAGCGCGCCGGCCTCGGCCGGTCTCGCCGACCTGTTTTCCAGCAAGCCCAAGCCGCATGGCGAGGGCGTGCTGAATCGCGTCGATGCGGGCACCGGCATCATCAACCTCACCCACGGGCCGGTCGCCTTCGCCGGTTGGCAGACCATGACCCGCGACCTGCGCCTGCAACCGAAGACCCTGGCCAACGGCCTGCGGCCCGGCATGCAGGTACGCTTTCGTCTGCATCGCGAAGATGCGCTGCATTACACCGTCATCGCCATCGAACCGCTGAGGTAGACCATGCAGCGCGCGCCGCGTGCCATCCTGCACGTGGACATGGACGCCTTCTACGCGTCCGTGGAGATCCGCGAGCGTCCGGAACTTTCCGACAAGCCCGTGATCGTGGGCGGCACGCCGGAGGGACGCGGTGTGGTCTGCGCCGCCAATTACATCGCGCGCCGCTACGGCGTGCACAGCGCCATGCCCGCGGGCATGGCACGCCGGCTCTGCCCCCAGGGGGTGTTCCTGCGGCCGCGCCACGACCTGTACGCGCAGGTGTCGCGCGCCATCCACGCCATCTTCGAACGCTACACCCCGCAGGTGGAGCCGCTGTCGCTGGACGAGGCGTTCCTCGACGTCTCCGCCAGCGAGGCTCTGTTCGGTCCGGCCGAGCACATCGCGCGCTGCATCAAGGACGCCATCCGCAGCGAGTTGCAGTTGGTCGCCTCGGTAGGTGTCGCGCCCAACAAGTTCCTCGCCAAGATCGCCAGTGACATCGACAAGCCCGACGGCTTCAAGATCGTCACGGCGGCCGAGGTGCACGCGTTCCTCGACCCCCTGCCGGTGTCGCGCCTGTGGGGTGTGGGGAAGGTCACCGAGCAGGCCTTCCAGCGCCTGGGCATCCGCACCATCGGTCAGTTCCGCGGTTATCCCGCCGCACTGGTGCGCGAGCACTTCGGCAATGCGGGCGCACACCTGCTGGCCCTCGCCCACGGCCGCGACGAGCGGCCGGTGGAGGCGGGACGCGAGGCCAAGTCCATCTCCCACGAGACCACCTTCGCCCGCGACATCACCGACCGCGAGGTGTTGCTGGCCTGGTTGCTCGATCTCACCGACCAGGTGGCCGGCCGCCTGCGCGCCCACGGACTCGCGGGGCGCACCGTGCAGATCAAGGTCCGCTACGGGGACTTCACCACCATCACCCGCTCGCGGAGCCTCGGCGCACCGACGGCAGTGACCGATGTGCTGTGGCGCGCGGCGCGTGAGCTATTCGAGAGCCGCTTGCCGGCGCGCCTGCCGCCGGTGCGTCTGCTCGGCATGGGGGTGAGCGGTTTCGATGCGGCCGAGGCCGTTCAGGGTGAGCTGATTACGGCGCCGACACCGGCGCGTCAGGCGCAGCTGGATGCGGTCACAGATTCCATCCGCGCGCGTTTCGGCCCCGACGCGCTGGCCCGCGGCGCAGCGGCACGGATCCGCAGGCGCCCGCGGGAAGCGTGAAGCACATCACGTTGCCGGCATTTCGACGTGACGCCGTTACCACTTCTGTGAAGCGGCCCGCGGCCTGCCTTGTGGCATTCGGCTAGATTTCTTGCCAAAGAAGCAACTCCGATGTGTACGCCATGACTATTCCTTCCATCGTCAGCGAATATCTGCGCCGCAAGGGTGGCCAGTTCAAGGCGCGCGTCGGGGTGGGTGGCGACAGCCTGCACTCGGCCATCACAGAGGCGAAACTGTCACCGGCGCGGGTGGCGCAGGCCACGGTGCTGACCACCGGCAAGTCGGCGCTGATGATCGTGCATCCGGCAGACCAGGAACCCGATGCGGCCGCCGTGGCACAGATGGTGAAGCGGCCGCTGAGCCATGCCACGTTGCAGGATCTCTCGAGGTTGTTTCCGGATTGTGATCCCCAGGCTATCCCCCCCCTCCCGGAGGCCTTTGGCCTCAAGGGCATCGTCGATCCGGCACTCACCGAGGCCGACCATGTCTACTTTTCGGCGGGCCGCCTCGGCGTCTTCGTACGGGCCAGCGGCGCCGATCTGGCGAGACTCATGGAAGGCAGCTGGGTCAGGACCGTGTCCCGGCGCCGTGAAGAATCGGCGGCACCGGCTGGCGGTGACAAGATCGAGGCCATGCGCGAGCGCGTGCGGCACGTGCACCAACTGCCGTCCATGCCGGGCATGGCCATGCAGATTTTGAAGCTGCGCAACAACCCGTATTCGCATGTGAGCGAGTTGGCGGCCATCGTCGAGCAGGACCCGTCGTTGTCCGCGCAGATCATCCGCTATGCCTCATCACCGTTCTTCGGCTACCAGGGACGGGTGGATTCGGTCGCCATGGCCATTGCCCGGGTGCTGGGCATGGATTTCGTCATGGACCTGGCGTTTGGCCTGTCCCTGGGCAAGTCCTTCCGCAACCCCACGAGCGGGCCGCTCGGTTTGAACAACTTCTGGCAGCACGCCACCTTCACCGGCGCACTCACCCAGGCCCTGTGCCTGCGCATCCCTTACATGCGCCGGCCCTCGCCCGGCATCGCCTACCTGTCGGGCCTGCTGCACAACTTCGGTTTTCTGCTGCTCGGGCACTTGTTCCCGGATCAGTTCGCGCGTCTGAACAAGGCCCTTGCGGAGCACCCGGAGCGGCCGATCACCGAACTGGAGCACGAAGTACTGGGCATCAGCCATGCGGACCTGGGCCTTTGGCTCATGGAGGCCTGGGGCATGCCCAAGGAGGTCGTCGACGCGGTGCACGAACACCATAACCCGGCATTCCGCAGTGATTTCGCCGTCTACGCCAACCTGGTCTACATCGCCAACGCCTTGCTGAGCCGTCACGGCATCGGCGAATCCGAAACCCTGCAAATCCCGCAGCAATTGCTCGATGCCACCGGGCTCGACGAAATCCAGGCGGAGGCCGCGCTCGGTACGGTGCTCGAGAGCCGCGAAAGCCTCGAGTTCATTGCGCGCAAGATGGCGGCCTGACCGGCCGACGATATCCAGGCCCCACCAGGGCGTACAACCGCGCCCTTTTCGCACACCGTCCTGGCAAAACAATGTGTTACGCTGAATCCGTGCACTTTTGCTCCTTTCATTTTGTTATCCCGTTCACACTTTGCCATTATCAATCCAGTGGTGAGCGGGGGTAATATGCTCCTAACCTCGACAAGATTTTGGTGAACGGATACGCCCATGGGACGTTCCAGCGGCTTTTCACTGATCGAGCTGATGGCGACCGTCGCCGTACTCGGCATCGTCGCCGCTATCGCGATTCCGTCTCTCCAGCCGGTCATAGCGAACAACCGGGCTGCTGCGATCACCAACGGTCTCTCCGGCGCCCTGCATCTCGCCCGTTCCGAAGCCATCAAGCGCGCCCGCAATGTAGTGGTCTGCCGCCGCGGCGCGGATAACGCGTGCGACAACGGCGCAGACTGGTCCGTGGGCTGGCTGGTGCAAACGACGCTGCCGGATGGTACTACCCAGGTATTGCAGGTGTGGGACGCGCCAGGCGGCACCCCCCAACTCGCGGGTACCGCAAACGGCGTGACGTTCACCCCCCAGGGCGCCGCCGCGGCCACGGCGAACTTTGCCCTGCAATTCGCGAACTGTACCGGACAGGGGCGACGCACCCTCACCGTGGCCCTGTCGGGCCATCACGTCCTGGAAAGGAGTAATTGCCAATGAGGGCGCCCAACCCCAAACGCGCGATGGCCGGCCTGACGCTCGTGGAGGTGCTGGTCGCACTGCTGGTGCTCTCCATCGGCCTGCTCGGGCTCGCCGGCCTGCAAATGACCGTGCTGCGTTCCAACCACAGCGCCTACCAGCGATCACAGGCCACCTTGCTGGCCCAGGACATCACCGAACGGCTGCAAGCCAATCGCGCGGCGGCCCTCGATGGCGCCTACGACGACTGCACCCATCCCGATTGCGCGACGTGGGCCGCTCGCGTCCCGGCGCTCCTCGGCGAGGGTGCCGTCGGCGCCCTGGAAAGGAATGGCACGGCCATCCAGGTGACCATCACCTGGGATGAGAGTCGGGGCCGGATCCGGGACGGCAGCGGTACCGCCGTCGGGGACGACGACAGCACCTTCGTTTACCGGACGGGGATCTGATCATGCGCATGCAAACGGGTCAGCGCGGCTTCAGCCTCGTTGAGATCCTCGTGGTGCTGGTCATCAGTCTGATACTCCTGGCGGGCGTCTGGAACGTCTTCCTCGCCAGCCGCCAGAGCTACCGCACCAACGAGGCGCTGTCCCTGGTGCAGGACAACGGGCGCTATGCCGCCGGCCTGCTCGCCCGTGAACTCCGCCTCACCGGCTACAAGGGCTCATGCGGGCCGAATACCACCATCAATAATCTGCTCGATCCCGGTGGTGCCGGCTACGAGCCGGCGCTGTTCGATCTGGACAACGCCTTGCAGGGCTGGGACAACGCCCTTCCCGTCGAGACCTTTACACAGGGGGTGAGCGGCTACGTGGCTGGAACGGATGTGCTGTTGTCCAAGCATGCCGGCTTGCTCACCAGCCTGACAGCCTCGGGCAATACGGCAACGAATGCGGTCGACATCAATCTCACCAATTCGAGCGGGATCCCTACGGGCGCTATCGTGGTGGTCTCCGATCACCAGGGCTGCGACATCTTCCAGAACGGCGCCGATGCCAGCGCCAGTAAACTCAACCGCGGTGCTGGTGGCACACCTGGCAACATCAATCCGGATACCAGTTTTTTCAGTCACGAATATGAAGGCGACATGGAAATTTATACCGTCCGTAGCGCCCTCTATTACATCGGCGCCGACACCGACGGACGTCCTGCGCTGCGCCGCCGGCTGTTCGATCAGGGCAGTGCCAGCGATGAGTTGCTCGCCGACGGTGTCGAGGATATGCAGATCACCTACGGTGAGGACCTCAACGGCGATCGGCGCGTGGACCGCTACTGCCCCGCCGACGCCATCGCCTCCTGGCGCGACGTGCTTGCGGCCCGCGTGACCCTGCGGGTGGCGAGTCGCACAGCGGATATTCTCGATGTGGATCAGGCGCTGACCTATGACGACGGCGCAGCGGACCCGGACCCGGCCGGGTGTGAAGCGACGGAGGTCACGTCCAGCGATCGCCGGCTGCGTCAGGTCTTTACCACCACCATTGCGTTGCGTAACCGCTTGCCATGAACGGATCTCCCTACGTGCCTCGCCGTGAAAAAGGTGTCGTCCTCGTGGTGGCGCTCGTGATTTTGTTGGTGCTGACCATCCTCGGCGTGTCCGGCATGCAGGGAGCTGCGATGCAGGAGCGCATCGCCGGCAATCTGAAGGAAAAGCAGCGGGCTTTTCTTGCCGCGGAGTTGGGGCTGCGCGCCGGAGAGGCGTATGCGACAGCCAACACGCCCAACGATCCCTGCACGCAAGCGACCGAACCCCCGTGTGGGGGTATCAATGCAGTGGAAGCCTCGCCCGGTGAGGTCGCCCCCGGATTTGCCTTCGAACTGCCCAGGGAACCCGCGCTGCGTGAAATCACCACGGCGACCGGTGCCACCGCTACCGGCGCAAAAGGCGGCGCGCGCAAGCTTTATGCCGCTCACTACCAGGTGGATGCCACCGGTTCCGCAGGTGATGCCGCCAGCGCGGTCCGTTCCGATTACGCGGTACCGTTGTTCTGAACTATCGAAGTGCGGTGTCAGAGCACCGCGCAACTTGTGACGGCTTGAGGGCGAGGAACCTATCGCCTGTGGGAGAAAAAACATGTGCAGGCCCATCTCGGTACAGCTCGGCGCCCTGACTGCAGTCATGATTTTGTGTCTGTCTGCACCCCAGGTCGTCGCCGGTCAAATCATCGGCCGAGTGGACAGCGTCGCACTCGCGCAGGGAACGGTGAGCATTGACGGTGCGGCCTATGAGATCCACCGGGGGAGGGGGCAAGCCTCGTCCCGCGGCCTCGAGACGCAACTGAGAAATCTCAAGCCAGGCCAGGTGGTGTATTACCAGTTAGAGGACGGAAAGGTCACCGCCATCACCGTACTGCCCGGACTTAAGGAAATCCCGCATTGAATCGTGCTTGCCAGTCCCTCCCGGGACAAGAGCCCGCCTGGAGACGAGTCAAATGAACAACTTGAATCACGTATCCGGACTCATCCGCATCCTCAGGGTGGTTCGTCGGGCCGCGGGCTGCGGCTTCACTCGCAGGCGTGTGGATGTCCATCCGCGCTCAGGGTGGTGGGCGGTCTCGAGTATCGGCATGGCGCTACTGCTGTCTCTGGCGGCCGCAAGTGTTCAGGCGGCTTGTCCCTCCATCACCGTTGAAAAGGCGATAGGCCCGAGCAGCAAGACCACGAAAACCATCACAGTCAGCGAGCTGGAGACCATCACGGACGTCTCGGGCAGTGGCGGAACTAAGTGCACTCACAGCAAGATTCATCCCAATAAATTCGAGTACCGTAGATGCAGCGGCACCTTCAGTTTCACTGGTCCCGCTGCCTCTTGCCCGAGTGAATCGGGCCCGGTCGAAGTCTCGCAGGTGCCGCTGTTCCTCGGCGGACAGGTGGACCCGAACGTCATGTTCATTCTCGATGACTCGGGCTCCATGCAGTTCGAGATCATGCCTGACGATTACACCAAGGGTGATACCAGGTACGTCTTTCCACGTGCCAGTGGCGTATATGGCAGCAGTGATTACAATAACTACGTGGCGACGGTGGACGCCGGACAAGCGTTCGGGGCACTGACGCGATCACCCCAGGTGAATACGGTCTACTACGACCCCGGTATCACCTACCTGCCCTGGATCAAATGGGACGGCACCGATTACCCCGCGGCCGATCCCAAGTGTGCGTTGCACAATCCGGAACGTTCCGGCACCGGCCAAGCCTATTGCCGTGACTTGACTGAGGACAACAGCAACTACAACTTCAACCGGTGGTTGACTTGCGGTAGTGGCGGCAGTTGCAGTTCTACATCGAGCACCAAGTCCTTCTGGCCTGCCACCTACTTCTGGAAGGAAGACGATGCGAGCGATGCGTGGAATTGGGACAACTACACGAAAGTCGAGATCACGCCAGCGATTACCACTTACAGCGGTCATGGGCGCGAAGGGCGGGACGACTGCAATGCGGGTATCTGCACCTATGATCAGGAGATCCAGAATTTCGCCAATTGGTATACCTATCACCGGTCACGCATCCTCGCCGCGCGCGCAGGCATCGGTCGTGCATTCGCCGAGCAAGGCCCGGGCATGCGTGTTGGCTTCAGTGCTATCAACAAGGGATCGAGCTCCGTCGACGGCGAGAACACCGCGACAGTCGTGAGGGGCGTGCGGCGGTTCAGCGGCACGGACCGCAAGGCCTTCTTCGATGAGCTCTACACACGCGACATCCCGGCGGCAGGTACGCCGTTGCGTACGGCGCTCGATGACGTGGGGAAGTACTTTTCCCGCACGGGCAACCGCGGGCCGTGGGGGGCTGTGCCGGGCACCAACGACAACACGCCGCAGTTGGCGTGCCGCCAGAGCTATTCCATTCTGATGACGGACGGCTACTGGTCGGGCGGTAGTTCCTACGACGCGCGTACGGAGAAGGCCCGTAAAAATGTCGACAATTCCGCCGGTTCGGAGATCACTGCGCCGGACGGCACCAGCTATCAGTATTCGCCGAGCGATCCCTATAAGGACGGATACAGCAACACCCTGGCGGACGTGGCCATGTACTACTGGAACCGCGATCTGCATGGTGACCTCGCAAACCGGGTGCCGGTCACCCCGGACGATCCGGCCTTCTGGCAGCACATGGTCACGTTCGGTGTCGGTCTTGGCGTCACCGGCTCCGTCGACCCGGACGAGGCCTGGGACGCAGTCCACAGCGGTGATCAAATTGATTGGCTGAATACCAGTCCAGACACCCAGAATTGCTCAGGGACGACGTGCGCGGCGCGCCTGGATGACCTGTTGCACGCCGCGGTGAACAGTCGGGGGGCTTTTTTCAGCGCCAAGGACTCGCACGATTTTTCCATCAGGCTGTCGGCGATCCTCGCGAACATCGTCGATCGAACCCGCACCTCCTCGACCACCACGGCCATCAACTCGGTGCGTCTCGACACCGATTCGTTGGCCTACCAGGCGACGCTGAACAGCGCCGACTGGAGTGGTGAACTGGTTGCCTACGAGCCGAAGGTGGTGGAACATCGCCTGACGCTGACCGAACAGTGGAACGCCGCAACCCGCATTCCGGACGACCCGCTTGCCCGCAACATCCTCAGCAACAGCGGTGAGACCAGCGGCGGCTTGAACAATAAGGGCATCACCTTCACCTGGAACAGCCTGACGGCGGCGCAACAGGCGCATCTGGAGAACAAGTCTCAGATACTCGACTACCTGCGCGGTGACCAGAGCAAGGAACAGAAGAACGGTGGGACGTTCCGCGACCGCAGCACGCTCCTCGGCCATATCGTGAATTCGGACCCGGTATTCGTTGCGCAGGAGCATTTCGGTTTCCATAACCTCCCGGAGGCTGATGGCGGGACGACGTACCAGGACTTCGTGCTTGGAAAATCGCAACGCAGGTCCATGGTCTATGTGGGGGCTAATGACGGCATGCTGCACGGGTTTGATGCGAGCGAGGGCAACGAGGTCTTCGCCTATGTACCGAATGAGGTCTATCCGCGTCTGGCCGCACTCGCCAAACCCGGCTATGCGGGACACTTCCTCATGGACGGCGACATCCACGTGTCTGATGCCTACTGGGGCGGCGCATGGAAGAGCATCCTGCTGGGCGCCACCGGGGCCGCCGGTCGTGCCGTGTTCGCCCTGGACGTGACCGATCCGGAAGGCATGGACAGCAGCAAGGTGTTGTGGGAATTCTCCAGCGCCATGGACAACGAGCTTGGTTTTACCATCGGCAAGCCGGTGATTGCCCGCCTGAAGGACGGCACCTGGGCAGCACTGTTCGGTAATGGCTACAACAGCCAGAGCCAGCGGGCACAGCTTTTTATCGTGAATCTGCAGACCGGCGCGTTGATTCGCAAGATCGATACGGATGTTGGCAGCAGTACCGAGCCCAACGGCCTCGCGACTCCGGCCTTCGTCTACGATGGTGACGGCGGCTACGCGACCTACGTGTATGCGGGTGATCTCCAGGGCAATCTCTGGAAATTCGACCTCACCGACAACGACACCGACAATTGGGACGTCGCCTTCAAGTCCGGCGGCACCAAGCATCCGCTCTTCAAGGCGCGTAATGGCGATGGTCAGGTGCAGCCCATCACTGTCGAGCCCGAGATCCAGTATCACCCCGAAGGCGGCTACCTGGTGTTCTTCGGCACGGGCAGCTTCTTCCAGGTGGACGACCCCGAAGACACCACGGTGCAAAGCCTGTATGGAATCCGCGACAACGGCGCACGCATCGAGGAACTGGATCGCAGTACCTTGCAGCAGCAAGAGATCACCATGGAAACCACCCACGCCGAGTCCGGTTATGAGGTCCGGCTGGTGAGCAACAACACCGTGGACTGGAGTACACAAGACGGCTGGTATCTCGACCTGGTCTCTCCGGTGAACGATGAAGAGGGCGAGCGTGTCGTTTATGCGCCGCAGATCTGGTTCGACCGCATCCGCTTTGCAACCAGCATTCCCCAGAGCGATCCCTGTGCCGGCGGTATGAGCGGCTGGCTAATGGAACTGGACTTTGCGACGGGCGGACGGACGGCGGATACCTTGTTCGACCTGAACGCCGACGGCAGTCTGGACGAATTCGATCAGATCTGTGTCGACGGCGACTGTGTGCTGCCCAGTGGGCTGCGGCGTGACGTTGGTAGGGGTGTTACGCCCACCATTTTCGATGGTGAAGCAGAGTATCTGGTCGAGGAGGACGGTGTCGGAATGCGTTCACAACTGGGTCGCGAGTTGGGTCGCAAGGCCTGGCTTGAGGTTTTCTAGCAGGAGTCATGCATGCACAGACGTGCTCAGGGTTTCACCCTCATCGAATTCATGATTGTCGTGGTCGTCATCGGGCTCCTGGCGGCCATCGCGATCCCGAATTATCGCGAGTCTGTGGCGGCCGCCCGACGGGTTGACGCCCAGGCGGCATTGATGGAACTGGCACAATTCATGGAACGTTATTACACCGCCCACGGAAAGTATCGGGATGGCAGCGGCAATCCACCCGCGCTCCCATTCACTGAATCCCCCAAGACCGGGCTCAAGGTGTATAACCTGAGACTTGCTGCCACGGATAGCGCTTACACGCTCTCCGCTGAGCCCAAAGACATCATGAAAGAAGACCGCTGTGGCACGCTTCAGCTAACGAGCGCTGGTGTAAAGGGCATCGTGCTTGATCCTCCCAACCCGGACGTGACCGTGGAGCAGTGCTGGCGCCGCTGATGTTCAGCTTGAGACCGTGACCTCAATGAGCCGCTTGCAAGGCTCTTTGAGCTCTACATAGCTGTTGCGGACCCGGACACACATGCCATCTTGCACAGACGCCAGGATCGCAAGGAAAGCGCGAGAGAAAGCAGGCGATCCTGCTTCGATTCCAGCTCTTGGCGTTATCCGTGTCGTGGCGAGCGTTAATCCAGGTCTCGTGGTTCAAACAGTTATTTAGCTGTGGGAGCGTGTTTCTGCCCTGGAAGTGCGGGGAAGACTTGTGTCGCCATTTTCAGCCGCGTAAGCGGTTGAAAATGAAGGTGAGCAAAATCTTTTGCTCACCTTGCGCTGAGAAAGACAGGATGGTTTTGCTTCCCCTAGCCTCTCTTCTTACCCCCTCTCCCTCCGGACTGTCTCTTCGTCACATTTCGCGGTTGTCGCGAGAAGCCCCGAAGTCTTGCTGTGGCGCCTTGACGAGAGAAGGAATCGGATGTCTGAAATCCGCTCCGGCACCTGATCTTCTTGCAGCGTATGCCTTGGCAGCCTGCGCGCGAAACGTCGCCTGCAGAGCTTCTGTAGTGGAGCCAAAAAAGAACCCGGCTTGGAGCCGGGTTCTCTTGAAGCGATGTTGTGTTACTTGCGCGTACTCGGTGCGTTCACCTTGATACCGTTACTCATGTACGTGTGGAAGTACTCGAGCGCCCGGTATTCAGGCCCCTGATCGGCAAACGCCTTGGCGCGCACCTGCTCGTTGCAACCGCCGTAGCGCCGCTGCAGTGTGCCCAGGTTACCCCAAGACAGGCGATGCACCGGGAAGTGCGTCGGGTGGCCGAGGGCGGGGCTCAATACCTCGGAACGAACACGATTACCGGCGTTGTCCTGGTGGCAATTCGCGCACGACATGTTGAGCTGCCCGCGCTTCATGTAGAAATGGGCCTTGCCCTTCTCATACCACGCCAATGCACGCGGGTCGTTCGGGATCTTGATGTCGAGTGCCTTGCCGTTGGACGTGGATGCCATGTAACCCGAGATAGCGGCGATGTCGCCCCTCTTGCCCGGCAGGGGCTTTTCGCCATTCTTGACCCGACACTCGTTAATTTCCTGCTCGAGGGTCTTCACTTCGCCGCTCTTTGCATCGAAGTACGGGTAGTTCTGGCGAATGCCGATACCGCCATTGCGGAAGCAACTGGCGTAGGTCTTGCCATTCGCAAAAGGCGTATTGAACAGCTTCTTGCCCTTCTCGAGTTCCTCGTCGTACGGCGGGAACTCCTCGATGGCTTCCCAGGATGAGCGCGCATCCGCATCGATGGCGTAGACACCGTTTCCGAACTCGTTGAGCGGTACACCGGGAAAGCGCTTCATGTAGAAGTCACGAAATGCCTTCAGATCCTGTTCCGGCGTCGCCTGCCCGGCCAGCGGCATGCCTGCGAGCAGGGTAACGGCCGCCGCCATCGTCAACATTTTTTTCATTGTATGGGCTCCTTCCATCCTCTTATGGTGGCCGGCGCGTTACACGGTGTGTTCAGCCGAATCGCTCTCGCCCGTGTTGTCGGTCCAGCTCAGCACGAGCTTGTCGCCTGCTTTGGCGCCGCGGAACTCGAACGAGAGATAGGGATTGGCGGAAACGGCCGTACCCCAGTTCGCGTTCAACACGGCCTTGCCGTTATGGGTGCACACCAGTTCCTGGATGAACTTGGCGGGAATCACCTTGCCGGTCTTGGCGTCCTTGCGCTGGCCCGTCTCCATGACGTGCTTGATAAGTGACTTGACATTGCATACGTCGCCATTGACGCTGGTCTTGATCTTGATGCTGTTAGCCATGAATCGTTTTCTCCGAACCGGTGTTGTTGGTTAGCCGCCGCAGCCGCCGATGGTGACCTTCACTTCCTTGCGGGCGCTGTACAGCTTGCCGCCAGACTTGATCACAGCGACGACGTTGGAGGTTTTGCCCATCTTGATGCGGGTGGAAACGGAACCCGCCGTGTTGGCCGCGAGCATGAAGTTCGCAGCGAGCGGGGTGGGATTGCCATCGGCAAGGATGGAGATCGATTCGGGGTTCGACAGATTGGTCGATACGGTCACGGGGACCACGGCGCCGTTTTCTGCGATGTCCGGGGCCTTGATCTGGATGGCGTCGGTCGGTTCGGTCAGTTCACTGCCGAATGCACCATTGAGGGCTTCCTGCATGCTCTTGGCTTCGAAGGCGGATTTCGGCCAGGCGGCCAGAACCTGGCGCGGATTGAGAAGACCGGCACCGACGGCGACGGCGACGGCGCTGCTGGCCAGGGTGCCTTTGAGGAAAACTCTGCGCTTCATGTGAATCACCTTGCTGATTGGCTGGAAGGGTGCCGTTAGAGGCTGTAAATGAATTCGACGACCTTGTCGAGCTCGTCGGACGTGAGGATCTGGTGACGACCGAACGGCGGCATGATGCTGTTGGGATTGGCCTGCGTCGAATCGAAGATCTGTGCGCGCAACTTTGCCTTGTCCGGAAAACGCGCCTTCATGACGACCAGCGGCGGGCCGATGTTGCCGGGAAGGTCGCCGCCTTCGATCTGGTGGCAGGCGAGGCAGTTGCCCTTCCTGTTGTCGAAGGAAATCGCCTTACCCTGCTCCAGAACCGACGGCTCTGCCGCGGCCACCGGCAGCGAAACGCTGAGTGCGCCCAGCAGGGTCGCTACTGCGCTCGCAGCGGTGATGAGTTGAGCGGTGTTCCGCATTCCTATCCTCCTGGTTGGCTCAAGCGGCACTGTCACGTGCCGTGCAATCGAAGATAAATGTGATGTTTTTATTGGGGTATCTCTCGGAGTGGATAGTAAACCACGTCCGCTGATGCACGGACCTAAGCATACCTAACGATAGACCGATGGCAAGTTCTGTCCGAACGTGGCCCATCAGCATATTAGTGACGTCTTATGTCGACATCACTGCCGTCCAAAAGCACATGCAATGTGAGAGTGACGCGAGCTGCGCGTTTTATTCCACGTGATTTTTTACCGGCGGGATGCGGGGTCGCGGAGCTGTTGTAGACGCGCTTCGACGCGTGCGAGATCGTAGAAGTCGACCCCCTTTTCCCGGCGCGCCATTTCCAACTGCTCGATGGCCTGATTCTTCTCGTCGAGGAGAATGAAGCGCTCTGCAAGCGCGAGTCGGGCAGCGGCGGGGTTGCCGGCGCCGTGCTCGGACTCGGCGAGGGCATTCAGCAGGGGCGGCGAGGTGTGATAGTCGCGCAGGAACGCACGCAACGTGGCGACTGCGTCGGCATGCCGGCGTGTTTCTGCGAACAGACGGGTGTATGCAAGACAGAGGGCCTCGTCGCCTGGATAGAGGTCACGGGCCTTCTTCAGGAGGACCTCGGCATTTGCGTATTGGCCGTCGGCCAGTTCGAGTTCTGCTCGTACTCGCAAGATACGTGCCTGTACCTCGGTCGGGGCATCGATGCGCTGCATGGCCGCCTTTGCGTCAGCGATGCGCCCCGCGCGCCAGAGCGCCAGGGCATAGCCGTAGCGGGTCGCCTCCAGCGAACTCGGCGCACCGGCCTCGAGCTGCACGCCGAGCTGCCGGGCCAGCGCGGATGGGTCGGCGGCCAGACGTGCGCGGAGCTCAAGCTTGATGAACTCGAAGGTGGCGGCTGCTGGCGCCTGCTGACGGTCGAACTCGGCGGCGCGGTTACGTGCATCGGAAATGCGCGAGATGGTCACCGGGTGGGTGCGCAGGAACTCCAGCTCGCTCGCTTCACCGCCGGCGAGGCGCGTTTCCTGATAGAGCCGTTCGAAGAAGGAGGCCATGGCGCCAGGTGCGAAGCCCGCATCACTGAGGATGTGCATGCCGATGCGATCCGCTTCCTGCTCGTGCGCGCGCGAGAAGTCCAGCTGGCTCTGGGTGGCTGCCCCCAGTGAGCTCGCGATGGCGGCCTGGCCCAGCTCCGGGTTCTGGCTGCCGAGCACGATGGCGGCGATGAGGGCCGCAGTCATGGGCAGGTTGGAACGGTTCATCTGTTCGATGCGCCGCGCGATGTGCTGCTGCGTCACATGGGCGATTTCATGGGCGACCACGCTCGCCAACTCACTCTCGGAACGGGCTGCCAGGATCAGGCCGGCATTCACGCCGATGAACCCGCCGGGAAGGGCGAAGGCGTTGATGGTGGGGTCGTCCAGCAGGAAAAAGCTGAACTGTTGCCCGGCGCCCGAGGCCGAGGTCAACCGCGCGCCGAGGTCGTTGATATAGGCGGTGAGGCCAGGATCATCGACGATGTTGCCGGCTCGGCGCAGCTGGCGGACGATGTCCCGGCCGATACGCTCCTCCTCGACAGGCGTGATCGCCGTCGACCCGGAGCCCATGTCAGGCAGCTGGATTTCGCTGTGTGCGGCGGCGGGGGCGAAGCTCAGCCACAGCACCAGTATGAAGCGCAAGGCGTTACGCAAGTCTCCGTTCCTCAAGCAGTTTCTGGTTTCGTGAGGGCGCCGGGCGGATGCCGCGATGCCGGGTTGAAACAGCGGTTGGCCGCCCTATAATATTAGAGCTTGCTAAAATGCCCATGCGGGAGAAAACGCACATATGTTCAATATAAAGGAAGTCGATGCCGGTGACGTGTACCACAAGATAGCCAACACGGCCGGGCTGCGACTCATCGACGTCCGCTCCGAGGGCGAGGTGGCCCAGGGTGCCATCCCCGGTGCGGTGCACATCCCGCTGCATCTCCTGCCCATGCGGGTGCACGAGATCAGTGATGACGCCGAAACCATCATTTACTGCCGCAGCGGCATGCGCTCGGCGCAGGCCTGCGCGTTCCTTCAGGCGCAGGGCAAGAGGAACGTGTTCAACATGCGCGGCGGGATCATCGCCTGGGTGCAAAACGGCCTGGCGGTCGCCTAACCTTGACCTAACCTTACCTGAACCCGCTCCTGTTGGCGCGTGACGGCTTGCCATGGAGGACTGTCGCAGCGCAGTCACGGCGGGTTTCCTTCGGCATGCCGCCAAGTGACATTACACCGGGCGGGGCTATCACCAATGGGGGGTTGCGTCATGGCGATGTTCACATATAAGTTCAGGCTTGAATTCTAATTCCCGCGCTGAATCCGGCAGGATTCGGCGTTTTTGTTACGTACGAAGGAGAACCGTGATGGCAAACTACGATCAAGAACTCGACGCTTCCGGCCTGAACTGCCCCCTGCCGATCCTGCGCGCCAAGAAGACCCTGGCAGGCCTGCAGTCCGGCCAGGTGCTGCGCATCGTGGCCACCGATCCCGGTTCGGTCAAGGACTTCGAAGCCTTCTCCAAGCAGACCGGCAACCCGCTGCTGGAATCCGGTGAAGAAGGCGGCAAGTTCGTCTTCCTGATCAAGAAGGCCTGAGCAACAACTACTTAGTGGGAGAGGTGTCGGATGTCTAAGAAGCTGGCCATCATCGCCACGAAAGGAACGCTGGATTGGGCGTATCCCCCGTTCATCCTGGCGTCCACCGCCGCTGCCCTTGGCTATGACGTGGAAGTGTTTTTCACGTTCTACGGCTTGCAGTTGGTCAAGAAAGATCTCGACCTGAAGGTATCGCCGCTCGGCAATCCCGGCATGCCCATGCCCATGGGCATGGACAAGTGGTTTCCCGTGCTGGGTACCGCCATCCCGGGCATGGAGAGCGTGATGACCTCCATGATGAAGAGCAAGATGAAGGCCAAGGGCGTGGCCAGCGTCGAAGAGCTCCGCGAACTCTGCCAGGAAGCGGGTGTGCGTTTCGTGGCCTGCCAGATGACCGTGGACCTGTTCGACATGGAACCCTCGCAGTTCATCGATGGCCTGGAATTCGGCGGCGCCGCCACGTTCTTCGAGTTTGCCGGCGAATCCGACATCTGCCTGTACATCTGACGCCCACTTCCGTCAGATGCAATGAAAACCCCCGCCTTCGTGCGGGGGTTTTTCGTTTTTACGGCCAGGCTGTCAAACAAGTATTAAACGGCGCTTATATAAGCGATTTCTAACTACCCAATACGGAGTAGTGACCGTCCTTGTACTTCCTCCTATGTTTTGTGCGGGCCATTATCAAAATGCCCCTGTTCCAATAGCGACAATAAAAATCCTAACTAGACTTCAGCCGAACGCTTTCGCCACAAGAGGAGACATCATGGAGAGAATTTCGAAGGGCCTGCTTGCGACCGCCGTAAGTGTCGCGCTGGGCGCGCCCGTGGTTGCCCACGCCACGAACGGTATGAATTTGGAAGGCTATGGCCCCATCGCCGCCGGCATGGGTGGTGCATCCATGGCATACGACAATGGCACGGCGGCTATGATGAACAACCCGGCGACCATTGGCCTGATGGGTGAAGGAAATCGCGTTGACGTGGCACTTGGTGTTCTTGGTCCCGACGTAGACGCAAAGAACGTTCATGGTAGCGCGAGTTCGTCTTTAGATTCCTTTTTAATGCCTGCAATCGGTTGGAGCAGAAAGCGCGGTCAGTTCACCTATGGGGTCGGTGCTTTCGCCCAAGGTGGCATGGGTGCGGAATATGACGCCGGTAGCGCAGTTGATCAGAGTGCCAACGGGATTCCTTTCTCGATGGCTCCTACCAATGGCGATTACAGCGGACACGAGCAGCGCTCCGAGCTTGGCGTTGGCCGCCTCATTTTTCCGCTGGCCTACACCGTTAGTGATCGTCTCACGGTTGGCGGTTCCATTGATTACGTATGGGGTGGACTCGATATCCTATGGTCCATGGACGCCAACAATTTCTTGGGCGGCCTAGATCAGATGTACGCAAACCCGAACTTCACGCCATCTAACAATCGTTCACACATTAGTGGCACGATGGTGGACGCTTTCCTGGGTGCTATGGACCCTAGTGCGACGAATAATGGCGCCGGTCCGATGACGGCATTCTACTGGGGCAACTTCGCGTTCAGCGATTCCAGTGATTTCACGCAAGAGACGCGAGGCGATGGCTTCGCGGGCAAGCTTGGGTTTGTTTATAAAGTAAACGAAAAGCTGTCTGTCGGTGGTGCATACCATGCAGAAACAAACATGTCGGATTTCGAAGGAGATGTCGACATGTCTTTCAACGTGGATTTCGCGGGCGCAGGAAATCAAACGGTTCCTGTCTCAGGCAAGGTCAAGGTAGTTGACTTCCAGTGGCCGGAAACATACGGGCTGGGTCTGGCTTATAAAGCGACCGACCGGCTTATGGTTGCGGCTGACTGGAAACGGCTCAACTGGTCTGAGGTGATGGAATCGTTCAACATGGTAATCACCACGGACAATACGCCGACTAACGGTGGATTCGCTAACAAGGTGCTTGAATTCGAGTACTTTCAAGACTGGGATGATCAAGATGTGTTCCAGATTGGTGCGGCATATGACGTCACTGACAAATTCACTGTTCGCGCTGGTTACAACTATGCTAGCAATCCTATTCCCGATGAAACTGTTAGCTTCCTGTTTCCTGCAACCATAGAAAAACACTACACCATTGGCGCCGGTTACAAGTTCACGGAGCTATCATCAGTGGATTTTTCGCTGACGTATGCGCCTGAGGTGAAAGTGACTGAGTCGAGCACAGAGGACGCAGCTTTCATGGGGGGTACTAACGCGACCTCGCCGACCACAATATCTCATAGCCAAACGAACTGGCAGGTGATGTACAGCCACCGCTTCTAAGTGAAGCAATAAAGAAACGGAGGCGCCTGCCTCCGTTTCAATAACAAAAAAACACCACCACAAATAGGAGGCGCATCATGAATGCTCGCAGGAGTTGGGCGCTGGGGCTGTGCGTGTGGATGCTTGCTGCTGCGGCGCAGGCGGCCGATGCCTACAAGCCCTTCGTGCTCGCCTACAAGGGCAGCGGAGAGATCACCGCCACGGTGGAAACCGTGACCACCAAGCTCACCCAGGCCGGTTTCGAGGTCGTGGGAAGCTACAGTCCGTATGCCACCGCGACCATTCTCGCCGTCACCAGTGACGAGCTGAAGCAGGAGGCCGCCAAGTCGAAGTTCGGCGGCTACGCCGCGGCGCAGCGCGTTGCGATCACCAAGGTCAGCGATGAGCTGCAGGTGGCCTATACGAATCCCATCTATATGGCCCATGCCTACCGCATGGAAGGCGACCTGAAGGCCGTGGCCGACAAGCTGGCCGGCGCCCTCGGCCGCGAGACCGAGTACGGCCCCGAAAAGGCCATGAACGCCAAGCAGCTGCGCAAATACCACTACATGTTTGGTATGGAGTATTTCGACGAGCCGAGCCTGCTTGCTGAACACGACAGTTATGAAGCCGCGGTGCAGGCCGTGGAGTCAAAGCTGACCGAAGGCGTATCCGGCGTAAGCAAGGTCTATCGCATCGACGTCCCGGGCAAGCAGGAGACCGTGTTCGGTGTGGCCCTGCGCGGCAACAATACCGACAAGGGCAAGTATCAGGATGACAAGTTCATCATGAGCGAGATCGACTTCAAGCCGGTTCGTTCCACGGCGCACCTGCCGTACGAAATGCTCGTTTCCGGCAACAAGGTCTATGCGCTGTATGCCCGTTTCCGCATCGCCATCAACTTCCCGGACCTTTCCATGATGGGCAAGAACAGCTTCATGAACATCATGGAATCGCCGGCTGCCATCGAGCGCGCGCTCACCCTGGCTGCGGGCGGCGAGGTGAAGAAGAACTCCTGGCAGTAACGGTTTCGCGAACCCTGTAAGGGCCGCACCGGATTCAGGGAAAGGCCTAGGACGGGCATTGACAGGGACGTCCAAACAACCAAAAAGAAGCCCCCCAAGGGGCCGGGATTCTTCCCGGGAAGGACTCCACCCATAACCCCGCCAACGGCGGGGTTTTCTTTTTGCCCGTCCAAGTGCTGGTAGGGAAGAGAAAAGCATTAACCACGGGGAACACGGGGAACACGGGCGCACCTGAATTGATCCCCTCTCCCCAGCCCTCGGCAACCGCTCCCTGCGTTGCTCTACCTCGCGCATCCATGCGCTCGTCTCCCGGAGGGAGAGGGGGCAAGATGTGACAAAGAGACGGCCCGGAGGGAGAGGGGGCAAGAGGGGCAGGCTACAACGGCGAAATGTGACCAAGAGACAGGCCCAGGAGGGGAGTTGGCGGAGTCAGGTTCTAAGTGCACCACGTAGTGCTTTGGCGAAGGCCTCATAGGGCGACTGGTAGTCGAGGCACTTCCGCCCTGTGACCACCGGGTTTGTGGGAGCGAGCTCTTGCTCGCGATGGTTCCAAAGAAGCCCCAGCCTGAAAATCGCGAGCGGAAGCTCGCTCCCACACACGAAAATCCCTCACCCCAATTCACTGTGGCGGGATGAAAACCATGTGGTCTGAGGCCGCTCCGGCACTCCATTCAACGCCAAAATCGCCGCGGGGTTTGACACGTAGGACGGTATTCGCCGACGGTGTCGGCTCCTACAAGGTTTCGATAACCACCCGTAGGAGCCCACCCCGTGGGCGAATGCCTTTCACAACCACCGGCGGTCATCGAAACCGCATCTACAGAACAACATGGATTTCCCCGTGTCCCCCGTGTTCCCCGTGGTTAATGCTTCCTCTTCTCTGCTGCCCCCCGGGCCGAATGCAAAAACGCCCCGGATCAGGTAACCTTTCCGGTCTTTCGCGGAGCCCCTCCCGCCCTACTTCCGAGCCGATTCAGGAGTGCCGATGTACACGAAAAACATGTCTATCGACGGTTTTGACCCCGAACTGTTCAGCGCCATGGAGCAGGAGCGGGTCCGCCAGGAAGAACACATCGAGCTCATCGCCTCGGAGAACTACGCCAGCCCCCGCGTGCTGGAAGCCCAGGGCTCCGTGCTTACCAACAAGTACGCCGAGGGTTACCCGGGCAAGCGCTACTACGGCGGCTGCGAGTTCGTGGATATCGCCGAGCAGCTGGCCATCGACCGCGTGAAGCAGCTGTTCGGCGCCGACTATGCCAACGTCCAGCCCCATTCCGGCTCCCAGGCCAACGCCGCCGTGTACATGGCCCTGCTGAACCCGGGCGACACCGTGCTGGGCATGAGCCTGGCCCACGGCGGTCACCTGACGCACGGCGCCAAGGTGAATTTCTCCGGCAAGATCTACAACGCCGTGCAGTACGGCCTGAACGCCGATACCGGTGAAATCGACTACCAGCAGGTCGAGTCCCTGGCCCTGGAGCACAAGCCGAAGATGATCGTGGCCGGCTTCTCCGCCTATTCGCGCGTGGTGGACTGGCAGCGTTTCCGCGACATCGCCGACAAGGTAGGCGCCTACCTGATGGTGGACATGGCCCACGTGGCGGGCCTCATCGCCGCCGGCGTGTACCCCAGCCCGGTGCAGATCGCCGACGTGACCACCTCCACCACCCACAAGACCCTGCGCGGCCCGCGCGGCGGCATCATCCTGGCCAAGGCCAACCCGGATCTCGAGAAAAAGCTCAACTCGCTGGTGTTCCCGGGCACCCAGGGCGGCCCACTCATGCACGTGATCGCCGCCAAGGCGGTCGCCTTCAAGGAAGCGCTGGCCCCCGAGTTCAAGACCTATCAGGCTCAGGTGGTCGCCAACGCCCGCGCCATGGCCAAGGTGTTCATGGATCGCGGCTTCGACATCGTCTCCGGCGGCACCGACAACCACCTGTTCCTGGTGAGTTTCATCAGCCAGGGCCTCACCGGCAAGGACGTGGACGCCTGGCTGGGCGCCGCCTATATCACCGTGAACAAGAACTCGGTCCCCAACGACCCACAGTCGCCCTTCGTCACCAGCGGCATCCGCATCGGCACGCCCGCGGTGACCACCCGCGGCTTCAAGGAAGCGGAGTGCCGCGACCTGGCGGGCTGGATCTGCGACGTCATCGATGCCCGCGGCAGCCAGGAGGCCGTCGCCGCCGCCAAGGCCAAGGTGCTCGACCTGTGCAAGCGCTTCCCGGTCTATGGCTGATTGAACAAAGTCCGCCAATGAACGCGTGGGCGCCAAGGCATGTCAAACATGTGCGTTGCGGACTGGTGTCGTAGCCATGGCTTGCATCCGTCGCGGGGCACGCGAATGACATTGGCGTTCATTGGCGTTCATTTGCGGACTTAAAGATCATGCGTTGTCCTTTTTGCGGTGCGCCGGACACCAAGGTCATCGATTCGCGCCTCGCGAACGAGGGCGACATGGTGCGCCGGCGTCGCGAATGCCTCACTTGCAGCGAGCGCTTCACCACCTTCGAATCGGCCGAACTGGTGATGCCGCGCATCGTCAAGCGCAGCGGTATCCGCGAGCCGTTCAACGAGGACAAGCTGCGCGGCGGCCTGCTGCGCGCGCTGGAAAAACGCCCGGTGAGCATGGAGGCCATCGAGGCAGCGGTGAGCCGCATCAAACACAAGCTGCGCGCCACGGGCGATCGCGAGGTCGCCTCGGGCCTGCTCGGCGAGTGGGTGATGGACGAGCTGCGTGCCATGGATGAAGTGGCCTACGTGCGTTTCGCCTCGGTCTACCGGCGTTTCCAGGACGTGAACGCCTTCCGCGAGGAGATCGAGCGCATGCAGAACGAACCCTCGGCCGAGGCCCGCCGCAACCAGCTCCCCCTCATCGGAAAGGGCGGCAAGTCGCGCCCATGAACGCTTTCACCGCGGCCGACCACGCCCACATGGCGCGCGCCATCCAGCTCGCGGCACAGGGCCTGGAGACCACCAGCCCCAATCCGCGCGTCGGCTGCGTACTGGTGCGCGACGGCGAGACGGTGGGCGAGGGCTGGCATGAACGCGCCGGGGGTCCGCACGCGGAGGTGGTGGCCTTGCGCCAAGCCGGCGAACGGGCACGCGGCGCCACCGCCTATGTGAGCCTGGAACCGTGCTGCCATCACGGCCGCACACCGCCCTGCACCGACGCGCTGCTCGCCGCCGGCGTGGCGCGCGTGGTCGCCGCCATGGAAGACCCCAACCCCAGGGTGGCAGGCAACGGCTTGGCGCGGTTGCGGGCGGCGGGCGTCGCGGTGGCGAGCGGGCTGTTGGCGGCCCAGGCCGAGGCCCTGAATCCCGGATTTGCCAAGCGCATGCGCACCGGCCTCCCTTATGTGCGCGTGAAGTCCGCTATGAGTCTGGACGGGCGTACCGCCATGGCCAGCGGCGAGAGTAAGTGGATCACGTCAGAGGCGGCGCGGCTCGACGTACAACACCTGCGGGCGCGCAGTTGCGCCATTGTCACGGGCGCCTACACGGTACTGGCCGACGACCCGGCAATGACCGTGCGCCTCGAGGGCCGCACGCACCAGCCGCTGCGGGTGGTGGTGGATTCGCGGCTGCGCATCCCCGCCGACGCCCGCGTGTTGCAGGGCGGGGCGCTGATCGCCACCACTGCCACGGTACTGACCGCCGCGCTGCGCGAAGCGGGTGCCACGTTGCTGCAGCTCCCCGCGCGAGGCGGCCACGTGGATTTGGCGGCCCTGCTGCGCGGTCTCGCCGCGCGGGATGTGAACGAGGTCCTGGTGGAGACCGGACCGGCCCTGGCCGGCGCTTTTGTTGCCCAGGGGCTGGTCGATGAAATGGTGATCTACGTCGCCCCGAAACTCATGGGCCACGGCGCACGTGCGCTGTTCGAGCTACCCGGTCTCGATGCCATGGCCCAGGCCATCCCGCTCACTATCACCGACATCCGTGCCGTCGGTCGCGACTGGCGCGTCACGGCTCGGGTGACAAGCCTGCGCTGAGGGGCATATCATGCGGGTCGGTTTCTCGAGACTTTCTCCCTCATGTTCACCGGAATCATCCAGTCAGTAGGCGAGGTCGCCGCCCTGGAGCCGCGCGGCGCGGATGTGCGCCTGCGTGTGCGTACGGGCCGGCTCGATTTGGGCGACGTCCAGCTTGGTGACAGCATCGCCGTGAACGGCGTCTGCCTCACGGCGGTGGAGTTGCCCGGCGACGGCTTCTGGGCCGACGTGTCCGGCGAGACGTTGGCGCGCACCAGCTTTTCCGAACTGCGCATCGGCAGCCGTGTGAACCTGGAGAAGGCGCTCACACCCAACTCGCGCCTTGGCGGGCATCTGGTGTCCGGCCACGTGGACGGCGTCGGCAGTGTGGTGCGGCGCTGGGACGACGGTCGCTCCGTGCGTTTTGTGATTCGTGCGCCGGACGAACTGGCCAAGTACATCGCGGAAAAGGGCTCCATCTGCGTGGACGGCATCAGCCTCACCGTGAACGCCGTGCAAGGCGCCGAGTTTGAACTGAACATCGTCCCGCATACGCTCAGCGAAACCACCATGGGCGACTTCACCGTGGGTCGCCGCGTGAATCTCGAAGTGGACGTCATCGCGCGCTACCTCGAACGACTGCTGCTCGGCGAACGCGCCGCGCAGGCCAACACGCCGGGCATCACGCTCGATTTTCTGGCCGAGAACGGCTTCCTAAAAAAGTGATCGTCTGACATCCATGGCTTTCAACAGCATCGAAGAAATCATCGAGGACATCCGCCAGGGCAAGATGGTCATCCTCGTGGACGACGAGGATCGCGAGAACGAGGGTGACCTGCTCATGGCCGCCTCGCTGGTGCGGCCCGAAGACGTCAACTTCATGGCCCGTTACGGACGCGGCCTGGTGTGCCTCACCCTCACCCGCGAGCGCTGCGAACAATTGCGCCTGCCGCTCATGGTGACCGACAACAACGAGAAGCACTCCACCGCCTTCACGCTGTCCATTGAGGCGGCGCGCGGCGTGACCACCGGCATCTCCGCCTACGATCGCGCACACACGGTGCGCACGGCCGTGGCGCCCAACGCGCGTCCCGATGACCTGGTGCAGCCCGGCCACATCTTCCCGCTCATGGCGCGTCCCGGTGGCGTGCTCACGCGCGCCGGCCACACCGAGGCCGGTTGTGATCTGACCCGCCTGGCCGGCCTCGAGCCCGCCGCGGTGATCGTGGAAATCCTCAACGAGGACGGCAGCATGGCGCGCCGGCCCGATCTGGAAATCTTCGCCGCCGCGCATGGGCTGAAGATCGGCACCATCGCCGATCTCATCGAATACCGCCTGCGCAACGAACCCACCGTGGAGCGCGTCGCCGAGTGCAACATGCCTACGGAATATGGCGAGTTCCGTCTCATCGCCTATCGCGACGTGATTGAGCGCTGTGTGCATTTCGCCCTGGTGCGCGGGCAGATCGATCCGGAAACCGCCGTGCCGGTGCGCGTGCACATGCAGAACACCCTGTGCGATGCCTTCGGCAACCTGCGCAGTGATTGCGGTTGGCCGCTGTCGCGCGCCCTGGCGTATCTGGGCAAGCAGGCGTCCGGCGTGGCGGTGATCCTGCGCCAACAGCAGACCCCGGAAGTCCTGCTGCGCCACGTTCAGGACTACGCCCTGGAGGACCGCGGCATCAATCCGCCGCGCCAGGAGCCCACGGCGGACCTGCGCACCTACGGCATGGGTGCACAGATCCTCAAGGATGTCGGCGTGCGCCGCATGCAGGTCTTGAGCTCGCCCAAGAAAATGCACGGCCTGTCCGGCTTCGATCTGGAAGTGGTCGGCTACATCCACGGCGACGAATAAAACATCCGTGGGCGAGACACGAGCAGGGTGGAACATTCTTCCCAACCCGCGTTCCCCGTGTCCCCCGTGGTTAAGGCTTTTCTCTGCGAATTTGCGAACTTGAGAAGGAACAACACATGGGCAGCATGAAGACCATCGAAGGCAACCTGGTCGCGGGCGGTGCCCGCTTCGGCATCGTCGTCAGCCGCTTCAACAGCTTCGTGGTGGAGAGCCTGCTCGAGGGCGTGCTCGACACCCTGCGTCGCCACGGCGCCGAAGACGGCGCCATCGAGATCGTGCGTGTCCCGGGCGCGTTCGAGATCCCGCTGGCGGCACAGCGCATGGCCGCCGGCCGCAAGTACGATGCCATCATCGCCGTCGGTGCGGTGATCCGCGGCGGCACGCCGCACTTCGACTATGTGGCGGGCGAGTGCGTGAAGGGCCTGGCCCAGGTCTCCCTCGGCCACGACGTGCCGGTGTCCTTCGGTGTGCTCACCGTCGACACCATCGAGCAGGCCATCGAACGCGCCGGCACCAAGGCCGGGAACAAGGGCGTGGAAGCCGCACTGTCGGCCATCGAGATGGTGAACGTGCTGGGCAAGCTTCGGGCCGAAAAGTAAGACATGGCCGCGAATCCTCGTTCACGCGCGCGTTCGCGCGCCGTCCAGGCGCTGTACCAATGGCAGCTCACCGGGCAAAACGTCTCCGACGTGGAAACACAGTTCCTGGCCGAGGAGGACATGAGCGGTGTCGACGTGGGGTATTTTTCTACGTTGCTCCATGAAGTGCCGGCCAACCTGAAGAGCTTCGACGAACATCTTGCGTCGGTCATCGATCGCGGTATCGATGCGGTGGACCCCGTCGAGCGGGCGGTTCTGCGTCTCGGCGTGTGTGAGCTTGCCCTGCACCCGGAAGTCCCGTATCGGGTTGCCATCAACGAGGCGGTGGAACTGGCCAAGGTGTTCGGTGCCGAGCAGGGACACAAGTACGTGAACGGCGTGCTCGACAAGCTGGCGCGGAAGCTGCGCAAGCCCGAGACCAGCGCCCGCAAGTAAGCGCGTGGCGCTGGGCGAATTTCAGCTCATCGAGCGCTTTTTCACCCGCCAGAGGGTGAAGCGCGACGATGTGGAGCTGGGCGTCGGGGACGATTGCGCGTTGCTGCGCATGCCGTCGGATGCGCGGCTGGCGGTCACCATGGACACACTGGTGGAGGGCCGTCATTTCCCTCAGGCCACCGATCCCGCTGCACTTGGCCACAAAGCCCTGGCAGTGAACCTTTCGGATCTTGCCGCCATGGGCGCGGAACCCGCGTGGATCACGCTCTCCCTCAGCCTGCCGTCGGTCGACGAGGCCTGGCTGGATGCCTTTGCCGGCGGGCTGTTCCAGCTCGCCGAAGCCCATGGCGTGCAGTTGGTGGGTGGCGACACGGTGCGGGGGCCGCTGACCATCACCCTTCAGGCCCACGGCTTTATCCCGGCCAACCAGGCACTGCGCCGCGACGGCGCGCGTGTGGGCGACCTTATCTACGTAACCGGCACGCTCGGCGACGCCGGCGCCGGGTTACGCATCGCGCTGGGTGAGCTGTCTGCCGATGGCGCCGATGGGCAATTCCTGCGGGGGCGCCTGGACCGGCCGACGCCGCGCGTTGCCTGGGGTCTTGCCCTGCGTGGACTGGCCTCCGCGGCCATAGACGTCTCGGACGGTCTTGCCGCCGACCTTGGCCACATCCTCAAGGCCAGCCGCGTGGGCGCCACGCTCAAGTTCGCGGATCTCCCGATTTCCGATGCGCTCTGCCGGAGGGTGGGTGAGGCCGGGGCGCGCCAATTCGCCCTGACCGCCGGAGACGATTACGAGCTGTGCTTCACGGCGGCACCCGCGCAGGCCGAGGCCATCGCCGCCCTGCCGTTTCCGTGTACGCCGGTAGGGGTGATTGAGGCCGGGGAGGGGCTGCGTGTGTACGGTCCGGATGGGCACCGCATGCCTGTGGAGCAGGCCGGTTTCGATCACTTCGGGGCGTCGCCATGAGGCGCCTTCTGTTGCGCGATCCCGGCCACCTGCTGGCGTTCGGATTCGGCAGCGGGCTGGCACGTCAGGCGCCCGGTACCTTCGGTACCCTGGCGGCCGTCCCGTTGTACCTGCTCATGCGCGACCTGCCGCTCGGCATGTATCTCGCCGTGGTGGCCGCACTGTTCGTCCTGGGCATCTGGCTGTGCGGGCGCACCGCGCGGGCGCTGGGCGTCCACGATGCACCTGCCATCGTCTGGGATGAGGTGGTGGGCTATTTGCTGGTGATGGCCGCGGCACCTCACGCGGTTTGGGCGGTGATCCTCGGCTTCGTCCTGTTCCGCCTTTTCGACATCGCCAAGCCCTGGCCCATCCGCTGGGTCGACCGGCGCGTCACGGGCGGCTTCGGCATCATGCTGGACGACGTGCTCGCGGCGCTGCCCGCCTGGCTGTTGCTCCAGATCACCGCCCACCTGCTGGCCTGATACCCGCTCCCGCACCGTTGCGGTAAGCTGGCGCCATGAAACGCTGGCTGCCTGCCCTGCTGCTCCTGCCTTCACTCGCCATGGCTGCGCCTCAGGAGATCACCGTCCTGGCCCTGTTCCGTGACCGGGCGGTGCTCAGCGTCGACGGCCAACGCCGCATCCTCTCCCGTGGCGAAACCAGCCCCGAGGGCATTCAATTACTGAGCGCGGACAGCAACGCGGCCACGTTGCTCATCGATGGCAAGGCGCGCCGTTACCCCCTCGGGGCACAAATCGGCGCGCAATACACGCCGCCCACGGAAAGCACCGTGCAGATCTGGCCGCAGTCAGGCCTCTACCGCACCGGCGGGTTCATCAACGGCCAGGCGGTGGATTTCATCGTGGATACGGGGGCGAGCAGTGTCACGCTGGGCGCGGCGGAGGCCCGTCGGCTCGGCATCGATTACCGTCTGCGTGGCGAGCCGCACACCGTGCTGACCGCCGGTGGCCCGGTGAATGCCTGGCTGGTGAAACTGGACACCGTGCGCGTGGGTGAGTTGCAGCTACGCAACGTGGAGGCCTCCGTGCTGGACAACGACGCCACCGGCAACCAGGTGCTGCTCGGCATGACCTATCTGGGACGCATCGAAATCCAGCGCGAGGGCGCTGCGCTCGTGCTGCGGCAGAAGTATTGAAGGGCGGTGAAGAAACGGCCCAACGCGCATCTTCCAGGTCAGCAGCGCAAAGGACGCGAAGGTCTTTGCGTCCTTTGCGCCTTTGCGTTGGCGGTTTTCTAGACAGCCTTGCGCTTGTCGTGCTCGATGAGGGCGTAGGCGGAATGGTTGTGGATGGATTCGAAATTTTCCGATTCCACCATGTAGGAAACGATACGCTCGTCCTGGTTCAGCCGCGCGGCCACATCACGCACCATGTCTTCCACGAATTTCGGGTTGTCATAGGCGCGCTCTGTCACGTACTTCTCATCCGGGCGCTTGAGCAGGCCGTACAGTTCGCAGGAGGCTTCCTTCTCGACCAGGTCGATGAGTTCCTCGATCCACACGAAACCGTGGCAGCAGGCGGTGACGGTCACGTGGGAGCGCTGGTTATGGGCGCCGCGATCGGAGATCTCCTTGGAGCACGGGCACAGACTGGTGACCGGCACCACTACGCGCACCTTCATGCTCGGCTGGCCGTCGACGATCTCGCCAATGAAGCACACGTCGTAGTCCATCAGGCTCTCCACGCCGGACACGGGGGCCTTCTTCTGGACGAAATAGGGGAACGACATTTCGATGTGCCCGGCCTCGGCCTCGAGCACCTGGACCATTTCCGCCAGCATGTCCTTGAAGGACTTCACCGACAACTCGCGTTCGCGGCGGTTAAGGATTTCCACAAACCTCGACATGTGCGTGCCCTTGAAGTTATGGGGCAGGTTCACGTACATGTTGAAATTCGCGATGGTGTGTTGCTCGCCGCCGGTGCGATCGAGAATACGCACCGGGTGGCGGATGTCCTTGATACCCACCTTGTTGATGGGAATGCGGCGGGTATCGTGGCTGCTCTGTACGTCAACCATCGGGGTGTTACAGCATTCAGTCATTCTCAGCTTCCTTCGCGTAACGGATGCAAGCGCGTTCCGTCTCCCAGACGGTGACGGCGCTCACCTGCACGCGTTCGTTGTCGAGGGTCTCAGCAATACGTTCGAACAGGTGCGCAGCGATGTTCTCCGCTGTCGGGTTGACCTGATCGAAGGGCGGCATCTCGTTTAAGTAACGATGGTCCAGTTCACCCGCCGCCGCACGCGCCGCCGCCTTCACGTCTTTGAAATCGATAGCCATGCCGAGCCGGTCGAGCGCGGAGGCCACCACTTCCACTTCCACTTTCCAGTTGTGGCCGTGCAGCCTGCGGCATTCCCCGGCATAGTCCCGCAAGGAATGGGCGGCAGCGAAATCGGTCACGACCTTGAGGGTATACCTGGGTTTCATGGTGAAATGTTGAGGGGAGCGCTAGGAAATTTACGTGAGCCCGGGCGCGTTAGCAAGTCCCGGTGGAAAAGGCGCGAACGGCGGCGATTATACCATCCGTATCGAGGCCGCATTCCGCCAGAAGTTCTTCCCGGCTGCCTTGCTCGATGACCGCGTCGGGCAGGCCCAGGTGGCGCACCGGACAGGTGCTGCCCGCGCCGGCCAGGTACTCCGCCACGGCGCTGCCGGCGCCGCCCGCGATGACGTTCTCCTCAAGGGTGACCAGCAGGCGATGGCCGGTGGCGAGTTCGCGCAGCAGGGTCTCGTCGAGCGGCTTCACGAAACGCATGTTCACCACCGTGGCATCCAGCGCCTCGCCGGCGGCCAGCGCCGGCGCCAGCAGACTGCCGAAGGCGAGCAGGGCGATGTCCCGGCCCTGGCGGCGCAGCTCGGCCTTGCCCACGGGCAGCGGCTCCAGGGTCCTGGTGACCGGTGCGCCGGGACCGGTGCCGCGCGGGTAGCGCACCGCAGCGGGGCCATCATGCCGGAAGCCGGTGGTGAGCATGCGCCGGCACTCGTCTTCGTCGGACGGGGCCATGATCATCAGGTTGGGCACGCAACGCAGGAACGATAGGTCCAGGGTGCCCGCATGGGTGGGACCGTCCGGTCCCACGATGCCGGCGCGGTCGATGGCGAACAGCACCGGCAGGTTTTGCAGCGCCACGTCATGGATGAGCTGATCGTAGCCGCGCTGCAGAAAACTGGAGTAGATGGCAACCACGGGCTTGATGCCTTCGCAGGCCATGCCCGCGGCCAGGGTCACGGCATGCTGTTCGGCGATGCCCACGTCCAGGTAGCGTTCCGGGAAACGCTCGGAAAAGGTCACCAGCCCCGAGCCCTCGCGCATGGCCGGGGTGATGCCCCACAGGCGCGGGTCGCGCTCGGCCATGTCGCACAGCCAGTCGCCGAAGACCTGTGTGTAGCTGGGTCCCGACGCCTTGCTGCGCATGGTGCCGGTGGCGGGGTCGAAGGGTGTGACGCCGTGATAGAAGCAAGGGTTCTGCTCGGCCGGCGGATAACCCTTGCCCTTGTGCGTGACGATGTGCAGGAACTGCGGTCCGGACAGGGAGCGCAGGTTCTGCAGGGTCTTGATCAGGGTCTCCAGGTCATGGCCGTTGACCGGGCCGATGTAGTTGAAGCCCAGTTCCTCGAACAGGGTGCCGGGCACCACCATGCCCTTCACGTGCTCCTCGGCACGACTCGCCAATTCCCATAGCGGCGGCACGTTCTTGAGCACCTTCTTGCTGCCCTCGCGCACGGTCGCATAGAACCGGCCGGAGAGCAGGCGCGCCAGGTAATTGGACAGGCCGCCCACGTTGGGCGAAATGGACATCTCGTTGTCGTTGAGGATCACCAGCAGGTCCGCATCCAGGTCGCCCGCGTGGTTGAGCGCCTCGAAGGCCATGCCGGCGGTCATAGCGCCGTCGCCGATGACGGCGATCACCTTGCGGCGCGGATCCGTGCTGCGTGCCGCGAGGGCCATGCCCAGGGCGGCGCTGATGGAGGTGCTGGAGTGGCCGGTGCCGAAGGTGTCGTAAGGGCTCTCATCGCGCTTGGGAAAACCCGACAGGCCGTGGCGCTTGCGCAGCGTGGACATGCGTTCGCGCCGGCCGGTGAGGATCTTGTGCGGGTAGCTCTGGTGACCCACGTCCCAGACGATGCGGTCCGTGGGTGTGTTGAACACGTAGTGCAGGGCGATGGTGAGTTCCACCGTGCCGAGGCCCGCGGCCAGGTGGCCGCCGGTGCGGCTCACGGAATCGATCATGAATTCCCGGAGCTCTTGGGCCAGACGCTTGAGCTGCCCCAGCGTGAGGGCGCGCAATTGCTCGGGATTGTCGACCCGCTCGAGAACGGGCTGGGAGGAATCAGGCATTCAAGTGAGGCCGGGGCAAGCTGAGAAAGCGTTCAATAATGGCGGCGCGGCCGTGCGCATGCAAGGGCCGCAAGGCAATCAGGGGAAGAACAGCCCAACGTAAAGGCGCTAAGGCCGCAAAGAGCGCGAAGACCTGTGAATATTTTCACGAGGCGCGCCTCTCCTGGAGACACCTGGAGACGGGGGACCGGCCGCCATGCGCCCTCCGAGCCGGCATTGAGACCGTGTAAATCCTTTACCCCTTCGCGTCCTTTGCGCCCTTCGCGCCTTTGCGTTGATCCTTTTCAGGTCAGTTGCCGCGTTCGACGATGTAGTCGGCCAGCCAGCGCAGCGGGTCGGCGGCGGTGTCGAAACCGTCCAGGCTCGCCAGGGCGGCGGTGTGGACCTCGCGCAGCTTGTCCTTGGCGCCCGTGAGGCCGAGCAGTGAGGTGTAGGTGGGCTTGTTGCGGGCCTGGTCGGAGCCCTGCGTCTTGCCGAGGGTGGCGGTGTCCGCCTCCACGTCGAGGATGTCGTCGCGGATCTGGAAGGCGAGTCCGATGCAGGCGGCATATTCGTCGAGCAGCGCGCCATGGGCCTCGGTGTATGCGGGGGCGCTGAGCGCGCCGAGCCGCACGCTGGCGCGGATGAGGGCGCCGGTCTTGAGGCGATGCATGTGGGCCAACTCGTCAAGGCCCAGGTGCCTGCCCTCGGCAGCGATGTCGATGGCCTGCCCGCCGGCCATGCCCCCCGAACCGCTGGCCAGGGCCAGTTCCGCCACCATGCGCAGGCGGCGGGTCGGATCCGTGAGCATTGCGGCGTCGTTGGCCAGGACTTCGAAGGCGAGGGTCTGCAGGGCATCTCCGGCCAGGATGGCGGTGGCCTCGTCGAAGGCCTTGTGGCAGGTGGGTTTGCCGCGGCGCAAGTCGTCGTCGTCCATGGCGGGCAGGTCGTCATGGACCAGGGAATAGGCGTGGATGAATTCCACTGCGCAGGCGGGCCCGTCCAGCGCGGCCTGGTCGGCGCCCAGCGCGCCGCCGGCGGCGTACACCAGCAGCGGACGTACCCGCTTGCCGCCGTCCAGCGATGCGTAGCGCATGGCCTCGTGCAGGCGGGCAGGGGCCTCTTCGGCAGATGGCAGCCAGTGCGCCAGCGCCGCTTCGACGCGGGCCTGGCATTCGGCGGAGAACGCCTTAAGCGTCATCGTCGTCTCCCGCGCCTTCCTGCTTCAACGCGAACGGCACCAGTTCCTCGAGCCCGTTTTTTTCCAGGAGCAGACGCACCTTCTGCTCGGCCTCGCCGAGGGCCTGATGACAGGCGCGGCTCAGTTGCACGCCTTGCTCGAAGTCCTTCAGTGCCTGTTCCAGGGAGAGCTCGCCGTGTTCCATGCGCTCCACGATGGCCTCGAGTTCGGCCATGGCGCGTTCCAGGTCGAAGGCGTTGTCGGATTTGCGGCTGGCGGTTCTTGCCATGGGTAACCCTCCAGGGCGGGGGCGGTACGGTAACACACAGGGGCGGTCCGGCAAACACCGCATCTGGACCCAAGGGATTGGTTGCACAGCGCAACCCGGTTTCGCGATACTCGGCCAAACAAAAAGGCGAAGGAGACACGCCGTGAAGTCCCACCCCTCCCGATGGATTGGCCCCGCCCGGTGCGCCGGCGCGTTTCTCGGCATTGCCCTGCTCACCGTTTCCCCTTTTGCCTTCGCCGAAGTGAGTATGCGCCTCGGCGCCGGTGTCGAATATTTCAACTGGCGCGAGTACGACGACCTGGAGCACCGCAAGGCGGTCGACGAAACCGGCCCGCGGGCGGTCGCGACGCTGGATCTGTCCGCGGGCGTGGCGCGGCGCACCGACCTGATTGTGCGCGGCCGGCTCTATGGTGGGGAAGTGGATTACGACGGTGAGCTGAACGACCCGGCGCACACGCCGCTGTCTTCCAAGACCGACTACCTGGGACTGGCGGTGGAAGGCGGTTTTTCCTTCAAGCCCAGGAACCATCGCGGAGACACCGCCTCCGTGATCCTGACCTTCGGCGTGGACGATTGGACCCGTGAGCTCAAGGGCATCTACGCTACGACGAGGAGTACACCATCATGTTCGTGCGCCTCGGCGCCGAGGCGCAGGACCGGCGCTGGACGGCGCGCGGGGGGATGCTGTTGCCCGTGGATGCCGACGAGCATATAGACGTTTGGGGCGGCCTGGATCTGAAACCCGAGACCAATCCCTGGTTCTATATAGGTGTGGGATATCGCTTCAATGAGGCCTTGGAACTGGCGCTCGACTACCAGGGCTATCGTTTTGACGTTTCAGATCCCGTCGCCGTGGACGTTGACGGCGACGGTGCCGTCGATGGGTATGCCTGGCAGCCGCGCAGTGAACAGGACACGCTGACCATCACCCTCAGGGCTGGCTTCTGAACGGACGTCGACAAAACGGCGGGCGACGCCGTCCACAGGACAGCAGGCGAAACAACCCGCCGATGCGCTCTTGCATCCGGGCTTGTTCGAATTGAGATGTGTGAATGAGCGCGAGAGAGTGGCGCTCCCACGGGGACTCGAACCCCGGTTTTCGCCGTGAGAGGGCGACGTCCTAGACCGCTAGACGATGGGAGCATTGATAGCCGTGTGGCTCAGCGCGGTGGTATTATACGCAGATGTTTTCCTGGCTCAAGCAATCCGCTAAAAAATTCGGACTCTTTTCAGACGACGACCCGCCGCCTGAGCGATCCGGTCCCCGCCTCATCCCGCGCGATCAACACATCATCTCCCGCGCCCACATCAGCCCCAATGCGCTGAAGGTGTTGTACCGCCTCAGGCAGGAAGGCTACCAGGCCTACCTGGTGGGCGGCGGCGTGCGCGACCTGTTGCTCGGGCGCGAGCCGAAGGACTTCGACGTGGCGACCAACGCGCGCCCGGAAGAGATCCGGCGCGTGTTCCGCAACTGCCGCATCATCGGCCGCCGCTTCCGACTCGCGCACGTGCACTTCGGCAAGGAGATCATCGAAGTCGCCACCTTCCGCGCGCAGCACGACGAAGAGAGCGAGGAGGACGCGCTGAATGAGAACGGCCGCATCCTCAGCGACAACGTCTACGGCACCATCGAAGACGACGCGTGGCGTCGTGACTTCACGGTCAATGCGCTCTATTACGACATCAACGATTTCTCGGTGGTGGATTACACGGGCGGTGTCGCAGACCTGGATGAAGGCCGCCTGCGCATCATCGGCGACCCGGTGCAGCGCTTCCGCGAAGATCCGGTACGCATGCTGCGTGCAGTGCGCTTCGCGGCCAAACTCGGTTTCCGCATCGACGAGGCCAGCGAGCAGGCCATCCACGATCTCGGCCACCTGCTCGAGGATATCTCTCCGGCGCGCCTGTTCGACGAGACCCTGAAGATGTTCCAGGCCGGTTATGCGGCCGAGACCTTCGAATTGCTGCGCCACTACGGGCTGTTCGGTTACTTGTTCCCCGAGACCGATGCGCAACTGGCCGAAGAGCGCGACAACTTCCCGCAGGTGTTCGTGGCGCGTGCACTGGAGAACACCGACCGGCGCGTGGATGAGGGCAAGTCCATCACTCCGTCGTTCCTGGTGGCCGCCCTGCTGTGGGGGCCGGTGTCGCGCGAGGCGGAGCAGAATGTCGCGCGTGGTATGAGTGAACTGGAGGCCATGCAGGTGGCGGGCGATGCGGTAGTCGCGCGCCAGGTGCGTCATGTGGCTTTTCCGAAACGCTTCACCCTGCAATCCCGTGAGATCTGGACCTTGCAGGAACGCCTGAAGCGCCGAGGCGGCAAGCGCGCCGAGCTGCTCATGCAGCACCCGCGTTTCCGCGCCGGCTACGATCTCCTCATGCTGCGCGCCGAGTGCGGCGAAGACGTGGCAGAGCTGGCGGATTGGTGGACCCGCTTCCAATCCGCAGACGAAGACGCTCGCCAAAGCATGGCGGTCCATACCGGTCAGCCCGCCAAAAAGCGGCGCCGCCCGCGCAAACGCAAGCGCAAGCCGGCCGACCAGGGGACGGCGTGAGGGCGGTGCGGGCCTGTATAGGCCTTGGCAGCAATCTCGACCATCCGGAACGTCAGGTGCGCATGGCGCTCCAGGCGCTTGCCGAGCTGCCACAGAGCCGTGTGACCTCCGTGTCGTCGCTCTACCGCACGCCGCCCATGGGCCCCGCCGGCCAGCCGGATTACGTGAATGCGGTGGCCGTGCTCGATACCACGTTATCAGCCCTGGCGCTGCTCGATGCCTTGCAACACATCGAGGCGGTGCAAGGGCGCACGCGCAGCGGCGAACGCTGGGGCCCGCGTACGCTCGATCTGGACGTGCTGCTCTATGGTAACGAAGTGATCGATCACCCGCGCCTCTCGGTGCCGCACCCGGGCATCGCCCAGCGCGCCTTCGTCCTGCTGCCGCTCGCGGAAGCGGCGCCCGATGCGAAGCTGCCTGACGGCCGTGCGGTGACCGTGCTTGCCGCCGGGTGTGATGCAGGCGGCGTGCGTCGGCTCATCCAGGCACCGTGATATCCTTGCGGTTTCGCTTCCGAGTGGCAGACTCCGTTGTCAAAAACCACACTGCGTCACATCGTCGTTGAAGGGCCCATCGGCGCGGGCAAGACCACGCTCGCCCGGCGCCTGGCCGATACCTTCAATGCCGAGCTGGTGCTCGAAGCCGCCGACGAAAACCCGTTTCTGGAGCGCTTTTACCAGGACCCGCGCCATGCGGCCCTGCCGACGCAGTTGTTCTTCCTGTTCCAGCGTGCGCGCCAGCTCCAGGCCATGCGTCAGGCGGATCTGTTCGCACCGGTACGCGTTGCCGATTTCCTCATGGACAAGGACCCGTTGTTCGCGGAGCTCACCCTGGAACCTGACGAACTGCGCCTCTATGAGCAGGCCTACGAACAGCTCACCCTGGAGCTGCCCGCGCCCGACCTGGTGATCTACCTGCAGGCGCCGGTGGAGGTGTTGCAAGCACGTATCGCCAAGCGCGGACGAGCCGCCGAGCGGGGCATCGGCGCGGATTACCTGCTGCGGGTCGTAGAGGCGTATGCGCGCTTCTTCTACCATTTCGACAAAGCGCCCCTGCTCATCGTGAATGCGGCGGAAATCGATCTGTCCTCCGGCGAGCATGACTATCAGCAACTGCTCGCCCAGGTGCAGTCCATGCGTAGCGGGCGACATTTCTTCAATCCTCTGCCCATCGGTCTGTGAGCCCTATGAGCATCACCGTCACGCAATTGCGCAAGTTCAAGGAACAGGGCCGCAAGTTCGCCGCGCTGACCGCCTACGATGCGAGCTTCGCCCGACTCATGGATGAGGCCGGTATCGAAGTACTCCTGGTGGGCGATTCGCTCGGCATGGTGGTGCAGGGCCAGGAATCGACCGTCCCCGTGACCATGGACCACATGGTCTACCACACGCAGCTGGTGCGCCGTGGTGCCGCCCATGCCCTGGTTATGGCCGACATGCCGTTCCTGAGTTACGCAACCCCCGAGCAGGCGCTTCGCAACGCGGGCCGGTTGATGCAGGAGGGCGGCGCACAGATGGTCAAGCTCGAGTGCACCAGCGACGATGTAGCGATCGTCCGCCATCTCACCCGCCACGGCGTGCCCGTGTGCGTGCATCTCGGCCTGTTGCCGCAGACGGTGTACAAGCTGGGCGGGTACAAGGTGCAGGGGCGCGGCGAGGAGGCGGCGGACGCCATGGTGCGCGATGCGCAGGCCTTCGAACAGGCCGGCGCCGATGTCCTGCTGTTGGAGAGCATCCCGCGTAGCCTCGGCGCGACCATCACGCGCTCGCTGGGTATTCCCGTGATCGGCATCGGCGCCGGTCCGGAGTGCGACGGCCAGGTGCTGGTGGCGTACGACATGCTCGGCATCACCCCGGGCAAGCGACCGAAGTTTTCCAAGGATTTCCTCGCGGCAGCGGGTAGCGTCCCGGCGGCGCTGGCCGCCTACGCCGCGGCCGTCAAGGACGGCAGTTTCCCCGCCCCTGAACATTGCTTCGAGTGAGTCTTCCATGCACACCGTGAACACTGTCGCGGGCGTGCGCGAGCGGGTGCGCGCCTGGCGTGCCGCTGGCGAGCCCGTCGCCTTGGTGCCCACCATGGGCAATCTCCACGCCGGCCACATCGCGCTGGTCGCCCGCGCCCGTGCACTCGCCGCGCGCGTGGTGGTGAGCGTGTTCGTGAACCCCTTGCAGTTCGGTCCCAACGAGGACCTGGCCGCTTATCCGCGCACGCCGGACCAGGACGCGGAGAAACTGCGTGAGGCGGGTGCCGACCTGCTGTTCATGCCCAGCGTGGATGAGATGTATCCGCACGGCAACGCGGGCGTGACCCAGGTGGAGGTGCCGGGCCTGTCGGACATCCTGTGCGGTGCCTCGCGCCCGGGCCATTTCCGCGGCGTGGCAACGGTGGTGAGCAAGTTGTTCAACATCGTCCAGCCGGACGTGGCGGTGTTCGGTGAGAAGGATTACCAGCAACTGGCGGTAATCCGCCGCCTGGTGGAGGACCTGTGTTTTCCCATCCGCATCGAGGGCGTGCCGACCGCCCGTGAGTCTGACGGACTCGCCCGCAGTTCGCGCAACTGCTACCTGTCCGCAGAGGCGCGCGCCCGCGCGCCCGGGCTTTACCGCGCGCTTGTAGAGATCGCCGAGGCAATACGGGCTGGGCGTCGCGACTTCTCAGCCTTGGAGCAGCAGGCTGCGCATGCATTGGCGCAGCAGGGCTTCCACCCGGACTACGTCAGCATCCGCCGTGCGGCGGATCTGACAGAGCCGGGTGACGCCGACACGTCGCTGGCGGTACTGGCGGCGGCACGCCTCGGCACCACGCGTCTGATAGACAACCTGTTGATTGGACTAGACTAACAGGCGAGACACCGAGGTCGGCTCAGGGGTGTTTCGTTGAAATGGTGGGCAGGTAGGCCCCATAATATCGCGTTCCATGCGACGGTTTACCGTTACCTAAGAGGCCTTTCCATGCAGTCCATGATGCTCAAAGCCAAGTTGCACCGCGCCCGGGTGACCCACTCGGAGCTCGAGTACGAGGGCTCGTGCGCCATTGACGGCAAATTGCTCGATCTTTCAGGGATCCGCGAGTACGAACAGATCCACATCTACAACGTCACCAACGGTGAGCGTTTCGTCACCTATGCCATCCGTGCGGAAGACGGCTCGGGGGTGATCTCGGTGAACGGTGCGGCCGCGCACAAGGCAGCGCCGGGCGATATCGTCATCATCGCGGCCTTCGTCGGCCTCAGTCAGCAGGAACTGGCCAGCTACAAACCGACCCTCGTCTATCTCGACGCCCACAACAACGTGATTCGCAGCGCCAACGCCATCCCTGTGCAGGCGGCCTGAATCACGCGTCCTTGCGCGCCGCCGGCAGGCAGTCCGTGCGCCACAGGCAGGTTTCCTGATCGCAGTAGTTGCTGTCTGCCCTGCCGAAACAATCGAAGTTGCCCTCGTCGCGCTGAATGGTGCGAATGAGGGCGGCTTTGCCTGCAACCCCCGGCTTCAGACCGCGATCGCGGGCAATGGCACGTATTTCAGGCATCTTCATGCTGTTCTCCCATTAAGCGGTGCGGACCCCGGGCCCGACCCGGCCTAACTATAGCCGGACACGCGGCCGTTGCTACCGAGGAATCCCCGATTTGCGAGCCGGGTCGCGCAGGTTGAAGCAAGGGATTATGGAGGCCACGGATCCCGCTGGGTGACGCGCAGTGGTCGTCGTCTCCGTGGTACAGCGTGCGTTTACCTTCCCGCTCATGCAGGCTCTCGGCAACTGCCCGGGCGGGCGCTGCCGAGAGTGTACAGCCTAGCCCGTGTTGCGCATGCCGGCCGCGATGGCATTGATGGAACGGAGCAGCGGCGCCAACCAGCGTTGGCGTTCCTCGGGGGTGAGCCGCTCGTCGCGGTAGCGCTTCAGCAATGTGATTTGAATGTAGTTGAGCGGATCGAGATAAGGATTTCGCCGGCCCAGTGCCACGGCCAGCGATGGGTTTTCGTCGAGCAGGGCCTGTTGACGTGCCACCAGCAACACCTGATCCACGGTGCTGCGATATTCGTCCCGGATACGGCGATACACCACCTGTGCCTTGCCCTGGTCGGCGCACAGCCTGGCATATTCGGCGGCGATGTCCATGTCGGCCTTGAACAGCGACATCTGCGAGTTGCTGAGCAGGGCGCGGAAGAACGCCCAGTCCGCGTACATGGCCTGCAACTGCGCGACCCGTTCGGCGTCGCCCCGGCTCCAGCGTTCCAGTGCGCCGCCGATGCCGTACCAGGCCGGGAGGGTCTGGCGCGACTGGCCCCAGCCGAACACCCAGGCAATGGCGCGCACCGAGGCCTTGGAGCGGTCCCCTTTGGTGCGGTGGGATGGCCGCGAACCGATGTTGAGCAGGCCGATCTCGGCGACTGGCGTGGATTCGTAGAAGTAGTCGAGGAAGCCGTCGGTGCGATCCGTGAGGTCGCGGTACACCTGTTCGCCGGTGTGCGCCAGCTCATCCATGATGTCGCTGTAGTCGGGCTTGTCGTTGCGCGGCGGGCTCACCAGGAAGCGGCTGGCCTTGAGCAGGCCGCTGAGCGCCATGGTGAGTTCGTAAGTGGCGGTTTCGCTGTTGCTGTACTTGTTGGACAGCACCTCGCCTTGCTCGGTGAATTTGATCTCGCCGTGCACAGTACCCTCGGGCTGGGACAGGATGGCCTCGTGGGTCGGGCCGCCGCCGCGGCCGATGGTGCCGCCGCGGCCATGGAACAGGCGGTAGTCGATGCCGAATTCACGGGCCAGCTCGGCGATCTTGAGCTGTGCCTTGTAGAGATTCCACGACGAGGCGAGGATGCCGCCGTCCTTGCACGAGTCCGAGTAGCCGAGCATGACCTCCTGCTTGTTGCCGGAGGCCTTGAGGAGGGTGGCGTAGCACGGATTGCTGAGCAGCGTGCGCATCACCGGCTCGATGTGCTCCAGGTCCTCGATGGTCTCGAACAGCGGCGAGATGTGGATGTCGCAGAACCAGGTATCGCCGCGCCGGCCCGCCAGGCCGGCGAGACGCGCCAAGAACATCACCTCCATGACGTGGCTGGCCGCGTGGGTCATGGAAATGACGTAGTTGCCGAAGGCCTCCGTGCTCACTTCCCGACGCATGCGCTCCATCACGTCCAGCACCTCGATGATCTGGCGCGTGGGCTCGGTGAGGGCCATGCGGTCGACATTGACGGCGCTGCTCTGGCTGATAAGTTCCGCCAGAACCGCCACGCGGCGGTGTTCCTCCAGGCCCTGGTAATCCAGGCCCAGATGATTGAGCACCTCCATGACGGCCCGGGTGTGGCGGCCGGATTCCTGGCGCACATCCAGGTGCACCAGATAGAAACCGAAGGTCTCCGCCAGGCGGATGAGATCCTTCAGGCGGCCATCGGCGAGATTGGCGTCGCCGTGGCTCACCAGTGACTCGCGGATGGTATAGAGGTCGTTGAGGAATTCCTTTTCGGAGTGATAGCCGGCCGTGCTGTCCGGTTTGCGGCCGTCCATGCGCGCCTCGACCGCGCGCAGGTTGGCGTGCAACCGATAGCGCATGAAATAGAGCTTGCGGCGGTAGGGCTCAAAGCCGAAGCGGTTCTCCTTGTGGCCGAGGAAGGCGTCCGGATGGGCCGCCTCGTCACGGGCCAAGCCCGCATCGAATGCCGCCGACGGCGTGAACAGCACGCGCGAGTGGGTGAGGATGTGGCCCAGTTCGGTCACTGAGCGCAGGTATACGCGCAGCACCTCGCGATGGTGCAGGCGCACGGCCATGGCCGTGGTCTCGGGGGTCACGAACGGGTTGCCGTCGCGGTCGCCGCCGATCCAGGAGCCGAAGCGCAAACAGCTCGGCACTTTGATGCCGCAATCGGCGCCGTAGATGCGGCGCAGGGCCTTATCGAGATTCCGGTAGGTCTCCGGCACCGAGGTGAACAGGCTCTCGCGGAAGTAGAACATGCCGTTCTTGATCTCGTCCCGCACCTGCGGGCGTTCCGTGCGCACCTCGTCGGTCTTCCACAGGATCTGAATCTCGCCTTCGATCTCCTGGAAGATTTCGGCGCGCTGCTCGGCGCCGATGCGCGGGTCGTCCAGGTTCTCGCCCACCACGAAGATGCGGCGCACGCACTCCATGAGGGTGCGGCGCTTGGCCTCGGTGGGATGAGCGGTGAACACCGGCACCAGGCGCATGCGGTTCAGCAGCGTCTGCAACTGCTCGGCGGTAATGCCCTCGCGCTTGAATTCGCGTAGCGCGTCATCGAAAGAGCCGCGCCATAGCGGGCCGCCCACGCGCATCTGACGGCGGCGCTCGCGGTGGTGGAACGCCTCTTCGGCAATGTTGGCGAGGCTGAAATAGGCGCTGAAGGCGCGCAGGACGTGGGTCAGTGTGACGACGTCCAGGGATTCGATGAAACCCATGAGGCGCGCACGTTCGCGGGGATCGGGACGCTTGCGCAAGCGGATGAAACCCTTGCGGAGTCGCTCGACGGCGGCGAGGACCTCAGGACCGGCGTGAGTAGTCAGCACGTTCCCGAGCAGGTTGCCGAAGAGCTTGACCCGTGCTCGTAACTTCTTGTCGCTCACTGTTTTTGATTCGCGGTAAGGAGGGGGGCGCTTGGGTACGGGCGTCGGCCCGCAACGAAGCGCGCCATTATAGCGCGCCTTTGCAGGAAATTTCTTACATCGCGGTGGGATTAGGGCGGCCCATGGCCGCCGTCTCCCGGAGGGCAACAAGTTGGCGGGCGCGGCCCGCCCTAGGCGCGCGCCTTGGCGTAGATCTGCAAGTACTGGCGGGCGCTGGCATCCCAGCTGAAGTCCTGGGCCATGGCGGTGGTGACCAGTTGCTGCCAGGGCTTGGGTTGACGGTACAGCGCCAGTGCGCGTCGCACGGCGCCCAGCATGGCTTCCGGCGTGGGCTCATCGAACACGAAGCCGGTCGCCTTGCCGGCGGCGAGGGTCTCGGAGGTCGCGTCCACGACGGTGTCGGCCAGGCCGCCGGTGCGGCGCACGATGGGCGGCGTGCCGTAGCGCAGGCTGTAAATCTGGTTCAAACCACAGGGTTCGAAGCGCGACGGCATCAGGAACATGTCGGCTCCCCCCTCTACCAAGTGGGCGCGCTCCTCGTCGTAGCCGATGTGATAGCCGATGCTGTCCGGGTAGCGCTTGGCCTGGGCGCACAGCTCCGCCTCGAAGCCCTTGTCGCCGGTGCCCACGACAGCGATCTGCACCTTTTCCTTCATCAGGGCCGGTATCGCCGCCAGCAGCAGGTCGATGCCTTTTTGCTCCACCATGCGGCCGACCAGGCCGATGAGCGGCTGGTCCGCCGGGGGTAGATTGAAGCGCTGCTGCAACGCCGCCTTATTGAGGCGCTTGCCACGCAGATCGGAGGCCGAGTAGTTGTGCGCGATGAGCGGGTCGTGCTGCGGGTTCCAGACGTCGTAGTCGGCGCCGTTGAGGATGCCCGACAACCGATCGGCGCGGTGCCGGAGCAGGCCATCGAGGCCGCAGCCGAGATCCGGCGCGGTGATCTCACGCGCGTAGGTGGGGCTGACCGTGGTGATCTGGTCCGCAAACACCAGCCCGCCCTTGATGAAGGAAAACCGGTCGTAGAATTCCATGCGATCCATGTGCCACAGATCGGCCGGCAGCCCGAGCGCGGCGAACTGATGCCACGGGAACAGCCCCTGATAGGCGAGATTGTGCACGGTGAACACCGTGGCGGGCCGCTCTTGCTCGCGGGCGAGGAGGGCCGGCACCAGGCCGGTCTGCCAGTCGTTGCAGTGCACCACGTCGGGGCGCCAATTCAGCCCCGCACGGTCCATGGCCAGTTCCACGGTCACCCGGCAGAAGGCCGCGAAGCGCTCGGCATTGTCGGGCCAGTCGCGGCCGTCGGCGTCCAGATAGGGATTCCCCGGGCGATCGAAATAGCCCGGTGCATCCACCAGCCACAACTTCACTCGCGAGTCCGGCATCACCCCTTCCAGAATCCGTACCGGTTCAGTACCGGTGAGCTTCAGGGTCGCTATGGTCTTCAGCTTGCCGGCTCGGGCCTTTAACTGTTGATAGGCCGGGAGCACAAGGCGTACGGTGTGACGCAGACGCTTGAGTGCGGCGGGCAGGCTGCCGCTGACATCGCCAAGGCCGCCCGTCTTCATGAGCGGGTGGGCCTCGCTGCTGACAAACAGGATCTTCGACATAGATTTACTCGTAACCGGTGGCAGCCCAGGAAACATAGACGTTCCTATGTTTCCGGCCCGCAGAATAAGGGTTGCATACTACATTAACGCCTTGGACTTTTTCCTGGAGTGAACGGCATGCGCATCGCAATCATTGGCCTGGGGAGGATGGGCGGTAACATGGCGCGGCGGCTGTGCCGCAAGGGCATCGAGGTGGTTGGCTACAACCGTACCTTCGAGGTCGCGCGCAAGATCGCCGATGAAGAGGGCATGATCGCCGCGTCCAGTGTAGCCGAGGCGCTCGATCAGCTGCCCAGCCCCAAGGTGGTGTGGCTGATGCTCCCGGCCGGGGCGCCCACCGAGGAACTGGTCCTCGACTTGTGTCAGCGCTTGGCCCCGGATGACGTGGTGATCGACGGCGGCAACGCCAATTACCGCGACTCGCAGCGCCGCGGCGCCCTGCTCGCGAGCGCCGGCATCCGCTTCGTGGATGCGGGCACCTCGGGCGGCGTGTGGGGCCTGGAGAATGGCTACTGCCTGATGGCGGGCGGCGATCCCGACACCCTCGCCGTCATTGAACCCGTGCTGCGCGCCCTCGCGCCGGCGCCTGACCGCGGTTGGGCGCATGTGGGCCCGGTGGGTGCGGGGCACTTCACCAAAATGGTCCATAACGGCATCGAATACGGCATGATGCAGGCGTTGGCGGAAGGTTTCGACCTGATGAAGTCGAAGCAGGAGTTCGGCCTGGATCTCGCGCAAATCGCCGAACTCTGGCGGCATGCTTCGGTGGTGCGCAGCTGGCTGCTGGACCTCACCGCCGACGGGCTGTCCCGCGATCAGGAACTCGCCGACATGAGCCGCGTGGTAGGGGACTCGGGCGAGGGCCGCTGGACTGCCGTGGAAGCGGTGGAGCAGGGGGTGCCGCTGCCGGTGATTACGCTGGCGCTGCAAATGCGCTTCGCCAGCCAGGACCCGCAAGGCTACCAGGGCAGGCTGTTGTCCATGATGCGCTACGGCTTTGGCGGCCATAAGGCCTGAAGCCGAGAGCTTTTTCATACCCGGCGGGCGGCGGCCTCAAACGCCCGGAGACATCCATGACTGAACCGTGCACTTTCGTCATCTTCGGCGCCACCGGCAACCTGGCGGTAAATAAGTTACTGCCTGCCCTCTATCACCTGGAGGAAGCGGGCAGATTGCCCGAGGGGATCGCCATCGTGGGCTTCGGCCGCCGTGAATGGGACGACGACACCTGGCGCGACGCGGTGCAGAAGTCGCTTACCCCCAAGGCGCGGCGGGGACTGCACGAGGAGACGTTCAGGCGTTTTCGTGCGCGCCTGCGTTTTTTCCAGGGCGACCTCAACGAATACGAGGCTTACGGCCGGCTTCGCCACTTCATCGAGAACGCGCCGGACCTGTCGCAGAACGTGATCTTCTACATGGCCATCCGGCCATCCGAGTTCGCCATAGTGAGCGAATATCTGGCGGCGGCGGCGCTTAACTATGAGAACGGCGGCTGGCGCCGGCTGGTGATCGAAAAGCCCTTCGGCTACGACCTCGAGAGCGCGCAGATGCTCGAAGAGCGGTTGCATCGCAATTTCACCGAGGAGCAGCTGTTCCGCATCGACCATTACCTGGGCAAGGGCACGGTGCAGAACGTACTGGTGTTCCGCTTTGCCAACCTGCTCATGGAGCCGCTGTGGAGCCGCAACTACATCGACCACGTGCAGATCACCCATTCGGAAGTGCAAGGCATCGAACGGCGTGCCGACTACTACGACGGTGCAGGCGCGCTGCGCGACATGCTGCAGAGCCATCTGCTGCAGCTGCTCACCCTGGTGGCCATGGAACCGCCGGCCATGCTCGATGCCGAATCCCTGCGCGACGAGAAGGTGAAGGTGCTGCGCTCCATCCGCCCGATTCCGCCCAGCGCCGTCCACGCCCATGCCTTCCGTGCCCAGTACCGGCGCGGCCTCGTCAATGGCGAGAAGGTCTCGGCCTATGTGGAAGAGCCGGGCGTAGCCCCCAACAGCACCACCGAGACCTATGCGGCCATCAAGCTCTACATCGACAACTGGCGCTGGCGTGGTGTGCCGTTCTACATCCGCACCGGCAAGCGGTTGGCGGAGGACACCTCCATCATCGCCATCCGCTTCAAGCATCCGCCCCAGCAGTTGTTCCGCAAGACTCCCATCGAGGCCCTTGCGCCCAACTGGCTGATCCTTGGCATCCAGCCCAAGGAGTGCCTGCGCGCGGAGATCCAGATCAAGGTGCCGGGGCTCGAAATGCGCACCCGCACCACGGTACTGGACGCGACCATCGACGTGCCGGATGCGGAGAAGCTGGATGCCTACGAGGCCTTGCTGCTCGATGTAGTCGAGGGCGACCACTCGCTGTTCCTGCGCTACGACGAGGTGCGTTGGGCGTGGCGCGTGGTGGACCCCATCCTCAAGGTCTGGTCCATGGAGCGGGATTTCATCCAGACCTATCCGGCCGGAAGCTGGGGGCCGGCGGAGGCGCTGCGCCTGTTCGACAGGGAGGATCAGACCTGGCGCCACTCCATCGATCCCAACTATGAGGACGAGCACTAGCAAGCCGTTGGAGGTGCCTGTGAATCAAACGGACGGCTCCGCTTCTGCGTGACCCATGGGCGGCAAGGGCCTTTCGCAACATCCTGTTAGGGCCGGCGAGGTTTTTGGGGCCGCCTCCGATTCCGTAAGCCGATTTCCCGGCTAGACTTCCCGGCTCACCATCCCGCGATTGGAAGTAAGGAAGAAAGGATATCCATGTCGAGATTGACCGAATCGCCGGCCTGGCAGGCACTGGCAGCGCACCATACGGAAATGGCGTCACGTCACATGCGCGACTTGTTCGCCGCCGATCCGCGCCGCTTCGAGAATTTCTCCCTGGCCCTGGAAGGCATGCTGGTGGATTGGTCCAAGCATCGCATCGACCAGCGCACCCTCGATCTGCTCATGGACCTGATGCGCTTCGCCGAGGTGGAGACCTGGCGCGAGCGCATGTTCCGCGGCGAGCGCATCAACTGGACCGAACATCGCGCGGTCTTGCACACGGCGCTGCGCAACCGCTCCGGTGCGCCGGTGGTGGTGGACGGCACGGATGTGATGCCCGAGGTCCGTGCGGTGCTGGCGCGCATGCGCCGCTTCAGCGAGCAGGTGCGCACCGGCGACTGGCGGGGCCACACGGGCAAGCCCATCGCCTCCATCGTGAACCTCGGCATCGGCGGCTCGGACCTCGGGCCGTACATGGTGTGCGAGGCGTTGCGCCCCTACGGCCAGGCCGGGCTCACCATGCATTTCGTGTCCAACGTGGACGGCAGCCAGATTGCCGAGACGCTCAAGCGCTGCGACCCGGAAACCACGCTGTTCATCGTCGCCTCCAAGACCTTCACCACCCAGGAGACCCTCACCAACGCCCATACCGCGCGGCGCTGGCTGGTGGAGGCGCTGGGCAGCGAGGCCGCGGTGGCGCGCCACTTCGTGGCGGTGTCCACCAATGCCGCGGCGGTGCGGGCCTTCGGCATCGACACGGATAACATGTTCGAATTCTGGGACTGGGTGGGCGGACGCTATTCCCTGTGGTCGGCCATCGGCCTGCCCATCGCGCTGTACATCGGTATGGATCGTTTCGACGAACTGCTCGATGGCGCCCATGCCATGGACAATCATTTCCGTGTCGCACCGCTGGAGCGCAACCTGCCGGTGATCCTCGCTGCGCTCGGCACCTGGTACGTGAATTTTTTCGGCGCGCGCACTCACGCCATCCTGCCCTATGACCAATACCTGCACCGCTTCCCGGCCTATTTCCAGCAAGGCGACATGGAGAGCAACGGCAAGCGCGTGGATCGCCAGGGCAACGTGGTCGACTACGCCACCGGCCCGGTGATCTGGGGTGAGCCCGGCACCAACGGCCAGCACGCGTTCTATCAGCTCATCCACCAGGGCACGCAGCTCATCCCGCTGGACTTCATCGCCTCGGTGCACACGCACAATCCGCTCGGCGAGCACCATACGATCCTGCTGTCCAACTTCTTCGCCCAGACCGAGGCGCTCATGCGCGGCCGTAGCGAAGCGGAGGCGCGGGCAGAGCTGGAGGCGGCGGGACTATCAGGTGAGGCATTGACGGCGCTGTTGCCGCACAAGGTGTTTCCGGGCAACCAACCCAGCACGTCCATCCTGCTCGACAAGCTCACGCCGCGGACCCTCGGCATGCTGATCGCCCTCTACGAGCACAAGATCTTCGTGCAGGGCGTGGTGTGGAACATCAATTCCTTCGATCAGTGGGGCGTCGAGCTAGGCAAGCAGCTGGCCAAGACCATTCTTGCCGAATTGGCCGACGAGAAGCCGGTGACTGCGCACGATGCCTCCACCAACGGCCTCATCAACCACTACAAGCGCGTGCGTGGCGCATAGAAGCCGTAGGTCACGTTGCGAAGCTACGTGACATTCCGGGTCATGAAGGCAAATGCCGAACCACGGAAGCCATGAAGGCAAGGGAGAAGAATGATTTCTTTCCTCCGTGTTGCCCGTAGCCTCCGTGGGTGGATTTCGGCCCCCCGCGTTGGGTCACGTAGCCGCTGCGCGGCAACGTGACCTACGGCTTCACGTTATTTGCGTTCAATTGCGGACGTTATGTTCCATGTCTCAACCGTCGCGCTGCCACGGCCAGCGGCCGTTGATTTCCAGTTCCAGGGAAAAGCTCAACAAGGTCCGGATGGCGACGATGCCGGCGAGCACGCCCAGATTGTTGAAGGTGGGCTCCACTGCCACAGTGCGGATGATGTCGGCGGCCACCAGGAATTCCAGTCCGAGCAGGATCGCGCGCCCGAGCCCTGCGCGGAAGCCGCGATAGGCGTCCGGCGCAGCGTAACGTCGGAAGTAACGCCACGACACCAGCAAGCTACCGAGTACGATCACGCCTACACCGATGCCCTCGACGGCAAGCACGAGGATTTCGATCACCGCTTTGAATGCCGCTTCCACACCTGTACCTTCCCTGGTGCCGCCGTTGTGCTGAGAGTAGCCCGGATGAAGCGCAGCGGAATCCGGGGAGCAGCCGCGGTGAGAAAGAAAACCGCCCAACGCTGAGACGCAGAGAACACCAGAGGAACGCAGGTCTCAGCCTGGTGATACACGGGAATGGTCCCACCAGGGCGGCCCGTGGCCGCCCGCGGTGTGCCGGTCAGTACCGCCGGCGATGCAGGATCAATCCGGCCAGCGGCGGCAGGCTGAGCAACAGGGAATGGTCGTGCCCCATCCAGGGCACCGGATCCGTATGGCGATGGCCGCCGGTGCCCGCATTGCTGCCGCCGTAATAAGCGGAATCGGAGTTGAGCAGGACCTCGTAGGACCCGGGCAGCGGCACGCCAACGCGGTAACCGTTGCGCGGCACCGGCGTGAAGTTCAACACCACCACCACCAGGTCGTCGCCGGCGCGGCGCGTGAAGGCAAGCAGCGAATGGGCAGCGTCGTCGCAGTCGGCCCAGGCGAAGCCCTCATGGTCGAAATCGTGGCGATGCAGGGCCGGCACGCGGCGATGCAGGTGGTTGAGGTCGCGCACCAGCCCTTGCACGCCCTGGTGCTGCGGGTATTCGAGCAGGTGCCAGTCCAATGAATGATCGTGGGTCCATTCGCGGCCTTGCGCGAATTCGTTTCCCATGAACAACAGCTTCTTGCCGGGCATGCCGTACATGTAGGTGTACAGGAGTCGCAGGTTGGCGAAGCGTTGCCAGTCGTCTCCCGGCATCTTGTCGAGCATGGAGCGCTTCATGTGCACCACCTCGTCGTGGGAGAAGGGCAGTACGAAATTCTCCGAAAACGCGTACAAGAGCCCGAAGGTGAGCTGGTTGTGATGATACTGCCGGTGCACCGGTTCCTTGTGCATGTAGTCCAGCGTGTCATTCATCCAGCCCATGTTCCATTTCATGGAAAAGCCGAGTCCGCCCATCTCCACCGGACGCGACACCATGGGCCAGGCGGTGGATTCCTCGGCGATCACCTGCGCACCCGGGAACATCTCGTGGACCACGCTGTTGAGGGTGCGCAGGAAGGCGATGGCCTCCAGGTTCTCGCGCCCACCGTGGACGTTCGGCACCCAGTCGCCGTGCTCGCGCGAGTAATCGAGATACAGCATGGAGGCGACCGCATCCACGCGCAGGCCGTCGAAGTGGAATTCCTCAAGCCAGTACACGGCGCTTGAGATCAAAAAGCTGAGCACCTCGGCGCGTCCGAAGTTGAAGATGAAGGTACCCCAATCGCGGTGCTCGCCGCGGCGCGGGTCTTCGTGCTCGTAGAGCGGGCTGCCATCGAAACGCGCCAGGGCAAAACTGTCGCGTGGGAAATGGGCGGGCACCCAGTCGAGCAGCACGCCGATGCCGTTCTGGTGACAGTAATCGATGAAATAGCGCAGACCGTCGGGATCGCCGAAGCGGCTGGTGGGTGCGAAATAGCCGGTGGTCTGGTAACCCCAGGAGGCATCCAGCGGATGCTCCGTGACAGGCAGCAGTTCGATATGGGTGAATTCCTGGGTTTTTACGTATTCCACCAGACGGTGGGCCAGTTCACGATAGTCCAGGAAGCCACCGTGCCCGTCCCGCTGCCAGGAGCCCAGGTGCACCTCGTAGATGCTCATGGGGGCGTGCAGCCAATCGCTTTCGGCCCTCGCCGTGAGCCAGCCCGCGTCCCGCCACTGGTGCGTGCTCGGCGGCGGGATGCGCGCCGCGGTACTCGGGCGCAACTCGAACCAGCGGCCGTAAGGGTCGGTCTTGACGGCCACCGCTCCCGTTCCGCGGTGACGGATCTCGAGCTTGTACAACTCGCCCGGCGCAAGATCCGGGATGAACAGCTCCCAGATGCCGCTGCTGCCACGGGAACGCATGGGGTGGCAGCGGCCATCCCAGCGATTGAAGTCGCCGACCACGCTCACGCGTTCGGCATTGGGCGCCCAGGTGGCGAAGAGCACACCGTCTACGCCGTCTATACTCAGGCTTCTTGCGCCCAGGAACCGGTGGCTGTGGCGGTGCCGTCCCTCGGCGAAGAGGTGGAGGTCCAGGTCGCCCACTAGGGGAGGAAAGCAGTAGGGGTCGTAGAACTCCCAGGTATGGCCGTGGCCGTCATGCGCTTCGAGCCGATAACGGTGTGGTACGGCTTCGGCAGGGCCATGCCACTCGAACAGGTCGGAATGCTCGACCCGTTGCATGGGCAGGCGCGCATCGGTGCCGTGGATGAGCACACTCGCCGCCCCCGGCACGAAGGCACGCACCACCGCGTGATCCGCGGACGGATGCCGGCCGAGAAGTTGAAAGGGATCGTGATGACGCGCCTCGAGCAACCTCTGCAGGGGTTCGTATGAAGAAATCAAAGCGTTCACTTGCGCCTCGCCGTACGCCTGGAAGTCAGGACACTGGTCTGCGCGCAAAATAACATCTATGACCGGTTAGTCAAAAATCCTGTGTAAGGATAAGATGACTTCCGACGCAGTGCCCCCAGGAGGAAGGGAATTTCTATGCCTTTGACCAAGACGTCTCGTTTCGTAAGCCGACTCACGCGCGATACGCTCGCACTGATCCTCGCCGGCGGCAGTGGTACCCGCCTGAAGGGCCTGACCCAGTGGCGCTCCAAGCCGGCGGTACAGTTCGGCGGCAAATTTCGCATCATCGATTTTCCCTTGTCCAACTGCCTCAATTCCGGGATTCGCCGCATCGGCATCGTCACCCAGTACAAATCCCATTCGCTCATCCGCCACGTGCAGCAGGGCTGGAGTTTTCTGCGAGCCGAGTTGGGTGAGTTCGTCGAGTTGTTGCCTGCGCAACAACGCATCGACGCCTGCTGGTACGCCGGTACGGCCGATGCCATTTATCAGAATCTCGACATCATCCGCTCCCATAGTCCGGAATACGTGTTGATCCTCGCCGGTGATCACATCTATCAGATGGACTACGGTCCGATGATCGCCTACCACGTGGAGCGGGATGCCGACATCACCATCGGCTGCCTGGAAGTGCCGGTGCCCGATGCACGATCCTTCGGTGTCATGAAGGTGGACGACCAGTGGAACGTCACCGGTTTTCTGGAAAAGCCCGCCAACCCCGAGCCGCTGCCGGGCAAGCCTGGCGTGGCGCTGGCGTCCATGGGTATCTATGTGTTCAACACCGAGTTTCTTTACGACCGCCTCATCGAGGATGCCGACAACGCACGCTCTTCACGCGACTTCGGCAAAGACGTGATCCCCTGGGTCATCGAACGCTACAAGGCCGTGGCCTATCCGTTCCGCGATCCGCACACCGGCGAGCAGGCCTACTGGCGCGATGTTGGAACAGTCGACGCCTACTGGACCGCGAACATGGAACTCATCGGTGTCACGCCGGAGCTCAACCTGTACAACACCGACTGGCCCATCTGGACTTACCAGGAACAGCTGCCGCCTGCCAAATTCGTATTCGACGACGACGATCGCCGCGGCATGGCGGTGGATTCCATGGTGTCCGGCGGCTGCATCATCTCGGGCGCCTACGTGTGCCACTCCCTGCTGTTCTCGAACGTGTGCATCAACTCGTTCTCCGAGGTGTACGACTCGGTGTTGCTGCCTAACGTCACCATCGGCCAGCGCTGCCGCATTCGCAAGGCGGTGATCGATAAGGGCTGCATCATTCCGGACGGCATGGTGATTGGCGAGAATCCGGAAGATGATGCACGCCGCTTCCATGTAACGGAGAACGGCGTGGTGCTGGTGTGCCCGGAAATGCTCGGACAGGACTTGCACCATGTCCGATGACGGTCGTCTGCCGGTGGTGCTGTGCTGGCACATGCACCAGCCCTACTATCAGGAACGGGAGGGCGGGAACTACCAGCTGCCGTGGACTTATCTGCACGCCATCAAAGACTACGTGGACATGGCCGCGATCATCGCGGAGGTGCCCGAGGCTCGTGCGGTGGTGAACTTCGCGCCGATCCTGCTTGAGCAGCTCGACGACTACGCGCAACAGATCCGCGACTTCCTTCGGGACGGCGAGGGACTGCGCGATCCGCTGCTCGCGGCGTTGGTGATGTCGGCGCTGCCGACCGAGGCGGAGCCGCGCGCAACGCTGGTCAAGGCCTGCCTGCGTGCCAACCGCAAGCGCCTGATCGACCGTTTTCCTGCCTACCAGCTGCTCGCCGACATGGCGGACTGCGTGGTCAACAACACCCAGGCGGTGCTCTATTTCGACGAGCAGTTCCTCGTCGACCTGCTGGTCTGGTATCACCTCGCCTGGCTGGGCGAGACCGTGCGGCGCGACGACGCCCGGGTACACACCCTCGTAGCCAAGCGACGCATGTTTACACAACATGATCGGCGTATCTTGCTGGAGGTGATCGGCGAACTCATCGAGAGCGTGCTGCCCCGCTATCGCACCCTCGCCGAGCAAGGACAGATCGAACTTTCAGTTACACCCTACGCCCACCCCATCCTGCCGCTGCTGCTGGACCTGCGGTCGGCGCACGAGGCCATGCCCGACGCTACCCTGCCGCTGCTCAGCGCCTATCCCGGTGGTACGGAGCGGGCGCGCTGGCACGTGGAGGAAGGACTGCGGGTTTTCGAGGCCCACTTCGGTTTTCGCCCAATCGGTTGCTGGCCCGCCGAAGGCAGTGTGAGCGACGCGACCCTGAAGGTCCTTGCGGAGGCCGGCTTCCAGTGGGCGGGCACCGGCGGCGGCGTGCTGCGCAACAGCCTGCACCGTGCAGGCATGGAAAATCTCCAGTGCATCCACCACGCCTATCGCGTGACGGGTGCCGAGATCGACTGCTTTTTCCGCGACGACGGCCTGTCCGATCTCATCGGCTTCAGCTATGCGGATTGGCATGCAGACGACGCCGTGAACAATCTCGTGCACCACCTGGAGAACATCGACAAGGCCTGCGCCGGCGAGCCTGGGCGCGTGGTATCCATCATTCTCGACGGCGAGAATGCCTGGGAGTATTACCCGGAAAACGGCTATCACTTCCTCAGCGCGTTGTACCGTCGCCTGGCGGATCATCCGAAATTCAAGCTGACCACCTTCAGCGAGTTTCTGGCGGGTCGCCCCAAGGCTGCCGAACTGCCGCACCTCGTGGCGGGCAGCTGGGTGTACGGTACGTTCTCCACCTGGATCGGCGAACGTGACAAGAACCGTGGCTGGGACCTGCTCGGCGAGGCCAAGCGCGCCTTCGACGCGGCAGTGACATCCGGCCGGCTCACCGGTGAGCGCCTCACGCGGGCCGAACGCCAGCTCGCCATCTGTGAGGGATCCGATTGGTTCTGGTGGTTCGGCGACTATAATCCTCCCGATTCCGTGCGCGACTTCGAACGCCTTTACCGCATGCACCTGGCCGATCTCTATCGACTCATCGGGGAAGAGTCGCCCGACTCGCTCACCCGGCCCATCTCCCAGGGCGGCGGCGCTCCGCAAATGGGTGGCGTCATGCGCCGCGGTCAGGAGTCCTGATTGGATCGTCGATGCGCCAGCGAGCACAGCCCACTCATGCGCCGGCGTGCCGGCCTGTTGTTGCACCCGACCTCCCTGCCGGGCCCGTGGGGCAACGGTGATCTGGGCGCCGAGGCCTACAACTTCATCAACTTTCTTGCCGCCGCCGGTTTCAGCGTGTGGCAGCTGCTGCCGCTCGGTCCGACCAACGGCGGTTCGCCCTATCAGTGTTTCTCGGCGCACGCCGGCAATCCGCATCTCATCAGCGTGGAGACCTTGCGCAGCTGGGGATGGCTCGACGCGGACCCGCGGCCTGGCGTGGACGCGCGTCTCGATCTCGTGCGCCATGCCCACGTGCTGTTTCGCAAGCGCAATGACCCCACCGAAGGAATGGAGTTCGCCCGCTTCAAGCAGGCCAACGAGCACTGGCTGAACGACTTCGCCCTGTATTCGGCGCTCAAGGCCGCCTACCACCAGGCGGCCTGGACCGACTGGCCGGCCCCGCTGCGCGACCGTGCTCCGGCCGCCCTTGCCGAGGCGCACCGCACGCATGCCAGCGCGGTGGAGGATGTGCGTTTCGAGCAATTCGTCTTCTATCGCCAATGGCACACCCTGAAGGCCTATGCCCATCAGCAAGGCATCATCCTGTTCGGCGACATGCCCATTTTCGTCGCCCACGACAGCGCCGACGTGTGGGCGCAGCGCGAATATTTCCAACTGGACGTACAGGGCCATCCCATCGTAGTGGCCGGCGTGCCGCCGGATTATTACTCCGCCACCGGGCAACGCTGGGGCAATCCGCACTACGACTGGCAAGCCATGGAAGCCGACGGGTTCGCCTGGTGGCAGCAGCGTATGGAGAGTCAGATCGACCTGTTTGATCTGGTGCGCGTGGATCATTTCCGCGGCTTCGAATCCTATTGGGAAGTGCCGGCCATCGAAGAGACCGCCATCAGGGGGCGCTGGGTGAAGGCACCGGGCGACGCCCTGTTCCAGGCCTTGCACCAGCGCTTCGACCCGCTGCCCTTGGTCGCCGAAGATCTCGGCGTCATTACCGAGGAAGTGGATGCGCTGCGCATCAAGTGGGCCCTGCCGGGCATGAAGATACTGCAGTTCGCCTTCGACGGCGGCCCCACCAACCCCTACTTGCCCCATCATCACGAACACAACTGCGTGATCTACACGGGAACGCACGACAACAACACCACGCTCGGCTGGTACGCGGGGTTGAACGAGGCGCAACGGGATTACATTCAGGAATATCTGGGCGGCCCCTGCGAACCTATGCCCTGGCCGCTCATCATCGCCGTCTATCAGTCGGTGGCGCGCATGGCGGTAGTGCCCATGCAGGACATTCTCGGGCTCGGCAGCGAGCACCGCATGAACACGCCGGGCACCGAGAACGGCAACTGGCAGTGGCGCTTCACCTGGGACCAGGTTCCGGCCGACTTGGCGGGACGGCTGCGCCGCATGGCCGAGATCTACGATCGCCTCAATCAGCCTTGAGCGCGGGCGGAAGAAAAAGCATTCGCACGGGGCACACGGGGAACACGGGGTAATCGATTTTTCTGTGAGAGTAGCCCTCCAAAGGGGAGCCGCTGATTTATTCGTCATTGCGACGAGCGCAGCGACGCGGCACCAGCGAGCCTGCGAGTGCAGAACGCCCGCAGGGCAGCCCCGAAGGGTGACCGCAGCGAATAATCTCCAAGCTATTGCTCGACCATTGAAGAAGATTGCTTCGCAGCCTGCTGTCCTTAGGATCTTTCCCCATGTTCCCCGTGTTCCCCGTGTTCCCCGTGTTCTCCGTGTGCCCCGTGCGAATGCTTTTTCTTCCGCCCGCGGCGATCACGGGATGGGCGGCAGGGTGAGGGTGACGAAGTAGCTGTCACCGTCGCGGGCGATAAGCACCGGGATGGGCTGTTCCGCCGGTAGTTTTTCCACCAGCCGTTCGAATTCCTCGGGGCTCTTCACGGCGGTGTTGTCGACGCGCTGGATGATGTCGCCCTCGCGGATCCCCGCACGCACCGCCGGGCCGTCGCCGACACCGAGCACCAGCACGCCCTGCGTTTCACTGGCGAGCGCCGGCGGCAGCGGTCCCACCGTGATGCCCAGCCGCCCCGGCGGCGGCGCCGTGGGCGCCTGCGCTTCGGGCGCTTCGGGCAGCTGCTCCACCGTGAGCTTCACGTCGCGGGACTTGCCTTGGCGCACCACCGTCAGTGTGGCGGTTTGGCCCGGGCGGGTGCGTGCCACCAGCGGCGGGAGATCGCTGGAACGGCGGATCGGTTTGCCGTTATAGGCGATGATCACATCACCCACCTCGATGCCGGCATTGCCTGCGGGACCTTTTTCGAGCACGCGGCTGACCAGTGCACCCTGTGCCTGCCGCAGGCCGAAGGATTTGGCCAGGTCCGGCGTGACATCCTGCACCAGCACGCCCAGCCAGCCGCGCTCCACCTTGCCGGTGGTCTTGAGCTGCTCCACCACGTCCATGGCTACATTGACCGGAATCGCGAAGGACACACCCATGTAGCCGCCGCTGTTGCTGTAGATCTGCGAGTTCACGCCAATCACCCGCCCATCCAGATCGAACAACGGTCCGCCGGAATTGCCCGGGTTCACCGCGGCGTCGGTCTGAATGAAGGGCACGTAGGAATCACCGGGCAGGGCGCGGCCCAGGGCGCTGATGATGCCTTGCGTCGCCGTCTGTTCGAGGCCGAACGGTGAGCCGATGGCAAGCACCCATTGGCCCACACGCAGCCGGTTGGAGTCGCCGAGCCGCACCACCGGCAGGTTGCGCGCATCCACCTTGAGCAGCGCGATGTCGGTAGGCTGGTCGACACCGATTACCTTGGCCTTCAATTCACGCTGATCGTGCAGGCCGATGGTGACCGTCCTGGCGCCTTCCAGCACGTGGGCGTTGGTGATGATGAAGCCGTCCTGGGAAATGATGAAACCCGAGCCCATGGATACTTCCGGGCGCATCTGCGGCCCCTGGCCGGGCGGTGTCTCGAAGAAACGGCGGAAATAATCGAAGAAGGGACTGTCTTCGGGGAACGGCATCTGACCGTAGCCGCCGCCGACCGCCGCCTCGGCGTTGATACTCACCACCGCCGAACCGTAGCGCTCCACCAATTGCGTGAAATCGGGCTGCGCCTGGGCGGCCGATCCAACGGGGCCCATCAGGGTCAGCCAGAACAGAAGTGCGGGCGCCCACCGTTGCACAGCTGACATGGTCAGCTCCTCGAGAAACCCGAACGGTCTCCCGAAAGGCTAGACGGTTCCACACGCGAAGTGACCGTGGCCAGGAAGAAAACGGCCCAAACGCAGAGATGCAGAGGGCGTCACGTAGCCCCGGATAAAGCGCAGCGTAATCCGGGAATCCCCCGACGCGTGAACTGAGCGCGGGGATTCTGCGCGCCCTACAGCCAGTCCTTACGCTTGAAATACCAATAGGGCGCAAGACCCGCCAAGACCATCAGGCCGAGGGCCAGGGGATAACCGTAGACCCACTCGAGTTCCGGCAGGTGCCGGAAGTTCATCCCGTAGATACTGGCCACCAGCGTCGGGGGCAGGAACACCACGGCGGCGATGGAGAAAATCTTGATGATCTTGCTCTGTTCGATAGCGGTGAAGTTCTGGGTGGCATCCATGAGGAAGTTCACCTTTTCGAACAGGAACGCGCTGTGGGGCAGCAGGGAATCCACATCGCGCAGCATCTCGCGCACGTGGTCGGCCTGTTCCGCATTGAGGCGGCCTTTGCGCAGCAGATAGGAAAGCGCACGCTGGGTATCCATGAGGCATAGCCTCACCTTGCCGTTCACGTCCTCGTGATGGGCAAGCTGATCGATGACGTTCTCCAGATCCACTTCCTTGTCTTCGAGCACCCGACGGCTGACCTTCTCGAGCCCGTGATAGAGCTGTTCGAGGACATCAGCCAGATCCTCCACCTTGGTCTCGAACAGGGCCATGAAAATGGACAGCGGATCGCTCACCAATCCGGCCTCGCGTCGCGAGCGCAGGCGCAGCAGACGGAATACCGGAATGGGGTGATCGTGCAGGGTGACCAGGCGTTCGGCGCCGAGCGTGAACGCCACGGTGGAATTGCGCGGACGTCCCTGTACGTCGTGCAGGAACAGGGAGTGGATGTGCAGGCCGTCCTGATCCTCGAAGAACCGTGCGGTGGCCTCGATTTCCTCCACCTCGTCCGGATCGGGCAGATGCTGCCGGTAGCGCGCCTCCACCAAGGCACGCTCATCGTTATCCGGATCGACCAGATCCACCCATAACGCGCTGTTCATCCGGGCGCTGCACTCTTCGGCCGGGATCTGGATGAGGCGCTGGTCTTGCAGAGCGAAGGCAGTCAGCATTGGGGGGACAGGGTGGCTGGTCGCGAGGCCGCTAGGATAATCCAGACGGGGCGCCGGGCCAATTGCCGTCGACCATTTCCTGCACGTCGACCGTCGCATGCCGCGTATCGAGGCACCAGGCGCACGCGTCTACACTGGACTCCAGGAATGCGCACGCACAACGGCGAGGTGGAACATGCAGGCACACCCGCATAAAGCCGTGAGAAGTCGCGTCACCCTCGCCGGCCATCCGGTGCATCCCATGCTGGTGCCGTTTCCCATCGCCTTCCTGGTCGGCGTGCTGGTGACCGATCTCATCTTCCTCGGCACCGGTAACGCCTACTGGGCGCAGTCGTCGGTATATCTGGCCCTGGCCGGCCTGGTGACCGGCGTCGCCGCGGCCATGGTGGGATTCACCGATTTCGTTACGCTCCCACAAGTGCGCAGCCATCGCATGGCCTGGATCCATTTCATCGGCAACGCCCTGGTGCTCCTGCTTGCCCTGGCACGCACCTTGTACTCCTGGGATGCGCCGACCGAGACCGTGCGCGGGACCGGACTGGTGCTCTCGGCCGCCATGACCGCGCTGCTGCTGCTGACCGGCTGGGCAGGCGGTGAACTGGCGTATCGCCATAAGATCGGCGTCATCGAAGACGACACCTAGTGGTTCGGGTGTTGTTCGGCGGGTTCAGCCCGGCAGACTGAATCACCTGTGGGAGAATCGCGGCCTGAGGCCGCTCCTACGGCGAGCGAACATGGGCAGGTCTTGGCACGTCGTGGGTAGACACGCCGCGCATGGATCGCGGGATCGGGTTCCGAACATCGCCGCCGATGGCAGCGCGACCCGGCTGTGTCACAAACGTGGATTTTGATGATGGTGCCGAGGGTCGGACTCGAACCGACATGGGGTTGCCCCCGGCAGATTTTGAGTCTGCTGCGTCTACCAATTTCGCCACCCCGGCAAGGGCAGGGGCGATTATAGAGGAAGGGCTGGCCAGGACCAAGAGCCACGTTGAATCCGAAGGTCGCTCGACTATTCTCTACCTACCGTCAAAACAGATGACGGTAGGTCCGCTTTGAACAATGCACCGCTGGCGAGTCAGGCCGCAGCCATCGAGGCGGGGCACCATCCGCGCTGGGGATGCCCGTTTGATGGATGCAAGTAGGGCGAAAGGGGGGCTGCGAGGGCACCGGCCTGATGGGCGCGATGGGGTGAGGCCCTGGGCCTTCCTTCTGCTGCTGATCCTGATTCATGCCCCGCCTGCCCGGGGCATCGATGACCTGAAGAATGGCGACGATCTGGGCGGCGTCATCACCGACCAGACGGTGACCTTCATCGGCCATGCCTTTTACCGGGGATTCGTGAGCAACTGGCAGGAGCCGCCCGATATCGGGGCGGTCAATCTGACCATCCGCGAGCGGCCGTCCGCACGTTGGGGCAGCCTTGTCTGGGTGGACTACCGGGGTGAATCGGTGTTCCGGACATTCCTGTTTCCGGCGCGCAAGGATGCGGACGTGGTGGGCGCCAGGGCGGCGACGCGGGTGGCTTCCATCATCGAACAGCTCCGGTTGCAGCGGCTCATGTCCCGGGACCCGGACGTGGCCGCAAACGAGTTGTGGGAGGACGAGTGATGTATACGCAGGGATTTGCGCTGCTGTTGGCCTTGCTTGCGCACGGCGCCCAGGCCACCGAGCTGGTTTACGAACCGATCAACCCGAGCTTTGGCGGCAATCCACTCATTGGCAGTTTCCTGCTCAACAACGCGCAGCTCCAGGATGATCTCAAGGATCCGGATGCGGTGGATCCCCGCGCGTCCCAGTCGGACTTGGAGCGCTTCAACGATCTCCTGCAACGATCAATCTTGAACCGCATTGCCTCTTCCCTGAGCAGCAGCCTGTTCGACGCCAACGGCGAACTCGTGCCGGGCACCCTGGAGACCAGTGACTTCATCATCGACATCATCGATCTGGGCGGCGGCGTCCTGCAGGTGACCACCACCGACAAGACCACGGGCGCCACCTCATCGTTCCAGATCTCGACTGCGATGTAGCCGATGAGCATGATGCACGCATGGCGCCTCGTTGCATTGGCTGTGATGCTGAGCGGGCAATCGGGCTGTGCGGTGTTCGTCGGCGAGTCGGCAGTGCCGCCCCGTGATTCACCCACGCTTACGCCCGCCGGCGAAACCTTGAGCGATCTCCTCGCACTGCCACGGCCGAAAGGTCCGATCACGGTGGCGGTGTACGGGTTTCGCGACCAGACCGGGCAGTACCGGCCAGCGCCCGCCAGCTCATTTTCCACGGCCGTCACCCAGGGCGCGGTCTCCATGCTCGTGAAGGCCGCGCTGGATTCCGGCTGGTTTCTTCCGGTGGAAAGGGAAAACCTGCAGGACCTGCTCACGGAACGCAAGATCGCCAGGGCCAGCAACGAACAGCGCAAGCTGGACGATCTGCCACCGCTTTATGCATCGAGCGTCCTGCTCACCGGGGGCATCGTGGCTTACGAGACCAACGTGAAGACAGGCGGCGCCGGGGCGCGCTATTTCGGCATCGGCGCTTCGGAGCTCTATCGTATGGACCAGGTTACGGTCGGCCTGCGCGCAGTCGACATCCGCACCGGGCAGGTCCTGGCCAGTGTCTCCACCAGCAAGACGATCTATTCATACCAGCTCGACTCCGGAGTATTCCGTTTCGTGCGCTTCAAGCGCCTGCTCGAACTGGAAGCCGGATTCTCGCGCAACGAACCGGCGCAACTGTGTGTACGCGATGCCATCGAGTCGGCGCTGATCCACCTGATTGCGCAGGGTATCGACAAGGGGCTCTGGCAATTGCAGAAGCCGGAGGACCTCGCCTCGCCAGTCATCCGCGCCTACCTCGGCGAACAGAAGCTGCTCACCGCCGCCGAGTAACCGCGCCCGCCCTTCAGCCGTTCTCTCGTACCAATGCATTAGACGCTTCGCCGCCAAATTACCGCCTTCTACGTATGGCTGGGGCAGCACGCCGACACCATACTGGAGACCATGCCTTACCTACCCCGATATTTGTGCAGGTTCGCGGTGGCCCTGTTATGCACGCCGGCAGTGCCTTGGGCCAGCGAGTCGCCGGATCTCGACCCCGGTAACGATCCCGTGGTTCTGGCGGAGCCAATGTCGGGCTACAACAGCTTCGTGGTGACGCAGGATGGTATTGCGAACGAACTGAATGCCATGCAGCAAGGCACGCACAACAGTATCGAGGCGAGACAATGGGGCGCCGGGAATTGGCTCGACCTGGCGCAGGACGGACAGATGAACCATGCCGCGCTGCTTCAGGACGGCGACCACAACGCGATTATCGTGCAGCAGTCAGGTGAACGGAACGACACGGCGGTAACCCAGTACGGCGTGGGCAATGAAGCGGATCTTTTCCAGTGGGGCGTGGGAAACACAGCCATGGTGGAACAGTACGGAAACCAGCTACGGGCAACCGTATGGCAGTGGGGGACCGGTAACAACACACGGGTAGTGCAACAGTGAGAAAGGGAGCTTCGGATGAAAAGGACATACATTTCCATTGCAGTGGGCCTGGCGCTTGGGTTCACCGGTTCCACATTCGCAGGTGACGGAAACTCGGTCGTTTCGAGCCAGGATGGCAACGCCAACGCCATTGTCGTCGAGCAGAATGCCACCACCGGCGCGCTGGCAACCATTTCCCAGAGCGGCGACGGCAACAGCGCCAACGTGAATCAGGCCAACTCGGCCGCGGCCATGACGGTCGACGTGAACACCACCGGCGACGACAACATCGTGACCATCAATCAAGATGCCTCGGTCGGGGCCCTCGCCACCGTGATTCAGGATTCCAAGACGAGCAGCGCGAGCATCGATCAGAGTGCGGCGCCAGCGGCTTTGGCGACTATCAGCCAACTCGGGAGTTCGGAGCTTTCCTCGGCGTCCATCAGCCAGACGGGCAGCGATTTGGTGGCATCGATTACCCAGGATATGGCGGACTATGACTCGGCGGTCGTCGTCCAGGGCGGATCGAATCTGAATGCCGCCATCACCCAGATGGACACATGGGACAACGTGGCGAGCATCACCCAATACGGTGCCGGAAACACCGGCAGCATCCTGCAAGCCAACGTATCGGATTACGGCGTGGCCGAGATGATTCAGTCCGGCATCAACAACACCGCCGATATTACCCAGGACTACTCCTACGCGAGCATCGCAACGATCAACCAGCTTGGTCAGGACAATGTCGCCGCCGTCAATCAGGGAGATGGCTTAGCTTACGCCGACTATAACGAAGCAAACATCACCCAGACCGGCAATGACCATTACGCCAGTGTCACTCAGCTCGGGACGGGTAACCCGGCCAACTACAACGTGGTCGATGTCGTGCAGAACGACAACGGGCAAATGGCCAACATCACCCAGACCGGCGGTGCCGGGAATTACGTGAACGTGTTCCAGGGTACGATGTAATCCATGACGTGAGGGGCGGGGAAACCCGCCCCCTTCGCTTCCTCCAGGTTCATTCTCTCGTTTTGTTTCCCGCCAGTTCGTGCGTCCACGCCCAGTTTCCCGGATTCCGCGTTGCTCGATCCGGACTACGGGATTGTGTCCCCTTGGTGTTCTCTACGTTCTCTACGTTCTCTACGTTCTCTACGTTCTTTGCGCCCTTTGCGTTGAAATGTTTTCTGTCGGACCGCAGCGGCTTCCCGGATTCCGCATTGCTCGGTGCCTACGAAGTGGCATAGGGCGGCCCGTGGCCGCCGTCTTGTTGCGGCATGAAGAGACGGGCATGGCTCGCCTTACACGATCTGTCTTTTGGCCACATTTTCGCGAGGAAAGATGGTGCGCGCTGGATAGGTGGTTTCTGCCGCCGGCGCATCGCCGACAGGGTCGGCTCCTACAGGGGGAAAGATATTGTAGGAGCCCAGCCTCTGGGCGATTGACGCGGCAGGATTCAACGCACACTGACATGGGCCTCTTCGCTACCCTCGACGCCGGTAACGGTGACGGTGCCGGGATTGCTGGTGGTGAGGCGAAGTTCCCAGGTACCCCGGGTCGCACTCCAGGTCATGGGGCCGATACCGTGTACCGAAGGGTCGGCCTGGGCGCCGTATTGACTGGTCGCGATCACTTCCAGGGTGCCGCGCCGGGCGGTATACAGGGCGCGTGTGATGGCGAGGGTGTGGTCGTAGCCGTTGCAGTCCTGGTCGATGCCGTCGTGCTTCACTTCGAGCGCGCCGGGGTGGATGGTGGCATCGGCATCGTTGCAGTCGCCGTTTGCCACGGTGTAGCCATCGCCATCGGCATCCGTTTCTGCATCACCGCCCGTGCCCGGTGGCGGCTCTTCCGCGGGTGGCTGTTCCTCCACCGGCGGCGGATCACCGGCGGGCGGCGGCGTGGCCTGCACCAGACGCTGATAGGCCGCCATCACATCGACGAGGCCATGACCGAAGGCATTGTCGGCGCCGGCGTGGCCAAGGTCGACGGCGCTTTCGTTCAGCGCCGCTTCGAGCTGCGTCACATCGGCGGCGTTGACGGCAGAGCGCAACAGGGCCATGGCGCCACCCACGTGGGCCGCAGAGTAGGACGTTCCGCTGACGGTGATGTAGGGATCGGCAACCGCGCCAGCGAAGGACAGATCGGCGGTGCGCACATTGGCGCCCGGGGCGACCACGTGTGGATAGAAGCCGCCCGTGCAGGTCGAGGGGCCGCGGGCGCTGAAGCTCGCGAGGCGCAGACTTTCATCCACCGCGCCGATCGCATAGCTCTCCGGATAGTTGGCCGGACTGATGCTGGTGAAGTAGGACGGCCCGCTGTTCCCGGCCGAGAAGGCGACTGCGATGTCGGCGGCCTTGAGCGCCTGGATGTCGGGCCGGAACTCGGCATCGCAGGCATTGGTGCTCAATAGTCCCCACGCCCCGACCACGACGTCCGGCATGTCGTCGGTGGTGGGGTCGCCGTCCGGATCCAGGGTCCACTGGAAGGCGAGATGAATGGCGCTGGTATACGCGGTGTTCAGGTCGTTGAAGATCCGTGCGGCGATCCATTGCGAGCCGGGAGCGACGCCAATACTGACACCTCCGGCATCGCCGCCCACCATGATGCCCAGTGTCTGGGTGCCATGGCCGTGGCCGTCGTGGGGAGCGGCCACATGCTGTCCGTACGGGTCATACCAGCTGTTGGTTCCGCCGCGCCACTTGGCGTGCAGATCGGGGTGGTGGATGTCCGCGCCGGTGTCCAGGCTGGCCACCACCGTGCCGCTGCCAGTGATGCCCTCGGCCCACACGGCATCGGCACGGATAGCCGAGAGGTTCCAGGTGGGCGACGCGCCGGTGGGTGCCGTGGGGGGCAGTGTGGCTTCCGCGTCGAGCCGCACTTGGGCCACGTCGGGGCGGCGCGCCAGCGACTTGAGCAGGCGCGCCGGCACTTCGGCGGCCAGGCTGTTGATGATCCAGAGCGGCTTCACGCCGCTTACGCCCGCCCGCGTCATGTCTGCTCGCAACGGCGCCTGCGTCACCGTGGCGTGCCTGCGCAGCGCGTCGACCAGATCGCCGCGGCGGCGGCCACGATAGCGGTCCACATCCACTTGCTCGTTCAGCGTGACAATGACGCGGATGGGATCGTCCGGGCCGGCACTTTGGATGCGCGCAGCCAGGTCCGGTGTGAGTTCACCGGCCAGGGCGCCCGAGGCGCAGACCATACCGCCCAGCAACAGATAGCCGCGATGTTTGTTGCTCATACCGATGCCTTCTCTGGCTGCCATAAACGAACGAAGGCGTAGCGGAACGGACCCTCAAGGGGAACAGCCGAACACACAGGGTTCTGTGTTGACGGCGTCCACGCAACCGGCGATGAACAGGAATACATTCAGTTCACCGTGAGTCCGCGCAGGGTCACGTCACCGAGCACCACCGCGACGGGATCACCCGCCTTGACGGCCTTGCCGGGGTTGGCGAAGAACACGAAGTAGGTCCGGCCGTCCTTGAGGGCGGCGCCCGTCTGACGCATGGGACCGACTTTCGGCGGTGCCGGTGTGATGAGACGGGCGTTGCGTCTTTCGTCGACAAGCTGAGGCACCAGGTGGTGGCCGAGGAAGCCGGCAGCCTTCTCGCTGTCCACCACCTTGTACCGGAAATCCAGCATGTAGCCGCCCGCAGTGGGGCGTATGCCCTGCACCTCGATGCCGAAACGTTCGTGCATTTCTTTTGTACTGATGGCGTGATCTGCAGATTGGCCCGGGCTGGCGAGGGTGACACCGAACGGTGTGGATGCCGCGGCCAGCATCATCGCCAGCACCGCGTTGTGCAATGTGTCTTTCATATGGATTTCTCCCAGGGCAGCCCGCGCGGGCTGCCCTGTCTGGCTGTCTTAACGGACGTTCACACGCACCGTGGCCTGGTTGGATACCGCCCCCGCGCCGTCGCTCACTGTGTAGGCGAAGGTATCTGTGCCACGGAAGTTGGTCGCCGGTGTGTAGGTCACTACGCCGTCGGCATCGACCACCGCCGTGCCGCCCATGTTGGGATCGGTGGTGATGGTGACGCTGGCCGGATCGATGTTGTCGTCGACATCGGTATCATTGGTCAGCACTGCGATGGTGATGGACTGGTTGCGGCGGGCCTGTGCGCTGTCATCCACCGCCACCGGCGCCACGTTGCTTGGCGTGGCAGGCACCACCTCGATGGTCACCGTCACCGCAGCGCCTTCCAGCTGGCCGTCAAACGGCGTGTAGCTGAAGCTCGCGGTCCCGGTGTCCGCGCCCGGCGTGTACTCGACCGCGCGATCGTCATCGACGAGTCGCACCGAGCCGCCGCCGGTCAGATTGGCGAGGTTCGTCACCGAGAGCGCATCGCCATCCGGATCCGTATCGTTGGCCAGCACCTGGATGATGATCGGCACGCCTTGCTGGGTACTGGCGTGATCCGGCGCCCCCGTGGGCGGATCGTTGGCCGGTGTCACGCTGATGGTCACCGAGGCCACGTTGCTCGGCCGCGTGCCGTCGGCGCGATAGCTGAAGCCGTCGGTACCGCTGAAGTCGGCGGCGGGCGTGTAGTCGAAGGAGCCGTCGGGGTTGAGCGTAAGGTTGCCGTGGGTGACATCGTTGACCAGCACAGCGGTGAGCGCACCACCCTCGGGATTGCTGTCGTTGCCGAGTACACCCGGCGCCGCCACGCTCAGTGCGCCGTCCTCGGCAGTGCTATAGGCGTCGTTCACCGCTTCCGGGGCGGTGCTGGTCGCGACTTCCAGATAGGAGAGCATGCCCGGATTCAGCATGCGATCGTATATGGCGTATGTGCCGTCCGCCGTGGGCATGAACAGCGCGTCGCGGGTCGCTCCCGCCGGCAGCATCACCGAGTATTGCTGCCGCGGATGCGGGTAGAGATTGCCGTCCTCCGCCACGATGCGCAGGTCGGCACCTTGCAGCACCGGCGTGTGGGTGCGCAGTCCCATGTTGATGAAACGCAGCAGTGTCTGCCCACCGCGGGAACCCGCGTCGATGGTGGGCGGTGCGCTGGTGTGCGGCTCGCCGTTCACCAGGAAATAGCGCGGGCTGTAATTGATGGTGCTCGGATAAGCGGGGGTGCCGTAGGTCGGCGCGGTGTCCGGGTCCACCGGATCGACCGCCTCGTGCAGGGTCGGATCGATTTCGCTGTAGAGGAGCACGAGCTGTGTGTCGTAGCCAACGCCGGGATAGGCCTCACCGGCGCCCGCGTCCTTCTTGGCAGGACCGTACAGGCCCATCTGCACCTGCACTTGCGGGTGCGTACCCGTCTGATAGGCGTAGGTGCCTGGCCGCAGGTTGGGCCAGGTATAGCTGCGCTCTTGCCCGGGTGCCGTTTCCTGCGTGAATGAGCGGACGCGTTGACGGCCCTGTGGGTCCGTGAAAAACGCCGGCTCTGCGCCTTGCGCTATCTGCCCCGGGATGAACAGCGACGTGTTCACATCGAGTTCGTTGCGCAGGTGAATGGTGAGCGACGGGTCGTCATGGGCAACGACGATCAGTGGCCCCGGCGCGCTGGCCGGTCCCTGGTCTTCGGTGGTGTTGAAGTTGCCGTCGGCATCCTGGGCATACCCCCACATGGTGACGGTCACGCCGTCCGGGAGGGTCTTGGTGAAGGCTCGGGCGACCAGATAAACATCCTGGGCCGCAGCGGGCGCAGAGAGCGCTCCCGCCACCGCAGCCCACAACACACTCTTTTTCAGGTTCATGATGAATCCCTTCCTTGGCCAGGCTATGGGTGGGCGGCGGTGTTACGGGATTGGCGTGCCCGGCGGTTCGACGATGAGCATGGTCATCATGCCGCCAGGAAAGATGTCGAAGTTCGTCAGCTCTTTCTCCGTGTGGGAGTGCCACATGTAGAACAGCCCGCCGTACAGGTTCAGGCCGCCCTCACCGGGGGGCAGATTGCCCATCGCGCCGAGGAACGGCGAACCGCTGTACCAGGCGCCGAACACCAGGTCCTGGTACTCGGGCAACACCACGGGGAAGGGCTTGGCGTGATCGGCGCAGTATTCCCAGGTGGTGTCGTCGAAGCCGTCGGGGCTGCCGGCGCCGGTGCGGTTGTTCACGGTGTCCACGCACTGGCTGCCGTCGCCCGTGGCGTGGCCGTACACGTCCCAGCCAAGCCCCTTGCCCGTCCAGCTGAACAAGGCGTCGTAAGTCTGCCCGGGCACGGCCGCGATGGTGTAGTCGGAGTACGCGAGATCCGTGCCGCTGCCGGGACTGCTGGAGAGCGGCCGTCCGTCGCGCGCGATGATCAGGGCATTGTTGCCGTGGGTGTGGAAGGGATGCATTTCACGACCGGCCGCGACCACGCGCATCAGCACAGTTTCGCCGGGACGGGTGCGCGGCAGGGAGTTGTAGGGCTGCGTCGGCAGCCATGGCACCCCAGCGTCCGACACGGTATCGGGCGCGGTGCGGCCGTTGATGAACCAGTACACGGAGAAGTAATCGCGCGTGTCCACGCCAAGATTGCCAGTGGCCACGGCGCGGTGGATGCGTTCATCCATTTCGGTCAGCAGGAACAGGTATTCGTGATCGAAACGGGTGGACGCATCGTTATAGGCGTAGCCGGCGCCGAGCCGAGGCCGCACCACGATGGCACCGGCGAGACCCATCTCCACCTGGAGTTCGGGCTGTGTGCCGCTGTGGTACAAAAAGGTGCCGGGGCGGTTGGCGGTGAAGGTATAGGTTACGGTGTCCTCCGGCCCGGTGCTTTCGCGCGTGAGCAGGCCCTCTGCGCCTCCGCTCGCCGTGACGCCCTCCATGCCGGGGAAGACGATGGAGACCGGGACATGGCCGGTGCCTGCTTTGGCGATGGCGGAGGTGAGCTCCACGGTCACTGTGTCGCCTTCGTTGACGATGAACGTGGGGCCGGGATACTGGGCGCGGGCGCCGTTCCCGTAGCCCCAGATAGTGAGGCTGTTGCCGTCCGCCGTGGTGATGAAGTCCTGTCGCGCGGTCAGCGTGAAATGCGTGCCGCTGATTCCGTCAATGGCGGCGTGGCCGAACGGCGTCACCAGCATCAGCATCATGAGCGTGACTGATACCAGCCACGGTGCTTGGGTTCGTTTCTTTTCCATGATCGCGTCCGTCCTTGGTTGGCCCTAGTTGATGACGATTTCCGTCATCATGCCGCCGAAGTCCTCGTTCCCATTGCTCAGGTAGTTGAGGTTGGTGGTATAGAGGAAATAGGTACCCTTCGGCACCGCGGTGGTGTCAATGATGACGTCCTTGGCCTCGCCACCGCCCATAGTGACAGTGTTGGTGTGGTAATACAGATCGGTGCCTTCCGGGACGCCGCCACCGCGCAGGATACGGGCGCCCTGGCCCACCACTTTCATGGGCACGCCCAGGGTTGTTCCTACGGTGAAGAAGTCGGTGACGCTGAGGTTGGAAAGCCGCAACAGGATTTTTTCGCCCTGACTCGCCTCGACCTTGGCGTCGTTAGGCTGCGACGGGTAGCCGTTTTCGCTGTTGGTGATCGGAGCGGGGTCGACGGTATCGGGATACCCGCGGCCGTTGAGTACGGCGTAGTCCGATTTCATCAACGCGAACGGCAACGGCGCAACCGCCAGGCTGGCGTCGTGGAAGGCTGAGTCGAGGGAGCCGAGCTGGATGGCCTTTTCCACGTCATAACGCGTGGAAGCATCGCCATCGTTGTAGACGTAGGTATCGCCAATCTGATGTTGGTGAGTGCCGAGAACGGTGCCCGCTGCGCGTCGGTTCTGCGCCGGACGGACGTACAGATTCCCCAGCATGCCCATCTGCATGTGCTCGGTGGCCTCGGCATGGCAGTGGTACATGAAGGTGCCGGGCTCGATCACGTTGTAGTAGTAGGTGAGGCTGGAGCCCATGTTGATGGCGATCGCCGATTCGGGCAGGCCGTCGAATATGGAGGCCGCTTCCGGGAAGCCGTGGAAGTGAACGGTGTGCGGATCGAACAGGTCCGGCCGCATCATCATGCCGACGTTGCTGAGGGTGAGATAGAACTCGTCGCCTTCGTCCAGCACGATGTTGGGTGCGGAAAACTCTGCACGCAGTTTTGCGTAATCCATGACCGTGGCTTCCGGCTGTCCGGTCATCTGGGAAAAGCCGAAGATATACTGCAGCTTTCCATCCGCCATGTTGATGAAGCCGTCGCCCGCGCCCAGATGCATGCACTTGGCGTTGGGATGCGCGTGATCACGGCGGTCGATGATGGCGTCGCCATCGTCGTCGCCAGGGCACTGCACGAATGCCGCGGCGTGGGCACCGCCGGCGAGAACGGACAGCATGGCCGCGTACAGCGGAGCCAGTCTCCGTGCGAAATTTCGTTCGCGTATCATTTCCTTGCGCTCCTTTGCTGTGGGAGGCCCCTCCGCCGTGGCGGAGGGGCAAAGCACCCTGGTTAATGGCGCATGATGCCGATGCCCGTACCGCCCGCGGTGGGGCATGCCACGTCGGTGTAATCAGAGTCACCGACACTCAGCGGTCCGTAACGCACATCGATGAAGTTGCCGCCTTCGTCGAAGGCCGGTTGCGCCGAGATCGTGGTGGTGTTCTCCACCTCGAGCACCGTTTGTCCGCGTTCGCCGTTGAAGTACTCCTGCACGAAACAGGCGCTGGTCGGCATCATCGAGAGCGCTCCCGTGCCGGCCGGCATCACCGCAAGATCCCAGTACACCGGCGGGTCGCCCGCGCCGATATTCGGGTTCAGCCCGAACTCCGGCGGATCCGCGTACGGGACGTTGTGGAACGAGAACGCCCGGTTGTGCTGGACGATGTTGCCGCTGCTGTCAGGATTCGAGAAGACGCCGTACTTCAAGCGTTCTTCCTCAGCGACGCCCTCGAAGGCCGCCGCCAGTTCCACGCTGTGGGCGTAGGCAACGATGCCGGCCGGCTGCGGCACGGAATCGTTCGCGGTGCCCAACGGCGGCGCGAAAGCCGCGCCGGTGGTGGCGGTGCTGTCGTTGTTGGCGATGACGTTGCCCACCAGGCTGACGGCCGCCGCATCCTGCAGCGAGATGCCGCCGCCCGCATAACCGGCCACGTTGTTGACGATGATGTTGTTCACCAAGTTGATGCGATGCCAGTCGGCCGGGCGGTTGCGATAGAAGGCGATGTCTTGACCGTTGATGAGTGCGAGGCGAATGCCGCCACCGTCACCGGCCCCGGCCAGGTTGCCCTGGATCAGGTTGTCCTCGATGGTCAGGGAACCGGCACCTTCGGTGCGCCCTGCGGTGCCCGCGAGGCTCGGCGCACCGCCCACGAAGATGCCGCCGCCGGAGACCTCCACGCCCTGGCTGAAGGATTGGTTGAACAGGATGCGGTTGCGGGCAATCACGCCTTCGTCATTCATGCCCAAGTGACCGATGCCGCCACCGTCACCCTGCGTGAAGTTGCCGCAGATGAAGTTGTCGGTGACCTGGTAACCGTCGGTGCCGTGCATCAGACCGATGCCGCCGCCTGCGCCGCCACTGAACAGGCCGCCGTTCTGGGCCACCCAGTTGTGGTGGATGTTGACGTTGTCGTTGTCGCCGTCCTGGTGCACCAGCCCAGCGGCCGTTTCCAGCACCAGCGCGGGATGGCCCACGCGGATACCGCCGCCATAGACGCCGGCGTTGCCGTACACGCGGTTGTTGCTGATGGCCAGGTAATCGGCATAGCCGTTCACCACGATGCCGCCGCCGTTGTCGGCGCCGGTGATGGTCAGGCCGTCGATGCGCGCGTTGGGTGACGCGACGAACTGGCCCTGCTTGGCGAACACGGCGACACCAGCGCCTTCCTCCGTCATCAACTGGTCGTCGGCAAGCGCCAGGGGGCCGGTCAGGGTCTGGGACGGCAGCAGGTCGATGGCGCCGCTGTCGAACAGTGACCACACCTTGTCACGCCAGGCCTGCAGTTTCTCGCCCGGGGCGTTCACGGCGTTGATCACGGTCGCCGCGCCGGCGCCCTGCAGCTGCACCGGTTTCCACATGACCACCATCTCTTCATAGGTGCCGGGCGCCACCAGGATGAGGTCGCCGGCGCTTGCTGCGTCGATGGCATCCTGGATGGGCGTGCCGGGACCCGGAGATACCTCGATGATCTCGCCGGCGATGGGACCCACGGTCACGGTGACACTGGTCTCCGTGGCCGTGAAGTTGTCGCCGCGCGTCACCACCAGTTGGCCGGACGGCGGACGCTGCCTGCCGAGGCGCGCGACGATGGTTTCGTTGTTCCAAGTGACCACGGACAGCGACATATCGCTGATGGTCACGGTTCCCGGGGTGTCGCCGAAGCCGAAGTCGCGCGTCACCAGTCTCGGCTCACCGGGCTCGCCGAAGCGCGGATTGGTCACCTGTACCGAGCCCATGGAACGGATCGTGAGGGTCTGGTTGCCCTCGATGTAGGGGCCGTTCAGCGAACCGATGACCTCACGGATGACGGGTGTGCCAGCCTGATATTCGCAATCCACCGGGAACTGTCCCGGCCCCGTGAACGCCGCCACAGGGACCACCGGCGTATCGAGGTACGTGGTGGTACCCGGCATGTACTGGAAGGTGTAACAGAATTGGCTGTACTGCCGGTCGAAATGCGGGTCGCCCGCCGAGTTCATGCAGGTGACCAGCATGTTGGGCGAGGCGCCGCTCGGCATGGGCAGGTTCATGGTGTACGTAGACGGCACCAGGGCGTTGAAGCGTCCCCAGCGATCCGAGTACACGCGATGGATCTCGCGCCCGGTCCAGTCGCGGACGGAGACCGGCAGGAAGGGCGGCGAATACTTCTCGCCGAAGGCAGGCGCGGTGGGATCGAACTCGTTGGAGAGATCGTCAAGGATGAAGCCGACCACGTGACCGGCGATGGGCACCTGGGTGTGCAGGAAGAAGTCGACCGCGGCGTTGCGGCCGTCCGCAAGCGAAATCTGCTTGCGATCGCACAGCGGACGTTGCTGGCCCGCAAAGGGCGCCCCGATGGCTTCCGTTTGACCCGGCAGCAGGTTGCCGGCGCGATCCGTCTGCATGCTGAGCAGTGCCGGAACTTCATGGTTGTCGCCCACGCAAGCCGGTGGCAGGAGCAGCGGCGCAACCGCATAGTTGTCGCCGAAGTCGACGTTCTTATCCTCTTCCTTTACTACCTTGTATACCGGGTGATTGCCGACGCCGACGATATAGTCACCCGGCGGGAGCGTGTCCGCCTCGGCGCTACCGGAGGCGATGCCGCCCGGGTGGTAAGAGGTGAAGGCATAACCGCCGTCGAACACGCCGGGGCGCACTTGGTTGTAGTTGCGCAAGCCATCGTAGCAGTCGGTGGGATAGATGCCGTCCACCATGAACACGTCACCCTGGCAGCCGGTCGGGAGATTGTCGTCCCAGCTGTCGGTGTAGGTGATCTGAATGGCGTCACCCGGGTCCGCGACCACGGGCAACGACCCGGTACCGGCGTTCCAGTCGAACACGGCCGGGCTACCGACGCCGTCGCCGTCGAGATCCTTGATGCCGCCGTTGCCGTCATCGAAATAGAGGGCCACGGGAATGCGTGGGATACCCGGTTCCCACTCCTCCGCCACCGCATACCGCGGGTCGTCTTCGGCGCGCGTGGTGGCGTAGATGACCATGCCCGAGATGCCGCCGTTCTCGCCCGGGTCATAGGCCTTCTTGCCCCACTGGATGACGCTTTTCTGCCCCAGGAAACCCTGGAAGGCCTGGGTCAGCACCGGGCCTGTTTCCACCCGGTAGGGCGCGCCGCCATTTTCGGACTGGGCTTGCGGATTCAGGTTGCCGTCGAAGGTCCACGGGTCGGTCGGATCGATGGGGCCGCCCGCGTCCACCACCACGGTGGCGCCGGTGGCCTTGAAGCGCGCAAAGTCCACTTCGGCGACCAGCCAGCTGAAGAATGGGAACACCTCGTCGAACGGCGAGGCGCCGCTCAGGTCGGTGGGCATGGCCTGATAGATGGTGCCGTCGCGCCAGCGCAGGTTGATGTTCTGCTCGGGAATGGGCGATTCGCCTTCATCCCAGAAGCCGTTTTCGTTGGTGTCGTGGAACACCTGATTCTCCAGCTTGGCGAACCAGTTGAACACAGGCACGTCGAGCAGGTTCATTTCCGTGGTGTTTTCGGCGACGGTGAAATTGTACGAGCCGAATATGACGTCCAGATTGGCGTCCCACACGGCCAGCTGGTAGTTGCCCGGCGGAACGTCAGGAATGCTGAACGAGCTGTCGTCGTTGCAGGGCGTGGCGTACAGGCCTTTGCCGAGGCCGACGGAGAGATCGTTCAGTCCGACCCAGCAGGCCGGGAACGGTGCGCCGGTGTAGAAGGTGAAATCGGGCGGCCGCGAGCCGTGGATATTCATGATCCGGCCGTGCACGGTGGCGCCGCCGGTGAGCAGCGGCTGGCCGTCGTCACCGACCCAGGGCGCGACGTGGCTGTCTTGCACAAAGCCGACGAACACGTGCGGGCCGGGCGGTCCGAACTCCATGAAGTAGGGCGGCTCGTTGGCCTTGACCCAGGCATCGATGGTCTTGGTGCCCTCGATGGTGCTGGTCTGCTGCCAGCCCTTGCCTGCCGGCGGCACGATCTGCACGCCGTATTTGCCGGGCGCGAGATTCTTCACGGTGACGTAACCGTCCGGGCCGGAATAGATGTTGCCATCGCCCAATGTCGCCACATCACCGCCGGCGTTGTAGGTGGTGCCCAGGGGATTGCCGAAGGCATCCTGCAGCACCTGCCCGCCCGCGATGCCGAAACGTCCCGCGGCATCGAACAGCAGCACCCGGAAGCCGGCCAGGCCCTGTTCCTCTGGCAGATCCGGTGCGTTGTTGATGGGATAGTTGTCATGGAACACGAAAATCCGGATCTGGGCCGTGGGTGTGGGCAGATCGTTCACCACCACGTTCACCGCCGTCTGGCCGGGTTTGATGGGTGAGCCGCTCAACCCTGAGCCATTTTCGCCACCGGCGGAGTAAGGCAGGATGGAGACAAAGTAGTGCTTGCCCGGGTCGAGATTCGGCAACGCGTCATTGTGATAGCCCTCGGCCACTACCGGCATGTAGCTGCGGTGAAAGTCCACCGACAGACACTCGGCCATGTTGGAGGCGTCACCCGGATTGGCGGGGTCCATCACGCAGGTCTCGCCGGGAACGACGTGATGGGTGCGGTCTTCCTCGATCAGCCAGCGGTAGCCGCTGAGCGATGTGCCATCCGGCCGGGTGACGTTGAGCGAGGGTATCTGGGCCGCGGCTTGAACGGATACCACCGCGCCCGCCATGAAAACCAGTGGTCGTACGGCCCGTGCCAGCCAGGCCCTGTGCTTTGCGCGCTTCACCTTTGATTCTCCTTCCTTGGATGCACTTGGATGCGTGGGCAACGATGGTTCGTACACCGGATCGCTAAGGAACGACCCAGCGATGCCGCACGGGCTTAGCACTTCGATCCAACTCCACGATGTAACTGCCTTTCGACAGGAAACGTTGACCTGGCGCCGAGGACAGGCGCGGGTAGTAGCCGGAGAAGGTGTTGCGGCCGAGGCCGTGCTCCAGCTTTTCGATGAAGTAGTGGCGCGAGAAGTGGGTGTTCATGTGCATCAGCGCCTCGCCGGCGGCGGTGGCGGCCAGGAAGGCGTCGGCCATGAGGGGCGGATCGGCGGCTTGCAGGCCGCGTGCTTCGAGCCAGTGGTGCAGCGGACCGATACCCGCTTCGAGGGCATCGGGCAGCCGGTAGGGGTGGATGGCGATCACCTGCTCGGCGGCCATGGGAACGCTCGCCGGCAGCCGCGGTGAACTGCCCGCCAGATAGAGCAGCCGCGGCGCTGCGCGGAGCGCCGGCGGACTCGCCGCGGCGGAGGCATCAGGCCACCACAGCACGGCATCGCGCGAGCCCTCCGCCAGCAGCGCAACGAGCCGGGCGGCGTCGCGCGGCAATTCCACGTCCGTGACCTCGGCGCTGCCGCGCCAAAGGGTACGAAACGCCATTGCGCCGGCGCTGGTGGCGCTGTGTGGGTCGGTGACCTGGATCACGCGCTGCACCGGGCGCTGTGCCAGGTCTTGGGCGATCGCCCGCGCCCGCAACACCGCTCCTTCATTGGCGTAAAAGGTGTAGTAGCCGTGGGCTTCGGGCTGGTCGGTGTGGGGAAACAGCGTGGGCACGCCATGCGCTTCCGCAAACGCGTGCACGGGCGCCCAGGAACCGCCCACGCTGCCGCCCAGGATGGCGAACACGGGCTGCGTGCGGTAATGAGCCTCCAGCTGCGCAGGCCAGCCGTCGCGCGGGCCGGTAAGGCGCCAGTGATGCAACACCCAGGTGCGCCAGGCCGGAAACTGCTTGTCCTTGTGCCAGGGCGGATGAGCCGCGCGCCGGCCCTCGCGGCGTGTCTGTGCGTTCTTGCTGGCGAAGAAGGCGTGCAGTACGTTCAGCAACGCCGCCTCCGAGGAGGGGGCGAGGCGATCGCTGCTGACGGTGGCAAAGTGGATCTCCGTCGCGTTCACCCCGGGGGCATCGCGGGAAGACAGGGCGCCGAGATAGGCAATCAGGGCCGCCATGCGGGCGTCGTCGAAGTCATAGCGCGGCATCAGCGGATCGAGGGGCCGGCCTGCCGCGTCGATGCCCGAGCGGATGGCGCGTGCCAGGGTTTCAGGTGTGTAGGCCGGTCGTGTGCCTTCGCCTTCCGTGCGCGCGCCCCACAGCTCGGGGCGCTCGATGCTGCGGGGGCGGAACAATAGGTCACCGGTGACGGGCGGGATGAGTATCTCGCCCTCGCCGGAGCCGAGGCCGCTGCGCCGATGGCAGTTGACGCACACCAGTTGCTCGGCGTTGAACGCCACGTCCCGCTGCACCGTGCCCAACGCAGCTTGCGCGTGCACGGGCAGTCCCTGTTCGTAGATACGCCGTCCGGCGTCCACATCGGCCGCGGCGATGGGCAGCGCGGTCAGTGCGAGCGACAGCGCACCGCTAGTTCGCCAGCAGCCGTTCATATTCCCGCACCAGGTCCACTGCGCTGGTGAAGCCTTCGAGCCGAACCCAGGACGAATGTGCCGAGGCGCGCAGCAGCGTCACGGGGATGTGGTTGGACTTGCGGCCGCGATAGACGTCGAAGGCGCGCTGCGTGGCCGAAACGGCGGCGGCATCGCCGGTCAGGAAGTGCCAGTCCGCGTGGGCGTGGTGGGTGGCGGCGTAGGCCTGCAGGCGCGCGGGGGTGTCGAAGTCCGGATCGATGGAAATGGAGACGAGGCGCGGTTTGCGCGGTGCCTTGGCGAGCCTGTCCTGGGCCTGGGACAGGGTGGCCGTCAACACCGGACAGATGGTGGTGCAGCTGGTGTAGATGAAGCTGAGGATCACCGGCTCGTCCGCGTCGAGCAGCTGCGCGAGCGGCACCGGTGCGCCGCGGCTGTCGGTGAGGGTCACCGCCGGGGTGGCGTAGCGGTTCTCGCTGCGCAGGTAGGGGAGGCTGTCCGCCTCGGACAACATCTGCCGATGCGCAGCGTGGGGATCCCCGGGGACCGGCGGATGCGCCTGCATCGCATGGTCTTCATGGGGCAGCCCCGTCAGCGGCAGGAACAGGGCGAGCAAGCCGCCCAGCAGGCGGGCGAGGGCGGTGCGGTTGGGTGCCATGCTGAGTTCCTCGCCTAGTGGGTGCGTCCGGTACGGGCGCTGCCATCGACCAGGCGCCGTCGTGTATCCACCGGTGAGGCGCCTATTCCGTGTTGCTCTTCGAGGTAGCGGTTGGCCCAGGCCGTGGCCTGGGTGCGGTTGCTCACGCCGAGTTTGCGGAACAGGTTGTAGGCGTGGGTCTTCACCGTGTGCACGCTGACGCGCAGCTCCCGGGCGATGTGGGCGTTGGTGCTGCCCGAGGACAGCCGGGCAAGGATTTCCAATTCCTTGGCGGTCAGCGTCGGAGCGGGCGGAGGGCATTCCCGGGGATGGCGGCGGCGGGTCAGCATCATGTGCTTCACGAGCAAACGCCGCGGCAGCCACAGCTCGCCGCCGAACACCGCCTCGATGCCGCGCGCCAGTTGCCGGTGGTCCGCCTCCCTGCCGAACAGCCCCTTCAGGAATTGGAAGTCCAGGATGTCCGGCGCGCAGGCCTCCAGGGTCACGTTCAGCAGACAGACCTTGGCCGACTCGCCGAGCTCGGCGCTGCCGTTGAGCCTGCGCAGCACGTCCATGGGATCGCGTCCGTCGGCGTCCACCAGCACCAGCGCCTGCGGTGTGTTGGCCGCCTGCGGCGGCCGGTCGACCACCCGGCAGCCGTAGCCCGTGGCGCGGGCGAGAAAATCCGCCAGGGCCAGGGTCTGCACGGTCAGCCGATCGCAGAGGAAAAGGGTGCAAGTGTTCTGGGTATCCATCCTTGGTGTCCCACTCCCTTTAAAGAACTGCCGTGACCGGCAAGCCTCGGCGGCAGGCTAATTCAGACTAGTCCAGCCCGTTGTTATCGCAACACGAAGACGGGCGTTAGCCGCATGTTAGCGGCAGATAATGAAAGAACGTCTCCATTGGCCGCTTTCGCCCGTACCCGTCACCGGCGGTGCGCCCGGGCCGTGTCCGGATTGTTGTCCATGAACGGCGTTCCGCGACGCCGGATTTACCGGCTTTTTGTTACCATGCGCGCCCCATGCGTCGTACCGACTTTTCCTACCCCCTGCCCCCGGAGCTCATCGCGCAGCACGCCCTGCCCCGGGGAGCGTCGCGCCTGCTGGTACTGGACGGCGCCACCGGACGGATCGAGGACCGCGGGTTCAACGATGTGGTCGCGCTGCTGCAACCGGGCGACCTGCTGGTGCTCAACGACACACGGGTGATCCCGGCGCGGCTGTTCGGGGTCAAGGCCACGGGCGGGCGCGTGGAGGTGCTGGTCGAGCGGGTGCTGGACCCTCATCGGGTGCTGGCACACGTGCGTGCCAGCAAGTCGCCCAAGCCGGGCAGCCAGCTAGGCCTGGAAGGCGCCTTCGAAGTGGAGGTGCTCGGCCGCCAGGACGCGCTCTTCGAGCTGCGCTTTCCCGAACCGGCGCTCGACCTGCTGCAGCGGTACGGGCGCATGCCGCTGCCGCCTTACATCGAACGCGAGGCCGGCGCCGAGGACGCGGAGCGCTACCAGACCGTATTCGCCCGCGAGCCGGGCGCCGTGGCGGCGCCCACCGCCGGCCTGCATTTCGACCAAGCGCTGTTCGATGCCCTGGCCGCCCGGGGCGTGGAGCGGGCCTTCGTCACCCTGCACGTGGGCGCCGGCACCTTCCAGCCGGTGCGCGCCGATGCGCTGCGCGACCACCGCATGCACTCCGAATACCTGGAAGTGCCCGAGGCGACCTGCGCCGCGGTGGCCGCAGCCAAGGCCCGTGGCGGCCGGGTGGTGGCGGTGGGCACCACCGTGGTGCGCAGCCTGGAGAGCGCCGCCCGTTCCGGCGAGCTGCGCCCCTATGCGGGCGAGACCGACATCTTCATCTGCCCCGGCTACCGTTTCCGGGTGGTGGATGCCCTCATCACCAACTTCCACTTGCCCGAGTCCACCCTGCTCATGCTGGTGTGCGCCTTCGCCGGCTATGAGGAAACCCTGGCCGCCTACCGCCACGCCGTGGCCGAGCGCTACCGTTTCTTTTCTTACGGCGATGCCATGTTCGTGCTGCCCAAGGGAGACGGGAAAAGCATTAACCACGGGGAACACGGGGGACACGGGGGACACGGGGGACACGGGGGACACGGGGAAGGATGAACATGGTTAAACGGCCGGCCTTGGGAAGCTTGGACCCGCGAATTCTGAAGTTCCAGCACGTCCGGGGAAGGTGCATTGCGGCCAGCGATCCTCAACAGGTGCACACCTTCGATCTCCCCGTGTTCCCCGTGTCCCCCGTGTTAACTCTTCTTCTTCCAAATGAACTTCGAACTGCACACCACTGACGGCCAGGCCCGGCGCGGCCGGCTGGTATTTCCCCGCGGCACGGTGGAGACGCCGGCGTTCATGCCGGTGGGCACCTATGGCACGGTAAAGGCCATGACACCGGAGGAACTGCGCGAGATTGGCGCGGAGATTATCCTCGGCAACACCTTCCATCTGATGCTGCGCCCGGGCACGGAGGTCATCCGCGCCCACGGCGACCTGCATGATTTCATGCACTGGTCCGGCCCCATACTCACGGACTCGGGCGGCTTTCAGGTGTTCAGCCTGGGCGAGATGCGCAAGATCAAGGAGGAGGGCGTGACCTTCCAGTCGCCGGTGGACGGCTCGAAGGTGTTCATGGGACCGGAGGAATCCATGGCGGTGCAGCGGGCGCTGGGCTCGGACATCGTGATGATCTTCGACGAGTGCACCCCGTACCCGGCCAGCGAAGACCAGGCGCGCTTTTCCATGGCGCTGTCCCTGCGCTGGGCCGAGCGCAGCAAGCGCGCCCACGGCGACAACCCCAACGCCCTGTTCGGCATTGTCCAGGGCGGCATGTACCCGCACCTGCGCCGTGAATCGGCCGAGGGCCTCATGAACATCGGCTTCGACGGCTATGCCATCGGCGGCCTGTCCGTGGGTGAGCCCAAGGACGAGATGATGGCCACCCTGGAGGCGGTCACGCCCATGCTGCCGAAGGACCGCCCGCGCTATCTCATGGGTGTGGGCAAGCCCGAGGACATCGTGGAGGCGGTGCGCCGCGGCGTGGACATGTTCGACTGCGTACTGCCCACCCGCAACGCCCGCAACGGCCATTTGTTCACCCGTTTCGGCAACGTGAAGATCCGCAATGCCGTCCACCAGTTCGACACCGGCCCGCTGGACCCAGAATGCGGCTGCTATACCTGCCGCAACTACAGCCGCAGCTATTTGCGCCATCTGGACCGCGCCAACGAGATCCTGGGTGCGCGGCTCAATACCATCCACAATCTTTTCTACTATCAGGAACTGATGCGCGGCCTGCGCGAGGCCATTCAGACCGGCACCCTCGAGGCCTTCGTGGCCGGGTTCTACGCGCAGCGCGGACAACCCGTACCGCCTATGCCATAATGGCGCGCCCCCGCGGCGCGGGCGGCTGAGTCCGGCGCCGACAGCAAGAATCAACAAGCGGAGACCCACCATGAGCTTTTTCATTTCCGACGCCTACGCCCAGGCGGCTGCCCCGGCACAGCAACCCGGCATCCTCGAGGCGCTGCTGCCGTTCATCATCCTTTTCGTGGTGTTCTATTTCCTGCTCATCCGCCCGCAGCAGAAGCGCGTGAAGGAACACAAGAAGATGGCTGAGGCCCTGTCCAAGGGCGACGAAGTGGTCACCCAGGGCGGTGTCTACGGCCGCATCACCGAGGCGAGCGAGAACCATGTGGAACTCGAAATCGCCGACGGGGTCAAGGTAAAGGTGCAGCGCCAGTCGGTCGCCAGCGTCCTGCCCAAGGGCACCATCAAGAGCCTGTAACAGGGCCGTAGGGACATCAGTGGCCGCCGCAACATGCGGCGGCACTCGTTTTAAGGGTCCGCCATGAATCAGTACCCGCTCTGGAAGAAACTCCTCGTCCTCGTTGTCGTCACCATCGGCTTCCTGTACGCCATGCCGAACCTGTACGGGGACGACCCGGCTGTGCAGATATCCCCCAGCGGCGGCGGCGAACTCAGCCTGGCGGTGCGCGACGATGTGCACGCCCTCCTGCAACGCGACAAGCTCACCCCCAAGGCGGAGGAATTCACCCCGAGCGGACTGCTGATCCGCTTCGATTCCACCGACACGCAGCTGCGCGCCTATGAGGCCGTGCAGAACGCACTGGGCGGCAGCCACACGGTGGCCCTCAACCTGGCGCCCGCCACACCGGACTGGATGGCCGCGCTGGGCGCCGAGCCCATGTATCTCGGCCTCGACCTGCGCGGCGGCGTCCACTTCCTGTTGGATGTGGACATGAAGGCCGCCGTCGAGCAGGGGCTGGAACGCTATGTGAGCGACCTGCGCACCCTGCTGCGCGATGAGAAGATCCGCTACCTCACGGTGACCAACGAGCGCGGGCGCGTGCAGATCCGCTTCCGCGACGCCGAGGCCGCCGAGAAGGCCGACGACCTCATCCGCCGCACCTACCGCGAGCTGTCGCTGACCAGCAGCGCACAGGACGGCACCCCGGTGCTTTACGCCACCATCACCGAGGCCAAGCTGCGCGAGATCCAGCAGTTCGCCGTACAGCAGAACATCACCACGCTGCGCAACCGCGTCGACGAACTGGGCGTGGCCGAACCCGTCATCCAGCGCGCCGGCGAGAGCCGCATCGTGGTGCAGCTGCCGGGCGTGCAGGATACCGCGCGCGCCAAGGACATCCTCGGCGCCACCGCCACCCTGGAATACCGCCTGGTGGACGAGCAGGCCGACGTATCGGCGGCGCTCGCCGGCCGCGTACCGCCCGGCTCGCGCCTGTACCGCTCGCGCGACGGCGAACCGGTGGTGCTCAAGCGGGACATCATCATCACCGGCGATCAGGTGGTCGATGCCGCCTCGGGCTTCGACCCGCAGACCGGCGGTCCGCTGGTCAGCGTCACCCTGGACGGCCAGGGCGCGCGCCGCATGAGCGACGTCACCCGCGAGAACATCGGCCGCCGCATGGCGGTGGTGTTCATCGAGACCAAGACCGAGGTGCGCACCGTGGGCGGGGTCCAGCAGCGCACCGCGCGCAAGACCGAGGAAGTCATCTCGGTGGCGGTGATCCGCGACCACTTCAGCAAGCGCTTCCAGACCACCGGCCTCGACAGTCCGCAGGAGGCACGCGACCTGGCGCTGTTGCTGCGCGCCGGCGCCCTCGCCGCACCCATGCAGATCGTCGAGGAGCGCACCGTCGGCCCGAGCCTTGGTCAGGAGAACATCAGCCGGGGCATCAACGCCAACGTGTACGGCTTTACCGCCGTCGCGCTGTTCATGATCGTCTACTACCGTCTGTTCGGTGCGTTCTCGGTGACGGCGCTGGCCATCAACGGCATTCTGCTGATTGCGGTACTCTCCATTCTGCAAGCCACCATGACCCTGCCGGGCATGGCCGCCGTGGCGCTGACCATCGGTATGGCCATCGACGCCAACGTGCTCATCAACGAACGCATCCGCGAGGAACTGCGCTCGGGCATGTCGCCGCGGGCGGCCATCGACGCAGGCTACAAACGGGCGTTCGGCACCATCCTGGACTCGAACATCACCACCTTCATCGCCGGCTTTGCGCTGTTCTGGCTGGGCTCGGGCCCGGTGCGCGGCTTCGCGGTGGTGCTGTGTCTGGGCATCATGACGTCCGTGTTCAGCGCCATCATGGTTTCGCGCCTGCTGGCTAACTTCTTCTACGGCCGCAAGGCACGTGTCACCCACGTGTCCATCTGAGCGGAGACCCGTCATGGAATTCTTCAGAATCAAACACGACATCCCGTTCATGAGCTACGGGAGGCTGACCACGACGATCTCGCTGGTCACCTTCATCATCGCCGTGGCGGCCATCGCCATCCGTGGCCTCAACCTGGGTGTCGACTTCACCGGCGGCACGGTGATGGAAGTCACCTATGCACAGCCGGCCAACGTCGACAGCATCCGTGACGCCCTGGCGGGCGAGGGCATGGAGGCCGCGGTGCAGCACATCGGCACCACCCGCGACGTGCTCATCCGCCTGCCCGTGGGCGAGGCCTCCAGCGACAAGGTGAGCGCCGAAGTGTTCGAGGTGCTGAAGGCACAGGACGCCACCGCTGACCTCAAGCGCGTGGAGTTCGTCGGCCCGCAGGTGGGCAAGGAGCTCTACGAATCCGGCGGCCTGGCCCTGCTGCTGGTGGCGGGCGGCATCATCATCTACCTGTCGTTGCGCTTCGAATGGCGCCTCGCCGTGGCGGCCGTCATCGCCAACATGCACGACGTGGTCATCGTGGTGGGCATGTTTGCGCTGTTCCAGTGGGAAGTCGATCTGACCGTGCTGGCGGCCATACTGGCGGTGCTCGGCTACTCGGTGAACGAGTCGGTGGTGGTGTTCGACCGGGTGCGCGAGAACTTCCGCAAAATGCGCAAGGCCTCGGTGACGACGGTGATCGACAACGCCATCACCCGCACCATGTCGCGCACCATCATCACCCACTTCTCCACGGAACTGGCGGTGTTGTCGGTGTTCTTCTTCGGCGGCGAGGCGCTGCACAACTTCGCCCTGGCGCTGACCATCGGCATCGTGTTCGGTATCTACTCCTCGGTGCTGGTGGCGAGCCCGATCGCCATGTATCTGGGCGTATCGCGCGAAAATCTCATGCCTGTCGAGAAGGAAGGCGCCGATTTGCCGCAGCATCCGTAACAGACGCAAACAATAAAGGCGCCGGAAGGCGCCTTTATTGTTTGCGGGTTCGCAAAAAACGTATCACCGCGCGGCGCGGCATTTGGCAATGGGGTAGGGAACGACTTGCGCAACCTTACGCGGCAGCGGTTTCGGCGCGGGTTCGATGGAGAGAATCGCGAACGTGTGGCCTGCGCCCGCTTCGAGGCCGAAGCCGGCGGTGAAATCGCCGAGGTTCTCGCACACGTCACGCATGGCGAGTTCGAGGGGCGATATGCGGGTGATGCGGGCGCTCTGCACGGGGGCTCCTGACGGCCGATGGTCCTTAGGTATATACGTCGGCGCCTTGCCGGAGGACTTTAGCCCGGGAGAGAAAAATCAGGGATGCTACGGGTGGCGTGCGGAACCCGGGGGCCGGGTTCCGCCGCGGTTCAACCCGCCATGTCGGCGGGCAGGTGCGGATGCAGGGCCTGCAACAACCCCTTGAAGACCTTGGGCGAGCCGGCGACCACGTTGCCGGTTTCCAGGTACAGGTGGTTGCCGCGGGCGTCGCCCACCAGCCCACCGGCCTCCTGCACCAGCAGCACGCCCGCCGCCATGTCCCATGGGCTCAGACCGAATTCCCAGAAGCCGTCCATGCGGCCCGCGGCCACGTAGGCCAGGTCCAGCGCCGCCGAGCCCGCGCGGCGGATGCCGGCGGTTTGCGGGAAGATCTCGCGGAAGGTGTTCAGGTACACGTCCAGGTTCTGGTGCTGGCGGTAGGGGAAACCGGTGCCGATGAGTGCGCCGTCCAGGCTGTTGCGCTTGGCCACGCGCAGGCGGCGATCATTCACCATGGCGCCGCCGCCGCGCGAGGCGGTGAACAGCTCCTGGCGCATGGGGTCGTACACCACACCGTGTTCGATGCGGCCCTTGTTCTGCACCGCGATGGATACCGCGAAATGCGGAAAGCCGTGCAGGAAATTGGTGGTGCCGTCGAGCGGGTCGATGATCCAGCGGAAATCATGGCTGCCCTGCTCGCCCGTCTCCTCGCCGAGAATGGCGTGATCGGGATAGGCCTGACGGATGATGCTGATGATCTCCTGCTCGGACGAACGGTCCACCTCGCTCACGAAGTCGTTGCGCGACTTGCTGTCTACGGCGATGCGATCCACATGATCCACGGAACGGGCGATAATGTTGCCCGCCTTGCGCGCGGCGCGCACGGCGATATTCAGCAGGGGATGCATGGGGACGGCCTCCGGTGGGGGTTCTGCACAAGGCGGCGTATTCTACGCGATCTTCTACCCGGAGCGGGAAACAAGAATGAACCACGGGGAACACGGGGGACACGGGGAAAACAAGGGGTTTTGAATCCCTGCAAGCGGCAAGCAGTTCAGGATGCGGCACGCGAAAGCCGACTTCTTCGCTCCCCCGTGTTCCTCGTGTCCCCCGTGATTAATCGCTTTTTTCTTCACTCGGTGAATCGATGAATTTTGAAAATGTACGCGTGGTGATGGTGGAGACCACGCATCCGGGCAATATCGGCGCGGCGGCGCGCGCCATGAAGAACATGTTTCTGTCGCGGTTGTACCTGGTCAAGCCGAAGGTGTTTCCGCACGCCGAAGCCACCGCGCGCGCCTCGGGCGCGGATGATCTGCTGGCCGGGGCGGTGGTATGCGACAGCCTGGAAGAGGCAGTGGCGGGCTGCTCTTTGGTGTTCGGCGCCAGCGCCCGCCTGCGGCGCATCGACTGGCCCACGCTCGATGCTCGTGGCTGCGGCGAGAAGGCCGCGGCGGCGGCACGCAACGGTGAGGAGATCGCCCTGGTGTTCGGGCGCGAGTCCGCGGGTCTTACCAACGAAGAGCTGGATCGCTGCAATTACCTGGTGCACATCCCCAGTAATCCCGACTACAGCTCGCTGAATATCGGCGCGGCGGTGCAGGTGTTCGCCTATGAGGTGGCCATGGCGCTGGGGGCGCAGGTGCCCGCTCAGGCGCAGGACGAGCGCGCCTCGGCCGGCGAGGTGGACGGCTTCTATCGCCACTTGGAGCAGGCGCTCACGGACATCGGTTTCCTGGACCCGGACAATCCCCGTCAGCTCATGCGCCGGCTCAGGCGCCTGTTCAACCGCGCCGAGCTGGACAAAACCGAAGTCCAGATCCTGCGCGGCATCCTGACCGCCGCCCAGAAGGGCGGCGGGCGTCATTAAACCCTGATTTTTGTCGGGGAAGGTCTTGTAATCTGGACCCATAACCGATAAGAATAATCAAGAATTCTTCAGGACCCCCCGATGTTCGATCGATTGCGGGAAGATGTCCGTTGCGTGTTCGAGCGGGACCCGGCCGCGCGCAATGTGTTCGAGGTGCTTACCACCTATCCGGGCGTGCACGCGGTGCTCATGCACCGGCTTGCCCATCGCCTGTGGGGGCTGGGCTGGAAGTGGCTCGCGCGCGCTCTCTCGACCCTGGGCCGTTGGCTGACCGGCGTGGAGATCCATCCGGGCGCCACCATCGGCCGGCGCTTCTTCATCGACCACGGCATGGGCGTGGTGATCGGCGAGACCGCGGTGATCGGCGACGACTGCACGCTTTACCACGGTGTGACCCTGGGGGGCACCAGCTGGAACAAGGGCAAGCGTCATCCCACCCTGGGCGACGACGTGGTGGTGGGTGCCGGCGCGAAGGTGCTGGGTCCCATCACCCTGGGCGACCACGCCCGCATCGGCTCCAATGCCGTGGTGGTGAAGGACGTGCCGGTGGGCGCCACGGTGGTGGGCGTCCCGGGGCGCATCGTCAGGCGCGGCAGCGACGAACAGGAACAGCGCCGGCGCGCCTTCGCCCAGAAGATCGGCTTCGACGCCTACGGCATGCCCAACGACATGCCCGACCCGGTGGCGCAGGCCATTAACCGCATGCTGGATCACATGCACGCCATGGACGCCAAGGTGGAGCGCATGTGCAAGGTCATCAAGGAGCTTGGCGTTGAGGATGACGGAACCGTGCTGCCACCCCTTGAACCCTGCGAGATCCGCATGGATGACGGGGAGGACGGCAACGGTACCGCCGAGAGGGCAAGCCCGGCGGAAAGTAATAGTTGACCGAAATGCTCGGTATTGCTAACTTAAACGCCAGCTTGCAAACGTTAACGGGTTTTTAGGGGCGAAACAAACATGAGGCTGACCACCAAAGGCCGCTACGCGGTGACCGCGATGCTCGACCTGGCCCTGCATTACAGCCAGGGACCGATCACGCTGGCCGACATTTCCCAGCGTCAGGGCATCTCCCTCTCGTATCTGGAGCAGCTGTTTTCCAAGCTGCGCAAGAACGGGCTCGTGGACAGCGCCCGCGGCCCGGGCGGCGGCTATCGGCTCAGCCGCGAGGCCTCGGACATCTGCATCGCGGATGTGATCACGGCGGTGGACGAAAAGGTCGACGCCATGCGCTGCGGCGGCAAGGGCAACTGCCAGGACAACGGCAAGTGCCTGACCCACGAACTCTGGTGCGACCTCAGCAATCAGATCTACGAATTCCTGAAGGGTATCAACCTGGCCCAGCTGGTGGACCGCCAGGCGGTCCAGGAAGTGGCTGCCCGCCAGGGCCAGCGGGTGGTGAGCCTGGCCGAGGGCGTCAAGGTCGCTCACTGACCCTGTGAGAGGCCGTGACCGTTTATCTCGACCATAACGCGACCACACCCATCGATCCGCGGGTGCTGGCGGCCATGCAGCCCTACCTGGCCGCGGCCTACGGCAACGCCTCGAGCCTCCACCGCCTGGGCCGGTTGTCGCGGGCGGCGGTGGAGACGGCCCGCGAGCAGGTCGCCGGGCTGCTCGGTGCCCATCCCGCCGAGGTGGTGTTCACCAGCGGTGGCACGGAGGCCAACAATGCCGCGCTCAAGGGTGTGGCGGCGATGCGCCGTGGCGGCCGGGTGCTGGTAAGTGCCATCGAGCACGCCTCGGTCCTCGAGACGGCGCAGGCGCTCGGGCCGTTCGGCTGGGAATGCAGCGCGCTGCCGATGGGCGAAGACGGCCGGGTCAGTCCCGCAGGGCTGGAGGCCGGACTGACCGCAGATACGGCACTCGTGTCGGTGATGTGGGCCAACAACGAGACCGGCGTGATTCACGACCTGCCGCGGCTCGCCACGCAGGCCAAGGAGGCCGGGGCCTTGTTCCATACGGACGCGGTGCAGGCGGCGGGCAAGATCCCGGTGGATTTTGCCGCGAGCGGGGCGGACCTGTTGTCCATCTCGGGGCACAAGATCTACGGCCCCAAGGGCGTCGGTGCGCTGCTGGTCCGCCGCGGCCTCACCCTGGAACCGCTGGTGCACGGCAGCACCCAGGAGAAGGGCCGGCGCGGCGGCACGGAGAATGTCGCCGGCATCGTCGGCCTCGGCGCCGCCGCGGAACTCGCCGCAGGCGAGATGCAGGGGCGCGATGCGCGTCAGCGTGTGCTGCGCCAGCGCATGGAGGTACAACTCGCCGAGCGCCTCCCCGAGGCGGTGGTGTTCGCCGCCGGGACCGAACGGCTCTCGAACACGGTCTTTTTCGCCATCCCGGGCGTGGACGGGGAAACGCTGTTGATGCAGCTGGATCGGCGGGGCTTTGCACTTTCGGCCGGAGCCGCCTGTGCCGGCGCCCGCGAGCCCAGCCACGTGCTGCGGGCCATGGGTGTACCCCACGACCTGGCCCGCGGTGCGGTGCGCCTGAGTCTCGGGCACGACAACACCGAGGCCCACGTGGACGCCTTCGTGGAGGCACTGGTGGTCGAGTGCAATGCCTTGCGTGAACGTGCCTGGATGTAATTGAACCGACCGCCGCGGCGGTCGCGAGTGGAGAACACGATGAGAAACCCGATCTACCTGGACTACTCGGCCACCACCCCGGTGGATCCGCGCGTTGCCGAAAAGATGTGCCGCTATCTCACCCTGGAAGGCGGCCTGTTCGGCAATCCGGCCTCGCGCTCGCACCCGTTTGGCTGGGACGCGGAGGCGGCGGTGGAGGAGGCGCGCGGCCACGTGGCGGCGCTGCTGGGCGCCGATCCCAAGGAGATCGTCTTCACCTCGGGCGCCACCGAGTCCGATAACCTGGCGATCAAGGGCGTGGCCCAGTTCTACCGCAAGAAGGGCCAGCACATCGTCACCTGCAAGACCGAACACAAGGCCGTGCTCGACACCTGCCGCGCCCTGGAGCGCGAGGGCTTCGAAGTGACTTACCTGGACCCGGAGTCCGACGGGCTCATCGACCTTGCAAAGCTGGAAGCGGCGCTGCGCCCGGATACCATCCTGGTGTCCATCATGCACGTGAACAACGAGATCGGCGTCATCCAGGACATCGCCGCCATCGGTGAGCTGACCCGCGCCCGCGGCATCCTCTTCCACGTGGACGCGGCGCAGAGCGCCGGCAAGGTGGAAATCGACGTCCAGAAAATGAAAGTGGACCTCGTTTCGCTGTCGGCACACAAGATCTACGGCCCCAAGGGCATCGGCGCCCTGTACGTGCGCCGCAAGCCGCGCGTGCGCCTGGAGGCGCAGATGCACGGTGGCGGGCACGAACGCGGCATGCGCTCGGGCACCCTGGCCACCCACCAGATCGTGGGCATGGGCGAGGCCTTCCGTATCGCCCGTGAGGAAATGGCGGCGGAAAACGAGCGGGTGCGCCGACTGCGTGATCGCATGCTGGCGGGCTTCAAGGACATCGAAGAGGTCTACGTAAACGGTGATCTGGAACGGCGCGTGCCGCACAACCTGAACCTGAGCTTCGCCTTCGTGGAAGGCGAGTCGCTCATGATGGCCCTCAAGGACCTGGCCGTGTCCTCCGGCTCGGCGTGCACCTCGGCCAGCCTGGAGCCGTCCTACGTGCTGCGCGCCCTGGGCCGCCCGGACGAGCTGGCCCATAGCTCCATCCGTTTCAGCATCGGCCGCTTCACCACCGAAGAAGACGTGGACTACGCGGTGAAGCTCATCCACGAGAAGATCGACAAACTGCGGGCCTTGTCCCCGCTGTGGGACATGTACAAGGAAGGCGTGGATCTGTCCAAGGTGCAGTGGGTAGCCCACTGATCTGGTAACATTTGCGCCCCCTCGGGGCAGCCAGCGAGCGGAGACACGGTTATGGCATACAGCGATAAGGTCCTGGAACACTACGAAAACCCCCGCAACGTGGGCGCGTTCGACAAGGACGACACCACGGTGGGCACCGGCATGGTCGGCGCGCCGGCCTGCGGCGACGTGATGCGCCTGCAGATCAAGGTCAACGAGCAGGGCGTGATCGAAGACGCCTGCTTCAAGACCTACGGCTGCGGTTCCGCCATCGCCTCCAGCTCGCTCGTGACCGAATGGGTCAAGGGCAAGAGCCTGGATGAGGCTGCCCAGATCAAGAACACCCAGATCGCCGAGGAGCTCGCGCTCCCGCCGGTGAAAATCCACTGCTCGGTGCTTGCCGAGGACGCCATCAAGGCGGCCATTGCCGACTTCAAGGCGAAGCGCGGCGACAAAACCGACGCGGCCTAAGGAGTCCAACATGGCGGTAACCCTCACCGAGCGCGCCGCCGAGCGCGTGCAGAAATTCCTCGCCAACCGCGGCAAGGGCGCGGGCCTGCGACTGGGCGTGAAGACCTCGGGCTGCTCCGGCATGGCCTACGTGCTTGAGTTCGCCGATGAGGTCCACGAGGAGGACCAGGTGTTCGAGAGCCACGGCGTGAAGGTGATCATCGACACCAAGAGCATGCTCTACCTGGACGGCACCGAGGTGGACTTCGCGAAGGAAGGGTTGAACGAAGGCTTCAAGTTCAACAACCCCAACGTGAAGGCCGCCTGCGGTTGCGGCGAAAGCTTCAACGTCTGACCATGACCGCCCAGCTTGCCAGCAACTACTTCGAACTGTTCGGACTGCCGATCAGCTTCGACGTGGACGGCGAGGCCCTGGCGCTGCGCTACCGCGACCTGCAGCGTGCGCTGCATCCTGATCGCTTCGCCAGCGCGTCCGACCAGGAACGCCGCCTCTCCGTACAGCAGACGGCGCAGGTGAACGAAGGCTTCCGCGTGCTCAAGGCGCCGCTGGCGCGGGCGCGCTACCTGCTCGAACTGCGCGGCCTGCCATTGGACGACCGCGACACCGCCATGGATCCGGCCTTCCTCATGGAGCAGATGGAACTGCGCGAGGCGCTGGCCGAGGTGGCCGGGGCGAAGGATCGGTTCCTCGCGCTGGAACAGGTGCGCGACCAGATCGAGTCGCGCGAGCGCCGGCTCATCGAAAACCTGCGCCAGCACTTTGCGGACAACGACCCGGCCGGGCTGGAGACGGCGCGCCAGGACGTTCGCAAGATGCAATTCATGCAGCGACTCCTCGACGAAGCGGAGGCACTCGAGGAAACGCTGGTCCACGAATCCGAATTGCCGGACTGACAGAAGATTCCCATGGCCCTGCTTCAGATCAGCGAGCCCGGACAGTCGGCCGCACCGCACCAGCATCGGCGCGCGGCGGGCATCGACCTGGGCACCACCAACTCCCTCGTGGCCACCGTGCGCAGCGGCATGGCCGAGACCCTG
>Ga0265293_10000382_pt1 | contig 106657 bp, 93 predicted proteins | sample Munlanlewell138R_FD_192505 | JGI IMG/M metagenome (GOLD analysis project Ga0265293, IMG submission 192505) | Leachate microbial communities from a municipal landfill in Southern Ontario, Canada - Leachate well 138R | ecosystem: Engineered > Solid waste > Landfill > Unclassified | place... | reverse complement strand
CGGTCCAACAGAAGCTATCAACGGACGACTTGAACACTTGCGAGGTACCGCCCTGGGCTTTAGAAATTTAACCAATTACATAGCCAGGTGCTTGCTGAAGTCAGGAGGGTTTAGAAATCAGCTACACTCTTAAATGCGAAGAGCCGGTAAAATACGGTTAGCGTTATTGACCCAGATAATCGCACGGGCAGTCGCTAGAGCATCGCCCAGCGTATTTCGCTCAGACAGTTCCAGATAGACATGACCATTTTTAATCTGTACCTGCATCACTTCAACTAATGTCCAAACACTCTGCTGAAAAGCAGACGCCACCACTCGCTGTACATTGCTAAGTAGTTGCGACAAAGGAATGCCTTGAATGGTAGCCACCGAGTAGGCAGCAACCTGTTCGCCACTAGCAACTTGAGTCTGTGCCTGTGTTGCTTGCAACTCACTGGGCAGCCATCGATGAAACAGCGCGAGCTCTGTGCCTTCGGGTATGTACCATTTTTTCAACACCCCATCCCAGCGGGCACCCAAGGCTTTGGCATCGTCTTTTTCTTTGTACGGTACTTCAATGTATGTGTTCATCAATAATTGTTCTTTATTAAAATACCACAATCCAGATATTAAACTTATGATCTTAGAAGCTATTAAATTAAAAACTTATCTTACTTCTTTAGATATATTTAAAAGCAATATAGGAGAGTATCAAGAAAGCAGGTAATAGTCGAAACAAACACAAACCGAATCATATATATCTAAAATATTTTAAAATAACAAAATCAATAATATAAAAATCTCAACTAAAAATTTTATTCTATTACAAAAAAACTTTAAATTTCTAGCAAGTTTTGTTTTTTACTATCACTTAAAGTTTGTATATTGTCTTCAAAAGAAATCCCAGCGGAGAATAATTTCTCAAGAGTTTTAATCCCAATTCCTTTAACTTTACCTAATTGCCCAACTTGTTTTATGCTAGAATCTTTAAGTGCCTCTAATGTTAACTCAATATATTTTTCATTAATTTTTGTTATTTTTTTTATCATAACGATATCGTTACTTAACAACCAGCTTTTTAGGTTAGTAAATAAATCATCTTCAGCATTTGGATCATAACAATATATTTCTATAGGAATATCTAAACTTTTCAAATGATCTTGCATGATTTTTAAACTTATCTCTTGATCGATCCCCCCCTTGCCGGCACCTAACAATGGAAAGGCCGCAGAAGAAACCCCTTTATCACGGTAAGTCTCAACAAATTTTTCTAGGCCCAAATGCAAATACTTTTCTTTTGCCGGAAGCTTCCAAGCTTTCTTGGTAGGAAAGTTTAAAATAAATTTATCATTCGCTTTGTAGAGCCATAAAAGCCCGACATCCAACATTTTTTGCTCGCAGAGTTTAACGTAACGCTGGTACATTTCCGGATAACGCAATCTAAACTCTAATGCTATCCCTGCACCCATAAACCCATCACAGTTTACTGTGTTGACTAACGTCTGACACTGCGAGGTAAAAATATTACCTTTAATAACTTTAACAGCCATTGTATTAACGCCCTTATTATTAAAATTCAACGAAAATATAACTCCGGACTAACTTTAACATTAGTACTCCTGACTCCTCGAGCTGCAATATCAAAAAAAACTCTATGTGAAGAGCAATGAATAGCTTTAATGTATTTAGGTTCTATATAAGAGTGAATCAATACCTCTGCGCATTTTTTCCTCTTACCATCAGTAAACTCTGACCAGTACTCACTACGTATAACATCCCAAGGCAATTTATTTAAATCTACTGCTTCTTTAAAAAAACAAGTTGAGTTGCTCGCAGCATTACCATCAGTAAATATGAATTCTTGGCTTTTTAGACACTCTGGTGATATTTCTAAAAGAACAAGCTCTTGCTTACTTTCTTTTCGAACATAGAGCATTGGGTTTTTTATACTGATATAGAGTGGTGCATACTCATGCAAAAACCTATTAAACACACTATCTCTTTTGAATTTACGACGATCTTGGACCTCAGAGTCTGAGATATCAGTAGGAAGTTTGTTGTAGTTTGTATGTGCTTTATTATGACTTAAAATACCTTTCGATAATATTTCAGACAAATTATCAATATGAGTCATGTGCCAAAATGAACTAACTCCTAATTTATTAAGTTCTAGAACAACACCCTCACTGCCGGAGTGCACTGCAAACTTGGAGCTATCAGAGCCTACCACTGAAGCAATAGTTGTAGTGCTATCTGGAAAAACCTTAAAATCAGGTATTTTAACTTTTAGAAGTTTACTTGAATCAATTTTAGCTTCACTTATCATCTTTATAAAGGTATTATGCGACTCATGCTTAAGCTTCTCAAAATTTACCAGTGGATCATTTGATTCAGTGTGCTCTTTTGATTTTGCAAGGTTTTTAAATGAGTGTTCTTCAACAGAATCATTTTCTTTATTTTTTATAACACTCTCGGATTCATTTTTGGTTGTCAAATTACTGGAAGAATCAATTTTTAAATCAGATTTTTTTGCTTTATTACTTGCCTCTTCTGAAGACGGCTTTGAGTGCGATACATTATTCGACTCATAAACCCACACAACAAGCATAATAACTATTATAATAAATATCGTCATAAGTAACTCCCTAGCTTAGCATTCCAAATAGCTCACCAAACTTATAAACTTGCCAGCCTGGGACTAAGAGCTCTCTTATATTAATCCCTTGTTTATATTCAGGCCATGCAATATTTATTTTAGCTAGACTTTTACCACTGAAGTCTAGTATTTCATAATCAACCTTAGGTACAGGAAAACCATTACTCTTAAAATAATAAAGTTCACCTTTCAGTGCTGGATCAACTAATTCAAGCACCTCATCCCAATTACTGACATCAAGCAGCCCTTGCTCATGACGCAACCTAGTTATTACCTCCATCTGCTCATAACTCACATACATATTTCCATCATGGGCTTTACGATGGCAATCAGCACATAAAGCCTGCAAATTAAGTGGATCATTATCACTTTTAACACCATTAATATGGTGGGTGTGGCATAAAGAACGATGCTTTGGCGCACTTAAATTCACATGGCACTTTTCACAGCAGTAATTTTTGGCCTTACGCGTTGCTTCAGATATATCTGGCCAGTTAGAAGTATAATTGGTTGAATCCTTATCTGTATAAAATGGAAGCCTTTTAAAACACGAACTGTAGGCAGAGAAAAACTCTTGTAAATTAAAACCTTTAGCGTTTTGGTATCTTAAATTAGAGTTCTCGCTTGATCCTTTATAGTTAATATGGCCTAAACAAAACTGACAGACCCAAAGATTAGCGCTTGCATCAGGCCGACCTGGCGCTGAAATAACAAATTCTCCACTATTATTATTAGTTGCTACATATCTATTAAATTTATTTCTACTTTCCATTTCTTGTAAGGTTTTACAATAAGCGACATGGAACTTGTTGCCTTTATTACCATTATTTAAGGCTTCATCAAACTTGCGAGTATGATCTTTAATATAGAGCAGCACCTGACTATCTTTATAAGATAAGAGCCCCGTAGCTTTATTTATATCAGAAAGGCTTACTTCTATGCCTTTATATAAATCTTTAATAGGCTCAAAATATTTCTTTCCGGGTTTTAGAGTAACTATAATTTTATTTTCATTAATACGATTTGATAAGCGTGCTAACTCTGAAAAATCAACGTTAATTCTCATTCTGTTTCGCCAGTATTTTACGAATCTGAGTCTCTGCATTGGTGAAAACTTTAAAAGTCACACGGCGAGACCCCTCTACATTTTCGACTCCACCAACCCGCACCAGTTTCGATGAGGAGAAACCCACTGCAGCAAACTTACTTTTAATCCACTCTTGCTCTTCCACCACCCTATCCAGGGTATACACATGCTGTAACACCGCTCGGGTACGCCCTTGTGACAATTCCATATTATTAAAATAAGCTTCTGTATCAGAAGTGAAGCGATTCCAAATCGAACTGGTATGCCCTTCAATACGTATTTCAGAAATGCTGTCTTTAAAGTTTTTAATCACACCTAAATAACGTGGGAAAAAATCATCTAAAATCTGCTTGAATTGTGGTTTAAGCGTAATTGCTCCAGTATCAAACAGCACTTCGGGCGAATTAAAACTAAATTCTAATGTTTCTTTATTAATTTCTGCATCCCAAACACTTAAGTCGCTTTTAAATTCTTCATACAACTGCTCAAAAAGTGCTACTTGAGTATTTTGATAAGCCGCAGCCACATCTGTAATGTTGCCCTCTCTTTCTTTTACGTACTGCATAAAAGCAATAGAGATCAGCATAAAGACCATCATCAGTCCAGCCATCAAGTCTGATAACGAAACCCAATGTTCTCCTGCTTCAGCTGAAGTGGCGGCCTTACTTTGAGATTTACCGAATATCCGTTCCATAACGCTGCTCCTTATTGATCATTCGCAGCGCTGATAACTTGTTCCATGGCTCGCACCATAATCTGATAATCCTCGACAAACTTAGTTGTAATTTGCGCTAGCAAGTTACTCATAGTCTGTACAGCTGTTTCAATCTCTCTCGCTGTCGCCTGCTCCAAAAGCTTTAACTGAGTATTAACAGTATCACCAGTAGTGTCTGCAGCAGAACGCATATGTTCTTTAAAAGTAGCATCACTTTGATTGAGCACTTTTTGTAGCTCATTGCTCACCTGCTCCACATTGCTACGAACATCAGCAATAACGGATTCACTCATACGATCAAACTGCGTAGCAAGTTGTTGCATGTTTTCACTGACTTGCTTGGTTTTATCAGACAGCTCAGTAACGCTGGTACTCGCTTGCTCTTGCATACTGCGTACGGATTTATCCATTTCCGCGATAGTTGTACTTGAACGTTCATGCAAATCTCTAGATGTATCTTGTAACGTATCACTCATGCTTTCTGCTGTTTGCTGTACTGTCTGAGACATTTCATTGAAAGACTGCTGAGTTGTAGTTACAGAATTACGGAAATGTTCAGCACCCTCTTCCAAAGTTAACTTCATCTCATTCGAACCATCTACCATCTGCTTTGAAATATCCGTCAATTGGATCTGAATCGTAGGCACTGCAGCAACAGCTGCATCACGCATTGCAACAAATGTTTCTAAATGACGCTGGAGCTCCTGTATTTGATGTTGATTAACTTCTAATACATCCTTTAAGTCACTCATTGCTTTCGGAATATTTTCACACTCCTGCCAGATACCACCCACTGCTTCACGTGTGTCCTTAAGCGAGTGCACGCTTTGCGTAAACTGATCCGACATCACCTCAACGTGGTCTTTATATTGCTCCTGCCAGACCACCAGTTTTTTCACCGATTCATCCAGAGCCTTAAAGTTTTCGCCAAACTGCTCAGTTAAGGTGCTATTAAACTCTTGAATCACATTTTTTAGCGCTTCAATAATTTGCTCAGTAGCTCCGCGCGACATCATTTCAGCAAACTCTTCCAGCGCTTTAAATAACTTATCTTCAAACGTTTTATTGTTTTCATTCTGTTGCTGAGTAAATGCAACAAAATTGTCATTGAGCTGAGTGTTTTTCTCAAGCAACTGGTGCGCCATGCTTTCAGGCTGCTCCACATTAAGGTGTTGCTCTATATAGCGCAGTGATTTCGCTTGCTCTGCTTGATCAGCGCGCAGCATCTTAAACTGCCCAACTAGCGATCCTTCTTCATTACCGGTTATACCCTGGTTCAACAACAACATACTTTGCTGGGTTGCAGACATGATCTCGCGCTGACTTTCCAAGCTGTTAAAAATATCCAGCGGAGTGATTTCTTCTTTTGCTGTAGTATCACTGGCTTGTGCTGCAGCCTTAGCATTGCGCTTGGCGGTCATACCATTAAAAAACAGGGTATTTAAAATATTAAAGCTTATTGCCGCTAGCAGGCCGAAAACACTGGTAATAAATGCGGTTTTAAGCCCTTCAAGCAGCGCTGGAATACTGCCTTCAATATTTGTCGTATCAAAATACATAAGGCCAATAACGATTCCAATAAAAGTTCCTAGAATACCTAACGAGGTCATCAAGGTAGGCGCATGGCTAATAAAGTTAGATTTTTTTCCTAGAGCTGCCCAAACACATGAAAGCACCCAGATAATGATAATTGTCCAGATAAAAATATTAGTTATCATTTCGGCAGATAGCGTTTTGAAAAAATTTTCGGCTAATAAGGCAAGCATAAAAAACTCATTATAAATATAAAAAATGGTGTATTAGTAATTTGACGCTTTAACGTCAATAAATATGCAGAAAAAACACTCCTTTGCGACTGATAAGGGGTGTCTTGTATAAGTCGCAAAGGTGTTTTTAAATATCGATATACTACTTGGGATACGGCTTACTGCAATTACTTTGTTTGGCCAATTTTAATGTAGCGATTTTATTCTTAGCTTTTTCTTCTTCGACCAAGCGCAAATTAGCTCCGCCAACAAAAGCACCCATCTTGATGTATTGCTCAACAAAATAATTTTTACCACTGTCAGCAGTGATTAAGAGATCATTAGGTGAAAACTCGGACTCTGTTGAGATTTTATGTTGAGTACCGTTCCCCATTATTTCAGCTAGAAAGAAAACATTATTGGCTGATTCACCAATGCATTCGTCGTTGAGCCAAATATCTTTTTTCAGCGCTTGGCCTGCCTTTGTTGCACGATAGATATACAGATTGGCAGTATCACCAGTTGGTGCTGCAAACTGCTTCGCTTGATTACTAGCTTGTTCACTTTCCATGGGTACTGAAGCACAGCCGTATAACAGCGCGGCAAAAAGTCCTGTTATTGCTAATTTTTTATACATAATAAATTCTTCTTTAAGTTAGCTTGCGCTGTTGGCTTTACAACTAACGCCCATTCAGTGGCACAGTTTTCTTCCCTGCTAGACTTAAAGAACGGTGCACCGTAGACGATGCTGCATTCTACTAGCTCGGTGACTACGCAGCACGATCCTCCCGTAAATAAATTTTCATAGTGTTTTCTTCAATTGAAAAATAATCGAGTACTTGCATCAGTGTGTCTTTAATAGTGTTTGCAGACATATTAACTTCAGCATAAAAACCAGCAGACAATGACTGGGCAACGCGTAGTTTTTCTGGCTGGTGAGTGAACAAGGAGTTGCCGCGATTGCTGACGAAGCGTTGCTCGGTGGCTAAGGCTGCGAATTTATCGGGGTTGGTGCTGTGCAAAATATCCAGCACTTTTAGATAGATTGCTTTCCATGTGGTGATTTGGGTATAGGCGATGCCGTTCAGGACAAAACCGTAGGGGCGTTTAAAGGTGAAGTTGTCGCGCAGCGAATAGGCTTTGCTGCGGTCGAGCTCTTTAATCATCCGTTGGTTTTTCTGAGCATCGTCGCTGCCGTGCTCAATAGCGGGCTGTAAGCTTGCGCTGTCTTGTTGAAAATACTGGCTGAGTTGCTGCTCTATCGCCGCTGCGGTTTGGCTCAACTGCTCCGTGGACTGGTTATAGTCTTGAAGAAATTGAGCACCCGCCGCTATGGATTCATTATCACGTGGGTCGATATCCAACCAGATATCATCGGCAAGGGAAATCAGCTGTTCATTTACCTCAGTCAATTGACCGAGGATGTGTTGTATTTTTTTAATGTCCATTATTGGCCCTCTCCCGCAAAAAACGCCCACGCTGTGGCGTAGTCTTCTTCTCTGTTGGGTTTGAAGAAGGGGGCTTCATAGACGATGGTGCGTTCTACTGGGCCGGTGGCTTGGGTGGTGTCGGTGTAGGTTTTGCTGACGGTGTCGCCGGCGGTTAGGTGTTGGATGTCGTTCCAACCGAGGGCAATGCCGGTTTCGTGTTCGTGATGTGGTGATTGATTTTGTAGGTCGGCATTTATGCCGACTTGTCGGGCTGAAGCCCGACCTACATTTTCCGGGTCGGCGCGGTGGATGGTGTAGCTGATGCCGTTGTCGAGGTCGGTTTTGCGGGCGGTGCGGGGGAGGCCGACGTCGACTAGGCCTTTGCTGGGGGTGAAGATGATGCGGCCGTTTTGGTCGTACCAGGTGTCGGCTTCGTATTGGCGCATGACGGGGAATTGTACGCGGTAGATGGTGAGCAATTCGTCAAGGCTGAGGCCGAGGGCTTGGGCAACCAGTACGTCGATTTCTACTAGCGCTTGGCGGCGGGCGTAGTCGCTGCGTAGGGCGTTGTGGCGTTGCCAGTTTGGGGTGAGCTGGTTAAAGAAGTCTTGGGGTAGGACTTGTGCGCCGGGGTGGTTGCTGCCTGGGCGGATGCTCCAACTTTGTTGGTTGAAGGCTGGGTTCCAGCAGTCGTTCCAGAGGTCGCTGTAGTGATTAGTGACTGCGCTTAATGTCAGCGCCCTAGTATGCAGCTGAGTCCGATAAAAATCGTTAGTTAAAATAGGTAGCTGATTGATTAAAGTTGTATTGGCATGCCCCATACCTGTGCTTTTAACTCGGTAATCGAGTGGTACAGACAAGCTCATAGCAAAAAAGTCCAACATTTCTGTTGGTTGCTTAAATGCTGTTGTTAAGCATGTGTTAATGGCTGCTATCTGTTTTGGGACAATTGCAGTTATTAATGTGCGCTCTGAAGATGGTCCAATCATTTCTCGGTTTACAACACGATAATACTCCGTCACACGCTTAGGCTGCGTCTCGCCCTGCTCTACCCAGCTGACTTTTGGGGTGCGGGCGCGGTATTCGTCGGGGCTGCAATGGGGTAAATAGTTGGTGCGCGGCAAATAGGCGTCTGGGATAGTTAACAGGTCGATACCGTCGTACTGGCTATTTTGCGTACACACTTCACGTGGGGTTTTATTAAAAGGATTGCCCACAAAAAAATGCGGCCCAGACAACACCCATTGGCTGGCATCGGCTGGAAAACTGGTTTCGCGGCGAATAGTGCCATCATCTTGAGCATTAGATTCATTCCAATGCTGAGTCGAGAAGTACTCACCTTCAAAGTTGCTCAAACGCTTAGGTTGTGCAGCAAACCTTTCTAAAACAGCCAGTAACTGCTGAGCATGCAAGGCAGGTAAGCGTGCGGCCAAAGGCTCAGTGCCTGCTTCATCATAAAGCTGAGCAAATAAAGCCAGCTCTTTTTCCGTTACTTCGATAACGCGGTCTTTATGGCCTTGAATATTCCAAGCGGACCTCACTGTACCATTAGCAGTGAGCTGTTCTTCTTTAATACCACCCACCTCACCTTTTCCATTATGGTCTAGACTGCTATCAATGGTTTGCGGTGTAAATAAGTTTGCTATATGCACAAAGTGTAAATTCGCCTGAAGACTGCCATAAATGTTAGTGCTGTAAGTTAAGTGGTGATCTACCTCTGCAAAAAGTGTGAGTTCGTTAATGTATTGAAAATGAGCTCGTAAACGCGGGTATATCGCCTTTCTTAGCTCTCCACCACTTGGATCATCATAAACACCTTCTGGATGTAAAAACCCACTCACACCCTGCGCACTGGTATTAGTCCAAGCCTGCGGTAAGAAACACTTATACAGGTTAGCTTTTTGGCCTTGTAGCAATGGATAGTTACTGATATCGCCAATAAAGTTTTGCGTACCGGCACTTTGTTCATATTCCGCCAGCCATGCACTTTTTACCGCAGGGTTTTGCTCGAAAATCCCATCACGCAACTGCCCTGCTTTGTTGGCGCTGAAGTTACGCAAAATCAACTGTGGTTCAAAGTCTCCCAGCACGGCACTGGAGTTCCAGCCCACCAATAACCACGGCGGATTCCCCAGCATTAAATCAAAACCACCATCATGGGCTGGCGCGGTTTGGTCGGCTGGCGGCTCACCAGCAAAGACATCGGCAAACTGTAGGGTCCAGTGGAAGAACTTATGTTGGTTGGCCAGTTGCTCAACCAAATCAAAACGCGGGAAGGCTTGCTTGAGCAGCTGAGTGTCGACCACGCCGTGTTGGCTGATAAAGCGTTTGCCCTCTTCGGGGTTCTGGGTGCTGGCGAACAGACCTTGTTGCTCGCCAGAACGCACGCCGATGGTGTCGCCGAGCAGCAGGCTTTCCAGTTCAAATAACCATTCTTCGCGGCTGGGTAAGTCGCCTGCTTGCTCGATGGGCCAAAACCACAGGGCGCACCAGTAATCCATCGCCAGTTTTAAGCGGCCAAAGGCGCTGCTGTTGCTTAAGTCGCGGGCGTAAAGCTCTTGCGCCAGAACTTGGTCTTTGTAATCCAAACTGGTCTGGGTGCGGCCGGTGCTGGGCATGCCATAAATGTCGTAGGGGTCGCTGGTTTTTTGGCGAATCTCGCGCTGTTGGGCGGCGTGCAGTTGCCAGAGTTGTTCAACTTTGCTGCTGAGGGCTTCGAGGCGGCGCTGCTCATCGGCGTCCAGCGGTTTTAAAAAGTTTTTGCGCCACTCGCTGAGCTGTTTGAACGGCTCGGGATAGAGGCTTTTGACTTCTTTATCTTTGTAGTGGGCCATACCGGCGGCAGGCAATAAAAAGTGCCAAATCTGCCCAGCCTTGCGCGGCTGAGCCATGGCGATGGCCTGCGGTGCAGATTGCAGCCATTGTTGGGAGTCGTTGTTTTTCGCTGCGGTTTGGCTGGTTTTATACACCTCACGGCGCGCGCCAATCAGCGAGTTACCGTTATACAGCTGCATGCCAAACCAGGGCACAAAGCGGTCAGCGGATAAGGCGTTGAGCCACAGCGAGACTTCGGCCAACTCCACCGCGACAGGGTTAAGGTCAATGCCGTAGACGTTGTTATCGGCCAGATACATTTTGACCTTTTGCAGCTCAGCGACATATTGCTGCTGGGGAATGCGCTCATTTTGCGCGCTTTGCATCAGCTCTAGGTATTTCTCGGCGAGCTGGTTAATGGCTTCGTTTAAGAAGGCGGCGCTGCCCATGGCCGGCTCGCACACCGTGAACTGCAAGAGGCGCTCGGCGCGCTGACGGTCATTGGCCAGAGGTTCAAGCTGCTGGGCGTAGAGCTCTTTGAGGGCGTATTTAACCAAGCTTTTGGTTAATACTTCCGGCGTGTAATAGGAGGCGGATTTTTCGCGGTCACGGCCGGCCATGCGGTAAATAAAGGTGCCTTTGGGGTATTTTTTCAGGCTTTTGTGGCCGTAGGCATCGCTGTCCTGCTGCTGATGGGCTTGCTCGTAGACTTTTTCGTCGTCTTTGTATTGCTCAAGGGCGGTGGCATTAACGAAATAACCGGTATCGAGCAGGTTGTATGTCTCACCGGCTTTTTGTACTTCGTAAAGGTCTTCAGTGGCGAAAAACCCCCGGTAGCTGAGCAGCGCCTCATACACGGCACCGAGTTGGTTAATGCCCAGTTGCGCATAAGAAATACGGCCCCGGCGGCGCTTGCCTTTGGCGGGACGGCTGAGCGACATCAGCTGCACAATGCGCTGCAACAGGTGGTTGGGAAACACCACTTTGGCCAGTAAGGCGGTGTGTTTAGGGTCAAACAAATGGGATTTCAGCGCGGCCATGCTAAAGGCATCGCGGCCGGTGTGTTGCGCTTCGCTGAACATATCGGCGTGCTGCTGCTGTTGATCAGGCGTGCCGTCGGCGACCAGCTTAAACAGAATGTTCAGTGAGTCATTAAAGTAACGGCCTTGGCGCTCTTGCTCGCTGGTCAGCGGCATCAGTTCCAGCTCGCGCAGGTGCTCTAAGGAATAGCCTTTGAGGTAGACATCGTTGGTGGTCGGCGCGTAGCCCAGCTCAGGGCGGGCTTCGATATAAAACAAAAACAATAAGCGGTACATATAGCGCAAACACTGGCGCGACAGCTCATCGGGGTCGAGCTGGTTTTTACCGCTCCAAATGCCGCGGCTTTGTTGACTGGCGATGGCAATCAATTGCTGGGTGGCTTCATTACCGAGCAGCTCGATGCATTCACGCAGGGCGTATTTTAAATCCTCGGAGACACCATAGGCATGTTTATGGGCGTTTTCATCGAGGGTGTCGAGCAGGGTTTGCCCTTTGGCATCGAGCAGGGATTCTTTGTGCAGCAGCACGCTAACGGCTTTGAGGGTTTCAGTTTCGCGGCGGCTGAGCAGCTCGGGCCAGTTGAAACGAATCAGGCGGTTCTGGGCGTATTTGCTGCGGTCAATCAATAACCATTGGTGCGGGCTGGCGAGAACCACCCAGCGCGGCGGCAAGGGTTGGCTAAACACAGTGCTGGAGAGCAGTTTTTGCCAGTTATCTGGGTTGCCGTTGCGCGTGCTTTTGTTATTTTCTGCATGGTATTCAGGCAGGTTTTCCAGCTGGGCGCTGTGCAGCGGTAAAGCTAAGGGGTCGCTGTCGGCATCGTATTGAGTGCCCAACGGCTGCGCTTCCAGAATCCACAACAGCGGCTCGCCTTGGCTGTTTTTTAACTCACCGAGCAGCGGCAGATAGCTTTGCGTGTGTTCGATGTAGTGCGCGCGCGGCGCATAGGGCAAGCTTAAAATCGCCAAGTATTGGCTGAGCACGTCGCGGCCGAGTTCGAGCTGTTGTTCTGGCTTGTGAGTGCGGCTGTATTCGTCGAGCAGCAATAAGGTATCGCGGGCGCTTTGGCCGATGCGATTCCATGGGCTACGCCAAGCGTTGCGTTTGTCTTGCTCGGTAATCGCTTGTTCGCGGGCGCTGGTTTCTTGTTGCTGCCAGCTTTCGAGGAGCGCTTTGACATCGCTATCACCGGCGAAGATTTCGGCCATATAGTGCTGGCTGTAAAATTCGTTTTCATTACTGATGCCAGTGAGGTTCATTGTGCTGCTCCTGTTGCGCTGACGGCTCCTGTTGCGCTGCCTGCTCCTGCGGCTGCATGCGGCAGGCCGGTGAATACGGCGGCCACTTGTAGGTAGGGTTGTTTTTCAATGATCTGGGTGTTTTCCAGCCACTCCCAGTAATCATCAAACAGACGGTCAATTTCGCTTTGACGGTTGGCGCGTTGGCTGTCTAATTGGCTGCCAGTGACGCTGCTTAAATCCATTTCCATTTGCTGGGTGTGCTTGGCTTTGAGGGCTTCGAGGGCATCGTACTGCTTGTTTAACGTGGCATTGCTGCGCTGCTCATAGTTGTCGCGCTCAACTTGCAGCTGTTGTTGGGCTTGGTGAATGGCGATGGGCAGCAGTTGAGCCAGCGCGCGGGTGTCGCTGCGGCGGCCGGGATTGACCAGTGTATTGAGATCAATGCGCTGGAGAAACTCAGGCAAATTGCAACTGTTAATCACTTGCTGATCTTGAATGTGCACAGCGCACCAGTTTTGCAGGTGCATTTGCCCACGACGGTTAGGGAAACCACCGTGCAGCAAGACCCAATGCTCGTTGGCTTGCAGCTGCTGCGGCAGGCGAATCACCGGCGCGGTGTGGCGGCCAAAGGCATTCAGTGAGCGGTCGTAAAGCCATTGCATCACCGGGTGCAGCGGCCAGAGGTAGTGAATCTTCGGCCAAGGGCTGTCTTCTTCACGGCAGCGTTTGAGTTCTTCACTGATGCGCGCGCGGTTGCTGGTGAGGGCAAAGCGGTCATCTTCAGGCCAGACTTCACGGGGTAAAAAGCGGCGGCGCTGTTTAAGGTCATTGGGTACGGTGAGGCGCAGGCTGTCGCCGTCGATCTCGACTTGTAAGGGCACGCCGGCTTCTTGTTGCAGCCAGTTGACCGCGGCGCTGGCGTAGTCGATGTCGCTGTTAAATATTTTCGGGCGCTGGCCGAGCATGTCTGCTAATGGCAGTGCGTTGCTGGTGGGGGCAAAGGCATCGATTAAATCCACCGGCGCATTGCCGCTGCTGTCGACGCCGCTGAAGAAGTTATTGATCAGATCATCAAGGTTGTCGTCATCACTGCTCACACGTTCAATCAATTCGGCGGTGATGGCCTCGCCTTCTTCTTGACTGAACTCGCTGGGGTCGCCGATGTTTTTACCGGCTTGGGCGTCTTTTTCAATCAGCACTTCGAGAATGCGGTTATCGCCTTTGATTTTCGGATTATCGCTGTCGGTGAGCAAATAACGAATCAGCGGCTGGCGGCTTTGACCATAGCGGTCAATGCGGCCGTTACGCTGCTGGAACACCATCAAGGACCAAGGAATATCAAAGTGCACCATGCGGTGGCTGAGGTGGTGCAAGTTGATCCCTTCAGAAGCGACATCAGAACAAATCAGCAAACGTGCGGGGCTGTTGCGCTGGTTGAACGTATCGACGGTATTGGCCAGATCCTTGTCACTCATATCGCCACGCAGAATCAGCACTTGGTCTTTCTTTAGTTTGCAGTCTTTGGGTAGGTGCTGCTCTAAAAACTCTAAGGTGGGAATGCTTTCGGTGAAGATCACTAAGCGGTCAGTTGCGTCTTTTGGGTTCCAGTTGAAGGCTTGGCCCTCTGTGGTGTTGGCATTTAATAAGCGCACCAGCTGTTGGTATTTGCTGAAGCTGTTGGCATCAATGTTGTCTACGGCATTGGCTAGCGTTTGCAGGTTGTCTAAGTCGCTGTTTATGGCTTGACGTTGATCTGCGGTTTTGGCGCTGGCGAGGTTTCTTTGTAAACGTTGGGCGCGATTGCTCACAGTGCTTAATAAAGCTGCTGGGCTGGAAAACAACGCTTTGGTTAAGGTGGTGCGAAATAACTGCCCTGCCCCAGCGCCTTTGAGGGTTTGGAACTCGGTGTCGAGCAGGGTTTGGTAGGCGTGCTCTTCGGGTAAGCTGGCGGCAGTTTTTAGGGTGTCGATATCGCGGTCAGGGAAACTGTCGCTCAGTTGCTCGCGAATATCATGCTTAAAGCGGCGCACCACTAAGCCTTTCTCGCGGAAATCTTCTTTGGCGTAATCCGACGGATTGGCGATGGCAGTTGGGTCGAGCATATTGACCAAGCTGGCAAAGCTTTCTGGCTTACCGTCGTGCGGTGTAGCCGAGAGCATTATTAAAGTGTCGGAACGAGTGGCCAGTAACTTGGCTAAACGCGCGCGCTGGGAATGGTTGCTGCGCTCGGCGACGTTGTGCGCCTCGTCAATAATGATGATGTCCCAATAGGCTTGCTCAAGGTAATGGCGGTAGTCGATGTCTTGTTTGAGCGTATCAATGGAAATAATGGAACGATCAAAATAGTGAAATGGGTTGTGGTTGGTCGGGATACGGTTGCGCACACGCTGCAAACCTTGGGAATCCAGACGGGTTAAACCAATGCTAAAGCGGTTCCAAAACTCTTGCTGAAACTGGCTGAGCATGGATTTAACCGCCAGCACTAAAATGCGTTTACCTTTGCCGCGGGCGATTAATTCACTGACGAGAATGCCGGCTTCGAGGGTTTTACCTAAACCGACGCTGTCGGCAATCAAAATACGCTGACGGGGTTGCTGCAGCGCTTGGCGGGCCGGTTCAAGCTGGTAGGCCATGACATCAAGGGCGGCGTGTTGGCCTAAGTAGACTTTTTCATCGACGGGCGGCGCTTGGCGGATCAGCGTAGCGAGGTATAAGCGGCTGGCACGGTAGGCGCTGCTGGTGTCATCGACTAAAACAGTGTCTTCCGGTGCCAGTACGCGGATAGTGGGTTCGATTTTAGTCAGGAAGGTTGCTTCGCGGCCACGGACTAATTCAGACAGGCCTTCGCAGGTCAGCAGCTCGCCACCGTCAGATGTATGGTCAATGCATTTAATGCGCCATTCGGCATCACGAATTTCAACACGGACACCGGGGGCGTAACGTTGCGACATAGCAGCCTTCCTTAAGCAAAATGGGTCTTTCCTGATATTTAGCAGGCCAATCAGTGCCAATGAGAGCTGATTGACACTTTAAAGTGCGCTCGAGTTTAAGCAGGTTCAATGGATGGCTCAAGGCCTTAATCACAAAATATTGCTTTAATCTGCCACTACTGTGCCAGCACAGACCAAAACAGGTTCTCAAGAACGCTTTAAGGCGCAAACGCTTACCGTATTTAGCTTCTAATTAGTTATTTTAAAGTGCGGCCAGTGTTAAATTAAGTAACTGATTCGTTGCTCCTTGAAAATACCACAACCTCATCGCCTTCCTGCCAGGGTTGGAATTTAACCATACTCTGTTGAAATACTGGCTGTTCCAGCCAATCACTCAGCCATTGCTGTAGATTCGGATAGGGCAAACTGTAAAACTTCTCACGATCGACATGGGCGAACTGGCGCACAAAAGGCAGGATGGCGATATCAGCGATGCTGATATTCTCCCCCAGTAGATACTTATGCTTAGTGAGTAACCTTTCTAACACCTGCAAAAACACCTCGCCCTTTTGTCGGTACTCGAACTGAGTCAATTCCGGATGACGATCGGCATATTTATAGCGATCAAGCCAGTGTTTAAATTCATTATCGTTCTGTTCGATCAGAGCATTGGCGCTGATTAAATCGCTGTTTAATAATCCTTGCGGATCATTCTGCGCAAGCGCCCATTCGAGTATTTCTCTACTTTCCTCGATAACCCGTCTATCACCCTCAGCCAGCTGCAGAACAGGAACAGTGCCCTTAGGGCTGATAGCCAGCATCGGCGCCGGCTTGTTTTTCAGCACGACCTCCCGCAGCTCCACTTCTAGGTTGGCAAACAAAATACCGAGTCGAGCGCGCATCGCATAAGGGCAACGGCGAAAAGAGTACAAACGATGCATTGATATCCTTTGCGCCCTAAAAAAAGGAGCTTTTCGTATTTTTGGTAAGACGATCATAGTGTGTTTCCTACTCAATTAACTCAACCACTGACTATAGCTGAATGTTTATATTTCTGAGTAAGGTGATCGCCCAGCGCTGGATCGTTACTGCCCAAAGACTAAAATTAACTGACCGCTCTTAAGATTTCATTCTTCTTACGATAACACTGCAATGAACTCTTTACTGCTCATCTCAAGACGTCTCCGCCTCGCAGAACATCTAGAATTAGACCCTCGCACCAGAGCGGATTAAATCGCTGAAAATGTAATCTTGCCGCTAGATCTGGTCGCTCTAAGCTCTTAAAGTATCGATGTGCTAGCGCTCGGTAAAGGCTTGGACTTGCACTTAATCGCTAGCAACCGTGAACTGACGCATAGACCACTAGATAGCAGCACGTAAACATATACAAAACAGCACAATGCTTATATCGAATGCGACAGCTACATTGTTCGTTATTTCTGGCTAGCCCAGTATTTATTTGAGAGTATTGCTGCTGCTCAAGATAATGCGACTCAATGGCTCTGGTGCTACTGCATCGCGCTTTCATTGCTATACCGCAGCCACACCTGCTGCTAGTGCTGCCAAAAATAACAACAAAAGGAACTAAGCTAAAATGACACACGCATACGCTATTGGACACATCACTATCAAAGACGAAAAAAAATGGTTGGAGTACCAAACCAATGTGCCAGCGACTTTAGAACCTTGGGGTGGAGAATTGGTATTTAGAGGTAAGCTGTCTTCCGTTTTTTCTGGTGACCATCAGCACACTCAAACCGTAGTTATAAAATTCCCAAACATGAAGGCACTCAATGACTGGCATTCATCTGCGCAATACCAGTCACTTGTGCCTCTCAGACAATTGGCAGCACATGTCGATTTGCTATCTTATGAGGCGTAGGCTGGAGGCGAGTAAGCGCAAGACAAGGAAGCCATGCCATCTAACAGCCAGCGTAAATGATGCAGCAGTGCCGTGACAGTGCATGCTCTTATCCGGGGAGTGCGCAACAAGTAATCATTTAGTCTCAAACCAAAAAACAGCTTTTGCGAAAAACGGGGAAAGATCGAAAATGGTCCGCCCTGCAGGACTTGAACCTGCTACCTGTCCCTTAGGAGGGGACCGCTCTATCCAAATGAGCTAAGGGCGGTTGGAGAAAACCAGTAAACTGGCAAAGAGTCTGCAAGGGATGTCTTTGTTAATAACTGTAGGCCAGTTTTAACAAGCGCTTGTTCGTTTCTTATTGATCAAGCAAGCCATATAATCCTTCCAACGCGCTGCATAATACCTAGCCACGTTTAAATTGTCATGCTTCTGCGTACGAAAATCATCAGCAATTGTTCACCACTGAGCGTGCTGCGTTATCTCACTGCTTAAGGTTTTCCATGTCTCTGACCCTCAATCTGGTTGCCGATCCTCAAGTTTTGTTCATTTTAGTCGTCGTGGCTTTTATTGCCGGCTTTATTGATGCCATTGCCGGTGGCGGAGGACTGTTGACCATTCCTGCACTGTTGATGGCAGGTTTACCACCACACTTGGTACTCGGCACGAATAAACTCTGCGCGACCTTTGGTTCGGCCACCGCCAGTTTTGCTTTTTACCGCAAAGGTTTATTTAAGCCCAAAGAATGGCGCAACGGTTTACTGGCGACGGCGGTTGGTGCTGTACTAGGTGCGTTATTGGCGCAGCAGTTGCCGGCAGCATGGCTCAATCAAATGTTGCCTGTGGTGGTCTTTGCTTGCGCTGTTTATCTGCTGTTTGGGCGCACGCCGCAAGTCAGTGAGAGCAGCACACCCGTAATCAAGACTAAGCGCCAAGTGCCGCAAGGTTTAACCTTGGGGTTTTATGATGGTGTGGCTGGCCCTGGTACAGGCGCCTTTTGGACGGTAAGCACCTTATTGCTCTACCCACTGGATTTGTTACGTGCCAGCGGTGTCGCGCGCTCGATGAATTTTGTTAGTAATGCCGCAGCACTGAGCATGTTTATAATCAGCGGTAATGTGGCTTGGGCCTTGGGTATTGGCATGGGCGCGGCATTAATGCTGGGCGCGGCAGTAGGTGCACGGGTCGCGATTGGTGGTGGCAATCGCTTAATCCGTCCGATCTTTATTCTGGTGGTGATGGCGCTGGCGGCGCGTTTAGCTTGGCAACACTGGTTCGGCGTGGCCTAAGCGCTGGGCAACGTAGAGATCGATCAAGTAACGAGCAATCGAATTGCGGGCTGGTAGTCGTGGTAAGTCATGGATACTAAACCACTGTGCGTCTTCGATCTCGTCAGGCTGCGGAATAATCTCGCCGCTGGTATAGTCAGCGAGATAACCCAGCATCAATGAATAGGGGTATGGCCAGTTTTGACTGGCGATATAACGAATATTTTCAACTTCAATGCTAACTTCTTCGCGTACTTCACGCTGCACGCAATGCTCAACGGTCTCATTGGGCTCCACGTAACCGGCTAAGGCACTGTACATGCCTTCGACAAAGCGCGGTGAGCGCGCCAGCAAAATTTCATCACCACGTGTAATCACAACAATCATACTGGGCGACAAACGTGGGTATTGCTGTAAATGGCAGGGTTCACACTGCTTCATACGTTGCCCTTGCGCTTGCTGCATCGGCTGTCCGCAACTGCCACAAAAGCGATGCTCGCGCGCCCAGTTGCCGATCTGACTGGCAAAGGCCAGTAAACGAAACAGCACCAGCTCACCTTCCAGCATAAAATTACGCATGCTTTGCCAGTGCATACTCGGCAATTCAAGTGGGTACGCCAGCTCAAAGACAAACACAGATTCACCATTGAGCTGGCCAATGCCTTGTTCGGCAATAATATGCTCAGTCAGTTGCGCACGCAGCCATTCGCGTGGAAACAGTACGCCCTGCTGATCGGCTAAGAAGTTCAAGCGGCAATGCGCCACCGCTAAACCGCCGTTCTCAGTCAAGCTCGGCATACCTTGCTGCCAATCCATAGGTGTCCTATCGGGGTTATTTATATGTACTGACATAGTGAAGACACCTCGGCGGGTTAGCTTAATCTTTAAATTCTGGTGCTTGTTTGGTCATATGCGCGGTCATGGCGATACGTAAATCTTCCGCCTGCAACATGGCCGCATTCCAAGTCGCCACATAGTTGAGGCCATCGGCGACACTGTGATCACGCATATAGCGAATCATTTCTTTACTGCCTTGCACGGCAATCGGTGATTTTTCCGCAATACTCTGCGCAATCGCCAAGACTCCGGCCATGAGTGCAGCTTGATCGGCATAGGTGCGATTGACTAAACCAATTCGCTGCGCTTCCTCACCTTCGACCGTGCGACCGGTATAGGCCATCTCGCGCATCATGCCGTCACCAATAATATGCGGCAAACGCTGTAAGGTACCGACGTCGGCGGCCATACCGACATCCACTTCTTTAATGGCAAACTGTGCATCAGTGGTGCAATAACGCATATCGCAAGCGCTGATCAAATCAATCGCACCGCCCAAGCAGTAGCCCTGAATAGCGGCGAGCACCGGTTTAGAGCACTGATCGACAGCATTAAAGGAGGATTGCAGCTCTTCAATTTTACGTTTGAGCGCACGCGCATTGCGCCCCACTTCTGTCCCCAATTGGCCGCCCACTTGAGCCAATAGCATCAAGTCGATGCCTGAAGAGAAATGTTTGCCCGCACCGGATAAGACCACCACGCGCACTTCAACGGTATCTTCAATCCAAGCAAAAATATCGCGTATCTCTGACCAAAAATCAGCATTCATTGCATTGATTTTTTCAGGACGGTTGATTTGTACATGTGCCACTTTATCGATAAGTTCAACAGTAAACGCACGGTAAGCATTCATACAGCATCCTCCTTATTCAAGGTCTTTTTATAGTTGAGCGTTTTTTACTGCCGACACACTACAACAGGCTCTAAACAATGTCGATATGAGCCTAAATGCCTACATTACTAGTGATGGATCAAGTTTTTTCAGGAAATACTTTGAAACACTTGATCTTTTCAGAGCCTAGTCGGAAAGTATGCATACTTTTTTCGGGGATACTACAAATGTCCAAATCTTTTGCTGCAGCCTTCGGGCGTAACTTCTTAGGGCAATCGCCCACCTGGTACAAACAAAGCATACTGTTCTTCTTAATCCTTAACCCTTTGGTGTTGCTCAGCTTAGGCCCAGCCGTCACTGGCTGGTTATTGGTGGCAGAATTTATTTTCACCTTGGCCATGGCGCTTAAATGCTACCCATTGCAACCGGGCGGCTTGCTGGTTTTGGAAGCCATTGTGATGGGCTTAGCCACAGCGGATGCGCTCTATGCTGAGCTGGTGCATAACTTCCCAGTGATTCTACTGTTGATGTTTATGGTGGCCGGTATTTACTTTATGCAAGATTTACTGCTTGCAGTGTTTTCACAGATCCTACTCAAGGTGAAATCAAAACTGCTGTTAAGCATTATGTTTTGCGGGTTGGCAGCTTTTTTATCGGCTTTTTTAGATGCCTTAACTGTAACGGCGGTGATTATCAGTGTCGCGGTCGGCTTCTACTCGGTGTATCACAAAGTCGCCTCAGGCAAGAGCCCACGTGAAGAGGCTAACTATGGTTCTGACAGCGATGTGACTGAATTGCACCGCGAGCACTTGGAAGAGTTTCGTGCATTTTTGCGCAGCTTGCTGATGCACGCCGCGGTCGGTACTGCTTTAGGTGGTGTCTGTACCTTGGTCGGTGAGCCACAAAACCTGCTGATTGGTAAAACCATGGGCTGGGACTTTGTCACCTTCTTTAAGCATATGGCACCAATCTCATTACCGGTGTTAGTCGCGGGTTTAACCACCTGTGCAATTTTGGAATATTTCCAATGGTTTGGTTACGGTGCAAAACTGCCCTTAGCAGTGCGTCATGTGCTGGCCGACTTTGATCGCGAAGAGCGCAAGCGTCGCACCAGTTCTCAATCTGCTGCGTTAGTTGTGCAAGCCATTGCTGCGGTGATTTTGATGTTTGGTCTAGCCTTTCACGTGGCGGAAGTGGGTTTGATCGGCTTATTGGTCATCGTCTTGATCACCTCGCTGAACGGCATCACTGATGAACATAAGATTGGGCGCGCCTTCCAAGATGCCCTGCCTTTTACCGCTTTATTAGTGGTGTTTTTTGCTGTGGTGGCGGTGATTCAAGAGCAAGGCTTATTTGCACCGGTGATTCAATATGTCTTGAGCATGCCGATTGATCAACAGCCGTCTATGCTGTTTATCGCCAACGGTTTCCTCTCTGCGATCAGTGATAACGTTTTCGTTGCCACCATTTATATCACTGAAGTAGAGAAAGCCTTTAAAGCAGGACAAATGACTCAAGAGCATTTTGATCTGCTCGCCATTGCAATTAATACCGGTACGAATCTACCCAGCGTGGCAACACCCAATGGTCAAGCGGCGTTTTTATTCTTGCTGACCTCAGCTATTGCACCGCTGGTGCGTCTATCCTATGGCCGTATGGCCTATATGGCTCTGCCCTATACCATAGTGATGAGCCTGTTGGGTTGGTGGGGTATCACGCACTGGGCATAAAAAAAGCCGCGGCGCGTTCAACACGCGCAGCGGCCTGATTATTGACTCGGCGTTAATCATTCCAGGCCAGCTCAATACCGCTGGCCTTTTTGATTCTGGCTAAAAATTGCTGGTGGGCGTCAAGCTCTTCTGGCGTTGGAGCCAATATCGCTAATGCTGCACGATCAGCGCTAATACGACGCACCGCGCTAGCACTGACAAAACCGTTGCCCTCATCACCGCCATCACCGGATAATGACAAATTGGTTTGTCCGCCGGTCATGGCTAAGTAAACTTCAGCCAGAATCTCCGCATCCAGTAACGCGCCGTGCAAATCACGACCTGAGTTATCGACACCATAACGTTTGCATAAGGCATCGAGATTATTACGCTGTCCGGGGTGACGCTGGCGCGCCAGCATCAAAGTATCTAAAACGCCACAGTGCGCGCTAAGGTCCGAGCGATCGGATTGCCCCAGCAAGGCATACTCGTTATTAATAAAGCCAATATCAAACGCGGCATTATGAATAACCAGCTCGGCGCCTCGAACAAACTCAAAGAATTCATCAGCAATATCTTTAAAACGCGGCTTATCTTTTAAATAGTCATCGGTAATACCGTGAACCGCGATAGCGCCTTCATCAATTTTACGATCGGGCTGTATATACACATGGTAATGTCGCCCAGTCGGTTGGCGCCCTTCCAATTCAACACAACCAATCTCAATAATGCGGTGACCATCAGTGACTGGCATACCAGTGGTTTCTGTATCTAATACAACATATCTCATGGAAAAATCTCCTCGACACCGCGATTGGCCAACTGGTCAGCACGTTCATTACCTGGATCACCGGTATGCCCACGCACCCATTGCCATTCAATCTCATGGCGCGCCACTTGTTCATCCAACTGCTGCCACAGGTCAACATTTTTAACCGGTTGTTTGGCTGCCGTTTTCCAGCCACGCTTTTTCCAATTCGGCATCCACTCTTGAATGCCTTGCATCACATATTTAGAGTCGGTGACTAAGCGTACGGCACAGGATTTTTTTAATTCGGCTAAACCACGAATTGCTGCAGTCAACTCCATGCGGTTATTGGTGGTCGCCCGTTCGCCACCCCACAATTCCAACTCTTTACCTTTGTACACCAACAATGCACCCCAGCCACCTGGGCCAGGATTGCCCTTACAGGCACCGTCAGTGTAAATATCCACTTTATCTATCATGTTCTTCGCTATGTTTAAGGTTTTTCTGATGAGGTGTGTGTGCTGCGACCACACTGGGTCGTAATGGCTGCACACTTATTTTCAATGATTGCGCCTGCGGATGCACGCCATGCACCATTTTACGAGCAACCAGCATATAACAACCACCCAAAGGTGCTTTTTTAGCGCCCGCATAACGCTCCAGCCAGCGCAATTTATGGTGTAGCTTAGTGCAATTGAGCAAGGGCCGGTAGGCACCAAAACTGCGTTTTTCTAAACTAAAGCCTAACACGCCCAACCAATCCGTAATCCGCGCGGGTGGTAAACAATACGCATGCTTCCACACCCCACGAGTGAAGTAGCGGTATAGACCAAAGAAGCTCCAGGCATGTGCACCGAGAATAATTAAGTGCCCACCAGGACGTACGCAATGTGCGGCTTCACGCAAAACATCATGCGGGGACAGAGCAAAATCTAAACTGTGTTGCAACACCACCACATCCACGGCATTGAGCGCAATCGGCCATTTATTCTCAGCGCAGAGCATCTCTACACTCAGTTGCGGATCACCCAAACTGACTTGATGACGAATACTGGGCGCCGCAGCCATCGCCACCGGAGGATTATAATGCACAATATAACTGCCAAAATGGCGCTTCAGTTGCGGCTCAAGTAACTCACGCTCCATGCCCGCCAACTGCTGGCCTTTGTCAGTTAAAAACCATTGTGCCAATGGCCCTGCTAAGACTTTACGAGGTCGCGATAAAAAATCTGAAAACCGTTGTAACTTCATAAGCCCCTACCTGCTTGCTCTGCTGCAAGCGCAAAACACTTCATTCGAACATGCTAAGCTTGCTCTATCTGTTGCTGAGGATCATGACATGCTGACCTTTACTGCTCTACCCGCCTTTAATGACAATTACATCTGGCTGATTCAAGATGCACAACGCCAATTATGCGCAGCGGTTGATCCAGGCGATGCGCAGCCTGTACTGAATTGGCTTGCAGAACACCCACAATGGCAACTGACCGACATTTTAGTCACCCACTACCACCATGATCATATTGGCGGAGTCAGTGCTTTAAAAGAGGCTACGCACGCACGCGTGGTGGGCCCTGCTCGCGAAACCATCCCAAGTTTAGATCTGCCAGTTGATGAAGGCGCCAGCATCAAGTTACTTGGGCATACCGTACAGGTTTTTGCAGTACCCGGACACACCTTAGGTCACCTGGCGTATTTTTGCCAAGCCGGCGCTCGTCAACCTTGGCTACTCAGTGGCGATACCTTATTTGCCGGTGGCTGTGGCCGTATGTTTGAAGGCACTGCCGAGCAGATGTACAGCTCGCTCAGCCGCCTCGCTGCGCTACCAGATAACACCTTGGTGTATTGCACACATGAGTACACCCTCAGTAATTTACGTTTTGCTCAAGCGGTTGAACCCAATAATCCTGATATCCAGAAGCGCATGACTGAAGTGCGCCAACTGCGTGAGCAACAGCAAATCACCTTACCCAGCAATCTGGCACTAGAGAAGCGCACCAATCCGTTTCTACGCTGTGAGCAAGCCCCAGTAATACAAGCCGCAGAGCAAAAAAATGGGGCATCACTCGACAAAAGCTATGCTGTTTTTGCTACTTTGAGGTCATGGAAAGATACATTTTAATGAGCCTTTATTGACCAATCAACTTGACCCATACCGCTGCACTTCCTAGAATCGCACAAACTTTTTGAAAAGCACCTGTGTTGATGCCTGATTCTTATCACCATAAAACGTCTATTTATTACTCTATTCGCCGCGCTATTTGCCTAGGCGCGGTACTTTTTATAGCAGTGCTAAACTCGGGTTGCTTGTCATTTGAAAAAACAGTGCACCCTCCACGTCAAATAGTCCAAGCCTATAAACAATCCTATGAATACGGTAACGATTTTATTGCTGGGCCAAACTATACGCCAAGCGTGATGTATGACGTAGTGATAGGCCAAGAGGCTGATATTTGGCAACGTGTGCGCCAAGGCTTTAAACTGCAATCCTACTTAGATAGTAATCCTCGTGTGGATCATCAACGCTTATGGTTTGCCAGCCGTAGCAAAACCATCGAGACTATCTCTGAACGCAGCAGCCCCTATATGTTCTACATTGTGGAAAGTTTAGAGGCGCGCAATATGCCTCTTGAACTGGCTCTCCTGCCCATGATTGAAAGTGGCTACAATCCTTTAGCTTACTCAAGCTCACACGCCTCAGGCTTGTGGCAGTTTATCCCTTCAACCGGTCGTCATTTTAAGCTCAAGCAATCCCATTGGTATGATGCCCGTCGCGATATTTTGGCCTCTACCCAAGCGGCGCTCGACTACCTTGAATACCTGCATAAAATGTTTAATAACGACTGGCTGTTGGCCTTGGCGGCGTATAACGCTGGAGAAGGGACTGTCGCGCGCGCGATCAAACGCAATCTTGACCTCGGCTTACCGACTGATTACTGGAACTTAAACCTACCCGAAGAAACCCAAGCCTATGTGCCTAAGTTACTGGCTGTTTCACAGTTGGTTAGTACGCCTAAAAGCTATGGCATCACGCTCAGCCCTATCGCCAACCAAGCCTATTTCACACAAATCCCTCTGAAACAGCAGATGGCGATTACCCGTCTCGCGAAACTGGCTGATCTTAAAGAAGATGAGCTGCTACAGCTCAATCCGGCGTACAAACAAGGGGTTACCTTTGACGGCCCTAAACATATTTTAGTCCCCGCCGACAGTGCTGAGTTATTGACCGCGCAATTGGCCCTAATCAAGCCTGGCGAACACATGCAATGGCAGCAATACAGGGTGAACAGCGGTGATAGTTTATCCTCGATTGCCAGTCGGCATCAGGTGCCTATCACTCAGCTTAAAGATATCAATAACTTATCCAATAACCGCTTAAACATTGGCCAAGTACTCAATATTCCTAAAAGCCCAGGCGGCGTCAGCAGCAATTTAGCTCAATACACACGCCCCGCCCCCGCAAATAAGATGTATACCGTTCGCCGCGGCGACAGCTTGTCTCAAATTGCTGCACAGCAAAAAGTCTCAGTCACAGAACTCAAACGTTGGAACAAACTCTCTTCTAATGCATTAAAAGTTGGCCAAAATCTTAAGATACAGACCAGCGACACGGCGTCCAGAGCCACACTTTACAAAGTGCGCAATGGCGACTCGCTCTACGTGATTGCCAAGCGGCATAAAGTCAGCTTAAAACAACTGAAAAACTGGAATCCTAAAATCTCTAACGCTTTAAAACCTGGGCAAACATTATCGCTGTATCTCTAAGCTGATGCGTTAAGCCTAATTGACAAGACACCGGCCATTGCAGCCCAATGTATACTCACGCTTGAGTTATTAATCAAGTAAACTACTGCGTTGCTGTGCCGGTGCGGGTTAATTAAGGGTTGATAGTTTCTATGCGCGTATTTCTATTTTTTATCAGCGTGCTTCTATTCAGCCATCAGGCGTCTGCACGCATTGTGAGCAGTCACGGTTATGCGCAATTTGCCGAGCTGAAATACGACGCCAACTTCCAACATTTTGACTGGGTCAACCCCCTGGCCCCCAAAGGCGGCAGTGTCCGTTTAATGGCCTTCGGCACCTTTGATACCCTAAACCCCTACACTTTAAAAGGCACCAGCCCCATCGGCACCTCTGATTTTTCCAGTTATGGCATCAGTGAACTGAATGAGCCGCTGATGGTGGGCAGTGGCCTATATGATCCATCCGGTGACGAGCCGGCCAGCGCTTATGGTTTGATCGCAGAAAGCGTGCAATACAATGCCAGCCGCAGCTGGGTGGTGTTTAATCTGCGCCAAGCCGCACGCTTTCATGATGGCACGCCAATCACAGCTAAAGATGTGGCCTTCTCCTACCGTACCTTGCTTAAATACGGTCATCCGCAATACCGCGCCTATCTACAAGAGGTAGCGCGGGTGGATATTCTTAGCAGCCACCGCATCCGTTTTGTATTTAAGCGCGCCGGCAATCCCTTGCTGATTTTGCGCATGGGCGACTTACCGGTTCTGCCAGAACACTACTGGCGCGACCAAGATTTTAGCCAAACCACCTTTAAGCCGCCCTTGGGCAGTGGCCCTTATCAAATTACGGCAGTTAAGCCGGGCCGCAGCGTAGTCTTTGAGCGGGTGAAAGATTGGTGGGGCGAGGATCTAGCGGTAAATCGCGGTAAGTACAACTTCGACAAGGTCTATGTTGATTTTTACCGTGACAAAGATGTGGCCTTTGAAGCCTTTAAAGTGGGCAGCTTTGATTTCTATATTGAGCACCAAGCAAAAAACTGGGCCAATAATTATCGTTTCCCCGATATTGCTAAAGGCAAGATAATTCGCGCGGAAATTGCCCATGAAATCCCCACACAAACCCAAGCTTTATTTATCAATACGCGCCGTGCACCCTTTCAGAACAGTGCGACACGTCACGCCCTGACGTTATTGTTCGACTTTGAATGGGCCAACAAAACCTTATTTAATAACGCCTATCAACGCGCCAACAGTTACTACCCCAACAGTGACTTTTCAGCGCGTGACAAGCCCAAAGGCGCCGAGTGGTTATTGCTCTCCAAGTGGCGCGAACAGCTGCCGCTGGCGTTATTTTTAGAGCCTTTTAGTTTAGAACCTACCGAAGCTCGTGGCATTCCCCGCGAGACCTTACGTAACGCCTTAGGTTTGTTGGCTCAAGCCGGCTGGCGCAGTACCACCAAAGGTTTAAAAAACAAACAAGGACAACAGCTTGAGCTAGAGATTCTCTTAGTCAACCCCAGTTTAGAGCGGATTTTACAAGCCTATATCAACACCCTTAATGAGGTCGGTATTGCCGCGCGGATGCGTACAGTCGATCGCGCGCAATATAAGCAACGTTTGGATAATTTTGATTTTGATCTAACTTTATTAACCTTGCCACAATCGCTCAGCCCTGGGCTTGAGCAATGGCAGTACTTCCATTCTTCGCAAGCGATGATCAAGGGCAGTAAGAATTATGCGGGCATTAACAGCCCGGTGATTGATGATTTGCTTGAGCATTTACTCAATGCAAAAACCTATCGAGAACAGCGCACCGCCGCGCGAGCTTTGGATCGCGCCTTACTCTGGAACTACTACAGCATCCCAAACTGGTATATTAGCCATCACCGTATTGCCTACCAGAACCGTTTTGAGTTTGTACGCATCCCACCCTACACATTAGGCTTACGCGCTTGGTGGTTAAAACCTTCGGAGATTAAATAATGCTGACTGTGCTACGTCGCGGTTGTTTATCACTGTGTATCTTGGTCTGTAGTGCTGGCGTGTTTGCCCAGCCGCAGCATGCAATGACGCTTTACGATGAAGCGCCTAAGTACCCCAGCGACTTCACTCATTTTGATTACACCAATCCAGATGCGCCCAAAGGTGGTACCTTGCGTCTAGCTGGACTCAATGGTTTTGATAGTTTCAACCCTTTTATTCCTAAGGGTAATGCGGCCGATCAGATTGGTTTACTCTACGACACCCTCACCTATCACTCTGCTGATGAGCCTTTTACTGAATACGGTCTGCTCGCCGAACGTATTGAAAAAGCCGCTGACAACAGCTTTGTGCGTTTCTATCTTAATCCTAAAGCGCGCTTTAATGATGGCCAGCCAGTCACCGCAGAGGATGTGCTATTTACCTTTAATACCTTGCTAGAAAAAGGCCACCCGCTGTATCGCCATTATTATGCCGATGTGGCCGAGGTTGTCATCGAAAATCCACTGCAAGTACGCTTTGATTTTAAACACAACAACAACCGCGAACTGCCTTTAATTCTCGGTCAGTTGCAGATTTTGCCTAAGCATTGGTGGGCCGAGCGCGACTTTAGCAAGACCAGCCTAGAAGCTCCACTGGGCAGTGGGCCTTACCGCTTGACTCGGGTGGAGGCAGGACGCAGCTTGCATTACCAGCGGGTCAGTGACTGGTGGGCGCAAGATTTACCGGTGGCCCGTGGCCTGTATAATTTCGACGCCATCACTATCGATTACTATCGCGATATGTCCGTGGCCTTAGAAGCCTTTAAAGCGGGTCAATTTGATTTCAACTTGGAGTACTCGGCTAAAGACTGGGCCACAGGCTACAACTCACCGGCTTTACGCAGCGGCCAGATCCTACAAAAAGAGATCAAAAACCATAACCCAGTGGGCATGCAAGGCTTCACCTTTAATATCCGCAAACCCATGTTCCAAGATCCACGGGTGCGCGAAGCAATTGGCTTGCTGTTTGATTTTGAGTGGACCAATAAACAACTGTTTTACGGCGCGTATCTACGCACGCAAAGCTTTTTTGCCAACTCAGAATTAGCCTCCAGTGCTTTACCCTCTACCGACGAGCTGGCTCTTTTAGAACCCTTACGCGGCTCAATTCCAGAAGAGGTCTTTACCAAGGTTTATCAAACGCCGGTCAGTGACGGCACGGGCATTATTCGTGAGCGCCGCCTCGAAGCCTGGCGTTTACTGCAAGAGGCGGGTTACCGCATTGAAAATGATCAGATGGTCAACGCCCAAGGCGAACCCTTGGCTTTTGAATTTATTATTGCACAGGCCAATTTAGAGCGCGTGCTGTTGCCGTTTAAGCGCAATTTATCTGAGTTGGGTATCGAGATGACCATCCGTCGTACTGATGTCTCGCAATACATTAACCGGATGCGTTCACGGGACTTTGATATGACCTCCAGTATCTGGTCACAATCCAACTCTCCAGGTAACGAACAACGGGATTTCTGGCACTCCAGCAGCGCGGATAATCCTGGCAGTCGTAATTTTATCGGCCTGCAAGACCCAGCCATCGACAGCTTGGTCGAAGGCTTAATCAACGCGCCCAACCGTGCCAGTTTAATCAACTATGCGCGCGCCTTGGATCGGGTTTTACTCTGGGGCCATTATGTGATTCCCAATTACTATATCGACACTTGGCGCACCGCCTATTGGCAGCACTTAGCACAACCAAAAGTCGCACCTCTGTATGACTATGGCCTAATGACTTGGTGGATTAAACCCGACGCCATCAAGCGTTCTCCTGCGGCGGAGCAATAACTATGCTGGCCTATATTCTTCGGCGCTTACTGCTGATTATTCCCACCTTGCTGGGTATTTTAGTGGTCAACTTTATTATTATTCAGGCCGCACCCGGTGGCCCTGTGGAGCAAATGATTGCCAAGCTCGAAGGCTTTGATGCCGCAGCTGGCGGTGCCACTGGGCGTATTTCTGGCGGTGGCTCAGAAGTGTCCAGCAGTTCCGCCAGCAACTACCGTGGTGCGCAGGGGCTTGATCCTGAGCTGGTGCTGGAAATCGAAAAAATGTATGGCTTTGATAAGCCGCCGATTGAGCGTTTTTGGATTATGCTAAAAAACTATGCCCATTTTGATTTTGGCAATAGCTTTTTCCGTGACGCTAAAGTGACGGACTTAATTCTGGAGAAAATGCCGGTCTCTATTTCCCTTGGGCTTTGGAGTACCCTGCTGATGTATTTGATTTCCATACCCCTGGGGATCAGTAAAGCGGTACGCCATGGCAGCGCTTTTGATGTATGGACCAGTTCGGCAATTATTCTAGGCTATGCGATTCCGGCCTTCTTATTTGCGATTTTATTGGTGGTGGTGTTTGCCGGTGGCAGTTATTTAAGCTGGTTTCCGCTGCGCGGCCTCACCTCAAACAACTTTGAAGAGTTGAGCCTGCTGGGTAAAGTTGGCGACTATTTCTGGCACTTAGCCCTGCCGGTCACAGCCTTAGTCATAGGTAACTTTGCCACCTTGACCTTACTCACTAAAAACAGCTTTTTAGATGAAATCAATAAGCAATATGTAACCACCGCGCGGGCCAAAGGCTTGCCTGAAAACAAAGTGCTCTACGGGCACGTGTTCCGCAATGCCATGCTGATTATTATTGCTGGCTTCCCTGCGGCCTTTATTGGCATGTTCTTTACCGGCTCCTTGCTGATTGAAGTGATTTTCTCACTCGATGGTCTAGGGCTACTGAGTTTTGAAGCGGCAATTAACCGCGATTACCCGGTGGTGTTTGGCACCCTATTCTTATTCACCTTGCTGGGTTTACTGGTTAAATTGATCGGCGATCTCACCTACACCTTGGTCGATCCTCGTATCGACTTCAGCAGTCGGGGGAACTGATATGGCTTTATCTCCGATCAATCAACGACGTTTTTCCCGTTTTAAAGCACATAAGCGCGGCTGGTTTTCATTGTGGCTGTTTCTAGCCTTATTTGTTTTCTCGCTGGGCGCGGAGTTTATTGCCAACGATAAACCGCTGCTGGTGCACTATGACGGCGCACTGTATTTTCCGGTGCTTAAGCGCTATCCAGAAACCACCTTTGGCGGCGAGTTCCCTCTGCAAGCCAACTATAAAAGCCCCTATATCCAAGAACTGATTGCGGAAAAAGACGGCTGGATGCTTTGGCCAATCATTCCCTTTTACTACTCCAGTATCAATTACGATCTGCAAGTGCCCGCGCCGGCACCGCCTTCGGCACAGAACTGGCTGGGTACCGATGATCAGGGCCGCGATGTGCTGGCACGAGTGATTTATGGCTTTCGGATTTCGGTGCTCTTTGCCCTGACACTAACCCTGATCAGCTCAGTGCTGGGTGTTTTCGTCGGTGCCTTGCAAGGCTTTTATGGTGGCTGGGTCGACTTAGTTGGCCAGCGCTTTTTAGAGATTTGGTCGGGACTGCCGGTCCTGTATTTGCTGATTATTATGGCCAGCTTTATTCAGCCCAATTTTTGGTGGCTGCTGGGGATTATGCTGTTGTTTTCTTGGATGAGTTTGGTCGATTTAGTCCGCGCCGAGTTTCTGCGCGGCCGTAATCTTGAATATGTGCGTGCGGCGCGGGCGCTGGGGATGCAAAACAGCGCAATTATGTTCCGCCATATTCTGCCCAATGCCATGGTTTCGACCCTTACCTTTCTACCCTTTATTTTAACCGGCGCGATCGGCACTTTAACCGCGCTGGATTTTCTCGGCTTTGGTTTACCGCCTGGCTCGCCATCACTGGGTGAATTGGTCGCGCAAGGCAAATCCAACTTACAAGCCCCTTGGTTAGGTATCAGCGCCTTTACGGTATTGGCACTGATGCTGAGTTTATTGGTATTTATTGGTGAGGCTGCCCGTGATGCATTCGATCCAAGAAAATAAAACCGACACCCTGCTTAGCATTGAAGACTTATCCGTTGAGTTTATCAGCGGTGATACTGTGCAGCGTGCGGTAAACACCATCAGTTTCACCATTAACAAAGGTGAAACCTTAGCGCTGGTGGGCGAAAGTGGCTCAGGCAAATCAGTGACGGCGCACTCTATTTTACGCTTGTTACCCTACCCGCTGGCCCGACACCCCAGCGGCAAGATTGTCTATCAAGGCCAAGACTTACTCAGTGCCACACCTGATTATCTGCGCAAAGTACGTGGCGATCGTATTGCGATGATTTTCCAAGAGCCGATGAGCTCGCTCAATCCTTTGCACAGCATTGAAAAACAAATCAATGAAATTCTGATGCTGCACAAAGGTATGAATGCGAAACAAGCTTCAGCCCGCACCTTAGAGCTGCTGAACTTGGTTGAGATCAAGAACCCTGCGCAGCGTATGAGTTCTTATCCGCACGAGCTGTCTGGCGGCCAACGTCAGCGCGTGATGATCGCCATGGCGCTGGCCAATGAGCCGCAATTGCTGATTGCTGATGAGCCCACCACTGCGCTGGATGTCACTGTACAGCTGACTATTTTAGAATTACTCAAAGATTTGCAACAACGCCTGGGCATGTCGATTTTATTAATCAGCCATGACTTGAACTTGGTGCGCCGCGTCGCCCACCGTGTCTGCGTGATGCGCAATGGCGAAATTGTTGAGCAAGCGCCCTGTGCGCAGATCTTTAGCGACCCACAGCACCCCTACACTCAAGAATTGCTTGGCGCTGAGCCCAGCGGCTCACCTGTACCCCATACGCCCAGTGACACCCTACTGGAGGTTCAGGACTTACGCATCTGGTTTCCGATTAAAAAGGGCATTTTGCAGCGCACTGTCGATCATGTGAAAGCCGTGGATGGCATCAGCTTTAGCCTGCAGCGTGGGCAAACCTTGGGCGTGGTTGGTGAAAGTGGCTCAGGAAAATCCACCCTGGGTTTGGCTATTTTACGTTTGATTCAAAGTAAAGGTGGCATTTTTTACGCCGGCCAAGCCATTGATGGCCTCTCGCAAAAACAGGTGCGCCCATTGCGCCGTGACATTCAAGTGGTTTTTCAGGACCCTTTTGGTAGCCTAAGCCCCAGAATGAGCGTCTCAGATATCATTGGTGAAGGCTTAGGCATTCATAAGATGGGCACTGCCCAGCAGCAAGAGCAAGCCATTATCGCTGTGCTGCACGAAGTGGGCCTCGATCCAGACACAAGGCACCGCTATCCCCACGAGTTTTCTGGGGGGCAACGCCAGCGTATTGCCATCGCGCGTGCCTTAGTGCTCAAGCCTAAGTTGATGGTGCTGGATGAGCCCACTTCGGCACTGGATCGTACCGTGCAACGTCAAGTGGTTGAGTTGCTGCGCGATTTACAGCTCAAATACAACTTAACCTATGTCTTTATCAGCCATGACTTGGCGGTGGTTAAAGCGCTCAGTCACCAGTTGCTGGTAATGCGCCAAGGTAAAGTGGTTGAACAAGGTGCGGCTGAAGCGATCTTTGCCGCACCGCAACAAGATTACACACAGCAGTTGTTAGCAGCGGCCTTTATTAACAGCCCAGCACAACTGTAAATAATGATAATTGACTCAGAAAGAGGAAAAACCATGGGTTTTATGACCGGTAAACGCGTTTTAATCGTTGGCGTGGCCAGCAAACTATCCATCGCTTCAGGTATTGCAGCGGCCATGCACCGTGAAGGCGCAGAGTTGGCTTTTACCTACCAAAATGAAAAGCTGCAAAAACGTGTTGAAGGCTTTGCCGAAAGCTGGGGCTCATCCGCTGATATGTGCTTCCCTTGCGATGTGGCCAATGATGACGACATTGACAAGGTCTTTGTTGAACTGGCAAAAAAATGGGACGGCTTAGACTGTATCGTTCACTCAGTCGGTTTTGCTCCTGGCGACCAACTTGATGGTGATTTTACTGAAGTGACCACCCGTGAGGGCTTTAAAATTGCCCACGATATCAGTGCCTACAGTTTTATTGCTTTAGCCAAAGCTGGTCGCAGCATGATGCAAGGCCGTAACGGCAGCTTGCTGACCCTGACCTACCTGGGCGCTGAGCGTACTATGCCGAACTACAACGTCATGGGTATGGCTAAAGCCAGCCTTGAAGCCGGCGTACGTTACTTAGCCGGTAGCTTAGGTGCAGAAGGCACCCGAGTGAACGCCGTCTCTGCCGGCCCCATCCGCACCTTAGCCGCATCGGGAATTAAGAGCTTTCGCAAAATGCTCGCAGCCAACGAGAAACAAACCCCGCTGCGCCGCAATGTCACTATTGATGAAGTGGGTAATGCCGGTGCCTTTTTATGCTCGGACTTAGCCTCAGGTATCAGCGGTGAGATTATGTACGTGGATGGTGGCTTTAACACCACAGCCATGGGCAATATCGAAGAAGATTGATTCTTTATTGACAACAAAAAACCCGCTATTAAGCGGGTTTTTTGTCTATCAGCCATTTAGAAGCGCTGTATTTTTGCATCCAATTCAAGCTGCTGCATCAATGCAGCCAAATCAGCCTGACCTGAACGTGCCGCAAGAGCTTGCTGGTATTGCAGCAACTCTTCAGCCGTTAAAGCTTTAGGCGCATCATTGACACCGGTCAAACGCAAGACGACATAATCACCAGAGGCTAAATTCAGACCTGCAAACTGCGCAGAGCCAACCTCAGGCTTAGGCATTTTAAACAAGGTTTGCAAGACTTGAGGATCAATACCGTCTTGATTACGCGTCGCCGCTTCAACAACTTGCCAATCACTTTCTTTCGCTTGCTCAATTGAGGTTTGACCCTCTTCTAAGCTGGCCAATAAAACCTCGCCTTTACTTTTTGCCTGCTCAATAGCACGTTGCGTGGTTAACTTCTGCTGAATCTGGGCACTGACCTCAGCAAATGCAATCGGCTGTGAACGCTGATGCTCTTTAACACGCAGCACTAAGGTCGTCTCAGGGTCAAGCTCAATAATCATTGAGTTGGCGCCTTCTTCTAACACTTCCGTGCTAAAGGCTGCGTCCAGTACTTGACGATTGGCAAATAAACCCTCAGGCGCACCGTTACGGCCAAAAGGCTCGCTGACTTTAACGCTTAGGTTCAGCTCAGTGGCTGGCTGCTGTAAATCAGCTGATTCATAGGCTAGGCCCTCAAGATCTTTAGCCGCTTCAACAAAACGTTGCTCAACTTGCTGCGCTTTTAAGTCTTGGGTTAACTTATCTTTAAGACTGGCAAAGCTGGGAATTTCAGCTTCTCTAATATCCAGCAGTTTAATCACGTGCCAGCCGTAAGCCGTCCGCACAGGCTCAGACACTTGATCTTTATTCAGTGCAAATAAAACCTCTTCAAACTCAGGCTCATAGATGCCCGGCGCAGCAAAACCAAGGTCACCGCCTTGCTCTGCAGAACCCAAATCTGTGGATACTTGTTTCGCCACAACAGCAAAGTCTTCGCCAGCGGTTAAGCGCTCAATGGCCTGCTCTGCCTTTAATCGAGCCTGTTCATCACTGGTCTCAGCGTTCACTTCAATAAGAATATGTGCGGCGCGACGTTGTTCAGTCAGGTTGGCAATTTCGTTCTGATACAACTCGTCAAGCTCAGCTTCATCAACCACAACTTGGTCAAAAAACGCTGATTTTTCCAGTTCAATATATTCTACAACCACCTGTTCAGCCGTCATAAAGTCAGCGGCATTGTCATTGTAGTAGGTTTGCACCTCAGCACTGGTCACACTCACCGCTTGCTCATCCGGCTGAATTGTCAGCATAGAAAAATCGCGGGTTTGACGCTCTAAGCGGGCAAAAGTGTGTGCATCTTGCTCAGTGACAAAAGCACTGCCTGCAATACCTGCCTGCAATTGGCTGGTGCGCATTTCTTGCTCAATCATTTGCCTAAACTGCAAACGGCTGTAGCCCATTTGACGAATCACTTGGTCAAAACGGTTCGCATCAAACTGGCCATCGGTCTGAAACTCAGGTGCCTGTAAGATAAATTGGTCAATCGACGCGCTTGAAAAAGCAAAGTCAGACTGATCTGCAGCTTGTAGCAAGAGCTTGCGAGAAATCAGCCCTTTAAGTGCCGACTCTGATAACAGTGCATCATCAATCAGGTTCGTATCGAAATCTTTACCGAATTGTTGCATCAACTGACGACGTTGAAGATTTTTTGCCTCAGCTAGCTCATCGAGGGTGATTTCTTCGCCATTGACTTTGGCCGCGTTATTACTGTTACTGGTTGAGCCTAAAATGGCGTCAAAACCCGTAAAAGCAAAAAGCACGACAATCAAGCCAATAATTGATTTAGAGATCCACCCCGTGGAGTTGTCTCGAATGTTTTGCAGCATGCATCCCCCGGTGTCGCCATTGAAAATAGCTGTGCATTATGGGCCGGTCTAACAAAATAAAGGCGCACCAAATGATGCGCCTTTGCATGTACTTATACGTATAACAAGTCTGCGATGTTTGATCAGCAAGAACCTCTTAACACGTACAAAGTGCACCAGTCCAAGGACTGATGCCCAACAAGCGCTTAGTTAACAGCGTCTTTAAGTGCTTTACCCGCTTTAAAGCCGGGAATTTTTGCTGCAGCGATCTCAATTGGGTTACCTGTTTGAGGATTGCGGCCAGTACGCGCAGCACGATCTTTAACAGAGAATGTACCAAAGCCAACTAATACGACTGATTCTCCCTCTTGAAGCGCACCTGTAATGCTTTCGATAACGGCGTCCAGTGCACGTCCAGCAACTGCTTTAGGAATATCTGCCGAAGCAGCAACTTTATCAATTAACTCTGACTTGTTCACTCGTAAGTCCCCTTAGGTTTTTCAAAAAATAATTATAAACGCAATTTCGATGCAAGCAAAACAACGCTGTTATGCAATCAAATGACATCGACACCCTGCTTTAGGGCAAGGTGTCGAAAGCCTGTCAACGGCAACTGCATTAATGCGTGCTGAGGCGATCATTCACCTCAACATCGCGCGACTCATCCTTTATCAATAATGTGGATGTCACATCAGGCAAAGGCTCAGGCATGTATTGCAACGCAATTTGCAGTACCTCGTCAATCCATTTCACTGGCTTGATGTCTAAATCGGCCTTTATATTATCTGGAATTTCCTTCAAGTCACGTACATTCTCTTCAGGAATGATAACGGTTTTGATTCCGCCACGATGGGCGGCCAGTAATTTCTCTTTTAAACCACCAATGGCCAGCACTTGTCCACGCAAGGTAATTTCACCGGTCATGGCCACATCAGCCCGCACGGGGATCTTAGTTAAGGCTGAGACCAAGGCCGTACACATGCCCACACCGGCGCTAGGACCGTCTTTAGGAGTCGCCCCCTCTGGCATATGCAAATGCACGTCGCTCTTCTCATAGAAGTCTACAGGGATGCCTAGACGCTGTGCACGACTGCGCACCACGGTTAATGCGGCAGTCATTGACTCAACCATCACATCACCCAGCGAGCCGGTTTTAATTAACTGACCTTTGCCTGGAATCACTGCGGATTCGATGGTCAATAGCACACCCCCCACTTGTGTCCAAGCCAAACCTGTTACTTGACCAATTTGATCTTCCGACTCGGCTAAACCGTAGGTGTATTTCTGCACACCTAAATAATGCTCTAAATCGTCTGCAGTGACCGTAACATTGATTTTTTTCTGCGTACTTTGCTCTTTCACCACTTTACGGCACACTTTAGCAATCTGCCGCTCTAAACCACGTACACCAGCTTCACTGGTATACAAGCGAGCAATATTGAGTAGTGCATCGGACTCAAACGCCAACTCAGTCTCTTTTAGACCATTGGCTTTAAGCTGCTTACTGACTAAATATTTTTTCGCAATATTGAGCTTTTCATCTTCGGTGTAACCGGGCAGACGAATAATCTCCATACGGTCCAGTAAAGGGCCTGGAATATTCATTGAGTTGGCAGTACAGACAAACATCACATCAGATAAGTCGTAATCCACTTCAAGGTAGTGGTCGTTAAAGTTGTGATTTTGCTCAGGGTCCAGTACTTCTAATAACGCAGACGCCGGATCGCCACGCATATCTGTGCCCATTTTGTCGATTTCATCGAGCAAGAATAATGGGTTACGCACACCAACCTTACTCATGCGTTGAATAATACGACCGGGCATCGCACCAATATAAGTACGGCGATGACCGCGAATCTCAGCCTCATCACGCACACCACCTAAGGCCATGCGAATGTATTTGCGGTTGACTGAACGCGCAATCGACTCAGCCAATGAGGTTTTACCCACACCTGGCGGGCCAACCAAGCACAGAATCGGACCTTTAAGTTTTTTCACCCGCTTTTGCACCGCGAGGTACTCCAGAATACGCTCTTTGACTTCTTCAAGGCCAAAATGGTCAGCATCCAAAATCTCTTCAGCGCGCAGCAAATCGTTACGCACTTTGCTTTTAGCGGTCCATGGCGTGCTAATCAGCCAATCAATATAGGTGCGCACCACGGTCGCTTCGGCTGACATGGGCGACATTTGTTGAAGTTTTTTCAGCTCAGCAGTGGCTTTAGCTAACGCCTCTTCGGTCATGCCGGCTTCATCAATGCGTTTTTTTAACGCATCCATTTCGTTATGACCGTCTTCGCCTTCGCCCAGCTCTTTTTGAATGGCTTTCATTTGCTCATTCAAATAGTACTCACGCTGACTGCGTTCCATTTGTTTTTTAACTCGACCGCGAATACGTTTTTCAACACTAAGCAGTTCAAGTTCAGTGTCCAGCACACCCAACAGCAACTCAACCCGCTCGGCAATAGCACTGCAGCTTAGGATTGATTGCTTTTGCTCCAGCTTAAGGGTCATCTGCGCCGCAATAGAGTCAACTAAACGACCGACATCTTCAATTTCACTTAACGTTGCTAACGCTTCTGCAGGCACTTTTTTACTTTGCTGCACAAACGACTCAAACTGCTCAAATAAAGCATGACGCAGCGCATCGTTTTCAGTGCCACTGATCGCTTCTTGCTCATCGAGCTGAACCTCTGCACTGAGGTAGTCAGCATCAGCATCCGTCAGTGTTTTAAGGATGGCACCACGCGGACCACCTTCGGCCAGCACTTTAACGGTACCGTCAGGCAGCTTGAGCAGCTGCAGAATCGTTGCCACAGTGCCCTCCTGATAGAGGGCATCAATATCTGGATCATTGTCGGCAGGGCTGCGCTGGGCGATCAACAAGATTTTTTTGTCGCCCTGCATTGCCGCTTCAAGCGCAGCAATGGATTTCTCGCGCCCTACAAATAGGGGGATGACCATATGCGGGTACACTACAACATCACGCAATGGCAATAATGGCAATTCGATGATTGTCTTCATTCTTCTCTCTCACATGCGGCACGCAGGCCGTAAAATAATGGCTAAGCCTGTGATCAAAGATGGGGATGTGTCACATCAATTACAAGGTGGGCGCTATAAAATAACAAAAGGGCCCGAAGGCCCTCTGCTCAACAAAGACACAAACTTAAGCGTCAGGCGCTGCTTTTTTCTCTGTCTTTTCTTGCGCCGCATAAATCAGCAACGGCTTAGATGTTCCTGCAATCACATTCTCATCAATCACAACTTTAGTGACATCAGGTTCTGACGGGATATCGTACATGGTATCCAGTAGCACCCCTTCCAGAATTGAGCGCAGACCACGGGCACCTGTTTTACGTAACAAGGCACGCTTTGCCACAGCATTAAGCGCATCTGTACGGAACTCCAGCTCAACCCCTTCCATATCGAATAACTTGCCGTACTGCTTAGTCAGCGCGTTTTTCGGTTCGGTTAGGATTTGTACCAGTGCCGCTTCATCCAACTCTTCCAATGTTGCAATCACCGGTAAGCGACCAACAAACTCTGGAATCAAGCCAAACTTAACCAGATCATCCGGCTCAACGTCACGTAACGCCTCACCAATTTTCTTCTCTTGCTCTTTGCTGCGCACTTCAGCAGAAAAACCAATTCCGCCTTTGGTTGAGCGGTTTTGAATCACTTTCTCTAAACCGGAAAATGCACCACCACAGATAAACAGAATATTTTTCGTATCCACCTGCAAAAACTCTTGCTGTGGATGCTTACGTCCACCTTGCGGAGGAATTGAAGCCACAGTGCCTTCAATCAGCTTAAGCAATGCTTGCTGCACGCCTTCACCGGAGACATCACGGGTAATCGATGGATTATCCGACTTACGGGTAATCTTATCGATCTCATCAATGTAAACGATGCCCATCTCTGCTTTTTCAACATCGTAATCACATTTCTGCAACAACTTCTGGATGATATTTTCAACATCCTCACCCACATAACCGGCTTCAGTCAGAGTGGTTGCATCAGCAATGGTGAAAGGTACATTGAGCAAGCGCGCTAATGTTTCGGCCAGTAAAGTTTTACCTGATCCAGTTGGACCAATCAGCAAAATATTACTTTTACCTAATTCAATACCGTCTTTTTTATTAGTGTTGTTTAAGCGCTTGTAGTGGTTATACACCGCTACAGCTAACACTTTTTTCGCACGTTCTTGGCCAATCACATACTGGTCAAGAATGCCGCTGATTTCCTTTGGAGAAGGCAGTTTATGTGCTGCGCTGTCAGCCTCTGCTTCTTGCACTTCCTCACGGATAATGTCATTACACAGATCAACGCACTCATCACAAATAAAAACCGAGGGACCAGCAATTAGCTTGCGCACTTCATGTTGGCTTTTGCCACAGAAGGAACAATACAGTAATTTGCCTTTGTCCTCGCCACTAAGCGTATCAGTCATTCGTTCTTTCCAGTTTGGTAGGCTATGAACACAAGATGAGGCCTTCAGTCGGCCTTTTCAACCCCATACACCCACATAAAACATATACAGCATTACTTAACATTGATTAAACAGGCATGTCACGCTTTGTCGCCACATGATCAATCAAGCCGTATTTAACTGCTTCGTCGCCGCTCATAAAGTTATCGCGGTCGGTATCTTTGGCAATCACATCCATCGGTTGACCGGTATGATCAGCCAGAATTTGGTTTAAGCGATCACGAATGGTTAAAATTTCGCGCGCATGGATTTCAAAATCTGACGCTTGACCTTGGAACCCGCCCAACGGCTGGTGAATCATCATGCGTGAATGCGGTAAGCAATAACGTTTGCCCGCAGCACCACCGGCTAATAACAGCGCACCCATACTGGCGGCTTGACCAATACACATGGTCGATACATCTGGCTTGATAAATTGCATCGTATCGTAAATCGACATACCGGCAGTGACTGAACCGCCTGGTGAGTTGATATACAAATGAATATCTTTATCAGGATTTTCTGCTTCTAAGAACAATAATTGCGCCACCACAAGGTTCGCCATATAGTCTTCGACAGGTCCGACCAAGAAAATAATGCGCTCTTTGAGTAGACGCGAATAAATATCATAGGCGCGCTCACCACGTGCTGACTGCTCAACTACCATCGGCACTAAACCGCCAGCAGCTTGGATATCGTGTGGATTTTGCATAAACATAGTGTCTGACATATCTGCCGTAGCTCCCAAATTATTGGTCATCGTCATAAAGACACACAAGCCAGCCCTAGGGCTGGCTTGTGAATTAATAGGCGATTAACCCATTAATATTTAGCGTTTTGCACAGTAAAATTACTCAGCGTCAGCTTCTGCTTCAGCAACTTCAGGCGCTGCCGCAGGTTTCACTGCTTCTTCATAGCTAACATTAGAGTCAGTTACTTTTGCTTTGCCTAAAACAGTATCTACAACTTGCTCTTCAAGCACAACCGCACGTACATCTTCTAATTGCTGTTGGTTTTTGTAGTACCACTCAATCACTTGCTGTGGCTCTTGGTAAGCAGCGGCCATTTCTTCAATGGTGCTACGTACGCTTTCGTCATCAGCCTTGATGTCAAACTGCTTCACCATTTGCGCAACGATTAAACCTAAAGCAACGCGACGCTTAGCTTGTTCAGTGAACAGCTCTGCGGGCAGTTGCTCAGGTTTAACATTGCCACCAAACTGCTGTACAGCTTGGACGCGCAAACGATCCACTTCGCTAGAAATCAATGCCGCTGGCACTTCGATCGTGTTCGCTGCTAATAAACCGTCCATCACTTGGCTTTTTACTTTGCCTTTGATGGCTTGGTTCAGCTCACGATCCATGTTCTTTTTAACTTCAGCTCGGAAGCCTTCTAAGCCGCCTTCAGTGTTGCCGAACATAGCGAAGAATTCTTCGTTCAATTCTGGCAACTCTGGACCTTCAACCTTGTTCACAATCACAGTGAACTCAGCTGTTTTACCAGCCAGGTCAAGGTTTTGGTAATCTTCTGGGAAGGTTGGCGTGATGACTTTAGTGTCGCCCGCTTTGCAGCCGACTAAAGCCTCTTCAAAGCCTGGAATCATACGGCCTGAACCTAATACCAAAGGTACGTTGTCCGCAGTACCGCCAGCGAAAACCTCACCATCGATGCTACCTACAAAGCTAACAGTGACTTGGTCGTCATTCGCAGCAGCACGCTCTACATCAACAAAGCTGGTGTTTTGCTTACGCAAAATATCCAGCATATTGTCGATATCAGACTCAGCCACTTCAGCGCTCTGACGCTCAACTTCAATGCTGTCTAAACCTTGCACTTCAAATTCTGGAAACACTTCAAATGTAGCAATGTATTCAAGCGCTTTGTCTTTTTCAAAGACTTGCGGCTCAATCGCAGGCTGACCGACTGGATTAAGTTTTTCAGCAACAACAGCTTCATAAAAAGTAGCTTGGATCAGATCACCTAATACTTCTTGGCGCGCATCAGCTTCATAACGCTGACGAATAATGCTCATTGGCACTTTACCTGGACGAAAGCCAGATACTTTAGCGCGCTTAGCGGTTTGCTGAAGACGCTTAGTCACTTCACTTTCAATACGCTCAGCTGGAACGCTAATGGTCATTTTGCGCTCAAGGGCGGAAGTGCTTTCTACGGAAACTTGCATGGTTATTCCTCGTTGAATAGACGTGGCCAGACATTACCGACCCTAGAATCAAGGGCATGCATTCTAGAGGGGTCGAACAGAAATATCCATTCAATCCGGCAGAGAATTTGCGCTATTACAATAATCCTTCAATTGGCAGCCATGAAATCAGTCGCACCGAGACCCTACGCCAGACACTGGTATTGGGTTCTGAGGTGTGGGTCTGCACGCCTTTGTCACCTTGTTCGACCCAGTAAATGCGCCCAGCTTGGTTTAATTTGACCTGATAAGCATGTGCGGGTATTTCATCATAAAACGCTTGATTAATACGCTGGGCTAGACGTGGACTGTCAATCACAAAGCCCAACTCAGTGTTTAAATTCGCCGATCGCGGGTCAAAATTAAAGGAACCGACAAAAACATGCTGACGATCAACGGAGAAGGTTTTTGCATGCAAACTGGAACCGGAACTGCCTAAAAAACGCTTTTTACGCTTCAAGGGTTTGGTTTGTGTCGGATGGCGCTGCATCTCATACAAGATCACGCCCGACTTCAGTAAGGCCTTACGGCGCTTAGCATAGCCCGCATGCACCGGAATAACGTCCGTCGCCGCCAGTGAATTGGTCAACACTTTAACTTCCACCCCTTTGCGCACCAACCAAGCAAAGGCTTCAACGCCAGCCTGGGTTGGGACAAAATAGGGTGAAATCAGCTCAACATCGACATTAGGGTCGCCAATAATATCTTGAAACTGCTGAATCAAGAGAGATTCTTTCTCAGCCAGGCCCAAGCCTTTGCGTGGATCATCGCTGACCATACGCACTTTAAGCCACTCAAAATCAATATTGCGCTGCTCAATCTGCTGCATAAAAGCCGACTCACGTAGCGACTCAACGTACTGCTGGGCGTCGGCACTGGCCGCAATCTGTGCCGACAGCTGACGCAACTCATGCAAGTCCATGGCGTTTTTGCTAGACACAATACGTTGCAGCGGATACGACGATCCACTGTGCCAATATTTATCAAAATCATCCGAGACCTCTTGCACCGCGGCCCCAGCACTGAGAATATCTAAATCAGCGAACAAAACGTCATCCGTGGCGCCAAAATACTCATCACCAATATTGCGCCCACCAATAATAGTCAATGAATTATCGGCGGTGAATGATTTGTTATGCATGCGCCGATTGAGCCGAGAAAAATCAGTCAGAAAACCCCACCAGCGCGGCTTGCGCAGCATAAAGGGGTTAAACAACCGCACTTCAATATTGGCATGCCCATTAAGGCCTAATAAAATAGGATCAGAGCCGTTGGTATTATTATCATCCAGCAATAAACGTACCCGCACACCACGATCAGCCGCTTCGTGCAAGGCTTCAAAGAGCATGGTACCGGTCATATCTTGGCGCCAAATATAATACTGCACGTCTAGACTGCGCTGGGCATACTTAGCCAGCATCATCCGCGCAGCAAAGGCTTCATCCGCTTCAATCAGCGGGAAAATACCACTTTTATCCGCGCCATGACGCTGTTCCAGCGGCGCCATCGCCTGAGCAAAATAGCTGTCGGCTACCTGCTGCTTGGAGTACGCGGTAGATTGCGTTCGCCCATCTAAGCTCGGCAGGCCTTGGCATCCACTCATAAAAAAGCTCAAGCACAGCAATCCCCAGCGAATAACATTACTGCTCATAGTCTGTCTACTAGGTCGGTTTGGTTTATCTAACACGGCGAAAGAAATTGCCCTAAATCAAGATCTTGCAGGTCTTTTACCGCAATGCGGCGCACTTAATGTAGTCTAGCCCTATTCAATAATGATCAGCAAAGCTGATCCTCAAATCCGTTTTTATAATAGGGGTCTGGCCAATGGAGCACATGCCAAGCTTTAACAGAGCACTTGTGGAAAAATATGACCGTCCTGGTCCACGCTACACCTCCTACCCAACCGCACCACAGTTCCATGCTGCGTTCGCTGCGGACCATTACCGTCAGGCGGCTGAACGCAGTAATCAGCAGCCCGTAGCAAAGCCCTTATCGATTTATATTCATATCCCATTTTGTCAAAGCCTATGCTATTACTGCGCCTGCAACAAAATTATCACGCAGAAAACCAGCCGTGCGGTGGAATACCTTGAGTATTTAAAGAAAGAGATCCACTTGCAGGCCCGCTTGTTTGATAAGAAGCGTAGCGTGACTCAACTGCACCTTGGTGGTGGTACCCCCACTTATCTGACACAAGAGCAGCTTACTGACTTAATGGACACTTTACATAGTGCCTTTAACTTAGATATGTCTGAGCAACGCCAATTTTCTTTGGAGGTTGACCCGCGCACCATTACTCCAGAGCAAATTCAACTACTGCGTGATTTGGGCTTTAACCGCATCAGTTTTGGTATCCAAGACTTTGATCCCAAAGTACAAGAAGCAGTTAATCGTATTCAGAGCGAAGAGCAAGTTCGCAGGCTCATTGAGGCGGCACGCAAAGCTGAGTTTCGCTCAATCAGCGCCGATTTAATTTACGGCCTGCCTCTGCAAACCGTAGCAAGCTTTACCACCACACTGGACAAAATCATTGCCCTGCGTCCTGATCGGATTGCTGCTTACAGTTACGCTCACCTGCCCAAGTTGGTGCGCGCGCAACGTTTGATTCGCCCTGAAGATATGCCTCCACCAGAACGTAAACTGGAGCTGTTAGAGCTGACCATTCGCAAACTTTGTAACGCCGGTTATGTGTATATTGGTATGGATCACTTTGCTCTGCCTGAAGATGAACTGGCGCAAGCGCGAATCAACGATACCTTGCAGCGCAACTTCCAAGGTTACTCAACCCATGCCGACTGCGATTTAATCGGTTTAGGTGTGTCGTCGATTGGTAAAGTGGGCGATACCTACAGCCAGAACGTTAAAGAGTTGTCGCAGTATTATGCCTTTTTAAATAAAGACGAATTACCCCTACAACGCGGCTATCAACTGAATGCCGATGACCGCCTGCGTCGTGATGTGATCAGTGCATTAATGTGCCATAACCGCATTGATATTGCGGCCATTGAGCAGCAACACGCTATTGTGTTTAAGCAGTACTTTGCCGATGCACTGCAAACACTCGAAGAACAAGTCGAAGATGGATTAGTCACTATTAGTGATGAAGCAATTGTGCTACTCGATCAAGGTAACTTGATGATGCGCAGTGTCGCCATGGCCTTTGATGCCTACCTCGGGGTCAAGCAACGCGGCGAGTTCTCACGCACCGTGTAACCCCTGCCCTAACCACGGCGGACCCATCATCTTGGCCCGCCGTATACTGCGCTTAACTGTCGTTATCCAGATGAAAACTGTGCATAATTCGATGCGCAACCGGCGCAAAGACAATCCCCAACACCGTCACAAATACCAGGCCTGCATACAAACCATAAAAGCCAAGAAAGAGTTTTCCGGCCATCGTCTGTGGCACGCTAATTGCGCCTAAACCGCCCAGTAAAAACATCGCATGCAAAAAGGCATCATGCCAAAACATCGCTTCAAAATAGATAAAGCCAAACATCCCCAACAGTACCGAAACAACAATCACTAACAGCGCAATCAGCGCATGCCCGATCAAGCGCCAATAAAATTGCATAGGGGCCAGCAGCGGCTGCGCTTTCGACTCGTACATAGCAATAATCCCTGACCCTTGGGTCATCCTCAACCTAATTAAGCCGTTTTAGGCTGCCATCATAGCAACAAGCTGCCCAGCCAGTCTTTGCCCTGATGAAAAAGCACTCTACTCCAGTACCACTTACCCAAGAAGTTCTCTACACTGACTCTTGCCGCAATCCATTGCTTCAGCATAGCCCAGCAATGGAATGATAAAATAACTATTAAAAGGTGCCAGTATTATGAGTCACACAACTCGACGTTTTAGCAAACTTGTTGCTGCTATCGCCTTAGCCGGTGCTGCCAGTTATTCATTGGCAGCTGAACCTATTAAAATTGCCCTTGCAGGCCCTGTCACCGGCCCTGTTGCCCAGTATGGTGATATGCAGTCCATGGGTGCCTTGATGGCCATTGAGCAAATCAATAAAGCCGGTGGCGTGAATGGCAGCATGCTTGAAGCCGTCACCTACGATGATGCCTGTGACCCTAAGCAAGCGGTTGCTGTGGCCAATAAAATTGTCAATGATGGTATTCGCTTTGTCGTCGGTCATCTGTGCTCTGGCTCAAGCCAGCCGGCTGCCGATATCTATGATGAAGAAGGCATCTTAATGATTACCGCGGCTTCGACCACCCCGGAGCTGACCCAGAAAGGTCATACGCTAATTTTCCGCACCATAGGTCTGGACAGCATGCAAGGCCCTACCGCAGGCGAGTATGTGGTCAATCAGCTTAAACCTAAACGTGCCGCCATTTTGCATGACAAACAGCAGTACGGTGAAGGCATTGCCACCGCAGTGAAGCACGCCTTAGATAAGGCCAAAATCCCAGTGGCCTTATTTGAAGGTGTGACCGCTGGCGACAAAGACTTCTCCGCCTTGATTGCTAAGCTGAAAAAAGAAAACGTTGATTTCGTTTACTTTGGTGGCTACCACCCAGAAATGGGCATGCTGCTGCGTCAATCGGCAGAAAACAAATTCAGCCCGCGCTTTATGGGCCCTGAAGGTGTGGGCAACAGTGATATCTCGGCCATCGCCGGTGCAGCCTCAGAAGGTATGTTAGTCACACTACCCAAAGCTTTCGATGCTGACCCCAAAAACGCCCACTTAGTTGAGGCCTTTAAAGCGAAAAAACAAGACCCGCGAGGTGCCTTTGTTTTCCCTGCTTACGCGGCGGTGCAAGTGATGGCCGAGGCCATGATCCTCAGTCAATCACAAGAACCTGAGCAAGTGGCTGATGCGCTGCGCAACAACAGCTTTGATACACCAACCGGCCTGCTTGAGTTTGATGATAAAGGTGATTTGAAAAACTTCAGCTTTGTCGTCTACCAGTGGCATGCAGACGGCAGCAAAACCGCTCTAACCGAGTAATTTAACGGCCTTCAGCCTCGCCGTTTGCCTGAACGTGCGAGGCTGTTTTGTTTGCTGGATACTGTTATGAATGAAGCCTTTTTTTACTTTCTACAACAACTGCTCAATGGTCTAACCGTTGGCAGCACCTATGCCTTAATCGCTATTGGCTACACCATGGTCTATGGGATTATCGGCATGATTAACTTCGCCCATGGCGAGGTCTATATGATTGGCAGCTATGTCACTTTTATTGCCCTAACGGGCTTGGCCATGCTGGGACTGGAAAGCCTGCCCTTACTGATTTTCGGCGCTTTCTTCCTTAGCATTGTGGTGACCAGCGCCTACGGTTACAGCATTGAGCGGGTTGCTTACCGCCCCTTACGCGGCAGCAATCGCTTGATTCCTTTGATTTCTGCTATCGGCATGTCGATATTACTGCAAAATTTTGTGCGCATTGCCCAAGGTGCGCGTGATGTGGCCATGCCGCGTTTAGTCACAGGCGGCGTGACCCTTGGCGACGAAGCCAGCTTCCATGCCAGCTTGTCCTATATGCAAATTATTATTTTCGTGACGACCTTAGTGGCGATGATTGCCCTAAGCCTTTTTATCGCTCGTTCACGCACCGGACGCGCCTGCCGCGCCTGCTCTGAAGACATTAAAATGACCGGCCTGCTGGGCATTAATAGCAATGCCATTATCGGTATCACCTTTGTCATAGGTGCCGTCTTGGCCGCGCTGGCAGGTGTTTTGCTGAGCTTATATTATGGGGTGATCAATCCTTATATCGGCTTTATGGCCGGCCTTAAAGCCTTTACTGCAGCGGTACTGGGCGGCATTGGTAGCATCCCTGGCGCAGTACTCGGCGGTTTGGTCTTGGGCGTCACTGAAGCCATGACCTCAGGCTATTTCAGCAGCCAATATAAAGACGCAGTGGCCTTTGCCCTATTGATTCTAATTCTGTTATTTCGTCCGACCGGTATTTTAGGGCGACCAGAAGTGGAGAAAGTCTGATGCGTTTATATTTTAAGTCGGCGATTTTTTCCGCAATAATTGTTTTAGTCTTAAGCGCTATTTTACTGGGTGTGCGTCTGACCCAAGTGGGTACAGCCTTGACCTTAGTCGGCGCTGAAGCCGATGTGCTGTGGAAGATTTTTGCCGCCACAGCCCTGATCTTCGTCTATAACCTATGGCGTGATCCCATTGAGCGTTTTCTGGGATATATCCCCACACCAAGCCTCTCGGTCGGCTTGCGCAACCTCAGCCAAACTCAAGTTGTACAACGCCTGCTCTGGTGCTTTTTAATTGCCACCGCGTTAATTTTCCCATTTTTAGGCTCACGCAGCCAAATTGACTTAGCCACCTTAGTTCTTATTTATGTGATGCTGGGTTTAGGTCTAAATATTGTAGTGGGTCTAGCTGGGCTCTTGGATTTGGGTTATGTGGGTTTCTATGCGGTGGGTGCCTATACCTATGCCATGCTCGCCATGTACTTTGGCGTGGGCTTTTGGACGGGGTTAATCGCTGCAGGGGTCATGGCCGCCTTCTTTGGCTTTATCTTGGGTTTCCCCGTGCTGCGCTTGCGCGGTGACTATTTAGCCATTGTCACTTTAGGCTTTGGTGAAATCATTCGTATTATGCTCAATAACCTCACCGCGCTGACCGGCGGCCCACGGGGCATTGGCAATATCCCCAAACCAACCTTATTTAATTTAGAGTTCAGTCGCCGTGCCAGCGAAGGTTCGCAAAGCTTTCATGAGTATTTTGGCATCGCCTTTAACTCCAATCACCGCGTGATCTTTCTGTATTTGCTGGCACTGGTGCTGGTGCTGATAACCGTCTTTGTCATCAACCGTTTAATCCGTATGCCCATTGGTCGCGCTTGGGAAGCCATGCGTGAAGATGAAATTGCCTGCCGCGCTTTAGGCATGAATCCGACACAGATTAAGCTCAGTGCTTTTACTATTGGTGCGACCTTTGCTGGTTTTGCCGGCAGTTTCTTTGCCGCGCGCCAAGGCTTTATCAGCCCTGAATCCTTTACCTTTATTGAGTCCGCAATTATTTTGGCCATCGTAGTGCTGGGCGGTATGGGCTCACAGATCGGGGTGATTTTAGCCGCCATTGTGATGACGGTATTGCCTGAAATGGCTCGGGAGTTTAATGAATACCGCATGCTGTTATTCGGCTTAATGATGGTGCTGATGATGATCTGGCGACCCCAAGGGCTGCTGCCCATGAAACGCCCGCACCTGGAGTTGCCGCAATGAGCAAACATATTTTAGAGGTGTCTGACTTAAGCATGCGCTTTGGTGGTTTGCTCGCGGTAAATGGCGTGGGCTTACGCATCAAAGAAAGGCAAATTGTCTCAATGATTGGCCCCAATGGAGCCGGTAAAACCACTGTATTTAACTGTTTAACCGGTTTTTATCAGCCCAGTGCAGGAAAAATCATCTTCGCTGGTGAAGAAATCCAAGGCCTGCCCGGCTATAAAATCGCCCGCAAAGGCATGGTTCGTACCTTCCAACATGTACGGCTGTTTAAAGAGATGTCAGTGCTAGAAAACTTACTGGTGGCTCAACATCAGCACCTCAATAACAGCTTGCTCGCCGGACTCTTTAAAACCCGCAGTTACCGTAAAGCTGAACAAGCAGCCTTAGAACATGCCGTCTACTGGCTGAAAAAAGTGCGTTTATTGGATGATGCCAACCGTGAAGCTGGCACGCTGGCCTACGGTCAGCAACGCCGCTTAGAAATTGCCCGTTGTATGGTCACCCGCCCCTCTCTGCTGATGCTCGATGAGCCTGCGGCGGGGCTCAATCCCAGTGAAACCGATCAGCTCAAGCAGTTGATTCGAGATTTACGCAACGAGCATGGCCTCAGCGTGTTATTGATTGAGCATGATATGCAGCTGGTCATGGATATTTCTGACCATATTGTCGTGATCAACCAAGGCACCCCACTCGCGTCCGGCACACCCGAGCAAGTGCGTCATAATCCAGCGGTGATTAAAGCCTATTTAGGTGAGGATTAAGACATGTTAGTGATGAACAATGTATGCACCTACTATGGCAAAATTCAAGCATTGCATGACGTCTCAATTCAGGTGAAACGTGGAGAAATTGTCACCTTAATTGGTGCCAATGGCGCTGGCAAAACCACCTTAATGATGACCCTGTGCGGTGATCCACAGGCGGCCAGCGGTGAAATCATTTACGAAGGCCAACACTTGCGCGGTAAAACCACCGCGCAAATTATGCGCATGGGCATGGCCATAGTGCCGGAAGGTCGCCGCGTTTTCTCACGTTTAACCGTGGAAGAAAACCTGGCCATGGGTGCTTTTTTCTGTGCTGACAAACATCTGCGTGATGAACGTTTAGACCGTGTTTTATCACTCTTTCCACGCTTGCATGAGCGCTTCCAGCAGCGCGCCGGCACTATGAGTGGTGGCGAACAGCAAATGCTTGCGATTGGCCGCGCCTTGATGAGTGAGCCGCGTTTATTACTGCTGGATGAGCCCTCATTGGGCTTAGCACCTATTATTATTCAGCAGATTTTCCAGATTCTTGAACAACTGCGCAATGCCGGCGTTACAGTGTTCTTAGTGGAGCAAAATGCTAATCAAGCACTAAAACTGGCCGACCGCGGTTATGTGATGGAGCATGGGCGTATCGTACTGGAAGACACTGGGGTCAACTTGCTGAGTAATGAAGCGGTACGTCAGGCCTACTTGGGCGGCTAATCTTAACGCAGAGACAAGCGGTGCAGCACTTAGCACGCTGCACTGTACCGCTTTAGTGTGCGTGACGCTTGTGCCACATCTCGGCCGCTTGGCTAAACGCCTCCTCACGATCGCGACCTAAACCACGTAAGGCTAAGGCCATGGTGGCTAAGATGGCTTGCTCAGCATAGACATCCTGTTCACTGCCCTGCCAGACCGCTAATAAGCGTTCCATTTCTAAGGTCGGCGCCTTCACTTGTCGGCCAATTTGCGCGGGCCACTCTTCGCTCCAAGCATGCCCATCCGCAGCACCCAGCAGTTGATCGGTGACATCTGGACGCACTTCAATTTCTCCGCCATCGCCTTTAATCACTAAGGCATGGTTGCCCAGCAGAACGTTGGCCTGCTGATGCACCAACTGATAACCCGGATGAAAAATACTTTGCAAGCCGCAGCACGCTGACAATGGATTGAGCAAACGCGCCAAAGAATGCACCGGTGAGCGCAAACCTAAGGTATTGCGCAAATCAATCATACGCTGCAAGCGTGGCATCCAGACGGCCAAGGGGATAAAGGCAATATGGTTGGTTTCAATCTGCTCGGCCACTTCATCCCAAGAGGCACAGCAGTGAATATCTAAAACATCTAATACGTCTTCGGCATACATACGCCCAGCGGTATGGCGTCCACCCCCATGCATCAAGATACGAATACCATTATTGGCTAACGCTTTAGCCGCCAACATAAACCAAGGTAACTGACGTCGTTTGCCAGCATAGGCGGGCCAATCAATATCCACTGTAATGGCTGGGGCAATCACCCTCTCACGCACTGCACGAGTAAAACCGGCCAACTCTTCAGGGGTTTCCTCTTTGAAGCGCAGCAGCATCAAAAAAGCACCCAGCTGGGTGTCCTCCACCTGCCCATCGAGCAGCATGCCCATGGCTTGGTAGGCCTCTAGCTCGGTTAAGCCTCGTGAGCCTTTTTTTCCTTTACCTAAAATACGTACAAAAGGGGCGAAGGGGTGTTCCATCGATTCACTCATTACAGCACTCCAAACAAATCTCATTTATTGGTATCAGCGCAGCATACGTGGTTTATTTACAGTCAAGCATTGGCAAGACTTGAGCTTCATCACGTTTCATCAGCTCGGCTTACTTTAAAAGCAATTAGCCGGCTTAGGTAAACCGGCTAAACGTGCAGCCAGCTTAGCCGGCATGCCCTTAAATAAGCCATTTAAGTAGAGGCTGTTGCCTTTGTCTTTACCTAAATGAAGGGCAACGTATTTAACCAAGGCTCGATTGGCCGGCGACAACTGAAACTGCGTATAAAACTGCTGCAGTAGATATAAAATTTCCCAGTGCGCGTCGGTCAGTTCAATCGCCTCACGCGCGGCTAAGGCATGCGCAACCGGCTCTGACCAATCATCTAAATTGCATAGGCAGGCATCTTGATCGAGCGGGATATCACGTCCGTCAATCACTAAATAGTCAACACTCATGTCCAACTATTGACCCGCGCATAATCAACACACAAGGCAACAAAAGCAGGGTAATCCACCAGTGTCACCGATAGAGCTGCAGCATCAATACCTCGGGCCAACACATCTTCCTCTAAGGCATACAATTGATAAGCACGCTCACCGCCCAGCAACTGTTGCGCCGCCGCACTACCGTCGCGCAAGGCTTGCACTGCTTCACCGCAAAGCATAAGTCCATCACCTGCCGACATCAGTCGTAAGCAACTACTCAACTGCGCCGCATTAGACGGCGAGGCATTTAAAACATGGAGGGTCGTCATTACAGCGTCACCACATAATCATATTGACGGAGAAGTTGCTGAATATGCTGATCATCTAAGCGTTCGGCTGCAATAGCTAAGCAACTGTCGCCTAAACCGCGCAGGTTTAGGCATTGCTGCGCCACATACAGCTGCTCAATGCCAAACATTGGCAGGGCTTGCAGGTTGGCCGACAAGTCTTTTTGTTCAAGCATTCGCGGCAGCTGTTGCTCTAATAACTGCAATACGCCGTCATCCATAAACAAAATACTCAGCGGTAAATCAAAGGCTCCAGCAGCTAAAGCAATATCTAAAGCTTCTCCTGCATCGCTACCGGCCCAAGGCGCGTGGCGGCTGATCAATAATACTGATTTGGCCATTACTCACCTCCAAAGCTGATAAAACGATCCGCCTGCTGCAACGCATCATGCAACTGGCCTAATCCCGATAACTGGTAGCCCTCGGCCAGATTGACTGTATCGCGTTGATAGCGCTGCGCCTCAGAGTGATCCAGCACACCACGACGTAAGGCCGCAGCAATACACACCACAGCATCCAGTTCATGTTCAGCAATAAATGCCTGCCACTGCTTGGCAATATCCTGCTGATCCTGCGCGACCACAAGATTATTGGATGCGGTCAAAACACCGTCTTGATAAAAAAACACACGAACAATGTCATGCCCTGCCGCCAACACTGCCTGAGCAAAACGCAGTGCCCGGCGTGTCGAGGGTGCGTTACTGGAAGACAACACACTGATTACAAATTTCATAGCTGGCCATCAGGCTAAATTTTATGAAGTTTAGCAGATTAGTCCAAGCTCAGTCGCTTCGAGCCTACAAAGGCTGCTGTATTAACCCGCGCACTTTTCAATCTTTAGTTTTCTTAATAGTGATAACTATTCAATCATCGATTGTTATAGTATAACATATTCCTGTTACGCAATTTCTGCCAAAAAATCTCCTTTCTATTATTTAAACTATGCAGGTCGTATAGATGTCGCTAAACAAACACCCTCTCGTGCTCGCTATCAGCCTAGCCACGCTACCTTTATCTCTAGCCCATGCGCAAAACAACGCGGCACAACTGCCCACCGCCATTGTCAGTGCGAGTGCTCTGGCTCAATCGGCTACACAAATGGTTAACGCTTCAGAAGTGCTCGAAGACTCGCAACTCTTACTGCAGCGTCAAGCCACCTTAGGTGACACCGTGAAAAACATTCCGGGTGTGCGTGGCAGCTCCTTTGGTGCCGGTGCCAGCCGTCCGGTGATACGCGGTATGGATGGCGCACGTGTCAAAGTGCTATCGGATGGCGTAGGCATGCTAGATGCTTCAACCCTAAGCGCTGACCATGCTGTGACTACCGAACCGTTGTTACTGGAACGCATTGAGGTCCTTAAAGGTCCTGCGACTCTACTCTATGGTGGCGGTGCAATTGGCGGCGTAGTGAATCTGATCGATAAAAAAATTCCTACCCAACAACCGGAAAATGGCCATCAAGTCGATCTCGCATGGCAAGGTAATACGGTGGCTAAGGAAAGTACGGCAATCGCTGGTGCAACCTTAGGCTTAGGTGATTTTGCTCTGCGAGTCGAGGGCTTAAAACGCGATGCTGATCCCTATCGTCTAGCCAGTCATGAAGACGGTTCACGCTCGAAAAAACAAACGGGGTCGTACAACGACACCAGTACCGGCACTCTAGGCTTAAGTTGGATTGGTGATGAGGGTTATTTAGGGGTGGCCTATACACGTCAAGCCAATGAGTACGGCTTACTCGCTCACGAAGAAGGTCATTGTCACACGCACGGACATGGCGCAAAGCTAAGCTGGCATTGCGGCAGCCACGGCGGGCATGGACACGATGATGAGCATGAGCACGGCACACCTTATATTGATATGGTGCAAAAACGTTGGGATGTGCGTGGTGAATATAACAATCCTGTTGCTGGTTTTAGCTTGGCTAAATTGCGTTTAGCGCACAGCGATTATCAGCACGAAGAAATTGAAGGTCAGGATGTCGCCACTCGCTTTGATAACAAAGCCACTGATGCGCGTTTAGAGCTGACCCATGATCCGTTGTTTGGCTGGCGTGGCACCATCGGTGGACAAAGCAATCGACGTGATTTTAAAGCGTCGGGTGAAGAAGCCTATGTGCCCGCCACCTTAACCACAAACCATGCGTTGTTTGTTTTAGAGGAATATCAATGGAATACCTTGCGTTATGAGTTGGGTTTACGTCATGAATGGCAAAGCATTGACGTGCGCAAAGGTAGCAAGCCTGATAAAAACCATAATGGAACCTCAGCCTCTCTAGGTGCAGTTTGGGATTTTGCTGATGATTACAACCTCGGTGTTTCTTTTTCTCGTTCACAACGTTTACCTGAAGCTGAAGAGTTATATGCCTTTGGTCCGCACGCAGCGAGTCGTACTATTGAACAAGGAAATACCCAGCTTGAGAAAGAAACATCGCACAACATTGAGCTGACTCTACGCAAACACCAAGGCGCTTTAACCTATAGTTTGAGTCTCTATCAAAACCGTATCAATGATTATATTTACGGCAAAGATACCGGAGAACGCCCCGGTGCTGATTATCGAGTTATTTCCTACCAGCAAGACAATGCAGTGTTTCGTGGTGTCGAAGGTCAAATGGCCTATCAATTCAAGCATGGCTTCACTGGCACAGTATTGGCTGACCATGTACGCGGAAAATTACGCGGTAAAGGTGGTGATTTAGCACGTATCCCTGCTGATCGAGTGGGTCTACGTTTACAGCAAGCCTTTACTTCTGCACTCGATGCTCAACTTGAGTTTTGGCGAGTACAACAGCAAAACAATACTGCTGATTACGAGACTCAAACGTCAGGCTATAACATGCTGGGTGCCGCACTGACCTATCAAGGCCAGCTTTCCAGCAGTGATTACACCCTGTATATACGTGCAGATAATCTGTTAAACGTTAAGGCGCGTGAGCACAGCTCTTTTATTAAAGATGATGTGCAGTTACCCGGCCGTAATCTGACTGCGGGTGTTAAGTTCAGTTTTTAACAGCCTCTCGTAACTTTAATTTTGCGCATGCTGTACTAAAAGACAACACAGCCGCTCAATGAGCAGCTTGTTCGTGTCGCGATAAGCGTAGCTAGGGATAGCGCAGCGCCTGAATCGAGGCAGGATGCCTCTTGAGGGAAAAGCGAGACGAACAAGCTGCGACATGCGCAAAGCGTCCTAGATGCTTTGCTTTATTAAAAGCGTCAGTATGAGTGCATGTCGTACTTCGAAGTAGGTGTTTATCCGTCGATGAACCCATCCGGGGTTCAACTCCGGCGTTGCGCCATCCATGGCTCCGCTCATCACACCTACCCCGAAGTACTCGTTGACCTTATGCAGGGTCTGCGCTAAAGCAACACGAGTCAGTTGCACATCACTAAACCCGCCAAGCCTGATAGACTGCTTGGCATATTTGTTATGTGTTTACAGGAGTCTACCTTGAACGACAGCAGCACTTTTCCTCAAGCCGAAACCATCGAACAATTGCGTCAGAATTTAGCTAGCGTGCGTGCGCGTATTGATCAAGCCTGCGTGCAAGCCGGACGCGATCCAAAAGAGGTACGTTTATTGCCGGTTAGTAAAACCCATCCTGCTGAGTTTTTACGTTTGGCTTATGCCGCTGGTTGTCGCATGCTCGGTGAAAATAAAGTGCAAGAAGCCTACCAAAAGTGGCAAGAACTAGAAGATCTAAACGACTTAGAATGGAGCGTTATCGGTCACTTACAGACCAATAAAGCCAAATATGTCGCGCGCTTTGCCAGTGAGTTTCATGCGCTCGACAGCGTACGCCTCGCGCAAGCCCTTGATCAGCGCTTGGCCGTAGAAGACCGTTATTTAGATGTGCTAGTGCAAATCAACACTTCCGGCGAAGAGAGCAAATATGGGATCAACCCCGAACAAGCGTCTGAATTAATTGCACAACTGGCCCAGTTCCCTCGCCTACGCGTACGTGGCTTAATGACATTGGCCATGGCTTCAGAGGACAGCGCAGCAGTACGAGGCTGTTTTATTCAATTACGCGAACTGCGTGATAGCTTACAAGCCATAGCCCCAGAAGGCATGCAACTGAGCGAGCTATCAATGGGCATGTCAGGCGATTTTGAGTTAGCCATCGCTGAAGGTGCCACCATCGTTCGCATTGGCCAAGCCATATTTGGCGCTAGAGAACAGCCCGACAGCTATTACTGGCCGAAGTGACAGCCTTTCGGCCTTAAAGGACGGTGATTCCTACTGCTAGACAGCCATGCCCTTTAGGGCGTGGCTGATGTCAAAGATTCAAATTGTGTATGCCTTATTGGCCTAAGCGCTCCCCGCTGCTATTAACTTATGGATTGTGATGAATAGGTTTGGGTGTATTAGCTCTACACTTTTTTGTATGATGGTTTAAATCAATATATGCGAGTAGTCGCAATTGGGCCTTGAAATAAGACTGGCTTATGACGCGTGTGAGCCGCCGGACTGACAGCAATAGCGCACGCTTTCAACTCAACCTATGCCGCGTTGATCATCGGGCGGCCTAGGATTACGCTAGCCCAGTTATGTTCTCTCACTCAGCCGTGCACGCTGATCAGCCAAACACAAAATCCACCAAGCGACAAAGATAATCGGTGGTAAAGAGGCTAGATTAAGCCACGCCCAACCCAGCTTATCTACACCAACACCGGCCAGCAAACTGCCCATGGCGGCCGCCGAAAAAACCATAAACTCATTGATGCCCTGCACTTTACCTTGCTCTGCTGGCGTATAGGTAAAGGTCAATAAATGCGTGGCACCAATATACGTAAAGTTCCAGCCCACCCCGAGCAGCAGTAAGCCCAGCAAGTAATGCCAGTAACTATTACCCAGCACATTAACCAGCACACACAACGCCAAAACCCCACAGCCCCATAAAATCACCCGACGCGAGCTGTAACGGCGAATTAAGCCGCCGGTAAAAAATGATGGCGCATACATACCCAGCACATGCCACTGAATCACCCAAGCAATGTTTTTAAAGGGGAAATTATCATACTGCATCGCAATCGGCGTTGCCGTCATTAGCAACACCATCACCGCATAACCAATCGCACCTGAGGCGATCGCCGCGACCAGTAAAGGCTGTTTAAATAACTCTCGATAACTACGCGTCACCTGCCCTGCAGTCTGCTTCACCGCCGCGGCTAACGGCAAACTACTGATGAGCAACAAGGCCAAAACATAGATCATAAATAACCCGTAAAAAGCACCAACAAAAACATTACCCTCGTACCATTGACGCGACCAAATAGCTAAATTGGGACCTAAAATAGCTGCTAAAATACCGCCTGCCATGACCATACTGATCGCCCGTGGCCGCTGTTCAACGGAACACACATCTAAAGCGGCAAAACGGTATTGTTGGCCAGTACCAATGGCCATCCCAATCAAAAACGTACCGCTGGCAAAGTGCATCAGACTATTGGCTTCTAAACCTTGTAAGGCGACCCAAGTACCAAACAGACCAATGCAGTTGCCTATAATAAAACCGATTTTACGCCCCATCTTCTGCATCAAATGTGCAGCTGGCAAGGTGGCGATAATCAGGCCTAAAAACTGCAGGGCCACCGGCACAGTAATTAACGCCGGATGGCTGGCCAGTTGTTTGCCAATTAACGCAGAAACGGCGACCAATAAAATATTTCCTGTGGTCAGCAGTGCTTGTGCAATGGCCAACCCCCACACACTAATCGGCACTTAAGGCCTCCTTAATTAAATAATTATGCGCGCGCATAGTATATGAATAGATGATTGAGCATTACTTTTTCACCGCAGCTAAAGCCTGTCCCAGCGCCAGCACATCTGGCGCGTGCTGGGCATAGAGCTGTTGCTCATAGATATCGATAAAGCGCGCCACCGCTGGCTGCTGCTCAGTCGGCAGATCAGCCTGAATACGCTGCAAAAATCCGCGCAAGCCTTCACCTGTGCGCCGAGTAAAGCCGCGCTGCTGCATAACCCGCTGAAAATCATTGAGAACACCCTGCAATGGATCACGACGGTGCTGCCATGGCTTAAACATCCATACGACAAGCGTTGCAACAATTAAAGCCGTACTCAATACCAAGACTAAGCCCAGGGTCTGCCAGTCTACCTGACCAAACCACTGCTTAAGCCAAGCGTGCTGACGCTCACGCTGGTAGCCAAGGATCTGCGTTTGCCAGCTGTGATTCAGACGCTCCCAGCCCATACGCAATTGATTAACCCAAGCAATATGCTGGTAACGTAGCGGAGATAGAAAATCACCTTGAAACAACTCAGCCTCATCGTGTAAAGCGCCCTGCATGCCACGTTCAATGCGCTCAGGCGCCACTTGAAAGGTTGGATCAACACTGCGCCAGCCTTGCTCGGGCTGCCAATACTCAACCCACGCATGCGCATCAAATTGGCGGACTTGAACAAACTGCCCTGCTGAATTGATTTCACCGCCTTGATAGCCAGCCACCACCCGTGCAGGAATGCCGGCCGCGCGCAAAGTAAACACCATAGCTCCTGCATAGTGCGCACAAAAACCACGTTGACTACTAAACAAAAACTCATCAACACTGTCTTGACCCAGCAGCGGTGGTTTAAGTGTGTAATGATAAGGTTCTTGATTAAAGTGGCGTAATACTGCGCTTACCAGCATTTGGTCATCCACATAGCGCTCACGTAACTGATCTGCCCAGTCACGGGTGTGCTGATTGCCGAGACGTGGCAATTGCAAAAACTCGCTCTGTTGTGCAGTGCTTAATTGTGACTGGCGTAGCGCTTGTGGCCAAGAGGTCACGCGATATTGATATGGGCGATTGACCGGCGTGCTGCGCTGCAAACGAAAATCACCCATCAAGCGGATCTCTGCCTGCTCACTACTCGCCACATCTAAGGCAAATAACCAAGGCTGGGCGCTGGGCTGCATAATAATGTTGTAACTGAGCGCTTCACCTTGCTCTTGCCACTGTACCGCCTGCGTATCTAAGCGCTGGCTGATCGACCAACTGCGCCCATCAAAATACGGCAAGGTTAGCGCACGCCAATACAGCTGTGATTGCGCAGGAATAGCGCCTTCAAAACGAGCACGAAAAGCTAAGGCCGATGACTGCCCCAAATCAGCTAAGTCACCCGGCGACATGCTGCTGGACAAGCCAATACTGCCTTGTTCTTTAGGCTGCGGCATACTCCACAAGGGTTCTAGACGCGGAAATAAGACAAACAGCAGCACCATTAAAGGTATAGCTTGAGCAAGCAAACGACTGGCTAATTTTAAAGTGACTAAAGGTTGTGCGGAAAAATTGCTTTGCTGTAGGCCAAGCAAGGCTGAGAGCAATGCAAGCAGCGGTAAAACACTGTACAAAGCGGCGAGTAAACCATCAGCAAATAAGTAACTGGTGACAAGGGTAAAGAAGCCTAAAAATATCAGCACTAAGGCATCACGGCGCGTGCGCATCTCCAGCAATTTTAAAATAAAAGCGGTAATCAATAAGGCCACCGCTGCATCCAACCCAACCAAGCTGCCCCGACTTAAATAGACGGCAAAGCCACAGCCCAGCATTAACCCAGCTTTTACCCAACTATTGGGAAAGGACAGACGCATACGCAACACTTGCACGCGCCAAACCGCACAGACCAACCAGAGTCCAAGCAACCATAGTGGCACATGCAATACATGCGGAATAATCACCAACACCTGTGCCAGCAACAACCAAATAAGTCCTGTGCGCGGGATATCTTGCGGCATTTGATGAGCAACAGCTGCAGTTTTCATAGATCACTGACCCCATACAAAGCTAAAGCACGCAAACAACGCTGACGGTGCGCTAAACCGAGATCAGGGCCAATCTGCTGCCCCGCTAACAACAGGCTATAGGCTTGATCGCTTTGACTTATTTTAAGCACCTGCGCGCACAGGATTGATAAGCGCCACTCCACATCACCAGATAACTGATCAAAGTCTAAGACCTGCTGCGGACCCTGCTGCTCGCTAAACTGCTTGACTAATAAACCCTGTCCTTTGGACCAGGCTTTCCAATGTATACGCCGCAATGAGTCGCCTGCCTGCCAAGCGGCTAAGCCCTGATAATCATCAACGCCAGCGGACATTTTGGCCTGCTCACTGGCCTGCTCCTCACCCTGTCCTAGCGCAGCTGAGACAGGCGCATGCAAGGGCTGTGGATAGACCAAACACTTTTGCGCTAAATCAATCTGGCTCCAGGCGACAAATAAGCCCAGTGGAAAGCGTGTTTCAATGCGCAAACGTGGTGCTGACTGCCAGCCTCGACGCTGTCCTAGCGCGCTCAATTCCACGTACTGTTCAGTCTCAGCAGGCACATCGAGTAACCTTAACTGCCTTCGATCCCAACCCACAGCAATGGCCTGATAATCATTGTTTGTACTGCTCAAGCGCAATCGATAACTACCGTATTCACCGACACAACATGGCGTACTGCCGGCCGCAGACAAGGTTAAACCAGCAAGATTACGCCAAGTATGAAACAGACTCAGCAGCCCCAACGAGGCCAATAGAAAGGTCAGGCCATACGCCAAGCTATTTTGATAGTTAATCGCCACCAGCAGCATTAACACTAAAGAAGCGGCATAAGCCGCACCCGTTACGCTGGGTACAATAAAAATATGCCGCTGCTGCAAGCGAATGCGTTGCACAGGCGGTAAGCGCCGTGTCAGCCAAGCGGCAAACCACTGCCTTGGTTTGCGCCAGAGCCTGCTCAGCATTACAGCGCAGCTACGTCAGTCAGTAAGCTTTGCACAATCGCGCCATTACCTAAACCCTGCGGGCTGTTTTGTTCACGCAAACGGTGACTGACCACCGCCGGCAACACCACTTGCACATCTTCTGGAATCACATAATCACGTCCGGCTAAAAACGCCCAAGCTTTCGCCGCAGCCAGTAAGGCTAAACTACCACGCGGTGATAAACCAAACGCCAGTTGTGCATGCGTACGTGTGGCTTCGACCAGTCGCAATATATAACTGATCAAAGCATCACTGGCACGCACCTCACTGACCTGTTGCTGCGCCGCTAATAAAACTGTACGCTCAATCATTGGTTGTAACGCGCTTAGCAACTGCCTACGCCCAGCGCCCTCTAGCAATTGCCGCTCAGCCTTGGCATTTGGATAGCCTAACGACAGACGCATTAAAAACCGATCCAGTTGTGACTCGGGCAAGTTAAAAGTGCCGCCTTGACTGCTCGGATTTTGTGTAGCAATCACAAAAAAAGACTCAGGCAAGGGCCGCGTCGCACCTTCAATCGTCACCTGCCCCTCTTCCATAGCTTCCAATAAGGCACTTTGGCTTTTAGGCATAGCGCGATTGATTTCATCAGCCAATAATAATTCGGTAAAGATGGGCCCGGGATGAAAAACAAACAGCCCAGTCTCGCGATCAAATACAGAGGTACCAAGAATATCGCCCGGTAATAAATCTGAGGTGAATTGAATGCGTTGATACTTTAAGCCCAACACCTGCGCCAGCGCATGGCTTAAGGTGGTTTTGCCCATACCGGGCAGGTCTTCAATCAGTAAGTGGCCGCGGGCTAATAAACAAGCCATAGCCAGGCGCACAGCCTGTTCTTTGCCCAAGACCACCTGATTAACGGCTTGAATACAGCGTTCTAACTGATTGCGCATAGTAAAACTCCATTTCTAGTTGTTGACTATGCTAGCCAGCAATGACTGCGCACGCAAAGCCAAAACCAAAACCAGCGCAATAATCGGTAGCACTCTATATCTTTTAGCGTCCGGCGCGTGACTCACGAATATAAAAACGCGCTTTTTTAGCTTTGCGTGTACAGCCCGCATAGGCTTCAAACTGCTGCTGAGCTTTTGCACCGGTTATAAGTGTTAAAGCTTTTGAGTAACTGATAGTGCCAGCAAAGCCTTCAGCTTTGGCCAGATCCAACTCAGCCCAAGCGCTATCCAACTCCTGTGCACAACTGCTGCGGTGATTGGTTTTAGCCGCACACCCCACCAAGATCACGGCCATTAAAGGCACGCCTATCCAAGATAATCGCATCATGTCTATCCTCTTTATTGACTGTGAATTAATGCATTTCGATTTTCGGATGATTACTGGCAATCCAATCACTGACCAAGCTGTACGCCACCGCCAGCAAGGTCGGGCCTAAAAACAGCCCCATAAAACCAAATGCAAATAATCCGCCAAACACGCCCATTAGAACCACCACCAAAGGTAAGTTCCCGCCACGACTGATCAAGTAAGGCTTGAGGATATTATCCACGCTGCTAATGACCAAGAAGCCCCATAACAGCAGGAAGATCGCCATGCCATATTCATTTTGGAAAAACAGCCACGCCACCGCTGGAATCCACACCAACGGCGGGCCCATAGGGATTAAACTCAACATAAAGGTCAGCGCGGCCAAAAGCAAAGCTCCTGGCACCCCTGCCACGACAAAACCAAATAACGCAACAACCGCTTGCGCTGCCGCGGTCCCAATCACGCCATTAACCACGCGGCGCACCGTGCCGGCCACAAGATCAATGTAATAATCAGCGCGCTCTTTAATTAAACGCTGCACTAAATCTTTAACAAACAAAGCTAAACGTGGGCCATCGCGATAAAAGAAGAAAACCAGCACCAAACTCAGCGCCAGCTCAAGAATACCGGCACCAATACTGGCACTGCGCGCCAATAACCAGTTGCCCAAATTCCCCATATAAGGTTTAACTGCTAAAAATAAGGCCGAACCTTGCTGGTCAATGGTTTCCCATAACTCCAACAAACGCTCGCCCAACACCGGCACCTGCACTAACCATTCAGGCGCATCCGGCAAGCCGGTCACACGTAAGTCTTTAATCAATTCAGTGGCCGCTTTAATATTGTCAGCGATATTAAAACCTAGCCACACTAAAGGGCCGGCGACGATTAACACCCAACCACTGGTCAAGACACTCGCCGCCAAAGAGGTATTACCGTTAAACACACGGGTTAAATAGCGCATCAACGGCCAACTGGCAAACGCCAATACCGCCGCCCAAAATAATGCACTAATAAAAGGTGTCAGCACCCATAAACAGGCACCCAGTAAGGCCAACAGCAAGATTTGTGCTAATAACCGATCATTACTGAACATGTGTTATATCCATTTAAAAAACAGCCTAGGGTAAGCGTTGCAACAGTAATCCGGGTTGAGCAAACTCGGCCTCCAACTCGATACGAGTCGCGCGCACGCCTTGATTAACCAGAGCATCGCGCCACGCTTGCGCGTGCTCACCGGCCAGACTGACACGCATGGTGCTGTTCTGATTTAATGCCCCAACCAGCAAACGCGTCCACACCGCATCAGGCAAATCAGTTAAGCGCGGTAGAAACAATTGATCATCAGTGCTCAGCTGACGCTCCAAGGTGGTCGCGGTCGGCCGTAAATCAGTCGGCAGTTGTTCTGCCTGAAAATTTTCAATATGCAAGAAACCACGGCCATTGCCACGGGTAATGGCATATACCGCGATTAAAGCTGACTGTGTCTCATCCGCCAAGCGAAATAGCGCATAGGCTTGGCGATCATCGGGCCCGTACAACCTTGCATTATCAAAGACCTGATTAGCCCACAAACTACTCGGGCCACATTCGCGCGCGACACACCAGTACAACAGATCGGCATGCTGCCCTTGCAGCAGTTCGCGGCTGGCGGCAAAGGCATCTAAAGCCTCATGGGTGGAGGCCAATTGTACGGTTAATCTCTCCATTGAACCGCGCACCAATACTTCACCGCTGTAGCGTGTTTTACCACTGATGCGCCGTACTGAGCCTTGTGGATAAATTTTTTCCAGATTGCTGTGCTGCTCTTGGGTTATGATTTTTGCATCACGCAAGGGTTCAAGACTTAATAACTCGGAAAAATCTTCAGCGTAAGTCAGACTGCCAAGTGTGCTGAGTAACACGGCCAGCGCCGTTTTTAACATCCAATTATGCATTATCATTTTACCAACATAGTCTGTGCAGTGTGTATGGAACGCTCATCCGCTTCAGCACGGACAGCTATGTGTAAGCCCTGTTGCAACCTCAGCACGTCTACACCGAAGGAGACCTTATGCTCAGACGGTATCACCGCTGTATACACATCGCTCATAATGTCTCCTCTCGATAAAGGCTTGAGTCCACGCGCTTAGCCAGGGCTATGATGCAGCAAAAAAAGCTTGAACACACTCAGCGACCGCTTGCGCACCTTGCTCATCATCAACATGCAAGTGATGACCACCGGGTAAGTGCTGCATATCCAAGGGAAAGGCCTCGGTGAATGTGGCAAAATCAGGCTCTTTCACTAAAACACCCTGCTCCGCCACAATCAACTTCATCGGACACTGCACGGCGCGCACAAAAGCACTAGCGTGGGCCATGGTTAAGCGCAAGGGTGACGGCAAGGTTAAACGTGAATCACTACTCCAACTATAACCACCCGCTACAGGACTTAAGCCACGCTGAGCTAATAACTCACTGGCCAACTGGCTGACGGGCATAAAACCGCGCATACGCACTTGCACAGCTTGCTCAATGCTGGTGTAAACGGTTTTCTTTTTTGCCGCCAAATCAATCTGTGCGAGCAGCGCTTGCCCCAGTTTCTGCGGCGTTTTATCCGCTTCACCAGTATCAGGCACCAAACCATCAATCAAGGCGATACGCTCAATGCGTTCAGGCACTGCGCCAGCCAGCATGACACTGACAATCCCGCCCAAGGAGTGCCCCAGTAGAGAAAACTTGTCCCAGCCAAGCTGTTGCGTGGCCATTAAGGCATCCAGAGCATAATCCCAAAGCTGATAGCCTGCGCCAGGCGCACGATGCCCAGAGTGGCCATGGCCAGCCATATCAATGGCAACGATACGCAAACCTCGCAGTTTAGGCGCCAGTAAGTCGAAGGTCATCGAGTTATCCAGCCAACCGTGCAAGGCTAAAACCGGTTGACCATCTTCCGGTCCGTAGACCCGTGCAGCTAAATCAATATGAGGTAGCTGAATACGTATTTCGCGAACAGAAGCAGACACGCGGTACTCCTTAGTTTTTAACCGTTGTTATACGGGAGAGTGTATCGATTATTGTGCAACATGCTGCAAGGCATTTAAGTGCATGCTACCGGCACCAATAAAGTCGCCTTCTAAATATGCCACACTGGCCGTTTCCATCGGCAAACCATGCTGACGATCTGCCTCTGTGAGCCAACTGGCCAAAGCGCCCAGTAAGGGTTGATGCGCGACAATAAGGAGTCGCTCAACACAATAGCCGTCCAACTTACGCGTGACTTCTCGGACATCGTCCTCTGGAGTCAGCCAAGGCACAATTTCAATCGTACCCTGATGCTGTAAGGTGGCGCATAAGAGCTCAGCTGTTTGCCGCGCACGTATATAAGGACTGGATAAGACACAATCAAACTGCTGACCTTGCAACAACTGCGCCGCTTGCAGCACTTGCTGGCGGCCCGGTTCGGTCAATTGCCGCTCAGCATCATTGCGCTGATAAGGCCCTGCGGCACCATGTCTTAATAGCCATAATTTCATGGTTTAGGCTCGTCAGATGCTTGCCCCTTAAGCGTTGTCGCTTGCTCTTCTATGGCTTGCTCTTCTGCTACGTCTGTTGCCTCTGATGCCTCTGATGCCTCTGACGTTTGCTCAGTGGCCGGCGTTGATGCAGCCGCGGCAACAGGTGCCGTGACCACGGCGTCAGCAGGCGCTTTAGTTTTAGGCGTATGTGCGGTTTCACCATCAGCCGCGCGCGCTTGCGGCCAATCGCCCATCGGCCAGGGTTTTTCATCACTGTGGAATACGGCAAAACGACCGATCTGCGCTAAATACTGGCTTACACTGTCACCAAAACTCATAAAATGGGCACTGGGCGCACCATAAAAAAGGCGATAAAACAGCTGCGCGACTACTAAAATACCCAACAAGGGCACCGCAATTTGCCATACCAATAAAAACAACAGCATCCATAACACGCGCAGTACCAATGACTCACGGCGGATAATTTTCTCAGGTGTTGCCATGGTTCAATCCTCTTTTAGAAGCCATCAATTGAAATAAAATCAACATCGGTTTTTGGCTCGCCCGTCATCAGTCCACCAATAATTTGCTCGAGGGTGCGCCCTTCAAACAAGATCGCATGCAACCCCGCCACTAAAGGCATATACACACCCAATTCTTGCGCCTTAGCTTTAAGTACTTTCAAAGTATTCACCCCTTCCGCCACTTCGCCCAAACGCGTCACAGCTTCATCAAGGCTAAGACCTTCACCTAAAGCAAAACCGACTTGATAATTGCGGCTTTTCGGTGAGGTACAGGTGACAATTAAATCGCCCACTCCCGCCAAACCCAAAAACGTCATGGGATTGGCACCCAACTTCACCGCAAAACGGGTCATTTCCGCCAGCGCACGAGTAATCAACATACTTTTCGTATTCTCACCCATACCCATCGCCGCGGCCATACCCGCAATAATCGCATAGACATTTTTCAGCGCCCCACCCAACTCAACGCCAAAGCGATCGCGACTGGCATAGACACGAAACGTCGGGCCATGCAGCACGGCTTGCACGGTACGGCACAAGTCTTCATCTTCACTGGCCACAACGCTAGCGGTGAGCGCATGTGCAGCGACTTCACGAGCAAGATTAGGTCCCGACAACACCCCAACGCGCGCTAAAGGTGCAATATCCTCTAAGATCTGACTCATCAGCATAAAGGTCTGCGCCTCAATACCTTTAGTGGTGCTGACTAACATTTTCTCACGCAGCACATCGGCATACGGACTTAATACGCTACGCAGCGCAGTCGATGGCAACGCGACAAAAATCAAATCACAGTTGGCTAAAGCCGCAGCTAAATCAGTGACTGCTTCGACACCTTCAAGTACCGGCACGCCTTTTAAGTAACGCGGATTTGTTCGGTCTTGATTAATCGCTTGCGCCTGTTCTGCATTACGCATCCATAATCGTACTGAGTGTTGATTACTGGCCAATAGATTAGCGATGGCAGTACCAAAACTACCGCCACCTAATACAGCGATGGGTTTGTTGATTTGCATGCTTGTGTTCTCTTCTGCCATAGATCGGCGATTGCATCATTATACGGGGCTGCTCAAGCATAACCAGTGTTTAGCATTTTCGGTTAAACTATCGCTTTATTTTGTTGATCAACTTAAGAGGCGAGCCCCTTGCAGCGCATATATTTAAAGCCAAGCTATTTAAAATTAAGCGTACTGCTATCCGTCATACTCTCATCGAGTTTGGCGCAAGGGGCGCATACACATGATATTTTTATCGATGACTTAGCCTTACCAGATGTACTGACGGCCACACATTTATACCAACCACCTGCCGCAGTACCGGGCAGTGTCAGCACTATAGACCAAGAATTAATTATCGCCAGCGGTGCGCGTAATATCACTGATCTGCTGCGCTTAGTGCCGGGGATGCTGGTCGTGCCCGAGAGCGGCAATCTCACTACGGTCAACTACCACGGCACCAGCCCCGGGCAAGCACGGCGCTTACAAGTCTTAATTGATGGACGCTCTGTCTACCGCGCCGGTTTTGCGCAAGTGAGCTGGTCTGATCTACCAGTGGCTATTGAAGATATTCAGCGCATTGAGGTGTTTCGTGGGCCTAACACCGTTAGCTATGGTGCTAATGCCCTGCTAGGGGTGATTAATATCATCACCCTCAGCGCTAAAGATACCCACGGTACCTTGCTCAAAACCAATCTAGGGGAAAATGGTATTCGCGATTGGTATGCCAGACAAGCTTGGCATACCGATCACTCCGATATGCGCTTATCGCTATCGGGCTTAACTGACCAAGGCTTTGACACCCGCCGAGATGGCAGCCAACTACGTGATGGCCGCCGCCTGAGCCGCTTTAACTTAAGAGCCAATCACCAGCTCAACGAGCAGAACAATCTTGACTGGCAGCTGGCGTTTAAAGAAGGCAGCAATCAAGTTAACAATAACTACAGTTCAATATTTGATAAATACATCTCACCTAAACCTAACGAACAAGATCCTAACTCTGACGAGCAAGCCAAAGACTACGCCGCCAGCCTACGCTGGAACACAAGCGTCAACTCACAACACAGCCTTTCTCTCCAAACCAATATGCAGCATTGGGAGCGGTTACGCGAATGGCGTGGCTGTGATGCGCAAATCAGCTTTAGCCCTGAGTTAACTGAACTGTGGCAAATCTCCTCACCGACACAGCAACGAGAGTTGCGCAAAGGTACAGCTATCAGCCACCCCAGTGCTCGCCAAAAAGAACTGCAAACATGGCTGCTCGGCCACATGTCACAGCCATTAGCCCACAGCTGCGGCCTGATTAATGAAGACAGCACTGAGTCACGAGTGGATATTGAACTACAAGATACCTACAGCATCTCCGACAGCTTGCGTTTGATCAGCGGCTTAAGTTACCGCTACGATCAAGCCCGCTCACAATCTTTTTTAAATGGTCGTCAACGCAAAGATATTATAAGCGCATTCAGTCAGTTCGAATGGTATGCCTCCGAGCACTGGCTGCTACAAGGTGGCGGTATGTTTGAGCATGACAGCAGCAATGGTGACGCTTTCTCGCCACGCCTAGCACTGAACTACTTATTTACCCCAGCACATGGTTTGCGTGCGGTCTACAGTGAAGCAGTACGCTCGCCAGATATGTTTGAAAACAATGCCGACTGGCGCTACCGAGTGCGTGACTTACGCCCAACAATTGGCCAAAGCAGTACGGCTGACTTTTTTATCCGTGCGCAAGGCAGTGGTGATCTTAAGCAAGAAAAAATTCGTGCATACGAATTGGGTTATAATGGCCACTTCGCCGAGCAACGCATCACCCTTGATTTCAAGCTTTTCGAAGAAAAAATCAATCGTATGATCAGTCACTCGCCAAGCATCAACGCCTTTAATCTGAGTAATAGTGACCATATAAAATTCTATGGCAGTGAACTTGAAGCCAATTGGCAAGCCTCGGAGAAGGACCGCTTACGCCTGAGTTATGCCTATATTGAAGAGCATGCCAGCAACAAACTGGATCAAAACGTGACACCGCCCCATAGCGGCTCGCTGACTTGGCTGCACAATTGGCGCCACGACTGGAGCAGCAGCCTGATGTATTTTGCTGCGAAAGATCTCAGAGAAAATGATTTACAACTGGCCACCGTGCGGATCGCCAAGCAATTCAATTTAGCCGACAAACGCCTGACCATGGCAGTCAATCTACAAAAAGCACTCAACAACCAGCCAGTAGGACGCACTAACGATAAGGACAACTCCCATGACACTGCTTATGCGACCGTGCAGCTGGAGTTTTAAAGGTAAGATGCTCGCTTACGGATGGCGCTTACTCTGTTTATGCAGCTTGCTATGCTGCCTTAATTTACCTGTCTATGCCCAGGTGATTCTAAGTGCTGAGCAGGATAGTCTTGCCGCGCGCAACTTTGCACAAAAATTGGCACAAACGCTACCGGATCAGGCCATCCGCTATATGCCCCGTGCCCAGCTAGAAACACAAAGCAGCTTTACAAAAGACACAAAACTGATCTTGCTCGGCCCCAAGTTACTGGACTGGCGTTTACAACTCAGACACAGCGCACCGGCGACCTTAATTATGCAAGTCAGTCGGGTACAAGCGCATAAGCGCTTAGGCGAGCAGCAGCCTAAACACCTGACCTTTCTCTGGAGCGACCCACCACTTGATCAGCAAGTCGCCTTATTAAAAATAATGCTGCCAGGTGTGCAGGATATTGGTGTGCTCTACGGTGCTGACAGCGCATTTTTACTCAATGAAATTGAACAGATCATGCGGGTAGAACACCTGACCCTGCATACCTATGCCTGGCCTGAGCGTTATGATGCGCGCGGTATCGCCAATCTATTAAATAAAACCGATGCTTTATTCGGCCTTGATGATGCGCAAATCTATAATCCAAAGACGATTAAAAGCATCCTCCTGAGCAGCTATGCGCGCAAACAACCTTTGCTCGGTCCCACAGCCGCTTTTATAAAAGCGGGCAGCCTCGCATCAACCTACAGCAGCCAAAACAATTGGATTAATACCCTACAACAGCTGTTACAAAAGCCCGCTACAGCTTGGCCGTCAAACCTCTATGCTGAAGAATGTGAAGTGATGATTAACCAGCAGGTGGCACGCTCACTGGGTATTCAAAACAGTCATCCTGGCGAATTAACCAGACAACTTAAACAGCACAGGCCATGACTATGAAAAGAGTACTGGGCGGCAGTATTCATCGCCACACCCTATTTGTCAGCCTACTTCCTGCAGTGCTGATCGCTTTTTTACTCACGGGTTATTTTACCTTAGCGCGCTTACAAAGCTTACAAGAAGAATTAACCAATGCAGGGCAACTGATTGTTAACCAGCTCGCCTCCGCAGCAGAATTTAGTGTTATCTCTGGCAACTTAGAGGCGTTAGAACCCTTACTACAAAATATCTTAAAACATCCTCATATTGCTTTTATTGAAATCTATGACGACCAACAGCAGCGTTTAACCCGCAGTGAGAAAAACGGCTTAGCGCCGCGTACAGGCCCCGCATTCCAAGCCAACATTACCCGTCAAATCATTGCTATTGATCCGCTATTTTTATCCTCTAGCTTTCTTACGCAAACCCCTAATCAAGAAGAAACCATAGGTCATGTGCTGATTGGTATGACCGACACAACCCTACAAAAACAACAGCTTCAGGTTTTATTTCGCGCCCTGTGGCTGATTTTTTTAACCCTGATTTTAACCTGGACCGTGGCTTACTTTTTAGCACGCAGCTTATCTATACCTATTCGAGAAATGCGACAAAAACTGCAAGCCCTCGAAAAAGGCATTTACCACACTCCCAGCCTGATTGATATGAACAATGGTGAACTGGGTGAACTGAGCAAACATATTAATCTGCTCAGCCAAACCTTGCAGCACGCACAATGGGCACAGCAAAAATACACAACAAAACTGCAACAAGCACAGCAAGAAGCAGAGCGCGCCAACCATGCTAAATCAGACTTTTTGGCGATGATGAGCCATGAATTGCGTACTCCGATGAATGGCGTGTTGGGCATGCTGCAACTGCTTGAACAAACGGACCTGAGCAAAGAGCAAACTGAATACACCCATATCGCCCACACCTCAAGCTTACAAATGCTTGGTGTGATTAATGATATTTTGGATTTCGCACGCCTTGAGCATGATGCATTACGCTTGGAATGCATTGCTTTTTCGTTAGACGAGCTGTTTGCCTCTTTGTACAACGTGTTTAAATACAGCGCAGAGCAAAAAGGCATTGATCTGGTGTTTACCCTGCCGCTGGAACTGACCTCGCTAAACGTTGAGGGTGATCCAACACGCTTGCGCCAGATTTTAGTCAATCTATTGGCCAATGCTTTAAAATTCACCACACATGGCACGGTAAGCCTAACGGTCGATTGGACGCCGCTAATAAACGCATCACAAATACTATTAAAGTGCGAGATTGCTGACTCAGGCATCGGCATCGCAGCAGAACAGCTGAGTTCTATATTTGATGCCTTCCATCAAGCCGATCAAAGTATTTCAAGACACTACGGTGGTACAGGACTGGGTTTGTCAATTGCTCACACCTTAGCCGAGCAAATGGGAGGGCAATTAAGTGTGATCAGTGAAGCGAAACAGGGCTCTATCTTTACCCTACTGATCCCCTTGCATCATTTATAAGCAGATTGAGCAACGCCTAGCGTCTAATAGCAGTACCATAGGGTATATTTGTCTGAATCAGCGCACTTCATCTCTGGCAGTCTGTGACTTGTTGCGAGTATCTGCGGTCTAAGTCTGCAAAGGTTCTTAAGGGAAACGCTGTTAAAGGGTTTAACTTAAGCCTGTAGGCCGATAAAAGTCTTAAGTTGAATAGAGTTTTTTTGTTAAGCGTTATTAAATGTGTTAAAAACACAGCAATAGATTAAATAAAACCATTCGTCAGATGGATATCCATCGCCCATTGCAGTACACGATTAGGCACGTTGAGGAGCCCGCATGACCAAACAAAACGCCTTCACCTACGAAGAACTGCTCAAGTGCAGTCGAGGAGAGCTCTTCGGACCAGGTAACGCGCAATTGCCCGCACCGAATATGCTTATGATTGACCGCATTGTGCACATCAGTGACACCGGCGGAAAATACGGCAAAGGAGAAATCACTGCCGAATTAGATATCAACCCTGATCTATGGTTTTTTGCCTGCCACTTTGAAGGTGACCCTGTGATGCCCGGTTGCTTAGGTCTTGATGCAATGTGGCAACTGGTCGGCTTCCACCTCGGCTGGCAAGGTAATCCAGGTCGTGGCCGCGCACTGGGTTCAGGTGATGTGAAGTTTTTTGGTCAAGTATTACCCACTGCCAAAAAAGTCACCTACCAAATCGATATTAAGCGCACCATTAACCGCTCTTTAATTCTCGCCATTGCTGACGGTACCGTTAGCGTTGATGGTCGTGAAATTTATAGCGCCGAAGGCTTGCGTGTCGGCTTATTTACTTCCACAGACTCTTTCTAAAGGATGACCAGTATGCGTCGTGCTGTAATCACCGGAATGGGCATTGTTTCTTGCCTAGGTAATGACAAAGATACCGTAGCTGCTAATTTACGTGCAGGCAATACTGGTATTCGTTTTAACCCATCGTATGCTGAAATGGGCTTGCGCAGCCATGTTTCAGGCTCTGTTGATATTGATCTAGAAGCATTAATTGACCGTAAAGTGTTTCGCTTTATGGGCCAAGCCGCTGCATTTACCTACTTATCGATGCAGCAGGCCATTGAAGACAGTGGTTTAAGCCCTGAAGATGTCTCCACCCCTCGTACAGGTTTAATTGCCGGTTCCGGTGGTGCATCCACGCTTAACCAAATGGAGGCCATTGATATCCTGCGCGAAAAAGGCGTTAAGCGTATTGGCCCGTACCGTGTCACTCGCACTATGGGCAGCACTGTATCGGCGTGTTTAGCCACTCCGTTTAAAATCAAAGGCGTCAACTACTCGATCTCATCTGCTTGCGCCACCAGTGCGCACTGTATTGGTCAAGCACTTGAGCAAATCCAACTGGGTAAACAAGATATCGTGTTTGCCGGCGGTGGTGAAGAAGAGCATTGGAGCCAAAGCTGCTTATTTGATGCGATGGGCGCACTGTCCACCCAATACAACGACACCCCAGAAAAAGCCTCACGTGCCTACGACAGCAAGCGTGATGGTTTTGTGATTGCGGGCGGCGGCGGTATGGTCGTGGTTGAAGAGCTAGAACATGCGCTCAAACGTGGCGCTAAAATCTATGCAGAAATCGTTGGCTACGGCGCCACCTCTGACGGTTACGACATGGTCGCACCGAGTGGTGAAGGTGCTGTACGCTGCATGCAACAAGCCTTGGCGACCGTTGATACACCGATCGACTACCTCAACACCCATGGCACCTCTACTCCAGTGGGTGACGTGGCGGAGATTCGTGCGGTACGTGAAGTCTTTGCTGATAAAGCGCCACCGATCAGCTCTACAAAAAGTCTATCAGGCCACTCCTTGGGCGCCGCTGGCGTACAAGAAACCATCTATTCATTGCTGATGATGGAAGGCAACTTTATTGCCGGTTCAGTCAACATTGAAGAGCTGGATGAAGAAGCCAAAGGCTTGCCTATCGTGCAAAAAACGCAAGAAAACGTTACGTTAAATACGGTAATGAGCAACAGCTTTGGTTTTGGCGGCACCAACGCCACCTTAGTGCTGAGACGCTACACCCAGTAATTTAGCTTAGCCTTGATAAAAACGGCCACTGCAATTGACTTGCGTGGCCGTTTTTTATTGCTTATGGATCAATACATCTAATCCATGCGCACTAAAGTACGCCCTACTTGCTGACTGGCCAGCATGGTGGTTATGGCCTCGGGCACTTGCGACAAACTGATTTCTTTAACCAAAGGCTCTAAATCAAGCTTCCATTGCAGCGCCAACCTATCCCACATAGCGGCTTTATGCGCTAAAGGTAACTCTACCGAGTCGACCCCAAGCAAGTTGACCCCTCGCAAAATAAAAGGCAAGACACTGGCTTGAAAATTCACCCCTGCGGTGAGTCCACAACAGGCCACGCTGCCGCTGTGCTGCACTGCTTTGAGCGCATTAAACAATAAGTCACCACCGACAGTATCCACCACTGCAGCCCACTTAGGCCTCAATAGCGGCTTATCCATGCCCTCAGCTAAGGCCGCACGAGAAATCACTGCACTAGCACCCAGTTGGCGCAAAAAGCCTTCTTGCTCGGCTTTACCTGTGGCTGCCGTCACCTGAAAGCCCAGCTTAGCCAACAGCATCACTGCCACTGAACCAACCCCGCCACTGGCGCCTGTGACGAGCACAGGGCCGTTCTGTGGAGCAACGCCAGCATTGATCAGCTTGTCGACACACAAGGCTGCAGTCAGCCCCGCAGTGCCTAGCACCATGGCTTCACGTAATGACAAGCCACTGGGGCGCTTGACGATCCAACTGGCAGGTACTCGAATATATTGCGCCAGACCACCGTAGGTATTCATCCCCAAATCGTAGCCTGTAACAATCACCTCATCCCCTGCGCTAAATTCCGCCACACTGGACTGCTCAACCACCCCCGCCGCATCAATCCCCGGCGTATGCGGAAACTGACGCGTGACCCCTCGATTACCGGTCGCCGAAAGCGCATCTTTATAATTGAGTGAAGAGTAATGCACCCTAATCAGTACCTCGCCAGCCGGTAAATCATCCAACGAGCGCTCAATAACTTTTTGTGCAAACTGTGGCGTTTCCGTCACCCACAATGCTTGATATGTACTCATGCAAAACTCCTCAATCACTCTTATTTTTAGACCTTGTATTAGCCCACAAAGCGCTGCTGTAAACGCGCCCAGCCTTTATCAAAAACATGCTCGACTGCGCTACTGGCACTTAAACCAATGCGCTCTTGCAGGGTTTTTTTCTGGATAAACTCTAGCAGATACATATCTGTCTCTTCAGCTTGTTTTGACAAATACTCATCACTGGTTTGGAGCATATCAACCAAGGCTAAAGCGTGCGCATCTGTACCGAGCCAAACCTCCCCAGTCGCCACGGCATCAATATCCAACTGCGGACGGAAACGTGCGACAAACTGCTTAAATAAATCATGCGTGGTTTGTAATTCTTGCAAGAATTTCTGTCGCCCTGCCTCAGTGTTTTCACCTAACATGGTCATAGTACGCTTGTACTCACCGGCGGTCAGCACCTCAACATCAATATCATTCTTCTTTAATAGACGATGAATATTAGGCAATTGCGCCACTACGCCAATTGAGCCCAACACCGCAAAGGGCGCACTGATAATTTTATCGCCGATGCAGGCCATCATATAACCGCCGCTGGCCGCGACCTTATCCACACACACAGTAAGCGGGATCTGCGCCTCGCGAATACGCGCCAACTGTGAAGAGGCTAAGCCATAGCTGTGCACCATCCCGCCACCACTTTCTAAACGCAGCACCACCTCATCGGTTGGCTTAGCAATGCTCAGCAAGGCAGTAATCTCATGGCGCAAGCTGTCTAGCGCCGAAGCCTTAATATCACCATCAAAATCTAAGACATAGACACGCTTTTTTTCAACACCAGCTTTTTTCTCTTGCTGTAATTTAGTCTTACTGGCTTTCTTTAAAGCTTTTAATTGCGCTTTATCCAGCACGCTGTACTCAACAGTGTCTTTTAAGTCTTGATAGAACTCATTTAAGCTACTGACCAATAACTCCCCACCTTTGCTACGTCCGCGCGAACGTAAAGAGGTCGCCACCACCAATACCACTACAATCACCGCCAGCACTGTGACAGCACGGGCTAAAAAACCGGCATACTCAAGTAAAAAATCCACTGTAACCTCCTTAAACGATATTGATTGTTATCTTACCTGAGCCAGTACCCGCCTTCATAACGATTATCTGTACCGTCCCGTATCAGCTGCACCATTCAACAAGCAACGACCCCGCCAGACGGGGATGAACTGACTGTTTTATAGAGACTTTCAAACAATCGTATGAAATTCATTTGACAGCTTAGCGGGTTCACAATAATCTCCACTACTCACATAGCAGCAGATCATGGCGCGCCACGCCCCTCATCTGTTAAAGAAGAAACTCATCCGTTACCTTTGAGTTATTCATATCACGCGGCATATACCGCACAAAAACCTTAAAAGGGATCTACTATGTCTTCTACCGCCGAGATCATTAACACTCTAACCGCTAAATTTAATGCTACAGCTGCTGCGGGTTTAGATTTAATCTTCCAATTCAATATTGAAGATGCTGAAAATTACTACGTTACTGTTAAAGACGGTACCTGTGATGTACAAGCTGGCGAAAATGATGACGCCAATGTCACTTTAATCATGGACAGCGAAACCTTTAAAGGCATTGCCACTGGCGAAACCGATGGTATGCAAGCATTTATGGGCGGTAAACTGCGCGCTGAAGGCGATATGATGTTAGCCATGAAGCTTAGCGAGTTATTCCCAGTCTAAACTGCGGCAGCCTGCACCATCTAAAAAGCCGGATTAATCATCCGGCTTTTTTTATAACGAGGGGTTAAGGAGACGACCATGCTATTGAGCAAAGCCTTATTTGTATATGAGGACGCTGATAACCCTCATATTCAAACCGTGTTTGAGTTTGCCAAGGCCAATCAAATCACTCTGACCCCGCTGCCATTCACTGATTTTTTAGAACAGCCGGGGCGCGCGCTCGAGCATGCTGAGCATGTGGTTGCCCTATGCAGCGATAGCGATCTAGCTCCGCTGATGGATCTGGCCAAATCGCTAAACTTTAGCCTAGGGGTCATTCCCGTTGATGATCAACAAGTACGCCTACGTGACTGGTTTATGTTCAGCGCAAAACCGGAGGATCATATTGAGCTGGCTTTTTCCGCCTCAAGCAAAGCCATTGATGTGTTGCGCTGCAACAATGAAGTGGCGCTGGGCTCAATTATGCTGGGTAAAACGCCCTTCCTTGATCAACGCAGCCGCACTTACCGGCAACGCGCCGTCTCACCCTGGCGGCGTATTTTTTATTTTATAGCCCTATTATGGAATAGTTTGCGCAACTTATTTGCCATCCAGCCCTTTGGCATCACCTTATCGGTGGGCAGTGAGTACAGCGTAAAAACAGCGATCACGGGTTTAATTGCCATTGAAAATAACGTCACTAATGCGGCGGCACGACTGATCAATACCAGTATTTCAGTGCAAGACGGTAAAGTTTCCACCCTACTGATTGCGCCTAAGTCCATCAGCCAATATCTAGGATTTTTAATCCGCGCCTCTTTTCATTCAGACAAAAAAGTCAGTCGTTTACCCGATGCTATGAGTTATGTACGTAGCAACTATTTGCGAATCGAGAGCAGCAGCCCCCTCATCTACTATGTCGACAGTCAAAAACGCGAAGCGCAAAGCATTGAATTAGAGTTGTACCCTGAAGCGGTGCAAATTAACTTACCGGACGCCTATTATGAAACCCAAGGCGGTCAACGTGGCGGTAAAGACACACTTAAGCTCGAAAATCTGCCACTGAATGAGCAGCGCTTAAATATGATCCAGCAACGTTTACCGCTGTTTACCCATGCCTTAGAGGACGACTTTAAAGATCTGTTCTTACAGCTGCGCGAGAATGCACAAGCCCATAGCAGCTTTATTTCTCTGATGATGCTCAGCAGCTTATTGGCAAGTTTGGGCTTATTTCTGTCCAGCCCCGCAGTGATTATCGGTGCCATGGTGCTAGCGCCCTTAATGTCACCGATTGTCTCTTTAGCCATGGCGCTACTGCGTAACGATCAAATCTTACTCAAAAGGTCCATGGTCACCATTATCATTGGGGTGACCCTAGCGCTGAGTATGGCGGCCTTGCTCGCGTTGCTTATGCCGATTACCCGCATCACTCCAGAGATGGCCGGCCGCTTACACCCCAATCTACTTGACCTTGGGGTGGCGATCGTCTCTGGCATGGCCGCAGCCTATGCGCATGCACGTGAAAGCGTTATGAAAAGTATGCCGGGGGTGGCGATCGCCGTTGCGCTGGTCCCCCCCGTCTGTGTAGCAGGGATTGGCATTGGCTGGTGGGACTGGCAAGTGATCAGTGGCGCTGCACTATTATTTGTCACCAACTTGGTGGGCATCGCACTGGCGGCGGCACTGACTTTTTTGGTCTTAGGCTATGCACCTATTGTGAAAGCGCGACGTGGTTTAGCTCTATCTTTAGTCCTAATGATCACCGTTGCGGTACCCCTGACATGGTCATTTCAGAGCATTTATAGCACTTGGCAGGTAGAGCACAAGGTCGATGAGCTAAGCTTGGAGATATACGGTAAACAACTGCATATCAACGTATTACTCGTACAAGTGAGTAGCCCAGAGACCTATCTAAAACTTGAAGTCAGCTCAAGCGCAGATATCACCCACCGTGATTTAAAGGTGTTAAAAACACATATCGAGACGCTACTGAAGCAAGCAGTTCGTCTCGATGTGACACCGCATATCAGCCTTTGATCTGCACCCAAACATAGTAGCGTTCTGCCCTAGTGCATAAGGGCAGAACACGGCCTCGCTTAGTCGTTGCTAGGCTTACCAATGGCTTGTAAAACATATTGCGGTAAAGCAAAAGCGGCCTGATGAATATCAGCATTGTAGTAACGGGTCACAATGCCGCTACCGGCAAAGCGCTGGCGTAAAATATCCAAAGGCTGTTTACGCAACTGAGGATTTTTAGCCGCCCAAGCAAAAGTCATACTGCCACCAATATAAGTGGGCACTGCAGCATGGTAAAAGTGCCAGTCAGCAAACAATTCTTGAATATTTTTAGCAGTGGTTTTCACTTCATCGATTTGTAAAAATGGCGTGCCATTTTGCGCAACGAAAATTCCCTCATCCGTTAAGCAGCGATGGCAAGCCTGATAAAAACCTTCGGAGAACAGCACTTCGCCCGGGCCGGTAGGGTCGGGACAGTCACTGATAATCACATCAAATTTTTCAGTGCAGTTGGCCATAAAACGCATGCCATCATCAATCACCAAATTCACCCGTGGGTCATCGTAAGCACCACTGGAGTGATTGGGTAAATACTCTTTACACATATCAACAACAGCTTGATCAATTTCCACCATAGTGATGCGATCCACGCTGTCGTGACGGCATACTTCACGTAACATGCCACCATCACCACCACCGATAATCAAGATATTACGCGCGCTGCCATGGGCTAAAATCGGCACATGGGTAAGCATTTCATGATAAATAAATTCATCGGCTTCGGTGGTTTGAATCGCTCCATCGAGCGCCATTACGCGACCCATTCGAGCATTTTCAAAAATAACTAAATGCTGATGCTCAGTACGAAACTCATGCAGCATTGTTTCAATCTTAAAAAACTGGCCATAATTATCATGCAGCGTTTCACGGTAATCAGTCATGGTGATCCTTAAGCTATTTAATAAAAATCTGCGGCGATTATACGACAAGCATCAGCGAATGAGGCATATTTAGCCGATCATTACTGGCCTACTGATCCGTCGACGACAACCGCCACAAACACTCAGCTCTAATACACTGGCAGCTCAATATTTTTAAACAAGTCATCCACTTCTTCTTTGCTACGCGCCTGAATGACCTTGGTTTGAATCTCGCGATCCAAATGTGGGGCAAAACGTTCAATAAAGTCACTCATAAAGCCACGCAAGAAAGTGCCACGACGAAAACCAATTTTAGTCACGCTGGACTCAAATAAATGACTGGCATCTAAAGCCACTAAATCTTGATCTTGCACAGCATCCACCGCCATACCCGCGACAATGCCAACCCCCAAACCTAAGCGCACATAGGTTTTAATCACATCGGCATCGGCAGCAGTGAAGATCACTTTGGGTTCTAAATCAATCTGGCTAAAAGCCTCATCCAGCTTGGAGCGGCCGGTAAAGCCAAAGACATAAGTGACAATCGGAAATTCAGCTAAAGCTTCGAGAGTTAGTTTTGCAACGCTGGCCAACGGATGACCTTTGGGCACCACCACACAGCGATTCCAACGGTAACATGGCATCATAATCAGATCGCCAAACTGATCCATACCTTCAGTGGCAATAGCAAAATCGACAGTGCCATCGGCAGCCATCTCGGCAATTTGCGTGGGCGTGCCTTGGTGCATATGCAAGGCGACATCTGGGTATTCATGCATAAAACCACTGATCACCGTGGGCAAGGCATAACGCGCTTGGGTGTGCGTAGTGGCAATGGATAAGGTACCCACCCGCTCATCAGAAAACTCTTGGCCAATTTGTTTAATATTTTCGCACTTGCGCAAGATCTCGCCAGCGGTTTTAATAATGCGCTCACCGGCTGCCGTTACTCGAGTTAAATGCTTACCACTGCGGGCAAAAATTTCTACGCCCAGCTCATCTTCCAGTAAACGTATTTGTTTGCTTATACCCGGTTGCGATGTATAAAGGGCTTGTGCAGTGGCAGAAACGTTAAGACCGTTTCTGGACACTTCCCAGATATAGCGCAGTTGTTGTAGCTTCATAAAAACCTCAGCAGTCAGTGCAGGCAACCTTAAAATATTCGACTACTTATAACTGCAACAGTGAATTTATTCCAGAGTTATAACTATTTATTTATAAAACAGCAGTACAACAGGTGTATTTAATGACTGATGCGGCGTCACTTGCGGTTTTTTTAAGCCACCTCCAGCAACACTGGCCCTTCCCTATACCCTTAGCCGGCTGTACGTTGGTCTCCACGCGCTTTACCGCACAAGCATTAAGTCCTGAGTTGTTTAGCCATTACGGCATCGCGCCACCGCAAGCGGCGCTTAAACGCCAAGCTGAATTTTTAGCCGCACGACTCTGTGCTCGCGAAGCCTTACGCCAACAAACCGGTCACGCCAGTCTGCCCACCCAGCAAGATAACAGTCGTGCCCCACGCTGGCCAACGCACAGCTGTGGCTCGATGTCACACAGTCATAATCTGTCAGCCGCCATTGTCGGCGACAGCCGCTATTGGCAAGGATTGGGCTTAGATATAGAAAAACCAATCCCCATCCAGCGTGCGCAGCGCTTAGCTAAAACGATTTTAACGCCGGACGAGCAATACACTTACAATCGTCTAGACAGCAACCAGCAAGCCATGTATTTAACTCTGGTTTTTTCGTTTAAAGAGAGTTTATTTAAAGCGCTTAATCCCCTGACCGGGACCTACTTTGGTTTCCATGACGCCCAAGTACTGGATTTGGAGAACAGCGCAATGGGCCATGCGCGCTTACGTCTGAGCAAAGATTTATCCACCCAATGGCGCCTAGGTTGTGAGCTACAAGGGCAGTTTTCGCGCTTACACGGCAGTGCGCTGACCTTGGTCAGCGTGGCGGTTGCGTAGAACGCCATAAGCCCACATCCAGACGCAGCTTATGGCGCTGTGCACGCTTAAGCCTGAGTTAATATCCGCGCTAAAATAATTTTAACTTTAGACATCCCCACATTCAGCGCTGCATCAATTTGCGCCATGGTGATCCCACCTTTGGCTTTACCCGCCGCAGGATTAACGACCAGAGCCAAACAGGCATAACTCAATCCCAACTCTCGGGCTAGCGCCGTTTCTGGCATACCGGTCATACCCACAACATCACAACCATCACGCTCCATACGCTTCACTTCAGCAATGGTTTCTAAACGTGGACCTTGCGTGCAACCATACACGCCATGATTGTTACAGCTGTAGCCACACGCCGCCACCGCCGCGATTAAACGCTTGCGCAACGCCTCATCATAGGGGTAAGTGAAATCGACATGGGTGACATGCTCAAGCCCACCTTCATACAGGGTATGTTGACGTCCTGAAGTGTAGTCAATCACTTGATCCGGAATACAGAAGCACCCTGTTTTTAAGTTATCGGTGATACCACCCACGGCATTGATCGCTAAAATTGTATTGGCGCCAGCATGACGTAATGCCCATAAATTGGCACGGTAGTTCACTTCATGTGGCGGAATGCGGTGTGGATGACCATGGCGCGCTAAAAAAAACACTTCACGTCCCGCATACTCACCGAGTAAAATTTCAGCAGAAGGCGCACCATAAGGGGTGTCAATAAACATCGCATCGCGAATCGTTAGACCTTCCAGCTGGGTTAATCCTGTACCGCCAATAATCGCGTATTTATTCATTGACCACCTCTTATATATTGATTTTAATGGTTTTTAACGCCTGTCGTGCAGCCTGCCAGCGCGGATGCTGCTGAAAATCATGCTGCGCTGTATAATGTCCATACATAGCAGATAATTGTGTACAGGGTGTGACCTGTTCGGTTTGCAAAGCGCTTAATGCCTGTTCTGCTGCCGCACGGTCATTGCATAATAACCCAACATCACACCCAGCGTTAAGTGCGGCAAGCACTCGCTGCGCCGCGTCACCCGCCACATGTGCACCCGCCATGGACAAATCATCGCTAAAGAGTACACCACTGTAACCCAGCTGCTGACGTAAGATATCTTGCAACCACACTTTAGAAAAGCCCGCCGGTGCAGTATCGACCTCTGGGTAAATCACATGTGCTGGCATAATGCCCGCCAAATAACCTTGCAAGTGTTTAAAAGGTAATATGTCTGTGCGCTGAATTTCAGCCAAGCTGCGCTCATCCACTGGAATCGCCACATGCGAATCAGCCGTCACCCAGCCATGCCCAGGAAAATGTTTACCCACGCCAGGCATCCCAGCCGCCTGCATACCCTGTAAAAAAGCACCCGCTAATTGAGTGACGGTCTCAACATCTGCGCCAAAGGCGCGCAAACCAATCACACTGCTGCGACCATAGTTCAAATCTAAAACTGGCGCAAAACTAAAGTCGATGCCCATGGCTAATACTTCCCAGGCCATCAACCAACCACACTCTTGTGCGACATAAGCAGGGTTCACGGCCGTCTGCAACACGCCCATGGCGGGCAAAGCAACAAAACCTTGACGCAAACGCTGCACACGACCGCCTTCCTGATCAACGCCAATCAACAGATCACCGCGCACCTGACGAATGGCATGGCATAACTCACGCACCTGCTGCGGATGCTCAATATTTCGAGCAAATAAAATCACCCCACAGACTTGTGGCTGACGCAAGAGGTGACGATCTTCGGCGGTCAGATAGGTGCCGCCAATATCCAACATTAACGAGCCTTGCATAATGATTCCTTACTGTGGCTGTGCTGTATCGGCGCCGCTACAGCATGCTCACTAATCTCAACGAGACAGGTATCGGCCAGCTGCGCATAGAGCTCAATAATGTCCTGGTTGCGCATACGAATACAGCCATGGGAATACGGCTGCCCTAACAGGGCTTCATCGGCAGTGCCATGAATATAAATATAGCGACGAAAGGTATCACAAGCACCGAGGCGATTGCGCCCTTTCTCACAGCCGCTAAGCCAAAGAATACGACTGAGAATCCAGTCACGCTGTGGATAGGCCTGCTGCAACTCTGCGCTGAAAATCTCTCCAGTCCAACGACGGCCGCGCAACACGGCCATCGGCGGCAAATCGGCACCTATTTTGGCTCGAATATAATGCAAGCCGCGTGGTGTGCATCCTGAGTTATTTTGCTCACCAGGACCATTGAGTGCGGTAGAAACGGTATAAACACGCTGTAATTGCTGCTTAGAAAAAGCATACAGGCGCTGCTCTGCAATGGACACATGCAGGTAATCAAACATAACCTCACCACTCTTTCTAAGAATTAAGGCGCTTTCTTTTTCAGCACCGGCTGCATACCTACCGCATCAATCACACTTTCAGCACGCAGACCCGCGGCTAAAAAAGGCACCATTAAGCGCAACACTTGCTCTGTGGTCATATGCACCTGGTACTCAGTTTCGGCAATCGCACGCAAGGCTTTAAGCCCGGACATGCTAAAGGCTGCCGCACCGATCATAAAATGCACGCGCCAGAACAATTCAATCGGCTGAACCTCCGGCGCTGCTTGGCGTAACAGCAGCATATAACGATGAAACACAGGGCCGTACATATCATTTAGATAGCGACGTAAGTGCCCCTGGCTTTGACTAAAGGCCAAACCTAACAGGCGCATAAAAATAGATAAATCATTACCACTGCGCGGCTTCACCGCTAAGGTTTGCTGAACTAAGACATCCAAGAGCAGCTCAACCGTCCAAGCCGGCTGATCAGCCGCGGAACGACGCTGCAACTCTTCGTCTAAGCTGATGCATAACGGCCCAAGAAACCTTGAAAACACTGCTTGAATCAGGGATTTTTTTGAACCGAAATGGTAGTTGACGGCGGCCAAGTTCACTCCAGCTTTACTGGTGATCAGGCGCAACGAGGTTTCTGCAAAGCCCTTCTCCGCAAACAGAATCTCTGCCACATCTAAAATTCGCTCTACGGTGTCTGACTGAGCCATGCAATTTTTACTCCAGATAAAGGTTTCAAACATACGTTTCAAACACATTTACTGTCAAGTCTATTAACTCAGTAACGGCGCATGCGCCGCGCCACTGAGCCAGATCTAATCTCAACAAGGAAGGTCTATACCGCCGCCGCAATACCTCTATTCACCTACCGATGCCCAGTCGATAAAACCAAGCTGCCAAGTGGCTAAAATCAAGACACCAAACACGATACGATACCAAGCAAACACGGCATAGCTGTGACTGGCAATAAACTTCAGCAAGGCGCGCACAGCGAGCATGGCAAAAATAAAAGAGGTAATAAAGCCAATCACAAACACATAAATATCTTCGCCACCAGCAAACAACTCACGGTGCTTATACACCGAATACACCGTTGCACCAATCATGGTTGGCATGGCTAGAAAAAACGAAAACTCAGTAGCGGCTTTACGCGACAAACCAAAAAATAGCCCGCCGATAATAGTCGATGCCGAACGCGAGGTGCCGGGAACTAAGGCTAAGCACTGTGCACAACCCACTTTTAAAGCTTGCTGCCAACTCATATCATCTACCGTTTCTGCGGCTATTTTATGCGGGCGCTTTTCAGCCCAAAGCATCACAAAGCCACCCACCACGAGCGCCGTTGCCACAGTAATAGGATTAAATAACCACTTTTCAATTAGATCAGCAAAGCTCAAACCTAAAATCACTGCAGGAAAGAAAGCCACCAATAGATTGACAGTAAAGCGCTGTGCTTTTGCTTCACGCGGCAAGCCCACTACAACCTCAACAATTTTGCGGCGGTATTCCCACATCACCGCCAAAATAGCGGCCAGCTGAATAATAATATTAAAGGCTTTGGCACGCTGCCCACCAAAATCAATCGCGTCCGCGACAATAATTTGGTGACCTGTACTGGACACAGGCAAAAACTCAGTTAATCCCTCAACCACACCCAAAATAAACGCCTGTACCGCTAACCACATATCCATAAAATGCTATCCATTTTTCATATAAAGCAAAGCAGCGCATATTACCTCTGTAGTGCGGTCTTTTCACGGAAAATTGTTACTAATAAGTCACTTAGCGCGATATTCAAGCGCTTAAGCGCATGTTCTAACGCAGTCCGCTCGCTTAACGCTACGCATTCTGCTTTTATCTATGCCGCCAAGCCATAGCCGCCAGCGTGCCTCAACTCTATATCGAAGATCACTAGGATGGGTTGCAATCTGCTAGTATTTAGCACCACTCTCTCTAGCTAAAAATCCGTACAGTCAAGTTTAACTATGCCTAACTTTCTCCAAGAACGCGTTGACGTCTGTTACGCCACTGCCGAACATCATTTTAACTGTGCCTTCAAACGGCCAGAGATCAGTTTACAACTGCGTGGACAAAAAGCTGGCGTTGCGCATATCAGTGAAAACCTTTTGCGCTTTAATCCAGTGCTCTATCAAGAGAACCGAGAGCATTTTTTATTGCATACGGTGGCTCACGAAGTGGCGCATCTGTTGGCCTATCAACTCTATGGCCCGCGCATTCGAGCCCACGGCCCTGAGTGGCAAGCGTTGATGCTCAATGTCTATCAACTTCCGGCGCAACGCTGTCATAACTATGCGATCAAGCGCACCGCCAAAACCCATTATTTATATCGCTGTGAATGCCAGAGCCGCGAACCTTTCGCCCTGAGTGCCCAACGCCATGCGCGCATCAATAAAGGCCTGCATTACCTGTGTAAAGTTTGTGGCGCCAAGCTGAGCTATACCCACAAACAGATTCAGCGCTAGAGTTCCAGGCGCTGCGCAGTCACTAATTGAGCGGGAAGATAATCCGAAACTGTGCCCCGCCTAAAACAGAGTCTTCAACAAACAATTGGCCACCGTAGCTGTCGATAATATCTTTCACCACTGCAGTTCCAATGCCTTGACCTGGATATTGGGTATCTAGGCGCTCACCACGTTTTAAAATACGTTCGCGCTGATGCTTGGGTACTCCTGGACCATCATCCTCAACCATTAACTCGCAGCCATTTGCAGTCAATTGCGCACTGATGCGTATTTCATTGATACATAAACGGTAGGCGTTTTCTAAGATATTACCCAACAACTCAAGCAATGCGCCCTGCTCGACCGGCACGCGCAACTCAGCAGAGAAGACTGGCGTCACCTGCACGCGCTTATCTCGATACACCTTATCTAACGCCTCAAGCAAACTGTCCAGCAAGGGCTTAAGTTTGACTTGATAGCGCAGCAAACCACTTTTACGTAAACGCGCACGTTGCAGCTGATAGCTGATTTGCTGGCTCATGCGATTAACCTGACCCTCCAAGGTTCGCACCTGCTCAGCATTACTGGGCTGTGTCGATAAGACCTCGCCTACGCCCTGTAATACCGCCAGCGGTGTTTTTAAACTGTGCGCCAAATCATCTAAAGAGTGACGATAACGCTCACTTTGTTGCCGCTCACTCTCTAGTAGTCGGTTTAACGAGCGCGTCAGGCGTAATAACTCACGTGGGTGTTCATCACTTAATGACGCTCGCCGCCCCATTTCAACATCATCCAGCTCAGCGCTTAAGCTGCGTAAACTGCGAATCCCCCAGCCCAAACCTAGCCATAGAAAGCCCAATAAGAGCAAGAGCGCGAAGCATAACCAGACATAGAGCTGCTGGCGTAAATTGCCATACATCGCTTGATAATCACTGACCGGTTGCATGGTCACAATACTAAAATAAGCACTCTGACCTCTAAGCAAATCCACTTCGACGTCATAGATAAAAAACTCACGCCCCTCGCTATCTTGCGCGCGCAGAAACTCATGGTTCTGTGTTCCATCATATTTCGGCTGATAATTAATATTGACGTTTTTTGAACTGCGTGAGCGCCACAACAGGCTGCCCTTATTATCATAAATAAAGCCCAACTGCCGAGCAGGAAGAATGTCAAACTCTTCATCAGGCAGTTTTTCCGGCATACGCAACTGCCCTTTAGACACACTTGCAGCAGAAATCAAGGCACTGGCATCAGCGGCCAAACGTTGCTCAATGGATTGTTCTAGCGCCGAGGTAAACACTTGCTGCAAGGCCGGAAATAAAGCCAGCATAAACAAGGATACGGTGAACGCCGCACCGAACATTAAGCGCATACGTAACGACGATGCTTTATTTTTATTCTGCAGTGGCATGCTAAATAACCACCCTGTTAACGGCAACGTTCAGTAAATAGATACCCTTGACCACGCACTGTTTCAATCGGTTTAAAACAGGCCTCACCTTCCAGTTTGCGGCGCAAACGCCCAACCAGCACCTCAATCACATTGGGATCGCGCTCTTCATCATCAGGATAGAGTTGTTCGATTAAGCGCTCTTTAGATACCACTTGCTGATGATGGCGCATCAAATACTCAAGAATACGGTATTCATAGGCGGTCAGCGCCAGTGGATTATCCAGCAGCGTGGCTTGCTTGCGATTTAAATCCAACAGCAAGGGGCCAGCACCAATTGTGGACTGAACAAAACCAGAGGAACGTCGTAATAAAGCATTCAGCCGCGCTTCTAACTCTTCAAATTGAAACGGTTTAACCAAATAGTCATCCGCACCGGCGGCCAAGCCTTCCACTTTATTTTGCCAATTGCCCCGTGCGGTTAAAATTAAAATAGGAAACTGCTTACCTTGATGACGTAACTCACGGATTAAATCCAAGCCACTCATACCGGGTAGGCCCAAATCGACAATGGCTAAATCATGCGTGTATTCGCCAATCCGACCTAAGGCTTCTTCAGCATCAGCCACGGCATCCACCACATGACCATGCTCGCCTAGCCGCGTATTCAGGTGGTGGCGTAATAACGCTTCATCTTCCACGACTAACAGTTTCATGCCTGACCCTCAACTCTACGATTAGTGGTGCTTTACAGCCTGACACGGCGTGATGCCAAGCCGTTACAAGCTCATCACATCTAAATAGCGTGGCTCTGCTTGGTTATCAATGGTTAAGCTGGCGAAATCAAACAGCTGCCGATCGGCCAACTGCGAGGGCACCACGTTCTGTAAGGCTCGGAACATAATATCTAAACGGCCGGGGGTTTTATCTTCCCACTCTTGCAGCATGCCTTTGACCACTTGGCGCTGTAGGTTTTCTTGTGAGCCACATAAATTACACGGAATAATGGGGAAGCCTTGCAGCTGCGCATAGTCTGCGATATCGCTTTCTTTACAGTAGGCCAAAGGCCGAATCACCACATTACGTCCATCATCCGATAACAGCTTAGGCGGCATGGCTTTTAGGGTGCCACCGAAAAACATATTCAAGAAAAATGTTTCTAAAATATCATCACGATGATGACCCAGCGCCATTTTTGTCGCACCAATCTCATCCGCATAAGTGTATAGCGTGCCACGACGCAAGCGCGAACACAGCGAACAGGTGGTTCGCCCTTCTGGGATTTTTTCTTTAACGATTGAGTAAGTATCTTTTTCGATAATATGGTATTCAACACCAACAGACTCTAAATAGGCTGGCAACACATGCTCAGGAAAGCCAGGCTGCTTCTGATCCATATTCACGGCAACTAAGGAAAACTGAATCGGCGCCACTTTTTGCAGGTGCAGCAACACATCTAACATCGCGTAGCTGTCTTTACCACCGGACAGGCAGACCATGATCTTATCGCCATCTTCGATCATATTGAAATCAGTTACCGCCTCGCCTGCAAGTCGGTATAAACGCTTCTGTAATTTCTTCTGGTCGGCTGACAAACTACTCATAACATGATCCGCAACAGGTAAAAAAACACATTTTACCTGTTGCGCCGAACAAACCCTAGTAGTGTCGTGCAACTCGCTGGGTATTTTAACCCAGATCGCGCAGCAGCTATCCCATCAGATAGAAGGAGACGGCTATACAGCCTGCTGGCAAGCGACTCAGGCAAACTGACCTTCGCTGCATACGCACACAGCACTAAACTGCGACATACTCCAACATTTGCAGCAACATTCTTACTTTAGGCATCGCACAGCCGACAGCCTCTGCAGCCTCAAGTGGTGCCTTATAAATCGCGGGCAACTCCATGGGGCGCTTTTGGCTAAAGTCATGGTACATGCTCGGTAAATAGGCGGGCATCGACTCGGTTGATTTCAACGTGCCTTGCACAACCTTCTCCGACAGAGGATAACCACAGGCCGTTGCCGCAGCAGTTACTTCCTGCATTAAATCCTCAATCAATGCCCGACTATGCGGCTCGCGCATTAATTGCTCGGTATTACTGTTAAGCAGCACTGACAAACCATTGTAAGGAATATTCCACACCAGCTTCTGCCAACGGGCGCGCTGCAATTGTGGCAATGCCTTCGACTCTAAACCGGCCAACTGAAAGAACCCAGCACCCTGTTCAGCAATGGCATAGCCCTCACCCTCTGTTGCTGGGCCGCTGTGGTAACCCAGATTAACCGTGCCATTGGCCTGATGCTCAATAATCCCGGGCGCACTGCGATTGATATAAATAAAGCACAGCCCACCTAATAAATGCAGATGCGGCTCCAAGAGCGGACGCAACTCATCCTCAACCGATAAGCCGTTTTGCAACAACAGCACTTTAGCGCCCGGCGCAGCAACTGCATTGATAATCGGCGCCAGCTCGGCATTACTGGTGGTTTTAGCACCCACCAGCAACCAATCACAGGCCGGCATCTGCGCTGCATCCTGGTAAGCCTGCACCTGCGGCACGACTATATCGCCATGCACGGCGCTATTAATGCGCAAACCATTGCTGCTGACCGCTGCATATTCGCTGCGCAATAAAAAATGCACATCAAAGCCTGCACGCGCCAGCATCGCGCCATAAAAACCACCAATCGCACCGGTGCCGATAATACCTATACGTGGCCGTTGCTGCTCGTTCATATCAACTCTCTTTATGCTTTAATTCAACGCCAGCTTAGTGCTGAGCAATAGATTAGTGCGCTGTCGATCATTAAGGATTCAACACCACAGTTTCACTGCTTAAAACGCGCTTAGCTTGTAAATAAGCGTTATTCCAATATGTAGAATTTACACTGTCTAAACGCACGGTGCCGCCCGATGAAGGGGCATGTACAAAACGCCCATCACCGACATAAATCCCTGCATGACTGACGCGCCCATGACCTGCGGTACTAAAGAAAAGAATATCACCACTGCGCAACTTACTGCGCGACACCGTCTGGCCTTTCATTTGGATCATCTGCGTGGTGGTTCTGGGTAAACGAATACCAGTCACATCGTTATACACAAAACCAATTAAGCCACTGCAATCAAAACCCGACGCGGGTGTATTACCGCCCCAGACATAAGGCGTACCAACCAAGCCAATGGCGCGAAATAACACATCATCAGCCATCGGATTAAAGCTCATGATGGGGGGTGTTTTAGATTGCACAGCAGGTGCCGGTATTGGCGCTTGTGATGAACAGGCGGCTAAAAACACAAGGCTGACTAAACCCAGTAAGCGAATACTTAGGTGCATATAACGCGTCCCATACTAAAAACGACCAATAATAACAATACTAACAAAGCATAGCTTAGTCTTTTGCAAAACGCTCTAACTGCATTTCTTTTAAGCGGCTGTAAGTGCGACGAAAGGCAAACGCCAAATACCCTTGTGTGTAAAGCGCTTCAAGCGGCCCCGCGGCCTCAATATAAACCGTCACTTTTCGATCATAGCACTCATCAATCAAAGCAATAAAACGTCGTACACTGTCATCACCAGGCGCTAGATTAGGCAGCTCACGGTCACCGGCATCCACCCGCTGCACCGCATCTTCAGTACCACGGGCGATTTTCGCCGCCTGCTGCTCACCACCAAGTGCCGGCACCGCACTCAAGAGCACCGCCTGAAACCTATCGCACAACGCCATAAAATCTATGGCGGCCAAAGGCTGTTCGCAAAGCTGAGCAAAATCACAATACAACACTGTCTCACTGTACGCTTGGGTTAGTAAGCTGCGCGCGCCTAAATTGAGTCGACCCTGCTCGACCACCTGCCCTGCACTGAGTTGGGTAAACAGCTCAGGCATAACGCTATCTTGCTCAGGCGCTTTGACCCAGTAGCGCTGAACAGTGGCACCCTTATGCAAGCGATGATCCTGTTCACCATTCACATCCACCACTTGCATATACTGCTCAAGTGCTGCGATCGCCGGTAAAAAACGCTCACGATTGTAGCCCTCATAATACAAATCTGCAGGCGGCTGATTGGAGGTCGCCACCACCACTAAACCGCGCTCAAACAGCGCTTGAAACAGCCCACCTAAAATCATCGCATCCGCAATATCGCTGACAAATAACTCATCAAAACACAACACTTGGATCTCACTCACCAACTCATCAGCAATTTTCGCCAGAGGCTCAGCACTGCCGGTTAAACGAAATAAGCGCTGATGCATATCCTGAATAAAGTGATGAAAATGTTGGCGTCGTGCAGGAACCGTTAAGCTACGATAAAACTGATCCATCAGCCACGTTTTACCACGCCCCACGCGCCCATATAAGTAGACGCCTCGTGCGCGAGCTGAGCCCTGCTGCACGGCTTGGTAACATTGTTGTAACGCCTCAACCGCGTTGCGCTGCGCCGGGTCATCGACAAAGCCGCGAGTCATCGCCTGCGTATACGACCCCAGCGGTGTGTGTTGTGTATCAGTCATCATCAACGTCCTGCCTGCCAAGCCAGCACCACTACGCCAGCAATAATGCTCAACACAGCGACCACTTGCCATGGATTTAATACTTCGCGCAAAAACAACCAACCGATACCGGTGGTCACAATCAACGAGCCACCAACAATCAAAGGATTGCCAACCGCCACATCAACACCGCGCCCATAAATAATAAAAGTAAGAATTTCTACTACGCCAATCGCCGCGCCTGCCAATACCGCCAGCGTGACGCCGCGCGGACTGAGATGCAGAGTAAGATTATCGGCATACTTAAGGTAGATCAATAAACCTAAGCCTAAAAATGCCGCAACAAACTGTAGAATCACCGCGCCCAACACTGCCTGAATATGATCCGCAGATAATTTAATAAACACGTTATATAAACCAAACATAACCGCAGCCAGGCCCAGCAACAAATAAGGCACCACAACCCCCTTGCTATCATTCACTTAAAAATCAAACAAACGCCGGTATTGTGCGGCGTTACTGAGTAAAACAGCACAATAGCTGAAGGCTCAATCACTGTTCAGTCCTGAGCAGTCACCTCTGGCTCAGCAGCAATACGAAAAATCACCACATAGAGCAGCGGCACCACAACCAAAGTTAACACCGTAGCAAAGGCCAAACCAAACATAATCACCACTGCCATACTCTTAAAGAACGGGTCCCAAAGTAAGGGGGCTACGCCTAAAATAGTGGTCACAGCACCCAGAAAAACCGGACGCGCACGACTGACAGCAGCGTCAATCACGGCAATAAAGCCCGCCTTACCGTCACGTATTTCCGCATCGGCTTGATCGACCAAAACAATCGAGTTTTTCACCAGCATCCCCACCAAACTCAGGCAACCTAAAATCGCCATAAACTCAAAGGGGACTTGGAAGATCACCAAACCCACGGTCACCCCAATAATGGCCAAGGGCGCAGTTAACCAAATCACCAAGGGCTGACGTAGCGCGTTAAACATCAGCACCACCGCTAAGACCATCGCAGTAAAGCCGTAAGGTGCAGAGATGGCCAAGCCTTCATTAGACTCTTTAGCATCCTTGTACTCACCATGCCACTCCAAGCGATAACCCGGTGGCAGTTCAATGGCTTCAATTTTCGGTTTTAAGCGATTAAATAAAGGATCCGACTGCTCTCCTGGTAGCGGATCGGCCTGCGCCATAATGGTTGGAAAACGATCCACACGGCGCAAAATAGCATCAGCCCACTCCACTTTAACGCCGGTCACCAACTGCCCCACCGGCAAATATTGCTCAGCGGTTGGGCTGTAAACTTGCACGTTTTCCATATCTTGCGCTTGTAAACGCTCCGCAACAGGAGCCCGGGCGATAATGGGAATCAACTTATCTTGCTCACGATAGACGCCTACGCGCTCGCCAGTAAAAGCACGGTTTAACGCTTGGCTGATCTGGGTAATATCGACACCGGCGCGGCGTGCGGCCACCTCATCCACAATCGGACGCAGCACCGGGGTTTTCTCACGCCAATCATCTTGAATGGCAATCGCTCCAGGATCCTGCGCCATAATGGCTTTGGCTTGCTCGGCTAATTGGCGCAGCACATCTGGCTCCGGCCCTTTAAAAGCGGCTTCAATCTTTTTACCACCGCCACGGCCCAACATAAACTTCCAGACTTTGACCGCAGCCAATGGATGGCGCTCGGCCAGCTCATGTTGCAACTCATCCACCAACGCAGCAATACCTGAGGCATCCTCCACGTCAATCAATAACTGACCATAGCTGCTATTGGGATCTTCAGGGCTGTAGGTCAGCATAAAACGCAAACCACCTTGACCCACAAAACGGGTGATATAGGTGACGCCATCCTTACCCTGGACATGCTCAGCCATCGCCTCCAACACTTTGGCCGTTTCACGGATATCTGAACCCTGGGGTAAATACATATCCACAACAAATTGCGGACGGGCTGAATCGGGCATAAAGCCAGGCTGCACCCACTTAAATCCAAACATAGCGCTGGCCAATAAACTCAGCAGCAAAACGCCCGTCACTAAGCGATGCCCCAACGCCATATGCAACAAGCGACGGTAGCGGTACAACACCCCGCTGGTTGGCTCTGCGCTGCCTGCGGCTTTAACTTTAAGCATAGTCACGCACAGCAGCGGAGTTAAAGTCACTGCAAAGAGCCAGCTGAGCATCATTGAATAGAGAATCACCCAAAACAGCGAACCGGCGTACTCACCCATATCCGTGGGAGATAAGCCTATGGCACTAAAGGCCAAAATACCCACCACAGTACCGCCCAACAAGGGAAACTGCGTGCCTTTCACCACAGCAATGGCCGCACTTTCAGCCGCCTCACCTTTTTCCATGCGTACTAAAATGCCATCAGTGACCACAATGGCGTTATCCACCAGCATACCTAGCGCAATAATCAGTGCACCCAGCGACACCCGCTGCATGGCGATATCGTCCATATACATGGCAATTAGGGTGCCAGCCACCGTTAACAGTAAAACCGTGCCGACAATAATGCCGCTGCGCCAACCCATAAAGAGAATCAGGACTAAAACCACAATGGCCACCGCAGCGGCCAGATTAGCAACAAAACCATCCACAGCTTCACGCACTGAGTCGGATTGATAAGAGATGATCTGCAGATCAATACCAATCGGACGCTGCAAATCCAGTTCTTGCAAACGTGCGCGTACTGCATCGCCCATATCCACCACGTTACCGCCAGCCACTTGGGAGATACCTAAACCTATCGCGGGCTGGCCATCAAAACTCATTAAAGCGCGCGGTGGCTCAATCGTTGAGCGGGTGATTTTGGCGATATCTTTAAGGAAAATCACCTGTTCACCGCTGCGCGAACCTAGGGCAATATTGCCTAAGGCTTGCACCGAATCCACTTGCCCTTTGGGACTAAAATGTACCCGCTGCGGGCCAACCAATAAGTCACCTGAAGCGGTAATGACATTTTGCTGACGCAATGACTGATAGATTTCTTCTTGAGCAATACCCAGCTGTGCTGCTTTTGCCGAAGCAATCTCAATAAAAATCGCCTCTTCAGGTTCGCCCAAAGTGGCCACCCGCGCCACGCCCGGCACTTGCAACAACTCGCGCTCTAGCACATCTAAGTAGTCTTTGATCTCTTGCAAGCTGTAGCCTTCACCGGTCACGGCAAAAAACAGTGCATAGACATCGCCAAAGTCATCATTGACAACAGACGTCCCCGCACCCGGTGGCAGCTTATGTTGGGCGTCATTGACTTTACGCCGCAGCTTATCCCACACCTGCTCCAGCTCGGCTTTATTCTGGGCAAAGGCTAAGTCAATTTCGACCTTAACCAGCGAGTTGCCCATCCGCGAAACTGAGGTGACTTCTTTAAGCTCTTGCAGCTGCTGTACCGCTTCCTCAATCACCTCAGTGACTTCTTCAGCCACTTGCTCAGGTAAAGCACCGGGGTAAGAAGTGGTAATCGCCGCTTGGCGAATGACAAACTCTGGATCTTCAAAACGGCCGAGTTTCTCATAACTCAGATAGCCCCCCAGCAACACCAAAGCGGTCAGCATCCAAGCAATGGTGCGCTTAGCCAGCGTTTGTTCAGCAATATTCACGGTATATACGCCTTGTATGTATTGTCCGACACGGAATTAAAGGGATCGAACCAACATCACGTCACGCAACTGACTCACGCCTGCGGTGACAATGGTCTCACCACCCTTCAAGCCCTTTAGCACCACCACATCAGTGCCAAGCACATCGCCCAACTCAACTGGCTGTAAGCTCACGCGTGAGGTATCAGGATTGACCACCCAGACACCAGTCACCTTGTCAGCACTGGCGTAAATAGCCTGCAGCGGTACTTTGACATGTCCCGCACTGAGCTCTTGCAGCACTTGTTGCGGAATAACATCCACGGACATACCCGGCAAAATAGTCAGTTCATAACCGGAAACAAGTGCCAACACCACTTCATAGCTCTGGGTTTGACTGTTACTTTCCGAGGAAAAGGATTTCAAGGTCACCGGCAGTAGTAGCTCAGGCTGATCAGCAAATATCGCATAACCGGCCACGTTCTTAGGCGTATTACGCACAATGCGCTCAGGCACATTAATCACAATTTCCAGATGATTTAGATCTTGCAGACTGACAATGGCTTCTTTGTCTTCGACATTGCTAAAATTCTCCACATAACGCTTGGTCACCACACCAGTAAAGGGGGCGATAAGCCGCGTATCATCAAAGTCTTTTTTAGCTAAAGCATAATCCGCCTGCGCCACATCCATCGCCGTACGTTGTTTATCGACCTCCGCCTTGGCCACCGCCTGACTGCGCTGCCACAATTGCTCAACGCGCCCGTAATCAGTGCGCGCCTTATTGTATTTAGCCTGTGCCGAACGCATTTGAATACGGTAGTTCGCATCATCGAGACGCGCCACCAATTGACCCTTCTCGATCAATTGCCCTTCTTTGGCCGGTAACTCAAGCACTTGGCCCGGCACATTAAAAGCTAAATCCGCACGCTGCGCGGCACGCACACGCCCAGGAAAACGCAAGCTTGAGGTTTTATCGGAGGTGCCCACCACCATCATTGGCACCGGGCGCGAGACATCAACAGGCTCGACCACGGCCTCGCCTTCCCCGCAGCCACTTATGACAGTCAGCAGCGCAGCACTTAGCAGCCAGCCAATACGTTTGATCAACCTGTTCACTCCTGATTTACCCACTCATCATTGGCGCCGACTTAGCGTCAATAGGATTGATAGCCGCCTAGTGTCACTGAAGCAACGGGGCTAAGCAACGCAATCTATTGCCAAAATGGCCCAGATGCGCGTTTAGAGCTGTCAACCGCAGTACCCAGGCAGCAAGGCGATACAGGATCAAACCTACACTATCGAGGCGTACTGCAGACAACTGATGATGCTGCGCAAAAAGTTTTGCGCCTAACCGCTGCAGACAACCTAAGCGCGACCCAATAATAAAAAGATCGGATAACTGCGGCCATTTTTATGCTTAATGTTAAAAATCTCGCGATAACTTAACTGTTTAAAACCCACTTTGGCGGCTTGCTCCAGCAATTGCTCAGGATCAAACCCCAGATGGACCACCCCCTTGCCGGCGTTATCACCATGAAAACTGCCATCTTCACTGTACAAATCAATCAGCGCCAACTGCCCGCCCTCGTCCAGACACTGATGCATGCAACTTAGTAGCCCAGCAATATCGGCGACATGGTGCAGCGCCATACTGCTGATCACCCCAGCATAGGTTTCACTTAATCCGCCAAAAATATCCTGCTCAAGCGCAGTGATATTGGCGACATCTTTCTCACTCAACTGAGCCAGCATCGCCGCCGACGTATCCAGCGCCGTCACTTGCCCCACATACTCGGCTAAAGGAACACTGAGCGCGCCGGTGCCGGCACCAAAATCCAACCAATGCTGATTTTTATTCAGTGTTAATAATGGAAAAACCTTACCCGCTAATGTGGCTAACTGCTTAGAAATAGGACTGCGTTCAAATCCTTCCGCCACTTGGGCGAAATGTGCATTGGATAAGACCTGTAATTCATCTGCCATGCAGCGCCTCCCGATAAAAAGTGTTATACAAACTGCGAGTAGTTTACATGATCGCATCACCCATCGCGCAAATCCGCCAGCTACACCTTTGCTGTCGACATCCATCGCCCATCAAAGGATAGATAGACTGATGCACAGTGGCTAGCGAATCAAAAAGAAATCTGAGGGACACTTTGCTCTACACAGAGCGACTGGGTGACACTTAATGAAGCGAGCGTGCGCAAGCAAACTGCTCAAGCATATGAACCATTGATTCTTGCAGGCCGAACAGAGGACAACACTATGAGCAATCAAAACAACAGCACAGATTCACCCTGTGATATTGAAACCGGCGGCACAGGAGTCGAGCAACTGATTCACCCCAAAGACCAAGAGCTCGGCGGTTTCAGCATACGTCGCAGCTTACCCAGTCGCGGTGCCAGGCGGATTGGCCCTTGGGTTTTCTTCGATCACATGGGGCCAGCTGACTTTCCAGCAGGTGAAGGCGTTAACGTCCTGCCGCATCCCCATATCAATATGGCCACTGTCACCTATTTACTTGACGGTGAAATGCTCCATCAAGACTCTGTGGGCAGCGTACAAAGCATCCGTCCCGGCGATTTAAACCTCATGGTCGCAGGCTCCGGCATCGTGCATTCGGAGCGGCAATCTGCCGAAGTCAAACGCCAGCCGCACGCCATCCATGGTTTTCAATTATGGCTGGCATTACCCGCAGAAGATGAAGAAACCGAGCCTGCATTTTATCACTACAACAGCGCGCAGATCCCTTCGCTGGAGATTGATGGTGTCAGCGTCCGCGTGTTGATGGGCACAGCCTACGGCGTCACTTCTCCGGTCAAAACCTTTAGCTCAACCTTATACATTGAGGCCAAGCTTAAGGCCGGACAGTCCTTAGCCTTGCCCCACGCTGCCATGCGCGGGCTGTACGTTGTGAGCGGCGCAATCAGCATCCAAGATTTGAGCATCGCCCAGCACCGACTTGCGCTATTAAGTGACGATCAACAGATCATTATTCGCGCCGAGCATGACAGCCAAGTGGTGTTAATCGGCGGTGATGACATCGGTCACCGCTACATGGACTGGAACTTTGTCTCCAGCCGTATCGAGCGGGTCAAGCAGGCGCGCCAGCAATGGATTGATCAGCAATTTGCAAAAATACCAACCGACAATCAAGAGTACATTCCCTACCCAACTATGCAGCGCTAGACAACACAACCGCTGCACCTGAGCACCAACCCAATAATCGTAGTATTTATAATATATTTATAACAGCACTACATATTACTGGCACATTAAACCTTCCAGAAAGATCTTTTAATTGAAAACATAATTATATTAAATATTAAAATTGAACTCTTATGCAAGTAGCGTGATCTTAAATAGTAAGCAACATAATTAACGGAGTACATTTATGATCAGTAAAAATATTTTAATCAGTGCTGCAACGGCAGGCTTTTTATTATCACCTTTTGCATTACAAGCAGCTGATCCAGTATCCAACATCGGTATTACCGGAAGCTATAATCAATATAAACTCTCATCTGATATTGGCGGATTAGACAACAATAAACAGCGCATGCCTAAAGCAGGTATTTATTACAATTACGGTAATAAAATGACCGGAACAGAAGGCCTCATTTATCAAGCTGGAATTGAAGCAAAATACGGTAAAAGAAATGATGTCAAAAGCAAAGAAGCCAAAGTAGAAGCGGATATTGGTTATCGAATGGACCTCGGTAACCGCAGCTATGTTGATGGTATTGTAGGTGCTGGCTATAGACACAGCCAGGTTGACGATACTAAAGGCGCCGACGTTCGCTTTACCACCCAGTCGCCTTTTGCTAAAGCTGCAGCGGGCTTCAACCATAAATTTGACACAGTGCTAGCCCGCCTAGAAGTCGGTACGCGCTATAATATTAACGCTGAGAGCAAAATCAAGGTTCAGCACATTGGTAGAACAACCGTCGACCTAAAGGACAAATACAGCCCATATGCTGAGTTAGACTTTATGTGGGACAAGGGTTATAACGACATGCCTCTCACAGCAGGTGTGTACTACAACAAGACCAACTATCAGCTAAAAGACAAACGTTATGTCGACAACACTAAGCTAAAAAATGACGAATTTGGAGTTAAAGTTGGTTTAGCCTTCTAAAACAACTGGCGTTAACTTTTCAAGTAAAACGATCTGCATCAGTAAAACTGTAAAGATATATCAAATAAAGCCCGATTTTTAATTAAATTTCGGGCTTTATATTTAAAGACTCTACCTCAATATATATTCAACAATATTATTTAATATTTATCGTGTAACGCTTTGACCTGTGAGTTAAATACCACCAATATAAACGTTGAACATATTAACACAGCAAAATCAAGAGCTGTGCACCCGCCTAAAAAGGCTGCCATAGTATTGATATCAAACATAGCAGCCACTCCAATATTGGCTTTAACAGCAAAGATATCAGTTGACTGCATCGGCAACCCAGTCCGAAAAACCATCGGGTACAATCAGCTCATGCTGAGCACGCGTGCAGGCGGTGTATAGACTTGAAAACAAACGTGCTCGGCTGTTTGTATTGTCATGCGCTGTAGGCTTTACCAGCAGACCTTGAGACAGGTAGACGCTGGAAAACTCCATGTTTTTGGTATCACTGACCCGCGCCAAGATAATTTTCCCCGCACCTTTACGCACATAGCGCGCAACCGCTTCACGGAAATCGGCCTGCGAGTAACCTTTTTGCAACATGCGCTCAATGGCCTCAAATGATGGATTATTGGCCATTGCCTCGCTTAACTTATCCCAAGTTGCATAACGGAAAATCAAACCATGCCGTGGCCGCTCTGCGTTGTTATAGAGTTCAATACAGTCTTGGGCAAAGGTCATAAAGTTTTTAAAGGTTGCTTCTGCCAACTCAAATGATGCCCCAGCATGCGTAAGCCGCTGAAACCAAGCAAACAACTCGAACTCATCGGCCACAATAATGGTGCTGGCCTGCTGCGGAATCTGCCAGCCAGTGTAGTGTTGTAAGTGAGTGCAATGATCTGCTCGACCACTAAACAACTGTTTTGTCACGCCTGGATGGGCTTGAATCAGTGGATTAATCACACTTTCCACTTGTTTACCCAAGCGTACCGACTGCGCAATATAGCGCTGACGAATATACCTATCACGCACCGGCGCCATGCCATTGAGGTTTTGCAACTCATCACTTAAGGTAATCACCGCTTGCGGGCTGCGATCGAGAATCTGCAACATCGGTGTGGGTATATCGTGCCCTTCATCAACAATAATATGGCTGTACTGCGTATCCAGCACGCCATCAATTAAAGATAATAATTTGATCCGATGATAGCCACGGATCGGCAACCTAATGTGCGCGTCAGTCGGCCGGCACAGCTCGCTCCAATATTGTTTAACGATTTCCAGCAGCACCATTTTATCCAACAACACCAGATTACCAGCGATGGCCGCCGGCAGATGGACGACATCAATAGCCGGCGCGATGCTATTGCAGTAACTGGCTACTGTTCTGACACAAACACCGGCCACTTGCTCAGGCGATAAATAACTAATGGAGGGCATCGCAAAGGTCTGTGCAATTTCAGCATGAGTGACCTGAAATGTTTGATGCAAACGGCTTTTATCCTTAAGCCGCCAGCTGGTTGACAGCCAATTATTGTCCAGCACCTGCCCTGCCGCTTGGGCAAAGGTCATCCCTGCAAAGTGCGCGCCGGCCCTACTTTTTAATGCTTGCAGCTGGCCTGCGCTATTGGCCAATAATAAGGTGCGCTTAGGATCTAATAACTGGGTAAATCGACTGATTAAGTGAGTTTTGCCCGAACCGGCATAGCCTTGCAGATTAAATGACTCGTCTGACGCAGCTAAAAACTCACGCAGCGCTCTATTTTGTGGATCAGTTACCGATAGCTCAGCTTGATACTCATCGAAATACACACGGTGCAGCGGCATTACCTCTTTGTGGTAGCTCGCACTAAAGCTAAAGTCCCACTCAGCGTCACTGTCGAGATAACGTGTTGGATCTACCGGGTGCTCATCATCTAAGACATTCACCTTGATATTGGCCAAGCGCGCCAAACCCGCAGCAAAGGGCTCACGCGCAAAACGCTCACGCACCAAGGCGTGAAAGGCGAACGGTGTATCGCGGTTGAGCTGATTGCCAGCACTGATCATTTTCGCAAACTGACGCTCTATAAAGCCCGGCCCACGTCCTTCATCAGCCAGTTTCTGCGCCGTCTGAATGGATAAAACAGCGGCCAACTGTGGCACAGTGGCGGAATCAAAAAACTCAGGCAAGTCGCCCTCAGATAAGCTCTGGGCAACGCTGCGATACAGAGGTAAAAAAATCATAGGGCTCTCATTGATGCTGAATTTTATATAGTTTTAGCTGCACTAAGCTTAGCCCACACGGATGAAAGATGTGTGCACATAAGATCAGGCGTAACACTGATATAGTCCAGCATTTTAGCAGAGACGAGACAAACATCCGCCCAATCTACTCAGACTGGCCAGCCTGTATGCAAAATAATGATACAGGCCAGCCAATGATTCCATCGTCACGCGCGCGCGACTGCTTCAGCGCGGAGTGCAGCCCCGCGCGCTATCAGCTGACCCGCTCAATAATCAGTGCAATGCCCTGACCACCACCGATACATAAGGTGATAAGTCCGTAGCGTCCATTGCAGCGCTCCAGTTCATACAAGGTTTTGACGGTCAAAATAGCCCCTGTAGCGCCAACTGGATGGCCCATAGCCACAGCGCCACCGTTCGGATTGACACGTTCGCTTGGGAAGCCAAGCTCTTGAGCCACCGCCATAGCTTGTGCGGCAAAGGCTTCATTGGACTCAATCACATCCAGATCGCTAATCCTTAAGCCGGCTTGCTGCAAGGCCTTATTCACCGCCACAATAGGACCTAAGCCCATAAAGCCTGGATCAACCCCAGAGAAGGCATTGGCGACGAGACGTGCGCGCACTTTAAGGCCTTGCTGCGCCGCTGTTTTAGCATCAGCTAAGAGTAACGACGCCGCGCCATCGTTAATACCCGACGCGTTACCGGCAGTGATAACTCCATCCTTTTTAAAGGCCGGTTTAAGCTTAGCTAAATCCTCAAGGCTGACTTGGCTGCGCACATGCTCATCGGTAGCAAACGAGACCTCTTCACGGCCTTTTTTAACCATAACAGGCACGATTTGCTCAGCAAAACGTCCCGCAGCAATCGCGGCAGCCGCTTTCTGATGGCTGGCCAAGGCAAATTCATCCAACTGTTGGCGGGTAAAACCGTATTGGGCCGCAATATTTTCTGCAGTCACGCCCATATGGCCTGTACCAAATGGATCGCTCAGAATACCCAAGGTTAAATCCTGTACCACGCCATCACCCATGCGCAGGCCAGAGCGCACTTTAGGCAATAAATAGCCGCCCTGACTCATGGACTCAGCACCACCGACCAAGGCCAGCTTGCTGTCGCCCGTTTCAATCATTTGCGCAGCAGAAATAATCGCCTGCAAACCCGAGCCACATAAGCGGCTGACGTTAAACGCCGCCGAGCTATGCGCTAAACCTGCATTGATAGCGATATGCCGTGCCAAATAGGCATCTTGCGCGCCTGTGGTAATAATATGGCCATACACCGCATGATCAATCTGCTCGGCATCCACACCACTGCGCCGAATCACTTCTTTAGCCGTGACTGTACCCATATCTGCCGGGCTTAAGCCAGACAAACTTCCTGCAAAACCACCAATAGCGGTGCGCACACCCTCAACGATAACCACTGAGTTAAACTTCATCTTCTTGTCCTTATTATTTATTTACCAAGCATTGAACGCGCAATCACTTCTTTCATGATTTCCGAGGTGCCAGCGTAAATGGTTTGCACCCGTGCATCCACATAAAAGCGTGAGATCGGGTATTCCAAGGTGTAACCATAACCACCGAAAAGCTGCAAGCACTGATCAATGGTTTGGCACTGCATTTCGGTCAATTGTAATTTTAGAATAGCTGCATCGGTACTGTTCATACGCTGCTGCCGATACAAGGCCACGCAGTGATTAAAATAAGCACGGGCCATATCAATTTGCGCACGCACTTCCGCTAATTTAAAGCGCGTATTTTGAAAGCTGGCGATGCTCTGGCCAAAGGCAGTACGCTCCTTGACATACTCAAGCGTCAGCGCCAGCGCCCCTTCCATAGCGCCCAGTGCTTGTGCGCCGACGCCAAGGCGCTCACGTGGTAGCTCTTGCATCAAATAGGTAAAGCCTGCGCCTTCTTCACCCAACAATGCATCAGCTGGTAGCAGCATATCGGCAAAAAACAGCTCAGCCGTATCGCTGGCATGCTGACCTATTTTACGAATTGGTTTACCGCGAGAAAAACCAGCTAAATGGCTGTCGACTAAAAATAACGACACCCCTTTCGCGCCCGCAGCCGGATCAGTTTTGGCGCAGACAATCACCATATCGGCCATCATCCCATTGGTAATAAAGATTTTTGAGCCGGTTAACTTCCAGCCTTCAGCCACTTTGACCGCACGGGTTTTTATATTGGCCAAATCACTGCCAGCACCCGGCTCAGTCATGGCAATAGCACTCATCACCTCACCTGTGGCCATACGCGGCAACCATTGTTGCTTTTGCTCGGCGCTGGCTAAGTGTTCAACATAAGGAATCACGATATTGGCATGAATATTATACGCGCTGGCCAAACCACCAAAGCCACGCCGAGAAATCTCCTCTAGCACCAGCTGGGTTATACCAAAATCAGCAGCGCTACCGCCATATTCCTCGGCCAGATCAATCGCCAACATGCCTGCTTCACCAAGCTTCAGCCAAAACTCGCGCGGCACTTGACCGGCGGCTTCCCAAGCATCGTAATGGGGATTTGCTTCCTGCTCTAAAAAGCGGCAGATCATGTCGTAAAACAACGG
>Ga0265293_10000381_pt1 | contig 107209 bp, 112 predicted proteins | sample Munlanlewell138R_FD_192505 | JGI IMG/M metagenome (GOLD analysis project Ga0265293, IMG submission 192505) | Leachate microbial communities from a municipal landfill in Southern Ontario, Canada - Leachate well 138R | ecosystem: Engineered > Solid waste > Landfill > Unclassified | place... | reverse complement strand
CATATCAGCCATTCTTTTAGAGTCTCTAGCGTTTTGCCTAGCTTGTTGTAAGGCTACAACCGCTAAAGTAGCTAGTATGCCAATAATGGCTATAACTACTAGGAGTTCGATGAGGGTGAAGGCTTTTTGTTTTTGTTTAGACATAATAATTTACAATTAATAATTAATTCTATTATAGCAAAAAAAATTAACAACACAAATTATTTTTACAAAAAACAAATATAATGCTAAAATATCTATATATAATTAACACAAACAAAACATGAAGATATTGGAATTTCCCGAATTAAGACAAACTTACAATTACGATTGTGGTGCTAGTGCTCTGCAATCAACCCTTATATATTATGGAATAGAAATAAGAGAGGACTCTGTTATGAAAATGGCCAAAACCACCAAAGAGGGAACTGAAATAAAAAACATAATCAAAGTGGCTAAAAAATATGGACTAAAAGCAGACTCAAGACAAATGACTATAAAAGATTTAAAAAAATTTATAGACAAAAAAGCACCAATAATAATACCCCTTCAGGCTTGGACAAATAATAAAAATATAAAATGGGAAGATGCTTGGGAGGATGGACATTACGTAGTGTTAATTGGATATGATGACAAAAAATTTATATTTGAAGATCCATCAGCTTTTATAAGAACTTATTTAACTTACAAAGAATTTTCTAAAAGATGGCATGATTTAGATATTGATGGAAAAAAATATATTAATCACGGAATAGCTATCTTTGGAAAAAAACCAAAATTTAAAAGCAAAGAAATAATAAAAACGGGATAGATTAAATTTTTTTAATCATATAAGTATTTTTTAGATTATACCCTAATTTTCGATAATATCCTCTTACACCAACACCAGAAATGACAGCCAATTCTTTGGCTTTATTTTTTTTAGCAATTTTTTCCGCTTCGGCCACCAATCTTTTTCCCAAACCACTGTGTTGAATTTTTTTCTCATTTCCCATTGGCACGAGTTGTCCATAAACATGAAGTTCCCTAATCATGGCTGAACCAATATTGCTATTTTTATCAATTCTCAAACGACAAAAAGCATATAAGGTTTTTTTATCTCTACTATCAAAACTTATAAAATATTCATCTCCACTTGAAGATTTATATTTTAATATATTTAGCTTCAAATCATTTTTGTCTATTATTTTATTTTTAGCTTCTCGACAGCGAATGCAATTACAAACAATTCCCCTGTCTTTTATAACTTGCCTTAAATTAGTAATTTTATTTCCAGCTTCAATTGATTCTCCTGGAATATCTCTAATTAATCTAATTATTCTAGTATAAACTGGAACTAACTTTTTAGATTCAATAATTACTTTTTCTAGCTCTTTATCAGTATATGGTTTATACTTTCCGGCCTTCCACCATTTATATAATAGACTATTTTTAACTACCGTGGTTGGATAAAATTTTATTTGATCAGGTTGAAATCTTTCATCACTATAAAGTTCTTTAAACATCTTTATATCTTTTTCAGGGCTAGAACCGGGAAGGGCTGGCATAAAATGATAAGTTACCTTAAAACCAAATTGTTTTAATTTTTTACTTGCTTCTGAAATCTCTTTAACTCCATGACCTCTTTTGTTTAGTTTTAATATTTTATCGTCAATAGCTTGGACACCAATTTCAACTCGAGTACAACCCAAATCTCTCATTTGCCACAACTCTTTGTTATCTAAATAATCAGGTCTAGTTTCAAGGGTTAATCCAATTATATTATATTTAGCCTTTTCATTTTTTCTTTGTTCTATTTTTAACAATCTTTTTATTTCCTCTAATTTTAATTTATCTGAATAAAGATATTTAAGAATTTTTTTAGGTTGAACCTGTTTTTCGCTTTTTTCAATAATAATTTCTTTTTTTATTTTTTGATAATCATTAGCAGCTTTAAAGCAATTAAGAATATACCAATATTTATATTTTTCCGGCAAATAACTCCAAGTTCCACCAATAACTATTAATTCTATTTTATTTGGTTGATGTCCATTATTTTCTAAAGCCTTTAAACGAAAAACTGTTTGTAAATAAGGATTGTATTTTAAACGAATAGCCCTCATAACAGCCGGTTCGTTGGGCAAATAACTCACAGGTACATCTGGTTTTTTGGGACAATAGGCACACTCTCCGGGACAAGGATATGGTTTGGTTAAAACAGCCACCGGAGCAATACCCGACAAAGTCCTTATAGCCCTTTTTCTTAAAAGAGAAGTAAAAAACTCTCCATGCTTTTTTTGCCACTCTTTGCTTATTTTATTTTTTTTAATCAACAAAAAATACTCTCGCAAGATGTCAGAGTTGAGTAAAATAGAAAAATTATATTTTTTAGATAATTCACGTTTAAAAACACTTAAGTCTTCTACTGTCTTTATTTTTTCTATATTATTTATAATTTCCAAAATTGCTTGTTTCACTTCTTTCTTTTTAATATTTTAGATAATTAAAATTATAGCAGTTTAATAATGAGTCTTCAATATTAAATATATTTTAAAAAGAAACCTGTTAGTCTTCTTTTGAAGGTTTTATATTGCTTAAAGACTAATTTTATTATATTATATACTTATTAAAAATAAAATTAAAATAACAATTATGAAAAAATTTATTTATCTACTAGCTTTTAGTTTCTTATTTTTCGTTCCAAACATGAGTCAAGCTTATGTAATAAAATCAGCCGACTTTATTTATGTTGCCAAAGATGAAGTAATTGAAGGCAACCTTTATTTTAGCGGCAAAAGCATAAACATCGAAGGACAGGTATTGGGAGATGTAATTGGAATTGCACCCAATATTCAAATTAATGGACAAATTAAAGGAGACTTAATAAGTGTTTCTCAAAATTTAATTATTAACGGTCAAATTGATGGAAACCTAAGAGCTGTTTCTAGCGTTAATAATATTAATGGTTCTGTTGGTAAAAATATTAATTTTTTAGGAGAAACAATTATTTTAGGCAAGGATAGTTTTGTCGGACAAGATTTATTAATAAAAACGATTGGGCTAGAATTAAACGGAAAAATTGGAGGAAGTGTTCACGGAGGATCTTATAACTCATTAATAAATGGTCAAGTAGAAAAAAATATTAATTTAGTCACCGACAATATTAAAAGAAAAAAATATTCTAGTAGTTTAGAGTTCGGAGAATCAGCCATTGTCAGCGGAAACTTAGAATATAAAAGTGGAAACCCAGCCAAATTAAAAGATGAAGTTGTTAAAGGGAAAACAACACACAGACTACCAGAAAAACAAAATCAATCAACCAACAAAACAAGCAAAACTATTTATTTAATTTTATCATCATTTTTAGTGGCCATTCTTTTAAATAAATTATTTAAAAATAAAGTAGATAAATTTAAAAAAATAATTTTAGAAAAAAAACAAAACTTAATATTGCCAGGCTCAATTATTTTATTATTAGGACCAATAGCCTTTTTCTTAATAGCAATCACAATAATAGCCTTCCCAGTAGCTCTTATCAGTTTAGTGATTTGGCTTTTGGCTATTTTCTTAAGTAGGATATTAATTGCTATTTTAGTTGGAGATTATATTTTTAAATTAATAAAAAAAGAAAAAATATCTGATTACTTAAAAATATTGGGTGGAGTTTTCGTTTCTTTTTTAATTTTTTCATTATCATTTGTTGGTTGGTTTTTTTCTTTAATTTCAATAATAGTTGGGCTAGGGGCCTTCTATTTTATAATTAAAAATAAATAATTAAGCTTATGCAAACAAATCCATCAATATTCAAAGCTTATGATATTAGAGGAATATATAAAAAAGATTTAGATGAAAAAACTGCTTACGATTTGGGATTAGCCTATATTGAGCTTCGAAAAAAAGATTTAAAAAATAAAAAACAAATAAAGAAATTAAAAATAGTTGTTTCTTCGGACATGAGACTATCATCCCCGTCTTTGAAAAAACATTTAATAAATGGCTTACTTGATGCTGGAGCTGACGTTATAGACATTGGAATGAATGCAACTCCTACTTTTTATTTTGCCGTAGCTAAGTATAAATATGATGGAGGAATAATGGTTAGTGCTTCACACAATCCTAAAGAATGGAATGGTTTTAAATTAACCAGAGAAAAAGCTATTCCAATTAGCGGAAACACTGGAATAGAATTTTTAAAAGAAAAAATATTGAACTCTAAATTAAAAAAAGCAAATAAAAAAGGCCTACTAACTAAGAAAAAGAATGTTTTGCAAGATCAAATCAAACATGACTTAAAACATGTCAAAATAAAGAAAATAAAACCATTTAAAATAGTAGCTGATCCAGCCAATGCTGTTGGCTCTCTATTTATAAATGAACTTTTTAAATACTTACCAGTAAAATTGATTAAAATAAATTTTAAATTAGATGGAAATTTTCCGGCTCACGAAGCTGACCCACTTAAAGAAGAAAACATAAAAGAAATAAAAAAAGAAGTTTTAAAACAAAAAGCCGATCTAGGAATAACCACTGATGGTGATGGTGATCGAATATTCTTTATAGACAACAAGGGTGAATTAATTGATCAGGCAATTATTAGGGGCTTGTTAGCAAAACTGTTTCTAAAAGAAAAGCCTAAATCAAAAATTGGCTTTGATGTCAGGCCTGGAAAAATAACTGAAGATTTAATTTTAGAGAATAAAGGAAAACCAGTAAAAACTAGGGTGGGCCACTCTTTAATCAAAGAACAAATGTTGAAAGAAAATATTTATTTTTCTGGAGAGTCTTCAGGTCACTTCTTTTTAAATATGGCTATTGGTTGTTTTGAAATACCAAACATAGTTATTTTAAAATTATTAGAAGAATTTTCCAATAAACAAGAAGATATTTCTGAACAAATTAAAAAATATAAAAAATATTTTCATTCAGGAGAAATAAACAAAGAAGTTAAAAACAAAGAAAAAATATTTAAGTCTCTTGAAAAAAAATATAAAAAAGGTAAAATTAATAAACTAGATGGACTGAGTGTTGTTTTTAATGATTTTTGGTTTAATGTCAGGGCGTCTAATACTGAAAACAAAATGAGATTAAATCTAGAAGCTATAAACAAAAAAGTAATGGAAGAAAGAAAAAAAGAAATAATAAAAATAATCGAGAATTAGAAACAAAAAAGTTCTTTAAAATGGAAAATTTAAATGTTTTTTTAGCTTTAGGAGCTATCGGTTTTAGTTCCGGCTTTCTAACATCTTTTTTAATAGAGCACTTGCTACCACTCATATCAATAAATCTTACCAAAAAAGGAGATAATGCACTTGTTATTGCAATAATAATAACAAGCATCGCTAGAATTTCTCTGGGAAGTGGTTTCGGGTTAAAATTTATAGCAACTATTGGAGTAACAACTTTAATTGGTTACTATTTGTTTTTTCTATTAAAAAAATAACGAGCCAAAAGCTCGTTTTTTTTATTACAAATAATTTGCTTTAATATTTTCCAAAATCATATTGCATTATTTTCTTTTTAATAGGTCCAAAAAGCAAAACATAAAGAGTGCCATATAAAATCTTAAAAAACAATTTCCATCTCCCATCTTTTTCAAACCTTCTAATAGAGAAAAATATTTTTGTTTTTTTAATTAATCTAAATTTAGAAGTTCTAGCAGCCTGATCACAATAATATTGATCTTCTCCAATAAACAAATCTTCTCTAAAACCGCCAATTTTATCATGTATTTCTTTTTTAACAATAATTGCTGCCCCCAAACCTATTGGCCTTATGTATTGAGCTAAAAATGTAAAAAAATTATAAAAACAATAATAAAATTTATAAAAAAATTTTTTAGATTCAAAATCCATATAAAACCCGGCGACCCCCAATCTTCTTTTTTCAAAATCGCTAATTATTTTTTGAAAAAAATTTTGATCATAAAATCTGGTATCAGCATCTAAAAAAAGAATGTATTTTTCAGCAGCTATTTTAGCGCCGAGATTTCTCTGAATAGATGGATGTCTTTTATCTTTTTCTCCAATAACAATCTTACAGTTATATTTTTGAGCAATTTCCAAGGTTTTATCTTCAGACAACCCATCAGAAACTATTATTTCATAATCCAAAAAAGACTGTTTTTTAATTAAATCTAATAAAGCTCCTAAATATTTTTCTTCATTTAAAGTTGGGATAACTATTGATAGCATAAATTTATTAAAATAGTTCTTTGGCTAAATCCAAATAGCTTGAATCACCTACAATTATGTCTCTAAAATACCACCACTCAACGCCCCATAGATAAGTTCTAGCAAAACCAGTATTAGCCGCAAATCTCAAATTAGCTCTAAATTGATCAATACTAAATGATTTTAAATGCTCTGTTCCGTCGGTTTTCAAAATTTCCCCTAAAGAAATCCATGGTTCTGCTTGCAATTCTACTATAAAAACATTTTCCAGTTGAAGCTTTAGAGCTTTGGCTTTGCTTTTATAAAAACTTTCAAAGTATGGATACTTAATATAGCCCAAAAAAGGATTATGAACTATTCGGTACATAGTTGTTCCAAAGACATCTGCTAAACCTGATTCACGTGACCAAAAACTAAGCTCTCCCGTGGCAGATATAATTATTGGACGATTATTAAGGTTTCTAACTAGCTCCACTTCTTTTTTTAAAAAATTATAATCAGATTTAGGACAAATGCCAAAAGTATTTAAAAGTGGTTCATTCTCTACTTGAAAATAATATATTGAACTGAAGTCTTGAAAAGTTTTAACAGTTTGTTCGATCATAACAAGAGTTTTTTCTTGTAAAAAATCTTCGTCAGCAATATTTATCCATTCAGGAATATGACACTCTGGCCATCTGGGAGTTTTCATGCCAAAACTTAATATAAATTCAACATTTCTTTTTTCCCCTTCTTCAATCATAAAAAGATAATCACTAAAATCAAAAATTCCCTCCACTTTTTCTATATCATCCCAATAAACAGGTAGGCGCACATACTTCACATTTAAATCATTTAACATTTTTAAATAAATCTCCTTCCAATCCAACCCCAATTCTGTGGCATATTTTTTTGAATAAGTAACTCCAAAAAAATTTTTAGGTAAGGGCTCTTCTATATTTTTAGGATAATAATCTGGAACTTTTATAGCAAAAAAAGCGAGAGATAAAATAATAATAAAAAAAATAAATAAATTTATAGTCTTTTTAAAAAAAGAAATCATATTGTTATGAAATATAAACCAAAACCAATAATTAAGATTGCTAAAACTTTCTTAAACAATGTTTTTTGGGAAATATCCTCTTTTAATACTTTAGGAAAAAATAAAGAAAAAAATATTCCAATTATTAATAAAAAAGCATACTGAATTCCTTGTAAAGCATTTATTAGAGCCACTGGGCCAAGATAGATAGCATAATTTTGTATTATAAAAGCCAATGATCCTAAAGCCTGATTTATAACAACAAAGCCCTTTCCAATCTTAGCCTTGTTTTTTGATTTTTTAGTAAAGCTTTTTATAATTTCTTTTCGGCTATCTTTGTCTATCAAAAAAAGAAGAGAAACAAAAAGACCCCCCAATCTAATCCAAAGAAAAGAACTTAGAAAGCTTTGTTGTTCATAGGCATGTTTAGTTGTTATAAAAAACAAAGAATAAAAAAGAGCAGCAACTATAGATAAAATAATCCATTTTTTTTTATAATTCCCCTTAAATAATAATTTTAATTTTTCAATAAAGATTAAAAATTTTTTCTTTTTACTAACTATAAAAGAGATTATTAAAGTTCCAACTATTAGAAGCAAAAATCCTAACCACTGATGAGAAGAAAATTGTTCCTTTAGAAAAAAAACAGAAAAAGTAATTGTAAAAATAGGAATAATACCTCCAATAACAATTACCACTCTAGAAGCTTCTCCCTGCTTTAAAGCCTCGTACATCAACCAAAGAGCAAAAACAAAAAAAGCGCCCGCTAAAAAGTTAATCAATAATAATAAAAATCCTGGCCATTCTAAAAACCAGGGGGCAGCTAAAAAAACCAAAGAACCAAGAACTCCAATTGAGAAAGCGTAAGCCTTGCTGCTTTTTAAAAGTTTATCAATCACAAACTTATCACCCAAATTAACAAGAGCCAGCATTAAATAAGAAATAATTGTTAGAAATAACCAGTTCATTTTATTTTTTAATAAATTACATTATTCTAGTTTGATCTATTTCGTTAATCTTATTATAGAGAACTATATTTTCGATATTATAAGTTCCCATTTTTGGAGCATTTAAAAAGCCACTCATAGCAGCCTCTGCTAACCAACCAGAATTTAAAAAATCAAATAGCCACTCGTCAACATATTGAGGATTTTTGCTATCAACGCCAGCGCCAATACCCAAAAGCCATCTTCTATTATAGTGCTCCTGAGATCCAATTGGTTCTGACATTATAATAGGAATTCCAAGTCCTGCGTAAAAGCTTAATTCTGAAGGCTTGGTCCATAAAATATCAGTTGTTCTAAGTTTTAAATTAAATTCTTTAAAATATTTCATTTTATCAGAATTATATATCAAAGAAACAAAATCATTATTATTAAGAAACTCTTCTTTTAAAACCTTAAGATAAAAATCATAAACATCTTTACGAGAACCAGCGACTAAATTTAATTTTATTTTTTTTTCAATTATTTTATTTTTTAATTTTTTAAGAATTGTCTTGCCAACCTCCTTTTGAGCTCCAGCTCCTCCAATAGCAAAAGTTAAAGTTAAAGGACGGTCAGCTTTTTTAATTTCACATTTAGGGCAAAGATAAGCCTCTATTAATTTTTTATATTTATTTCTATAAAACAAAAAGGGGTCTAAAACAGCTAATCTTTTTTTGAGATCATTCTTTAAAATTTTTTGACTATCTCCTATATTTTCCTTGGGAAGAGGAAAACCAGTGACATAAATATTTTCTTGTTTAACACCATAAAGAATAAGCCTTTCTTTAACTCTTAGGTTTGGCGCCAAATAAATAACTCTACTGCTTTTTGGCTTTATTGGTGCCCAAGCTCGAGAAATATCAGCATCACAAATTATACAATATATTTTTCCTTGATAATTATAATGTTCTGCAAAATAAGCAGCAACAAAAAAAGTTGTTACCATCGGTAATGGATTTTTATTTAATTTTTCAATTAAATTTTTTCCCACACCCTTTTTAACCTTCTTAAAAAAATGTTTTTGTTGAATGCTGTTTTCTGACAAATCTCTTCGAGGATAAAATGGATCTATCTTTTGAAAATAATCCATTATAGAAAAAACAGCACTTCCAAATATTGGAACTGCCTTAAATTTTGAAATTGCCTCATAGTTAACCCTATCTTTTTTCCAAATTTCTTTTTCTTCATCACTAGCCTCAGGATAGTTGTTAACTGTTATAATACCACCCTCCGCTAGATCTAAAAAAGGATAAGCCGCCCTTTGATGACCATAACCCATATCGACCGAAACTAGGTAAAACCCTTTTTCTTTTTTTAGTTTTTGGATGTCTTTCATTTTTTTAAGAAAATATTAATGTTTTAAGCAATATTCTCCACACTTTATCAACTAAAAAATTTTTGCTAATATTAACAAAAATAAAGAATAAAAGTGATTTATGTCCACACTATTATAGACAATCATTAGTGGACTTAATGGGACTTGAACCCATGACCTCTTGCATGCCATGCAAGCGCTCTAGCCAACTGAGCTATAAGCCCTTTAGCCGTTTAAAAACGGCTAGAGATTATTTTTCCATTGCAACTCTAATAATGTAAGAGATTGTGTTCCAACAAATCGCAAATGCGATTAAAAATCCCAAAACAAAACCAGTTACTAAAGAGGCAAAATCTTTACCAATTTTAATTTCTTTTTTTTCGCTCATAAAAATTAAATTAATTTTTATTAGTTTTTAAAATGTTCTAACAATTAAATTATACATTATTTACTACAACTTAGCAATACATTTATTGTCTTATCGGCATAACAATATATAAAAACTTATCATCTTTCTTTGTCTCTATTTTACAGGGAGTATTTCTATCTAAAAAAGATAAAAGAATTTCTTCTTCTGAAATATTATTTAAACCGTCTAAAAGATATTTATAATTTATAAACAATTCCATTTCTTCTCCTTTTGTTTTACAATCAATTTCAACAAAGTTTTCTCCAAGTTGAGAGGAATTAGAGAAAACAATTAATTTATCTTTTTTACTTGATAAACCAACATCATTTATTCCTGTTTTAGAAAAAAGTCCAGCCGCTTTTATTGCTCTAATAATTTCAGACCTATTAACTAAAATCTCAGTTTTTTTATTGTTTGGAATTATTTGTTTATAATCTGGATAACTTCCAATGATCAATCTAGAAATCAAAAAAGAAGAACCAAAGGAAAAAGAAATTTGATTTTCATTAAAACAAATTTTTATATTATCCACATTTTCTATTTGTTCATCATCTTTAAAATTATTTAACACTCTAATAACCTCTTGAATTGTTTTAGCTGGAACTATAAATTTTTTGTCATCTAAATTTTTATCAGAAGTAAAAGAAATACTTTTTTCGGCTAAACGATAACTATCGGTCGCAACTAAAAAAATATTTTTATTTATTAAAGAAAAAAATATTCCCGATATCTCTGGCCGACCATCACTAGGGGCAACTGCAAAAGAAACACTTCCTACGGCTTTTTTAAATTCATCTGTTTTTACATAAAAACAATTTTCATTTTCAACAACCGGAATAAGTGGAAAGTCTTTACTGTTTTGAGTGTTTATTTTTGTTTTATAGTTTTTACATTTTATTTTTAACTCGTCATTAACAGTTTCTATTTCTATTTTTTCTTCTGGCAACAAAGAAACATAATCGTTTATTATTTTAGAATCAATTGCTATTTCACCTTCTTGATCAACCTTGGATCTTAAAAAATGAACAATACTTATTTCTAAATTAGTTGAAATTAGTTCTAGTCCTTCTTTTTTTGCTCTAAAAAGAATATTATTAAGAATTGGTAAATTTATATTTTTGGTTGTTAGATGTCCAACAATAGATAAACCTTGTTTTAAATTTTCTTTCAAACTGGTTAGCTTCATATTTTTTGTATAATTTATATATATAAACTAATAATAATAATAAGGCCTGTTAATAACTTTTGTTTTTGTTAATTTTGTTTCTTTTAATTGGTCTTTTTTTAAATTTTGGCTGTTAACTTGCTTGTGTTTTATTTCTTACTTAACTATGACTTTTTGTTGATAAAAATTTTTTTACTTTTTTTGTTAACAAGTTGTTAGAAGTTTTAAATATCTTTTACACAAAAAAATTATTATTTATAAACCAGATATCAACAGATTAATTTTAGTTTTTAAGATTTTAATAACAGCTAAAGTGATCCATATAAAAGTTGTTTAATAGATATTATTTCTTGGTTTAATTTTTCGTTTTCTTCTTTTTCTTTATTTATTTTGTTGTAAGAGTGAATCGCGGTTGTGTGGTCTCTTCCCCCTAATTCTTCACCAATGCTTGGATAAGAGGTGCTGAGTTCTTCTCTCATTAAGAAAATAGCCACTTGTCTGGGAAGTACTAATTCTTTTTTTCTTTTTTCTCCCAGCATGTCTTTGTTGCTTATATTATAATATTGGCAAACAACTTCAATTATATCTTTTGGTATTATTGGTTTAATTTGGTTGTTATTTGTTAAATCATTTAAAATGTTTTTTACTGTTTTTATGTTTGGGCTTATGTTGTGAAATTCATGATAAGCAATAACTTTGTTAAGGGCGCCTTCTAATTCTCTGATGTTGTTTTGAATACTATTAGAAATATATTTTAATATTTCTTCCTCTAATATATAATTTCTTTCTCTGGCCTTTTTTTCTAATATAGCTATTTTAGTTTCAACATCTGGTTTTCCAATATCAGCCACCATTCCAGATTCAAATCTAGAGATAAGTCTTTTTTCAATAGCTGGGATGGCTTTGGGTGGTCTATCGGAAGATAATATAATTTGTTTATCTCCTTGTTGTAATTGATTAAAAGTGTGAAAAAATTCTTCTTGAGTTCCATCTTTTCCGCCCATGAATTGAACATCATCTATTAAAAGAAGATCTACATTTCTATATAAATTTTTAAACTCTTTGGCACGCCCACTTTTAATGGAGTCAATATAATTATTGGTAAATTGTTCGCTGGTCGTATATAAAACTTTTTTGTTCATTATTATAAACTCATTTCCAACTGCTTGTAATAAATGAGTTTTTCCTAAACCAACTCCACCATAAATAAAAAGAGGATTATATGACTTCCCCGGGTTTTTAATAATTGCTTGGCAAGCAGCGCAGGCTAATTCGTTGGCTTTTCCTATAATAAAACTATTAAAAGAATATTTTGGGTTAAGGCCAGAATTTCCCAAATTTGTTTTTTGTTCACAAGGGGTGTTGTTAATTTCTTCTTTAATTTTTGTTTTAATTTCTCCTGGGTTTTTTTTATCTTCTTTTGACTCTTCTTTTTTTTCTAAATTTATTTTATAAATAATTTCTTTTATTTTTTTTTCAGTTATTTTTTCGAGAGAAGATTTTATGGCTTTGCAATATTTTTGTTCCAACCATCTTTTGGCAAAATCATTGGGCACAGAGATTGTGACTATTTCTTCTTCTATACTGTATATAAAAGTGTTTTTAAACCAGGTAATAAAGTTAGCCCTGGATATTCCTATCTCTAGTTCGCCAAGAACGGCTTGCCAAATTTGATCGTTGGTCATAGTTCTTTTCTTAAGTTTAAAAATTAATCCTATTATAGTAAAAAAAACAAGTTTGAACAATCACTTTTTTTGTTTAGCAATTGTTTATAAGATGTGAATAAATTTATTTTTCTTTTTTATAGAAAATAATTTTTTATTAATCTATTTTTCTGCTATAATATAAATATAAACAACACCTCTTTTAGACACTGGCACTTAAAAAAATAAATCAAACATTATGTTAGTCACTAAGAAAAGAGCCTTTACATTAATTGAGCTCTTAGTGGTAATCGCTATTATTGGTATACTGGCTACTTTAGCTGTTGTCGCTCTACAGCAAGCACGACAAAATGCTAGAGATGCCAAAAGAATGGCTGACATGAAACAAATACATACAGCTCTGGAATTATTTGCTAATAAGTATGGAAGATATCCCACTCAAGAAGAATGGAATAGTGGCTCTATAGTTTCTTCTACTTCTCAAGAAACATTTATGTACTCTATTCCAACTGCCCCTACCCCCGCTGATGGAGATTGTCTAGAAGCTTCTAATACTTATACCTACATACCTCAAAATAATGGAGCTACTTACACTATTGATTTCTGTACTGGTAAACAAGTATCCGACCTACCAGAAGGAGCTAAACAAATGACTCCGGGAGGAATAATATTTGGTAGCAGTGAATCAGGCGGAGAAGAAGAACCACAAGATCCATTCTCTGGCATATCAGGCACTTTTATAGATGCAAGGGATAGTCAAGAATATGATTGGGTAAAAATAGGAGATCAAATTTGGATGGCTGAGAATCTAAATTATGACAATGGTTGTTCTTCTGTTACTTGGGTAAATGATTCAGATGAAGGCTGGTGTGATTGTTATAATAATGATTTTAGTAATTGTGATATATATGGTTTGCTTTATCAGTGGAGTGCTGCAATGAATGGATCTATAACTGAAGGAAGCCAAGGGCTATGTCCTGATGGTTGGCATGTGCCGACAGATGAAGAATGGAAAATTATTGAAGGGAACACAGACTCTTTTTATGGTTTAAACGATCCTATCTGGGATAATACAAACTTGAGAGGGGAGGATGTTGCTTCTAAATTAGTGGGTAATTATGACTTGTGGAACGATGGACCTTTAAAAAGTCATATAAATTTTGGCGTTAGTGAATTTAATGTTTTGCCAGCCGGTTATTTTAATACTAATGGTAGTTTTTTTAATATTGGGACGACTTCAATTATTTGGTCATCTTCTAAAAACGGTGTTGATGATTCTTGGTTCCGTAGTTTTATGGCTACTTATTCTAATCTTAGTAGATATTTTCATCTTGATGGTTTTGCTCTTTCGATTCGCTGTTTAAAAGATTAAATAAACATACACATAAAAAAGATGGAAATTTTCCGTCTTTTTTATGTTGGTGTATAAAGACTCGGTTACGGTAACTAAGCTTCGCCTAACTTCTTTGTAGTTTGCGCTCGCTAAGCTCTCCGGCCCGATCGGCGGTGTACAAGGGTGCATTGCCTCCGGCTTTCGAGTCCTTGTACAAATAAACATAAAACAAAAATCATCCAAATAAATTTGGATGATTTTTGTGTAGTGGGCGCACAAGGACTCGAACCCTGGACCCCTTCGGTGTAAACGAAGTGCTCTAGCCAACTGAGCTATGCGCCCTAAATGTGTTTTGTGGGCGAGAGAAGATTTGAACTTCCACGGCCACAATGGCCACAAACCCCTCAAGCTTGCGTGTCTACCAATTTCACCACTCGCCCGCCAAGGGATACTAACTATGATTTTTTAACAACCCTTTCTTTTAATTTTCTTTTATAACCCTTTTTCTTTAAGAAAGAAAGCTTTGCCCTTCTAACAGTTGCTTCTTTTTTAATTTCTATTTTGGTTATGGTTGGTAAGTTTAATGGAAATATTTTTTCAACTCCAATTCCATCAGAAACCTTTCTAACAGTAATTGTTCCACCAGCTTCACTTCCGTGTTTTTTGGCAATAATAATACCTTCAAAATATTGAACTCTTTCTTTTTCCTCTCCTTTGGTGTTTAATTCTTTGATTTTTTGATAAACCCTGATAGTCATTCCAGGTTTTAACTCCTTAATAACTTCTTTTAAATCTTGCATATATTTATTTTTATAAACTCAAAATAAGTATTCACTAAAAAATAAGGAAAAAATTTTCCTTGTCTATATAATATGTGTTTATTTATTTTTTGTCAATGCCTCTTTTTCTAACTCCTTCTTGATAAAAGAATAAACATTTTCAAAAACTTGATCAATGCTTATTTTGTCAGTATTAATAACAAAATCGTAATTTTTTAAATCATAAACATCTATATTAAAATATTTTTTATATCTTAATTTATCACTTTTATATCTTTCTTCAACGCTTTTTATAACATCTTCTAGTGTGTTTAAATTGTTGTCTTCGTTTCGATTATTTTTTTTCTGTAAACTTTTAAAAATTCTTTCAGCTCCTATTTTATGATCAACGTTAATATATATTTTTAAAGAGTGAGGTATAAAGTGCCAAGAGGTTCTTCCCTCAATTATAAAATTATCTTTTATTTGCCCAAGCTCTTTTTGATAATTGTCCACCTCTAGGTCTGTTGAAGGATCTGTTTCTCCCAATTTGTTATATTCAGCCAAGGTCATTCCTCTTTTTAGTGCCGCCTCTCTTCTTAGTCCTCCCATATAATATCTCGGCCAATTTAATTTTTTGGCCAACATTTCGGCTATAGTGCTCTTGCCCGATCCATGAAATCCGCTAATTGATATAATCATTTGTTTATAATTATTTTATATTATGAATATTTTATATTATTTATAAAAAAATAACAAGAAAATAAACTAATTGACAAAAAAATAACTTTACCATATAATTAAAATTAAGACGAAAACATCGTCTCGTTTTGATATTTACAAAATAAAATATAATTTTATATAAAAGTATGCCAAAGAGAACATATCAACCAAATGCTAAAAGAGCTAAAAGAAAACATGGATTTTTAAAGAGAATGAAAACTAAGGATGGTCAGGATATTATTAAAAGAAGAAAACAAAAAGGGAGAAAAAAATTGACCAAATAAATTTTAAGATTAAACATAAACAAGATGTTTAATCAAAACAATAGATTGAGAAAAACCAAGGAAATAGAAAAAACCTTTAAAAATGGCAAGAGTTTTTATAGTAATGTCCTAGGCTTTAAAGTTCTTAAAAACGACCTAAATGAGAGTCGTTTTTGCGTGATAATTTCCGCTAAAATTAGCAAAAAAGCGGTAGAAAGAAATAAAATAAAAAGAAGAATTAGGGCTATTGTAAATAGAGATTTAAAGCAAATAAAAAAGGGGTTTGATATAATAATAATAGTTACTAAAAATATTATAAATTTAGAATTTTCTGGTTTAAGCCAAGAGGTGGAAGATTCTTTTAAAAAGATTGGCGTTTATGATAATTAGTTTTTTTAGGAATATATATTTTTTGCCAAGAAGGATTGCTATTTTTTTGATAAAGATTTATCAAAAAACGCTTTCCTTTGATCATGGTCCACTAAAATCTTTTTATCCTCATGGTTTTTGTCGATTTACGCCAACCTGCTCTCAATATGGGGTTGATGCTCTTTCTAAGTATGGATTTATAAAAGGTGGATTAATGACTTGTTGGAGAATTATTAGATGTAATCCATTTAATAAGGGAGGACATGATCCTGTTAAATAAATTATAAAATAATTAAAAATATGGAAATTTTTCAAACTTTTTTTTATCAACCAATATTAAATCTTTTGGTTTTCTTGTATAATATTTTTGGTGACCTTGGTATCGCTATTATTTTTTTAACACTAATTGTTAAATTAATATTATTTCCTTTATCTAAAAAATCCATAAAATCTCAAAAAGCATTACAAGACTTACAACCTAAAATAGATGAGCTAAAAAAGAAGCACAAAGGAGATCAACAAGCTTTAAGCTTAGAATTAATGGCTCTTTATAAAGAGAATAAAGTTAATCCTTTTTCTTCCTGTTTTCCTCTTTTAATTCAATTGCCCTTTTTTATAGCCATTTTTAGAGTTTTTAGAGATGGTTTTGCTCAAAATCATTTAGATCTTTTATATCCATTCATAAAAAACCCGGAAACTATAAATGCAATTTCTCTAGGGTTTTTTAATTTGTCCGAAAAAAGCATTGTTTTAGCTGTTTTGGCTGGTTTGGCCCAATTTTGGCAAGCCAAGATGATGACTACTAAAAAACCAGCTATAGATGTAAAAGGCTCTAAAGATGAAAGCATGACGGCCATAATGAATAAGCAAATGTTATATGTAATGCCAGCGGTTACTGTTTTTATCGGAATGACTATGCCGGCCGGACTAACTCTTTATTGGTTTTTAACTACTTTATTTACAGCTTTACAACAAAAAATTGTTTTTAAAAAGAAAGAAAATGGTGATGACATTCCAGAGGTTAAGGTTATTAATTAAAATCTCAAATAATTGATTAATAAAAATAATAAAAAAAATGTTCTACGTAGAACATTTTTTTTATTATTTTTAGTTTAATTTATTTTTTAGTGTCTGATTTTAGTTTAGAAAAAATTAAGGTATTTCGAAAAGCTTTAAAATGATAGCTATAATTGTTTTGTCTTAACATCCCTTCAAATTTATAATTGCATTTTTTGGCAACAAAACTGGAAGCAATATTTTTTTCATCACATTTTATTTGTATTCTGTTTAAACCTAAAGAATAAAAAAGTTCTTTTTCTATTAATTTTAAGGCTTCTGTTGTATAGCCATTTCTAGTAAATTCATGAGAAAGCCAATATCCTATTTCTGCTGACTTGTTTATTTTGTCTATGTCAAAAATACCAATATTTCCAATATATTTATTTTTTAAATATATTCCATACTGGATCTTTTCTCTTTTTTTTGTTTTTTCTTCTTCGTTAAACAAGTATTTTAGTGAATCTTCCTCTCTTAGTGTATTTTTTTCCCATTCTAACCATGGCCTTAAGTGTTTTCTATTTGTATTAATTGTTTCAAATATTTTTTTAGCGATTTTTATTTTTGGCTTATTTCTTTTTAAAACAATTCTTTGGCCTTTTATAATCTCTTTAAATCTTTTCATAAATTATAAAATGTTCTACGTAGAACATTTTTATTTTTAAAATATTTATTAGTTCTTGTGTTTTACTAGTAATTCAAAAAGTTATTTGTAGTTTTTAATATTTATGTTTTTTTGGGCTTATTATATAGTTAGAGTTTTTTTATGCTGGTTTTAGTTGTTTTTAAGATTTTTTAATGTTTTTAAATTGTTCTACGTAGAACATTAGAAAAGTCTTTCTTTCCCAACTATAAAAGACATCGTTTTATCGCTGATTGATATGCTAGCCGGAGAATCTATTTTAATTGAGTTATCTAATAATATTTTTTCTTGATCATTGTTTATTTCCAAGTTTTTCTTGATTGGAAAAACGCTTATATCATTTCCTTTGTTTTTTATAATAAGTTCTAAAATATTGTCTTGAGGGGACGATTTAATTTCTTTTAAAAAAGACTCTTTGTCTGTGAGATTTACTACTTTATATTTTGTTTCTTTTTGAGAATAAACTGAGTAAGAGTTATCTATTTTTAGGTTAGTTGATTTATTGCTAATTTGGCAGTTGTTTATAAAAAAGAGATGGTTGGCTTTTGCTATTTTAATATTTTCCATTCTTCGAGCAGAAAGAATAAAGGCGGCTTCTTTTTCATTTTTTATGCCCATTGATTCTGCTATACTGTTATTAGTTCCTATAGGCACAATAAAAACAGGAACATTTTCGCTAATATTAGCTAAAATATTTATAACATTATTAACAGTTTGGTCATTTCCCAGTATTATTATTGTTTTGGCGCCGTTTCTTATCTCTTGTTCTATTGTTTCCCGATGATTTTTAATAGATTGAAGATATACAATTTTACCTTGCAAGCCTAGAGTGTTAATTTTTTCTTCAAATCTCCTGGTTGTTTTTTTATATTTTTCAGTAACAGCGTCATAAATAAAAACGTTCATAATTGTTTTTATTTTGATTTTTATAGAGAATTATTGATTTCTATTTTTTCAATTTCAATATTTTTTTCTTTTTTATTTCCTTGATTACTGATTGAAACTTGTCCATTTATTTCAGCTCCTCTTTCTATAGATATTTGAGAACATTTAATATCTCCTAGTATTTTAGCATTTTCGCCGATGGCTAAGTAGTCAGATATATTTAAATTACCAACTACATTACCCTTAACCATCATTTCTTGAGCGGAAATGTTAGCATTTATTTTTGATTTTTCTCCAATTAAAACAGCACCTTTGGTCTTTATTTCTCCTTCAAGTGAACCATTTATTATTAAATTTCCATTGCTTTCAAAATTCCCTTTTACCAAGACAGATTCTCCAATAATAGTTTCTGCTTCAGTAAAATTTTCAAATTTTTGATCTTTTTTAAACATAAGATTTGATTTAATTTATTAATTAAATTTTTGAGTTTATCTTCTATTTTAATTTTAAGTAAATATTATCCTTTTGTCAAAGAAAAAAAATAGTTTGACTTTTGTTTTTGAGCTTGTTAAATTTATAAATATTAGCAATGTTCCCATAGTTTAATGGATAAAACAAGAACCTCCTAAGTTCTAGATCCACGTTCGATTCGTGGTGGGAACACTTTAATTTTATTATATGGACAATTTAAATTTTGAAAATAAAAAAGGGGTGGAGCAAGAAATAAATTATTTAGGTTCTATTAATAATCGTAGGTATGTAGAAAATATTGAAAGTAGATTGATTGATTTTTTGGCTACTGAATATTTAATAAACAATAAGAGCTGTAAAGATCCTAAGTCTTTTTTGTCATGGATTAAATTAGAAAAAAAGGAAATGTTTGAGCGTTTAAAGAGTGAGATAAAACCAAAATTGCAAAATATAATGGAAAATAGAGTTATTAAAAATAGGCATATTTTTTTAAGAGAAATTAGTGAGGACATTCAATTTGAAATTATTGAAGAAAGCCAATTGGGAGGTTTTGATTCTTGTGACCCAGCAACTGATTTCGCTAATGATTTACATGCGACTATAGTAGATGAAATGGGTGGTGAATATTCTGATTTGGAATACTATTCAGCCCGAGGGTCGCATCTTGATTATTGTGGTGTTGATGCCTTTTTTAAATTTTATTATTTAGATGAAAATAATCAAAAGAATTTTATTAGAATTTGTTTAGATTTAACTAGCAATACTTTAGAAAATAAAAATCAAATTAGAAATGAAAAAATTAAAAATGGAGGAAAATCTTTAACAGATATAACATTGTTTATTGAAGAAGAAAATTATGATCGAAAAAAAGAAAAAAATAAAGAAATGATAAAAATATTTTCTAAAGATATTATTGATTTGATTGGAGAAAAAATTGATGCTAAAAAAGAGGAGACAAGGCAAGAAGAACTAAAAAAACAAAAATCTTTTAAGTAAAAATATTTCATGTGTAATAAAAAAACAATCTTAATAGATTGTTTTTTTATAGAAGAAGAAAATGTTTTTAGTTTATGTTAATAGTTACTTGGTTGCTTTTTTTAATAAGACCATTCCAATCATAAAATTCAGCATAAAGTTTATATGTTCCGCTTTCTGGTAGCATTTCCCATTCACTTTCAATAGTTTTATTTAAAACATTGTTTATTGTTTTTACTTTGTTAACATCTCCTGTTTTTTCGTTTTTAGTAAATAAATCAACTTTTATTATTTGATCAGGGTTAGTAATAATCATTTCAACTTTTAAAGGAAAGTCTATAGAATTTAAAGCCAGTCCACTGGTTGGATAAATAATGTTTAGGTTAGAGGGAAGCCTTTCGTTGTTTTTGTTTAGAACTAGATTAAACTCTAAAGACTTTTCAGCACAATTCAAAACATCATCACAAACTACAACTTTTAAATTATAGTAGCCGTTATTTAAGAAGGAAATATTTTTGTTTAAATCAAAGGGATAAGATGTTTTTCTGTCTAGCAAATTTCCGTTTATATAGTAATCCACTTTGTATATTCCTCGAGGAGCAGTTGCTTGTAGTTCTACAGAAAAATCTTCGGTAGTTATGGTTGAATTATCTTCTATATTTTTAATAGAAAAGACGGGGATATTTTCTGGGTCATAAATATTTTCAGCTTGATTTAAAATGTCGGGATTATAATGTTCGTCTTGTTTTTTTGCCCACTCTAAAACTCGGTCTTCCCATAATTTAAACTGAGGATCATTTTCTGGATTGCTTGGAATTGGCTCTAGGGGATTTTCTTTGTCAATATAATATAAGATAGAATGATGATCGGCAAAAAATATTTCTTCTATTAGTTCGGCTGGGGTGGTTTCCGTCGCTATATCTCCTGTTTCTTTGTTAATTTTAATTGTTTTGCCAACTGGTTCTCCGTCAATTAAAGCTTTGCCAGTTTTTTCTATTTCTGGCTCAGAAAAATTTTCTACGGGTGTATCTTTGAGAGCATTTTTCATAAATTCGTTCCAAATTGGAGCGGCAATTACACTGCCGTCTGCCCCTCTTTTCATTTCTGTATTGTCATTATTTCCAACCCAAACGCCAGCGACGAGGGATGGTGTATAGCCTATTGTCCAAGCATCTCTAAAGTTATTAGTTGTTCCGGTTTTTGCGGCCACTGGTCTGTTTTCTAAAATTAAAGTATTTCTTTTTCCAAAAACAAAAGACCTGGCAGCATTATCCGATAGAATGCTGTTAATCATTTTGGCTATATTTGGTTCTAAAACTTTTTTCTTCCTTTCTTGAAACTCTTCTAAAATTTTACCATCCTTATCTTCTACTTTTAAAATTATACTCACGGGGCTTATCTCTCCTTCTCGAGCAAAGATACTGTAAGCGTTAACATGTTCTAAGAGTCTAACCTCGGCCCCACCCAAAACAAGAGATAGACCATAATTATCAGGATTGGTTAAACTAGTATAGCCCGCTTCTTTAGCTAGTTCAATAACATTATTTATTCCTGCCAAATATAAGGCCTTTACGGCTGGGATGTTTAAGGAGCCAGCCAAGGCCTTTCTAATGGAGATTGGTCCACTTTCTTGGCCATTATAATTGTTTGGTTCATAGGTTTTGCCAGAGGCAGAAAAATTAGTAATTACATCATACAAAATTGAATTGGGATTAAAACCTTTTTTGAATAAAGTAGCATAAACTAATGGCTTCATTGATGATCCTGGTTGTCTTAATCTTAAAGCAACGTTTACTTGCCCGTCTATTTCTTGATTAAAATAATCTTTTGAACCAACCATGGCTAAAACTTGTCCGTTTTCAGGATTAATGGCTACTAAAGAGGCATTGTTGGCATTAAATCTTGAAGCGTTTTCTTCGACTCTATTTTTTATAGCTTCTTCTGCTGTTTTTTGTTTTTCTAGATCAAGGGTTGTATATATTTTTAAACCACCTTGTTCTACTTCTTTTGTTCCATATTTTTCTGATAATATTTCTTTAACATGCATTACAAAATGAGGAGCTATTATATTTGTTTCTGGACCCTTAAATATTAATTGATAATTTTTGGCTTCTTCTTTTTCTTCTTGATTAATATATCCTTGTTCTTGCATTAAGTCTAAAATATACTGTTGTCTGCCAATTAAAAGATCTTTGTTTGGTCCATAAGGAGAATATCTGCTAGGGGCTTGTGGCAGGGCTGCCAAAACAGCACTTTCGGCTAAGACTAAATCTTTGGCAGTCTTACCGAAATATTTTTGGCTAGCGGCTTCGATGCCATAAGCATTAGATCCGTAGGGGATTTCATTTAAATACATTTGTAAAATTTCATCTTTACGGAATTTTTTTTCTATTCTTTGGGCAATAATCATTTCTTTTATCTTTCGAGAATATTTTTTTTCAGAAGTTAATAGGGAATTTTTAACAAATTGTTGGGTCAAGGTTGACGCCCCAGCTTTTTTACCATATAAAACATTGGTTATTATGGTTCTAGCAATAGCCAAAAAACTAACGCCCTTGTGTTTGTAAAAGTTTTTATCTTCAATGGCTATGGTTGCTTGTTCGGCATGATCCGGAATTTCGGATAAGTTTACTAATGTTCTTTTTTCTTCTCCGTGAAATTCATATAATATGTTTTCTCCAGTTCTATCATAAATAATTGTACTTTGAGCGATCTCTCTTTCAATAAGTTGATTGGGATTAGGCAAGTCTTTAGAAAGAAAAAAGATGGTTGATAAAGAAATAATAACTCCTATTAAAAATAGAAGAATAAAAGCTCTAATAGTTTTTCTGTTAAACAGAAAAGAGATAAAAATATTTTTTTTCTTTTTTCTTGGATTACCAATATTAGCTCCTTTTTTATAAACCATTTTTATTTTTTTTGGTCTGTAATATTGAGAGCTTGATGCTCTTTTTTTTAAATCTTTTTTTATCATTTTTTTGTTTGTTTTTTTGTTTTTCAAAACTTAAAAAATTTGTTAGAATACGAAGATAAAATAATATTAGCAAAATAAGGCTAGTTTCGCAATAGATTTTATTCCAAATATTATGGATAATATTAGAAAAGTATTTGTTTTTACCTTTGTATTTTTTGTATTTTTTATAGTTAATAGGCCTGTTTTGGCTAGCGACTCTTCAAAAGAAAACTCTAATATAGTTTTTAAAGCTGAGGTTTTGGAAATTATGGATGAGGAAGAAAAGAAAGGAGATGATGGTCGAATAATAAATCAACAAAATGTTCGCCTGTTAGGCTTAGAAAAAGAGTTTAAAGATAAGGAGATTATTTTTACAGGAATTGGCAATATTGAAGTTCTAGAAAACAAAATTTATAAAGAAGGGCAAAAAGTTTTTGTTTTAGCTTCTTGGAATCAGACCGAAAATTCATATAATTATTATATAACAGATTATTCTAGAAAAAATATTTTAATTATAATCGGGTCTTTGTTTTTTTTACTTTTAATTTTGGTTGGTAGGTTTAAGGGCTTAAGATCTGTAGTTTCTCTTTTTTTAACCTTTTTAATAATAATATTTTTTATTGTTCCTAAAATATTAAATGGTGCTAATCCAGTTTTGATTACTTCTGTTGGCTCTTTTTTAATACTATTATTTATCGTTTATTTAACAGAGGGTTTTAATGCCAAGTCTCATATATCTGCTTTGTCTATTTTTTTAAGTTTATCTTTAGTTATAGGTTTTTCTTGGCTTTTTATTAATTTAGCTAAATTGTCGGGCGCCTTTAATGAAGATATTTTTATACTTTTAAATATTGGACAAAGTGTTATAAATTTTAAAGGTTTTTTATTGGCGGGAGTAATTATTGGAACTTTGGGGGTAATAGATGATATAATAATAGCTCAAATTGCAGCGGTTGAACAAATAGTTGAAGCTAATCCTCATCAAGACTGGAAAGATGTTTTTAATAAGGCTCATAAAATCGGGGTTTCTCACATTGCTTCAATGACCAATACTCTTTTTCTAGCTTATGCCGGAGTTTCTTTGCCAGTTTTAATATTATTTGTTAGTCCAGAAAATCCATTTACTAGTGTTGAGCAAATGATTAGTAGTGAGGCAATTAGTACTGAAATAGTAAGAGCCCTAAGCGGAAGCATAGGAATAATCTTGTCTGTTCCTTTGTCTACTTTCTTTGCTTCTTGGTGGTTTGTCTATAAGAGAAAAAAAGATAGACTTAATTAAATAAAAAAAACAGCTAGAAAGTAGCTGTTTTTTTATTTGAGCGGGTAGGGGGAATCGAACCCCCATCCTCAGCTTGGAAGGCTGATATAAAAGCCATTATACGATACCCGCCAAAATGCGGAGTGGAAATAACTTGTCACGTAAAATATTTTTGTTATTTTTTTATCCACTTACTTGCGGAGCGGACGGGACTCGGTCACGAGTTTCTAAGTTCGCTTACCACGTTTTACGTGGTTGCGCTCACAAAGAACTCTCGACCCCGCCTCGCGGTGCGTCGCCTTAGCTCCGCACATCGCTCCGGCATTCGAGCCCTCATCAAACCAATAAATTGGTTTGATGCCACTCCTTCGTTTATTCACTTCGTTCATTCTCTGCGGAGCGGACGGGACTCGAACCCGCGACCTCCTGCGTGACAGGCAGGCATTCTAACCAACTGAACTACCGCTCCTTTAGTTTTGCTTTAAAGCAAGAAAATAATAACAAAAAAAATTAGGCTTGTCAAAAACATTTTTTTGGTATATACTAAGCAATAGTAAAAGCCTTTAAAAGGCCTTATTTTTAGAATTTATTAGAAGATTTTAATTGAAATTAAAATTTTTCAAAAGTATGTTGGACGTAAAAAAAGTTGAAAAAATAAAGAAGGATCTTTTGGAAAGAAAAAAACAAATTTTGGCTGACTTTAATGATTTGTCAAAAGAAGATTTACATGAAGCTGATAATAGAGTGGCTAAGTTTCCTGAGTATGGCGACAAACCAGATGAGAATGCTCAAGAAATTAGTGAATATTCAACCACTGTTGTGGCCGAAAAAGTTTTAGAAAAAACATTAGAAGAAATTGACTCTACTTTAAACAGAATCGAAAAAGGAACTTATAATATTTGTAAATATTGTGGGGGAGAAATAAGCGAAAAAAGATTAGAAGCTAGGCCAACTGCCAGTTCTTGTATTGAATGTAAAACAAAACTTCAGGAAGAAAATGAATAAATTTTTTTCAAAAAAACAAAATATCATAAATATAGCTATTTTTTTAATAGCTATATTTTTTATTGCAGATCGGGTTTTAAAATATTTAGCAATAAATTCTTGGGAAAGCAAAAATATTTTAGGTGAAATTTTAAAATTTAATTTTACGGCTAATAAATATATAGCTTTTTCTTTGCCGCTTAGTGGTTTAATTTTAAATTTATTTATTTTTTTTATTTTGTTTTTGATTTTAATCTATTTGGCTTTTTTGTTTTATAAAAAAAGACATTATGAGTTTTTAGGATTTTTAGCTATTTTTTGTGGAGCTTTAAGCAATTTGATAGATCGTTTAAAACATTCTTTTGTTGTTGATTATTTAGATCTTTATTATTTTACGGTTTTTAATCTGGCTGATGTTTTAATATTTTTTGGCTCTTTGTTTTTGCTTAGCTTTTATTTTAAAAAAGAAGCTGGAGAAAAATAATAGAATTTGTTTGTTATTTTTTTGTTTTTATTTAATAAAAATGAATTAAATTTATTAGTTGACTTTTGTTTTTCTCTTTGTTAAATTATTAAATATTGAGCTTTTTGCTCACTTGTTTTTGTTGTTAAAATTTTTTGTCCCTGTAGTTCAATGGATAGAACATCAGCCTTCTAAGCTGAATATCTAGGTTCGATTCCTAGCGGGGACACATTTAAGTGCTCTTAATCAAATCAAATTTATGATTTATTTTTTCTTTTTCGTTTTATTTGTTTTAATCTTGATTTTGATTTTAGCTTCTGTTCAGTTTTATAATATTGTTTTTCGAGGATTTGCCCCTTTTATTTCTACTAAGTTTGAAGCTGTTTTAACTATTTTGAAAGATTTAGATTTAAAAGGAGATGAATGTGTTTACGAATTAGGGTCTGGCAAGGCTGGATTTTTAAGGGCAGTTGAACAAAGATTTGGTAACAAAAAATTGACTGGGGTTGAATATTCTTTTTTTCCTTATATTTTAGCCAAAATTCAAATTGCTCTTTCTGGTAGTTCTATAAAAATTATTAGAAAGGACATGTTTAAAGTTAATTTAAAAGAAGCGGATATACTTTATTGTTTTTTAAGTCCAGAAATGATGATTAAATTAGAAAAAAAGTTTAAAACAGAGTGTCGTCCAGGAACATTGGTTATAAGTTATCATTTTAAATTACCAAATTCTGAACCAGAAAGAATCCTGAAGGAAAATAATGATAATATTTATTTTTACCGAATTTAGTTTTTAAATATTTCGGTTGATGGTGGCTATAGTTTAGCGGCTAGAACACTGGTTTGTGGTACCAGTAGTGAGGGTTCGATTCCCTCTAGCCACCCAGAAATAAAGACCTGTTCAAATCTCAATAAATAGGTCTTTTTATATACTTAAAACAACAAATAAAAGTTCTAACCTCCAAAAATCTTTTGCCCTTAATTTTTTTTTTGCCATAATAGTTATATAATAGGATTGTAAGGCTATATTAATGATGCAGTGATATTTTTTCAAAAAATATTAAAAGTTTACAGTTGACAGTAAACTGTAAACCATATATAATAACAGTATATGAATAATGTAAAAATAAAAATTATAGAATATATAAAAAAACATGGCCGGGTTAGCGTAAATCAATTGTCTAATAATTTTGATTTGTCTAGACAAATGATACATAGACATTTGATAGATTTGATACACAAAGGAATAATAGACAAAATTGGAACTCCTCCTAAGGTTTTTTATTTTATTAAAAAAGAAAAAGTTGCAGAAAATGAAATTGATATAGACAATAAAACAAAAGAGACTATTGAAAAAAATTATTTAATTATCACTTCCTCTGGTGAGCGCAAGAGTGGGGTGGAGGGATTTATTTATTGGTGTGATAAAAACAAATTGCCAATTGAAAAAACTGCTCAAAAATATGTAGAAACTTTAAAAAAATATAAAAAATTTAAGAAAAACGAATTAATAAATGGGACAGTAAAAATAAAGTCTACTTTTAAAGAAGTAGCTTTAAAGTATTTATTTTATTTAGATTTTTACAGTATTGAGCGCTTTGGAAAGACCAAATTAGGTCAATTATTGCTTTATGCTAAGCAAAGTCAAAATAAAAAATTAATGAAAGAGTTAATAGATGTGATAAGGCCACAAGTTGTTCAAATTATTATTAAATACAAAATAGATGGAATTGGATTTATTCCTCCTACAGTAAAAAGAGAAACTCAATTCATGAAAATATTAGAGAATTATTTAAAGTTGCAAGTTAAAACTTTAAAAATAAGTAAAATTAAGACTGGTATTGTGGTCCCCCAAAAAACATTAAATAAGCTTGATGATCGTATAGATAATGCTAAAAAAACTATTGTCGTTGAAGATTGTTTTCAGTATAATAATGTTTTGTTAATAGATGATGCTGTTGGATCAGGGGCAACTTTGAATGAAACAGCAGCACAGATTAAACAAAATAAAATAGCTAAAAATGTCATCGGCCTAGCGATAACAGGAAGTTTTAAAGGTTTTGATGTAATAAGCGAGGTTTAGGAATGATAATTATATATTTAGTTGCACGGTGGCTTAAGTTTTTGGAAGGTATTTTACATCCATCACTTTAGTTCTAATGTTCTTCACGAGGGCGCCCATTGACAAAAGCGTATCAATATGACATTCTTTTTTGTTATAGATCCTTCACAAAGAAGTTAAAATTAAAAAATTATAAATAAAAAAACAGCAACCAAAATTGCTGTTTTTTAAATTCACCTATTTTTTATTTTGTCTTTTCTGGTATTAAGCTTATCCAATAAGCAGCCGATATACCAACCAGTGAATAAACTATCCTAGAAATAATAGAAAAATCTCCGAAAAGGAAGGAAACTAAATTAAAGTTAAATAACCCAACTAGTCCCCAGTTTAATCCTCCAATAATTATTAGTATTAAAAGGATTAAGTCTAAATTTTTTTTCATAAAATTAAATTTAATTATAAGTATTGTTGTAATAGCATATACCCTAGGGGGGTGTCAATACCTATTTTTTATTAACAAAAAGAAGGGCTTTTCAACCCTTCTTTTTTTGTTTGTCAAAATGTAAATAACTTTCTTTTTGTTTATTTCGTAGTAAATTTCTTAATTGGTTTTTTGATATTTGCATTATTTTTATATCTTATTGGCATAGAACAGAAAACCAATAAACATCCATTTCTATCTCTAATTACTTCTTTATTTTTTTTAACAGAACTATCTACAAAAACTTTATTTATTGTTTGTAGATCAGTGTCGTTTGTTTCTTTTAAAATATATTTAATAGAGGGATTTTTTTTGTTAGGAAAGTAACTGGCTAAAAGTTTTTCATTTTTAAAGTTTTCGTTTTCCCATTGAAAATTTTCTGAAATTAATCTTCTATTAATTGTTTTGACAAATTCTTCTGGAACTTCATTTTTAAACTCATTAATTAATTCATTTATTTGTTTTTCGGTCATTTTTTGTCCATCGGCAAATTTAATTTCTTTTTTGTCTAGCTTGTTGTTTAAAGCCTCTTTAAACATGGTTATTTCGAATTCAGAATATTCAGGAAGCTCCTTTTTTTTCTTTTCATATTCTTTTAGGTCTTTTTCTTTTTGTTTTTTAGTTTTTTCAACTGAGTTTAGTAAAATATTTTCATTTTCAAAATCATTTTCTTCTTGATTTTCTTCGTAAGTTTTTATGAAATTTTCTAAACTTTCTTGGTTGCTAAAATTATCTAAAAATTTTTGATTTTCTTTTTCTATTTCTAAATCATCTTGCTCTCCATAAAAATAAGATGAGTCATCAAATTTGTCTTCTTTTTTGTTTGGGGCATTATTAGGATAAGGTTCTTCATGTTTTTTTTCAAATTTTTTATATTGTCCAGAATAAGAATAATCTTTTTCGTTTATTGGATCATAATTTATTTTTTTCTTATCTAAAATTTCTCCATTTGGGCCATAGCCCATTTTTTTAAGCTCTTTTTCTCTTTCTGTTCTTTTTTCTTCTTCACTGACAGCCTTATCTATTTTCCCTGTGTTTTTATCAATTTTTAGACCTTGGGCCTTAAAAAAATCACCAATTTTCATAAATTTAATATTAATTATTTAAAGTTTAATTATTTTTAGATTTTATCAAGTTTTTGTGTTTTTGTCAAGTAATTATAAGTCTATTATTGACTTTTTTATTATTTAGTGATTAAATGTTTAGAAGTTCTTTTAAAAAAACAACGTTTAACCTAAATAGTTTGTATCATGAAAAAAATTTTGAAAAGTATTTTTGGTGTGGCTCTCATTTTTGCTTTATTTTATGGAGCTAAATTTTTGTCTGTTAATGATGGCTTTGCTGTCACTATAGATAATAAGTCGGAAAATCTTTATCTTTTTTCTTCTTTTTTGTCTTTAATGATTGTTTTTAATCTTTTATTACAAACAAGATTAAGAAGATTTTTGCCGATTATTTTATCAATTTTTAGCCTGGTTATTCTTTCTTGTGCGATATTGTTAGCTGTTTTTTCGGAGCTAGGCTATTATTCTGGCCCAATGGCTGATGATGTAATCTTTTTGGTTTTATTAATTACCTCGGGAATCGTTTTCTTGCTTTACAACTTTAAATTGGAAACAGAGGTTTAACGAAATTAAATTTATTTTTTAACCCGAGCATTTGTTCGGGTTTTTTAATAAAAATTTATTCCAATTTTTTTGATCTAAGTTTTCAATTTTAGTTGCTTTCTTTAATTTATATTTGCCAATCTCTGTTCTTTTTAATTCTTGAAGATGAGCGCCACATTTTAATTTTTTGCCTAAATCGTCGGCTATAGTTCGAATATAAGTTCCGCTAGAGCAGTGAATTTTTATTTTAAGGCTAGGCCACTTGTATTTAACTACTTTTATATAAAATATATTTATTTTTTGTGGCTTTCTTTTTATTTCTATATTTTTTCTGGCTAATTCATATAATTTTTTTCCATTTACTTTTTTAGCGCTATACATCGGAGGAATTTGAGTTCTCTTTTTAGATAATTGTTCTATTGTTTTTTTTATTTTTTCTAGTAAAATTTTTTCTCCTTGATATTCAAAGTTTATTTGGCCACAACGATCATAAGTATCAGTTGACTTTCCTAAAAACACTTCAGCTTCATATTTTTTATCAAGCTTTAAAAATTTTTCTATTTGCTTGGTTGAGCTTCGACTTATTGCCAAAATCATTAATCCCGAAGCAAATGGATCTAGTGTCCCTGCATGACCAATTTTTTTAATTCCAGTTATTTTTCTTAATCTATTAACAATATTATGGGAGGTTGGACCACTTTCTTTGTTTATTAAAATGAAGCCCGAATTTTGGTCGGGCTCATTGTTTTTTTTTATTTTATTTTTGTTGGTTATTTTCTTCTTGATTGTTATTGCCATTTTTTTTCTGATAATTTATTTTTATATCATATAAAACCTTTTTTAGTTTATAAGGATTTCTTACGTGATACAAAATAGCTTCATAGCCATCGCTTCCAGCAGTGCTAATTGAAAGAGTCCCACTTTTAATTATCCTTTCTAGCAGTGATTGGCTAACGCCAATGTCGGTTATCTGATTATAATATATTGTTTTAACTGAAGTTTCTAGCCATCCTCTTTTAACTATTATTCTTTGATCAGTAAAAACAAACTCGTTTGATATTTTTAAATAAAAAACATTATAAAAAACTATGGCAGGCGTTATTATTAAAAAGAAAATTATAGCTAAAATTAACCAGATACTAACAATCCATTGACTGACGTCTTCGACACTTATAATGTTTAAATATTTTGATAGGTTGTTTGAAAAATTGTTTTGTCCAAGAATTTCTTCATAGGGTGTTTGTTGAACTTTGTTTACCATTTTCTTGCTTTCTGGCAGTGCTATTAGCTGAGCTTGATCTAGAAAAAAAAGACCAGCTGAGATAGCTAGAAAGATAGCTAGCCATTTTAACAAAAGGGCAACTATTTGTATTTTTATATAACGATTGCAAATAGAAAAATATTTTAATATTTTTTCTTTTTCTCCAAAGCTATTTTTTAGTATTCGGCTCATCATATAGAAATATAATAGCAAAGTTTTTAAAAAAAATAAAATTATGTTAAAATTTATTAAAATAAAAAATATTATATATATCTTATGAATCAAGAAAAAAAGAATGGAAAATACAAAATAGCTTATTTCAGTATGGAAATAGCTTTGGAAAATGATATTAAAACCTATGCTGGTGGCTTGGGTGTTTTAGCCGGAGATACTTTAAGGTCGGCGGCTGATCTTGATTTGCCGATGTTGGGAGTGACTCTTTTAAACGACCTGGGTTATTTTAAACAAAAAATAGGGAAAAATGGTCAAGAAGAATTAAAATCAAATTATAATTTATCTAAATTAAAGAAATTACCGAATAAAGTTAAAATTAAAATTGGCAAAGATGATGTTCTAGTTGGTGTTTGGCAATATTTAATTACTGGACGTGGTGAATATCCAGTGCCTGTTTATTTATTAGATACAAACATTGCTGGCAACTTACCTAAATATGCTAGTTTAACTGGACAACTTTATGGCTCTGGCAAAGACTATCGTTTGATGCAAGAAATTGTTTTAGGTCGAGCTGGAGTTAAAATTTTAAATTCTTTAGGTCATAAGTATTTAAAAAAATTTCATATAAATGAGGGTCATGGAAGTCTAGCTGCGGTTGAATTATTTCTCAATTCTAAAAAAAGAAAAAATGAAGATAAAATTAGAGATGTTAGACGAAAATGTGTTTTTACAACACACACCCCAGTTGATGCTGGTCATGATGTTTTTCCTTTAAAATTTTTTCTGGAGTATCAAAAAGATTTTCCTTATAAATTAAAAGGGTTGGTTGATAAAAAGATAGTCAACATGACAAAGATTGGTTTATTTTTTAGTAATTTTATAAACGGAGTGGCTTTAAGTCATCAAAAAGTTTCTAATAAAATGTTTCCCGAATATCCAATTCACGCTATAACCAACGGGATTCATTCAGAAACTTGGACTTCTCCTCATTTTCAAAAAATATATGATAAATATATTCCTAATTGGAGAAACTCAAATTTATCTTTGAGAAATGTTTTTAACATTCCTTTGTCTGTTATCTGGCAAGCCCATCAGAGATCAAAAAAAGATTTAATAGATTATATTTATAAAAAGCAAAAAATAAAATTAGATCTAAATGTTTTTACTATTGGCTTTGCTCGTCGTTTCACTGGTTACAAGAGATCTAATCTTCTTTTTCATGATATTAAAAAGCTTTTAAATATTCATCATAATATTGGACAAATTCAAATAATATATGCCGGCAAAGCTCATCCAAACGATGTAGATGGAAAAAAATTAATTAAAGATATATTAAAAATGAAGGAGCAATATAAAGATGAAATAAAAATTGTTTTTTTAGAGAGCTATGAAATGAAATTAGGAAAGTTAATGACTTCTGGAGTTGATATTTGGCTTAATACTCCCCTTCCTCCTAATGAAGCTTCAGGAACTAGCGGTATGAAAGCTGCTCATAATGGCATTCCACATTTTAGTACTTTGGATGGTTGGTGGCTTGAGGGCTATATTAAGGATAAAACTGGTTGGGCTATTGGAGAAAAAAGAAAAAGTTTTAATTCTTTAGAATTGAACAAAAAAGATGCTGAAAGCTTGTATTATAATTTGGAAAATAAAATATTGCCACGTTATTATGGTGTGCCTAAAAAATGGCAAGAAACTATGCAAAATACAATTGCCATAAATGCTTCTTATTTTAATACAGAAAGAATGCTTCAACAATATATTCAAGAAAATTATTTTGTTAGTGAAAGTTAATTTTTTAAATAAAGAATTTATGGAAAATAAAACAAACGATAAAAAAATGGATTGGCACTCTTTAGAAATTAAAGCTATTTTTGAGCAATTAAAATCAAACAAAGATGGCCTTGATTCTCATGAAGTTTTTACAAGGCAAAAAGAGTTTGGCTTAAATAAACTTCCCAGTCGTAAGGTCCCCAATATTTTTATTATTTTTTTTAGCCAGTTTTTAAGCCCTCTAATTTATGTTTTGATTTTTGCTGGGCTTATCTCTTTGTTTTTAAAAGAATTTACAGATGCTTCTTTTATTTTTGGAGTTATAGTTTTTAACGCTATCATCGGTACTTGGCAGGAAAATAAGGCTGAGAAAAATGCAGCTGCTTTACAAAATCTTTTAAAGATAAAGGCTAGAGTTAAAAGACATGGGATTGAAAAAGATATTAATGCAGAAGAGCTGGTGGTTGGTGATATTGTTTTTTTAGAGTCTGGATCTAAGGTTCCGGCGGATTTAAGATTGTTTGATTGCAAAAATTTATCAATCGATGAATCTTTTTTAACTGGAGAATCAGAGGCGGTTAGTAAGAGCTTGGAAAAATTAAAAAAAGATACACCTCTTAATAAGAGAAGTAATATTGCTTATGCTGGCGCTTCAGTTATCTCTGGTCGTGCCTGGGGCATTGTAATTGAAACTGGTTTAAATACTGAAGTTGGTAAAATCGCTGATATTATTTCATCTTCTCAAAAAACAAAACCACCTCTTATTATTAGAATGGAAAGCTTTACTAAAAGGGTTTCTTTTATTATTTTATTTCTTTGTCTTGTTTTGGCTATCATCTCTATTTGGAAGGGAGTAGAACCGATGGAGGTTTTTTTCTTAGTTGTGGCCTTGGCTGTTTCAGCTATTCCAGAGGGTTTGCCAGTGGCCTTAACTGTGGCCCTATCTGTAGCAACAACCAGAATGTCGAAGAGAAATGTTGTTGTTAGACAACTTACAGCCGTAGAGGGTTTAGGCTCTTGTACTATGATTGCTAGCGACAAAACTGGGACATTAACTGTTAATCAACAAACAGCCAAATTAATTTATCTTCCCAATTCTAAGAAAGTAAATATCTCGGGGCAGGGATATAATGGAATTGGATCTTTAGATTATGAAGATGGCTTTAATCAGGAAGATAAAAATATTGTTTTTGAGATAATAAAAAATTCTGTTTTAAGTAATGAAGCTAAATTGTGGAGATCAAAGAAGGTTTGGCATCATCATGGTGATTCTATGGATGTTGCTTTTTTGGCCATGGCTTATAAAGCAGGATTATCTTTGGATGAAATAAATAATTCAGTTGAACATTTGTTAGGAATTCCTTATGAATCAGAAAAAAGATTTTCAGCCAAAATTTATAAAGACAAAAAAACAGAAGAAGTTCGAGTGGCTGTTAAGGGCTCCGTAAATCGTGTTCTTGATTTTTGTTCTCAGGCTGGGTTCTTGGAATCTCCAATGTCTTTAGATAAATCCAATATTAAAAAAGAAGGAGAGGCTTTAGCCTCTCTAGGTTATAGAGTGTTAGCAGTTGCTTATGGCAAAATAGATATAAGTGATTTTGATTTTAAAAAATTTGAAGATAAAAAAATAAAAAATATTAACTTCCTTTCTTTAGTTTGTTTTATAGATCCTTTAAGAAAAGATTCAAAACAAGCTGTCCAAAAATGTAAGGAGGCGGGCATAAAAGTTATAATGGTTACTGGAGATCATCCGGCCACTGCCTTGTTTATTTCTAAAGAGCTGGGGATTGCTCGCTCTAGTGATCAAGTTATAACCGGAGATAAGCTTGGTTCAGCTGATTTAGAAACTACACCCAAGTTTGTCGATTTAATTAATAGAACGACTGTCTTTGCCGGAGTTTCTCCTTTACAAAAATTAAAGATAGTGAAGGCTTTGGTCAAAATGGGTCATTTTGTGGCCGTTACTGGTGATGGGGTAAATGATGCTCCGGCCCTTAAACAAGCTAACATTGGAGTGGCTATGGGCTCTGGGACTGATGTAGCCAAAGAGACTTCTACCATGATAGTTGTTGATGATAATTTTGCTTCAATTGTTGGAGGAGTAGAAGAGGGTCGTTTTGTCTATGACAATATTAGAAAGGTTGTTTATTTTGTTCTTTCTAGTGGAGCGGCTGAAATATTTATTTTTTTGTTAGCAGTTATCTTTAATTTACCACTTCCTTTTTTTGCTGCTCAACTTTTATGGTTAAATTTAGTTACTAATGGAATACAAGATATATTCTTGGCGTTTGAAGCTGGTGAGGACGGTGTTATGAAGAGACCACCAAGATCACCACAAGAAAATATTTTTGATAAACTAATGACACAACAAACCTTAATTTCAGGTTTGTTTATTGGTCTCGTTGTTTTTGTTGTTTGGTATTATCTTCTTAATGTTTTAAACTGGGAAGAGGTACACGCTAGAAATTTCCTTTTAATGTTGATGGTTTTATTTCAAAACATTCATCTTTTGAATTGTCGTTCAGAGCTTGTTTCTATTTTTAAAATTTCTTTTAAGAAAAACATGCTTATTCTTTTTGCAATAGTTGCTGCTCAGCTATTGCACATTTTTGCTATTTATAATCCCTTTTTGAGCAAAACTCTTCAAACCCAAAGAATAAGACTAAAAGAATGGTTTTATTTACTTTTAATAGCCTCTTCCGTTTTGTTAATAATGGAAATTTTTAAATTTATTAAAAGGAGACAAAAAAATGTCTAAAAAAAATATAAAAAATAAAAGATTCGTATTTTTTTGTTTTTTATTTTTATTCTTTGCTTTTTTTCTTTTTTTCTTTTTTTTAATTTTAAAAATTAGGTCTGTGGATAAAACTAATTTTAATAATGGAGATATTGTTGTTTCGAAAATAAAAGATAAAGAAATTAATGTTGAATTAACTATTTCTCCTGAAAAAAAATATTTAGGTTTGAGTCACAGAGAAAACATTCCCGACGATTTTGGAATGCTTTTTTTGTTTTTTGATAAAGAGATAAGAACTTTTGTCATGAGAGATATGAAATTTAATCTTGATATTGTTTTTATTGATGAAAATGAAATTGTGGAAATTTATAAAGATTTGTCTTTTGAAGAATTTAATCAAAATATTTTTTATAAATCGCCAGTCCCGGTTGATAAAGTTTTGGAGCTTAAGGGGGGCTTTTGTGATCAAAATAAAATTTCGGTTGGTGATAATTTTTACTTCAATAAACCTTGATTTTTTGTTGTTGTTTTATTTTTTTTATGTTATAATTATCTTAGATTTAATTTAAATTATATAGGAATTGGTCGGTTCCTATTTTAAGCAATAAATAATTTTTTAAAATTATGAAAAAGGTAGCTAAAAAGAAAGTTGCAAAGAAACCAGTAGCTAAAAAGAAAGTTGCAAAGAAACCAGTAGCTAAAAAGAAAGTTGTAAAAAAGATTGTTAAGAAAGTTGCAAAGAAACCAGTAGCTAAAAAGAAAGTTGCAAAGAAACCAGTAGCTAAAAAGAAAGTTGCAAAAAAGATTGTTAAGAAAGTTGCAAAGAAACCAGTAGCTAAAAAGAAAGTTGCAAAAAAGGTTTCAAAAAAGAAATAGTTTTTTTCAAAAAACGAAGGCGCTTCTCAAATGAGCGCTTTTGTTTTTTTAAAAAATATTTGATTTTGTTTATTAAAATGTCTATAATAAATTAGTTGTTTTTTTGATGGACAATGTTGTTGATATTTTTATGTATTTAGAAAAATTAGAAGTACAAGGATTCAAGTCTTTTGCCAATAAAAATAAATTGGTTTTTTCTGGTATGGTTGATGGTCAAAAGAGAGGTATAACCTCTGTGGTCGGACCTAATGGTTCTGGCAAGTCTAATATTGCTGACGCTATTCGTTGGGTTTTAGGTGAACAGAGCTCTAAATTACTTCGTAGTAAAAAAAGTGATGATGTTATTTTTGTTGGTTCAGATAAAAAGGCTAGGCTTAATTTTGCTGAAGTTTCCTTATTTTTAAATAACCAAGATCCTAACTTTAAATTTAAAGAGTTCGCTATTAGTGACGAATCTAGGGAGTCTTTAGAAGAATCAAAAAAAGATAACAAAACAGAAATAGATGTTGTTGATTCTTTTTTAATGTTGCCAGAAATTGTAATTACTAGAAGGGTTTATCGTGACGGTAATAGTGAATATCTTATTAATAATAATAAAGTTCGTTTGAGCGATGTTCAAATTTTTTTGGCCAAGGCTAGTTTCGGTCAAAAAACATATAGTGTTATTGGACAAGGAATGGTAGAAAATTTTTTAAATACCAGTCCAGCCGAAAGAAAAGCTTTTTTTGACGAGGCTACTGGTGTTAAACAATATCAAATTAAAAGAGACTTGTCTTTAGGAAAGCTAGAAACGAGCCAAGAAAATTTATCCCAAGTTGAAATGCTTCTTAATGAGATTGAACCTCGTTTAAATAGTTTGACTAGGCAAGTTAGTAAATTAAAGAAAAGAGAAAATTTAGAAAAAGAATTGAGAGAGCATCAAACAAATTATTACGGTTCTTTGTGGCAAGAGATAAATGAAAAACTTCATTCTTTAAATAAAGAAATCAAAGAAGATGAGGAAAATAAAGATAAAGTAAAGATAATTTTAAAAAACAAGAAAGAAGAAGTGGATAAAATAAACCAAGAATCATCCCTTAACGATGAATTTTTAAAATTACAAGAAAATTTATCCTCTAATAGAGACAAATTTAATAAACTAGAAAAACAAAAAAGTCTTATTAACTCTTGGGAAGAGTTAAAGTTTCAAAATACAAACAATAATGAAGTTGAGTATTTAATCAAGGAGAAAGGGGAAAAATTATTAGAGTCTGAAAAGATAAAAGAAAAATTAGATTCTTTATCAGCCGAGTTTTTAAAACAGGAAGAAATAAGTGATTTAGAGAAAAAATTGACAGAGTCCGAGGTAAAACAAAGCGAATTGCAAAAAGAACTGATGAAATTAGAGGCTTTGTTGGAGTTAAGGCTTGAAAAATCGGGCAATTTTGATATATCATTTTTATTTTCTCGTCAAAACGATATTCAAAAAACCATTTCTCAATTATCAGAAGAAATTAGCTTATTAAATCCTGAAGAAAAAAATAAAGAAGATAAACTTTCTACAAAAACAGAGCAAGAAAAAGAGCTTTTAGAAAAAATAGAAAAACTAGAGAGTGAATTGAAAAAAATAAAAGAAGAATTTGACCCTAGTAATGTTAACAAAATAAATGCTGATATTAATAGTTTGATTAAAAAAATTAGTAATTTTGAAAATTCTTCCGACTTATCTCTTTTCCAAAAAATTATACAAGAAATTAAAAACGATTTAAGTGAATTGTTAAATTTTGTTTCTGGTCAAAAATTTGATAACACTATTGAGAGAGTAAATAAAAAAATACTTGATCTTAAAAAAGAAAGGGAAAAAATAAATGAAGATCGTAATAATTTTAAATTGGAACTTCAAATTTTAAGAAATAAAAAACAACAATTAGAGAACGAAAAAAATAAATTAGAAAGAGAGTTCTTGGAAATCAATAGAAAAATAGAGTCTAATAGCAAAGAACAGAGCTTGGATGACTTGAAGAAAGAAAAGGATAAGGCTAGCTTAAATTTAGAGAAAATAGTAGGAGAAGTATCTTCTTTTAAATTAGATTTAGAAAAAATAAAAATAGAAAAAGAAAATTGGCAAGAAAAGAGAAGAAGTCTAGAGTCGGAGTATAGAAAGTTTAAAGATGAATTACTTGATCTTGAAAATAAAATTAATTTTATTAAATCAAGTGATTCTAAAAATCAAGCTAAAATAGAAAATTTAGAAGAAGAAATTAGGGACAATGCTTTTCTTTCTGATTTTAAAAATATTATTTTTACAGAGGCTATTATTAAAGAAAGGAATTATTTAGATCTAGAAATTAGTAAAACCAAAGAAATTTTGGGTTCTTTGGAGGAAAAATTATCTAATTTTAATAAGAATCAGGAAGAAAAAAGACAGTATTTATTTAATTTGCAGAAAGAGGTTCATGAACTAGAATCAAAGATGCACTCTTTTTATCAAAAAATAAACAATAAACAAGTAGAGATGGCTAGAGAAGAAACGCGCATGGAGGACTTAGAAAATAATATTTTAAATGATAAAATTGAAAAATCAATTATTGATTCTTATAAAAAAGAAGTGGATGTGGAAATTAATTATGAGTATTTAAAAAATGAAATTTATAAGATTAAAAATCAGTTAGAACAAATTGGTGGTATTGATCCAGAGGTAGAAAAAGAATATTTTGAAACAAAAAAAAGATATGAATTTTTATTTGAGCAAACAGAAGATTTAAATAAAACAATCAAATCCCTGGAAAGAGTTATAGTTGAACTAGACACCTTGATTAAAGATCGTTTTGATTGTGAATTTAAAGTTATTTCTGAAAAATTTAATGAATATTTTAAAATATTGTTTAATGGCGGACAAGCCAAAATATTCCCAATAAAAGAGGAGCCCCTAGAAATGGATGAAACAAACAATGAGCAGGGCGAAATCAGTAAGAGTGGCGAAGGTATTATACCTCAATCAACAAAAAATTTGAAGAAAATAAAATATTTAAAAAAATATAATGCCATTGGTTTATCGGGGGTTGATATTTTAGCTGTTCCTCCTGGTAAAAAAATATCTTCAGTGAATATGTTGTCTGGCGGAGAAAGAGCCTTAACAGCTATCGCCTTAATTTGTGCTATTATCAGTGCTAATCCAGCCCCCTTTGTTGTTTTAGATGAAGTAGACGCAGCTTTAGACGAAGCAAATTCTGAAAGATTGGCTCAGATTTTAGATGATTTGTCGGATAAAACTCAATTTATTGCTATTACTCATAATAGGGCCACCATGAAAAGAGCTAATATTTTGTATGGAGTAAGCATGGGCTCCGATGGTATTAGTAATTTACTGAGCATAAAGCTAGACGATTATGTTCATGATATTTAAATTTTAAAATTATTGTATATTTAACTTTATTTTAGCAGGGATTTATCCCTGTTTTTTTATAATTTCTAAAATAATTAAAATTATAAATATGAAAATTTTGTCAGCTGGACTTTTAGGTCTTAAGGCCGAAGTAATAGAAATTGAGTCTTGTTTGGGTGGTGGTGAGTTGGGTTTGTTTTCAATTGTTGGTTTGCCGGACAAATCTATTTCTGAGGCTAAGGAAAGAGTTCGAGGAGCTATTTCTAATCTTGGTTTAAAATTTCCCAAGAGAAAAGTGGTTGTTAATTTAGCTCCAGCTGATTTTAAAAAGTATGGACCTAGTTATGATCTACCAATTGCTATTAGTGTTTTATCTAATCTTTACACTTTTAAAAAAAATATTCAGGATTCTTTTTTTATTGGAGAGCTATCTTTAAACGGAGACCTTCGTCATGTTAATGGAATTTTACCAATAGTTTCTTTTGCTCAAGAAATTGGTATAAAAAATATTTATTTACCTTTCAGTAATTTTGTAGAAGCTAGTTTGGTTAATAATATTAATATCTTCCCAATAAAAAATTTAAAAGATATTATTAATTTTTTGATAAAAGGAGTTGAATTAAAAAAAACACAGATTTTTCCAGAAATAAAAAAAGAAATTTATTATCCTTTTGATTTTAAAAATATTAGAGGTCATTTTCAGGCTAAAAGAGCCTTGGAGCTTGCAGTGGCTGGTGCTCACAATATTTTAATGTCTGGTCCGCCTGGTTCGGGAAAAACAATATTGGCAAAATCGGTTGTTTCTATTATGCCTCCGCTGGATAGTCGGGAGGTTGTAGAACTTACCAAAATTTATAGTGTTGCTGGTAAGTTAGGAGATAAAAAAATAATTTATGCAAGACCATTTAGATCTCCTCACCATACGGCCTCACCTTCTTCAATCGTTGGTGGCGGTTCTTGGCCTCGTCCGGGGGAAATATCTTTGGCTCATAGAGGCATTTTGTTTTTAGATGAATTACCAGAGTTTTCTAGAGTAATTTTAGAAAATTTGAGACAACCCTTGGAAGATGGAGTTATTAATATTTGTCGTGTTTTTGGCTCTCTTTCTTTTCCGGCAAAATTTATGTTGATTGGAGCAATGAACCCTTGCCCTTGTGGTTACTTCGGTGATAAAACAAAAACCTGTGTTTGTTCTAAAAATCAATTAGATAATTATCAGAAAAAAATTTCTGGACCAATTAAGGACAGAATAGACATAAAGATAAATGTAGCTAGATTGAATATTAATGAATTATCATCTTTTCAAGAGGCAGAGAGTTCTTCCTCGGTTGTTAAAAGAATAATTATTGCTCAAAAAATGCAAAAAGCAAGGTTTGCTAATTTAGATATTTTTTTTAATTCAGAAATTAATCATGAAACAATAAATAAATTTTGTTTTCTTGATGTTAAAGACCAATTTTTTTTAAAAAAAATTGTTGAAAAATTAGATTTGTCCACAAGGGCTTATTTTAAAATTTTAAAATTAGCTAGAACCTTAGCTGATTTAAGACAATCTGAAAAAATAAATAGGCAAGATTTAAATGAAGCTCTTTTTTATCATTCTGGCTTGTAGCTCAATTTAATTTAAAAATTAAGAGCTCTTTTATTTTTTCTCTAATTTGTTATAATGTTTATAGATATAAAATAAATTTCTCATATGAAAAAAAAGCTAATTTCTTTGTTTTTGGTTTTCGTATTTTTCTTGACTGCTGGGGCAGGTTGTAAAAAACCAACAATGCAGGAGGCAGTTAAACCTGTTGTTCTTAATTTTTGGAGAGTTTATGAGGGCCAAGATGCTTTTGCTGAAATTATTGCTAAGTATAATGCTCAGCACCCTTATGTTACTATTAATTACCGAAAATTAAGATATGATGAATATGAGGAAGCCCTCCTTAATGCTTTTGCCGAAGATCGTGGCCCAGATATTTTTTCCATTCATAATACTTGGATAAGGAAATATGAAAGCAAGTTAGAGCCAATGCCGGCTCAAACAACAATGGTTTTTCCAATAACTCAAGGCTCTCTTAAAAAAGAAGTTGTTCCAGAATTTAGAACCATGAAAAGTTTGGGTTTAAAAGAATTGAAGCAAAACTTTGTTGATGCTGTTTATTCGGACGTGGTTTTAAATGATAAAATATATGGATTGCCTTTATCAGTTGACACTTTGGCTATGTACTACAATCAAGATCTTTTTGATCAAGCCGGAATTACTGAAATTCCAAGATATTGGAACCGTGATTTTCAACAAATGGTTAAAAAGTTAACCAAACAAGACTTGAAAGGCAATATCTTGCAGTCAGGAGTTGCTTTAGGTGGTGGAAAAAATATAGAACGATATAGTGATATTTTAGCTATTTTAATGATGCAAAACGGGGCTAGTATGATGAGTGATGCAGGGCAAGTTCTTTTTCAGACTGTTCCAGCCGTTTTTCAAAGTCAGAACTATAACCCGGGACTAATGGCCTTGAGATTTTATACTGATTTTGCTAATCCTATTAAAGAAGTTTATTGTTGGAATAGTGGTCTGGAAAATTCTGTCGATCTTTTTGCTTCTGGCAAATTGGCAATTATGTTCGGTTATTCTTATCATTTACCAACTATTAAAACTAAAGCGCCTAAGCTTAATTTTCTAGTAGAGCCCATACCTCAAATAGAAGGAGCAACTGTTCCTACTAATATGGCTAATTATTGGGTGGAGGCGGTTTCAAAAAAAAGTTTATATAAAAATGAAGCCTGGAATTTTATACAATTTATGACTAGCTCTGAAAATGCAACAAGTTATTTAGAAAAAACAAACAAGCCGACAGCCTTGAGATCGTTAATTAATACTCAAAAAGAAGACCCAGAGATAGGTGTCTTTGCTGATCAAGTTTTAACAGCTAAAAGTTGGTATAGAGGTAAAAATCCTATTTTAGCTGAAAACTTTTTAGCTGACATGATACAGGCTGTTTTAGCTGATACTGAAAACAAAACAATTGAGTTAATGAATTTTTACGCCAATAGAATACAACAAACAGTTAATTAAATTTTATGAAAAACAAAAAATCTTTAGTACTTTTAATTATTTCTTTTTTTACTATTTTTTTAATGAGTACTCCCGTGATGGCCTCTATTGTTCCTGGGGCTGGACAAAGAAGTGCTGATTATGAAAGTGGTAATTATGAATTAAATGACATTTTGTTGGTTGGAATACAGGTCACGAGATTTATATTGGGTATCGTTGGATCTCTATCTTTATTGTTTTTTGTTTATGGTGGCGTTATGTTTTTAATTTCGGCTGGCAGTAGCGACAAGGTTCAACAAGCTAAAACAATTATAATAAATGCCACTATTGGTTTAATAATTGTTTTTACAAGCTACATCATTATTGAGTTTGCCATGAGTGCTTTGGGTGTTAATTGGGGAGGGACATCATCTGTTATAACTAGACTTTTTGATTAAAATACAAAAAAATGAGTGGTTTTGTTAAAAAAAATATATTTTTAGATCAGGATTCAGTCGGGGCTTATATAAAAAAAAATAGACAAAAGAAATCAATTAGTTTAGAGGAGGCCTCTTTAAAAACGGGAATAAATATTAAATATTTAAAGGCAATTGAAGAAAGTAGTTATCGAGATTTGCCTAAAGGAGTTTACGCAAAAATTTTTTTCAAGAAGTATGTTGATTTTTTAGATATTAGACATAAAAACATTGTCTCTGATTTCGTTAAAGAATATGATAGGTCACAAAATTTTGAAAAAAACATATTTTTTAATAAAGTTGTTAGTTGGAAAAGTTTTGTTTCTTTACCAAGGGTGTTGCGCAATCTTTTAATTTTTTTAGTAGTAGTGATTTGTTTATTTTATTTATTTTTTTATTTAAAAAATATTTTTGCCCCGCCCTTTCTAGAGGTTTACAATGTTGAAGATAGGCAAATAATAAACTCCTCCTCTGTCTTAATAGAGGGTAAAACAGACGCTGAAAGTGAGGTTTCTATAAACGGAGAGGCTGTTTTAAGTGATGCTAGTGGTCAGTTTTCGGAAGTAATTTATTTAAAGTCGGGTATTAATTTTATTCATATATCTGCTAAAAAGAAATATAGCAAACAAAACTTAATAATTAAACAAATATTAGTTGAAAAATAATTTATTTATATGATAAAAAATAATTTATTAAATATAGAATCTTTGATTGCCAGACTTGGCCTTGAACAGGGGTTTAGAGTGGCTGACTTGGGTTGTGGTGCTTTTGGTTATTTTACCTTTTTATTGGCAAAATTTGTTGGTAAAAGTGGCAAGATTTATGCTGTTGATATTATTAAGGATAGCTTAGAGGCAATTAAGAAAAGAGCTAGAATTGAGAATTTAAGCCAAATAGAAACTATTTGGAGTGATTTAGAGGTTGTGGGCGGTGCAAATATAAAATCAGATTCTTTAGACTCTGTTTTATTGATTAATGTTCTGCATCAATCAGAAAAAAAAATAAATATTTTGAAAGAATGTATGCGAATTTTAAAACCAGGTGGAAAGGTTTTGTTGGTTGAGTGGAACGAAAAAGATTCTCCCTTTATTCTCTCTTCTGTTAATAAAGTTTCTAGAGATGAAATAAAGCGTTTGAGCTCATTTTTAAATATAAAAATAGAAGATGAATTTCAAGCCGGTGAATATCATTACGGCATGCTTTTAAGTAAATAAAAATTTATATTTAGTTTATCGACTTTGTTCTATAATACTAAAATGAATGATAAAAAAAATTTAGGTTATTTAGGAGAATTAATAGCTTCAAAGTATTTAGAAAAAAATGGTTTTGTTATTTTAGAAAAAAATTGGAGGTTTAAAAAATTAGAAGTTGATATAATAGCTTCCCTTGCAGGGAGGCTAGTTTTTTTTGAAATAAAGACTCGGTTTAATAACTTGTCTTCTCCCGAGGAAAATTTAAAAATTAAGCAAATTAAAAATTTAAAAAAAGCCATCTTTTTTTATTGTGGCTTTCGAAAAATTGATATAGAGTTTTCCAGGCTTGATTTTATATTTATTTCTTTAAATCGGAAAATGAAGGTGGTTAAGGCTTTTCATTATAAAAATATTTTGGATTGACTTGTTTTAATCTTTTCTTTAGTTTAAATAATTTTTTAGTAAATTTTATTGAATCATTAAATAGAATAATCTTGCTTTTTCTTTTTATATAACGATTTTCTGACCAATCAACGGGTATCTCTTTAATTTTAAAGTTTTTTCTTTGAAAAAAAATTAAAAGTTCGGTATCAAAAAACCAGTTTCTATCCTCTATTAATTCTGCCACCTTATCAAAAGAACTTCTTTTAATAGCTTTGAATCCGCATTGTAGATCAGAAAAATTGTGCTTTAAAACTATCTTAGACAATAATATGTAAATCTTGGAACTAAGCTCTTTTATTATTGATCGATTTCTTTTTGAAGATGAAAGAAACCTTGATCCGATTACTAAATCATAATTAGAGTAAATGTTTGGCAATAAGTCGTTGATATTATCTAGGGAAACGGCTAAATCTACATCCATATATATAATATAATCAGCTGAGCTTTTATCAATTGCCAGTCTAATTGCATGAGCTTTTCCTTGTCTTTTGGTAATTATATTTTTTATTTTATCCCCACTTATTTCTCTGGCTATTTTTTCTGAATTGTCGCTTGATCCATTAATAGCAATTATTATTTGCCAAAAAAAAGAATAATTTTGGGAATTTAAAAAATTGTAAAGTTTGGTTATGCTTTCTTTAAGTAATTTTTCTTCGTTGTAAACCGGAATAATGAAATCAATTTTCATATTTTTTTTGAGCAACTATATATAAGCTTAGTCCAAAAGGAATTTTTATTCCTAATTTAATCAAACTATTTTCAAAATTTAAAATTTTAAAAAGAAGATTATTAATAATTTTTGGCATCTTTCTAATATCACTTTTGTGTCTTTGTTCGGTTAAGTTATTTTTTTGATAAGCTCTCTTGAGAATTCTAATTAAAGCAATTAAGGGAAAGAGAAAGGAGTTCCAATAAATTATTTCTATTATATTAAAATTGTTTTTTTCTAACAATGTTTCTATTTCTTTTTTTTCATATCGGCGATAGTGTTCCATGGCTAAGTCATGTTCTCCAAATAAGATTTTTTTAGCTGGAATACTTAAAAAAAGATAACCATCACTGTCTAATAAATGGTTTATTTTTTGAAGAGCTTGGTAGTCTTTTTCTATGTGCTCTAAGACATCAAAAAGACAAATAACATTATATTTTTTTTCAGTTTCAAAATCTTCTAGGTTGGAATTAATTATTTTCCCTTTTTTATTTTCTTCTATTGCTTGTTTGTTTTTATCAATTCCGGTGTAATTACCGTATTTGGCAATAACTTCTTGTTGATAACCAGTCCCACAGCCTATTTCTAAAATCTCTTTTTTTTCTTGTTCTTGCTTAGGCTCATTTAAATGTTTTGATAATAAATAATTAATAAAGTTTTTTCTAGCTTTATGCCAAAAATAATCACTGCTTATTTTTTCGTAGTCTTTATAATCCATTTCTTTTAAAATAAATTAAAGCAATATCATCTTCATAAATTTTATTAAAATTTGCCTCTAAATAATTTATTAGTTGATTATTTTTATCTTTTGTTTCTTTTGAACCTGTGAGTTTTTGGTCTAGCCATTTTGTTTTTTTTGTTTTTCTTTTCTCTAAAAGAAATAATTCTATTTGGTATTCTTCTATTTTTTGTTTAATACTTTGTTCATCTTTAAAAAAGAGCAGGTATTCCTCTAAATAACTGTGATCTTTTATTTTAATTTGCGGAAGTCGTCCATCAATAAAAATCTTTTTTTCTGGCCACTGATGAATTAGATATCCGCCCCATCCGTAAGAATTGAAAATTCTGGCACTTGATATTTTGGGATCATTTTTAATAAATTCTAGTGCTTGGCAGGGGTATTTTTGACAATAATAGGTAAAAGGATTTTTTATTACCTTAATGCTAGTAGCTAAAAGAAGAAAGACAAACAAAAAAACAAAAGACAAATAAGCTTTAATAAAAACATCAATAACGGTTCTTCCAATCTTTATATTTCTAATTGTTTCTTTGATTTCGTCATAAATAAAAGATGATAAAAAGGGCAAAGAACTAATAAATAATAAAGGAAAGTGTCTTCTGGATTTGATTGCTAGTACTATAAAAAATAAAATTAAAACTAAGTGCCAAAGAGAGTTTATTTCTTTTTTATTTTTATACATTAAAAAAGAAACTAGTAGAGAGGCAATTATAATTCCTATATATAATATTTGCCAATAAAGAAAGGGTTCTTGGTATTGAGGAAGCCACTCTCCTATTATTTTAAGATAAGCATTATTTTTATAAGAAGATAAAAAATCAAAAAGTTCCAATCCGTAAGGATTAATTAGGGTAAAAAGTGAAGAAGTAACAGCAAAGTATAAAAACATTTTTAATTCTCTTGCTTTTAATTTTTTATTAAAATTAAAAAAAGAGCTAATCTTGTTTACAAAGAAGTATTTACTTTTTAAATTAAAAATAATTAATTCAGCTATTTTTATTGCTAAATAAAAGTAAAGTATAAAAACGCCCAGCAAAAAGCCTCCGTGCATGTTTGCCCAGAGCCCAATTATTATAGGCAGTGGTATTAGTTTTTTCCAGGATTTTTTATTATTTTTAAGAGATTCATTTTCAAATTTATAAATAACAATCAATTCTAATAATAAAAATAAAATTGTTAATTCTTGTACTCTCACTCCTAAACTTGGCTGACAAGCTATTAGCCCTAAAGTAAAAAAGGGGAGAAGAGTGACTATTGATTTTCTGTCCAAGGTGAAATTTTTAACAATAAAATTATGAGCAATTCCTAAAATTATACACATCAAAAGAGCAAATATAATATTTAGAGTAAAATAATTATAATTGCTATAAATTAAAAAAAGAATTGAGTCTGATAGCCATTCGTGGTTTACCCAAGTATTATTTTCTCCTAGAACATAGTTATAGTGATTTATTTGGTTTATTTGACCTGTTTTAACAACTTCTTCACCAGCTTTAAGGTGCCAGCCTAGGTCTGGATCAAGGTAGCCTAGTGAGTTTTTTAAAAGCAATAAAAAAAATAGCAGGTAAAAGGCTATGGTAAATATTTGAGTGAAATTAGGTTTTTTCATATCTCTTGTTTAGTATAGCAAACATTGTTATTTTTTCAAATATATGTTATTATTTTATTGTAAAAATTAAAAACTAGAAAGGTGGTGACTTATGAGAAAAAAAATTATTAGTTTATTATTAGTTTCTTTATTTGTTTTCCCAATCATTTCTTTGGCTTTAACTAACGGTGCTCAAGCATCAGATGACGTTTTTGGTTTAAACTACGTTAAAAATGGTGATGAAGGTATCGCTTTAGGTCAAAAAGATCCAAGAGAAATGGCCGCTCAAATTATAAATACAGTTTTAACTTTACTTGGTATCGTAGCTGTAGTTATAGTATTGTTAGGAGGTTTCAAATGGATGACTGCTGCTGGTAACGAAGATAAAATTGGTGAAGCTAAAAAATTATTAGGAGCCGGAGTTGTCGGCTTAGTAATCATCTTAGCTGCTTGGGGAATCACAACCTTCGTTTTAAATACTTTAATGGACGCAACCAACAACTAGAATATTTTATTTTAGTTTCTAAACTCGAATTTAGAAATTGGCGCCCTATTGTAAATAGGCGCCATGCTTCCTGAAATAATCAATTGTTTTAGGAAGCATGGTGAATTTCTTGTTTGATATTTATTTATGAAAAAAATATTAATAATTTCCTTGATTTTTACTTCGTTTTTATTGGCTAATTTTTCCTTAGCTGATGGTGGCAAGGGTGATTGGGGTTTAAATAGTGTTGTCACTGACACATCTAAAGATGCTTTTAATGTAGAAGAAGTTAATACTCGTGATTCTGGTTTTTATCTTTCAAGTAGGGTTGGTGTTATAATCGGAGCAATTCTTTCTTTTATTGCTGTTGTTTTTATGATTTTGATTATTTATGCTGGGATATTGTGGATGATAGCCAGAGGCAACGAACAACAAGTTGATCGGGCAAAAAATTTAATAATTCAGGCTATAATTGGCCTTATTATTGTTTTATCCGCTTATATCATAACTAATTTTATTGGAAATATGTTTACTGGAAATAGCCCTATTGTGGCTGGTTAATAATTATAAGTTTATGAAATTTACTAAAAATAAATTTGTTTTTCTAATATTATTATTTGTTTTTCTTTTTGTTCCAATTTTAAGCATGGCTAGAGAAAGTAGCTATGGATTAACAAGAACGGTCGGTCGAGGAAATTTACCATCGGTTTTTAATGAATCTAGTGGCGGACTAATTGATCGTTTAGGTGGAACAGTTGGATTTCTTCTTTCTTTTGTTGGTTTGATTTTTTTAGGACTAATGGTTTATTCTGGTATTATGTGGATGACTGCCTCTGGCAATGATCAACAAATTGATAAATCAAAAAAAACAATGATTTGGGCGGTTATTGGCATTATTTGTATTTTTGCTTCTTTTGCTCTTGTTCAGTTTATAGGAGAACAGTCTACTAAAAGTGTTTTTACTGAGGAAGATACAATTGGTGGAACCACTGGAACAACGGTAGAACAAATAAATAGTGAAGAAGAGTTAGATCTTGCTGACTGGGAGCAAGAATATCTTGAAATGTGTATTAACGATGGTGAGTATGTTTATGTAAATAATAACACCTCAGAAGAGTATTTTGATGATTATGAAGATGGTTGGAGTGGTTTTGGGGATGATGGCAATATGGACTGGGGAGATAATACTAGCGAACCTTCTCAATATTTTATACAATTTTCACAAGACCTATGTCTTTGTTTTTTAGGAAAGATGGGGGGTAGAAATTGTGGTCGTGTGTTGTGCGAACATGAATCAAAAATTGATAAACTTCAGGGCGGCAGTGGGATTGATTGTCTTACTTTATATGGAGAATAATTTTTAATTTTATGAAAAAGAAAAAAATAAAAATGTTTATAATTGTTTTTTGTTTGTTTTTTTTCTTTAGTCCTTTTTTTGTTAATGCTTTTAATTTTTCGGAGCAAACTGGTTTAAGCTCAGCTGGTGAAAAGACTGGACATACTAGTTCTAAAATCTTTAAAAGTAGTGCCGATTTAGAATCTTCAATTGGATCAGTTATTCAAACTATAATTTCTTTTATTGGTGTTATTTTTGTTGTCTTGCTTGTTTATGGAGGTGTGTTATGGATGACAGCTCGAGGTAATGATCAACAAGTTGAAAAAGCTAAATCTATAATAGTACAGTCGATTATAGGTTTGTTTATAGTGGTTAGTGCTTATTCTATAAGTGTATTAGTTATTAGCGCTTTTAATTTTCAGTAAAATATGTTTACTTTTTTTAAAAATAAAATATTATTTCTTTTGTTTGTTTTTCTGATTAGTTTTTTTACTTTTGGTCCTGTTTCGGCTAAAAACCTGGGAAATGCTTTTGATCTTAATAATTCAGCCAACAAAATGGGTTTTAATACTAGTGGCGGTGCTCAGATTGAAGATGTTGTTGGTATAGTTATTTCCTCTATTCTTGGTTTTTTGGGTGTTATTTTTGGTATTTTGATTATTTATGGCGGTTTTTTATGGATGATGGCTGGCGGCAATGATCAAGAAGTAGATAAAGCTAAAAAAATAATTAAAAATGCGGCTGTTGGTTTGGTGGTGGTTTTACTTTCTTACGGTTTAAGCTGGCTAGTTTTGAATATTTTTGTAAGTGCTGGCCCCGATATTCCAAATTAAAATTAAAATTTAAATACTTATTATGTTAAAAAAAACTATTAAACAATTTTCTTTTATCTTGATTTTAACCGCTATGTTAACTTTGCCGTTTTTGGCCTTAGCTCAGATAAGTAATGGCACTATTGCTAATCGTTTAGAGAGAACTGGTTCTTTGGCTGGTTTTTCTGCCGCTGATGAAACTAGTTTGGCAGGAACTATTGGAAGAATAGTTAATACGGCCCTTTCTTTTTTGGGAATAATTTTTGTAATTCTTATTATTCTAGGTGGTTATCAGTGGATGACGGCCGGGGGCAATGAAGAACAAGTTAGTCAAGCTAAAAGTAGAATAAAAAATGCAATTATTGGTTTAATTTTAGTTGTTTCAGCCTTTGCTATTTGGAGATTGGTTGACCAATATCTTTTGAATACAAATTTACTTTAATTTTATAAATATGAAAAGTGTTAAAAATTTTTTTATTAAAACTTCCTTTGTTTTGCTTTTTTCCTTTCTCTTTTTTTCTCCTTTAAGTCTAGAGGCACAAAATGAACCTAACCAATCAGATCAGTTCACGGGTACTGTCAGTAGAGATTCGCAGACAGGTGCTTTTTTTAGGGAGTCAGGTTATTCGGGGGCTAGCGCCGATAGTATAATAGGTAGTATTATTAAAACTGTTTTATCTTTGTTGGGCATTGTTTTTTTAGTTTTAATGATTTTCAGTGGTTATCAGTGGATGACGGCCGGTGGAAATGAGGATCAAGTCAATCAAGCTAAAAACAGAATAAAGAATGCAGTTATTGGGGTTGTGGTTGTTATTATGGCTTATGCTATAACGGCTTTCGTATTTAGAAATTTACCAGCGGGAAGTAGTTCTCAAACACAGGGAGGAACTACTAGAACTCAAAATTAAATATTTTTGTATAAGAAAAAAAGACACGTTTATTTGTGTCTTTTTTGTTTTTTTAATAACCTCTCGTACCACCCCAAACGGCCCAAAATACTGGTCGCCCCTCGTAGTTGTGAGACATGTTTTGACCTCCTAAAACATCAAATTCTTCTGTTAAAGGGGTCTTTCCTGGTTGTTGGATTATAGCTTTGTACCTTCCAGGTAATAAGTAGTCGTTTATACTTTGGCTAGGATTCAATAAGTATGTTTTTTTAAATCTGTTGCCAGCGCTAACTCCTTCTATTGTTATTTTCATTTCTCCGTAACGATTTCTGTTAGCTACAACACCTTCTAGGCCAGTGTTTCTAATAGAGTTGGCTGAAACAATATTTCCATTACCATTACCATTTTGAGAAAGAGATCTAATTAGAGTAGCGTTAGCATCTGCTACAGTTACTGTGGCATAAGCATTGGCCCCCCTAGTTATACTTGGACTTTTAGCTGAAAAACTACCTTGGCCATTTTGAACTTCCATATTAGCTCCGGCGATTCTTCTGCCATGATTCTGTTCTTCTTGTTTTCCTTCTTGTTTTAATGCTTGAGCGATTAATTCGTCATAACGCTTATTAACAAGCCTAGACTCTTTTTTAATAAATTTGGCTTGTTTGGTCGGTAAAAGACTTCCGGCTCTAGTGTTAATCATTTCTAATTCAGTTTTACGAGCTTCGTTGAGATTTTTAACAATCTCTAAAGTGTTTTGTGCAAACATTGATATCGACACAAAAATGGCTGCTAAAAATACGGCTACTTTTTTCATGATTTTTGTTTTTTTAGTTTAACATAATTAATATCTAGAAAACTCTTAATAATAAGAATCTTTTAGATATTAACTACGTCAAAACTTTTTTAAAGAACTATATTCTAACAGATAATTATATCATATTTGAAAATATTTGTCAAGAGTTGGGTTTTCCTTTGTTTTTGGCTTATTTTTTTCTATTTGTTTTATTTTGTTTTTTTTAAAAAACGAGGCCTTTTAGTTTAGACCTCGTTTTTTATTTGTTTTATTTGATTCTTTTAGAACAAACCAAGAAACCTAGCTTTGGATTTTAATGATTTTTCTTTAGCATTAACAGCTATGGTTGTTTTAATAATTGAATCTGGAATTAAAGAAATACTATCTATTCCACATTCAACTAGAAATTCAGCAAAGTCCGGGAAATCGCTTGGAGCTTGTCCACAAATACCAACCTTAGTTTTTGTTTTTTTAGCAACCGAGATTAACTGTCTGACTAATTCTTTTACGGCCTCATTCTTTTCATTAGAAATCCCGGCCACCTCCAGTGTTCCGCCTGAGTCACGATCTATTCCTAATGTTAATTGAGTTAAGTCATTTGATCCAATTGAAAAACCATCAAAGATTTTAGCAAATTTTTCGGCTAAAATAACATTAGCTGGAATCTCAGCCATAACATAAACTTCTAATCCGTTTTGACCTCTCTTTAAACCATTTTCTTCCATAATTTTTAAAACTCTTTGTCCTTCTTCAACTGTTCGACAGAAAGGAATCATTATTTTAAGATTGGTTAAACCAAGCTCATCTCTTACTCTTTTTAATGCCTGACATTCCAATTTAAAAGCTGGCAAGAAACTTTTAGAATAATAACGACTAGCTCCACGCCAACCAATCATTGGGTTAGATTCAACTGGTTCATAATCTTTTCCTCCTATTAAATTAGCATATTCGTTAGTTTTAAAGTCTGATAAGCGAACAATAACGTCTTTAGGATAAAAAGCAGCAGCTAACATGGCAACTCCTTCCGACAATTTATCAACAAAGAATTTGCTTTTATCACTATATCCTTCGGTTATTTTATCTATTGTATTTTTTAACTTTTTATCTTTTAATTTTTTATAATTAATTAAAGCTAAAGGATGAACTTTAATAAAGTTATTAATAATAAATTCTAATCGAGCCAATCCAACTCCATCATTGGGTATAAAAGAGTTCATAAAAGCGGTGTCTGGTTCAGCAATATTCATCATTATTTTGGTTTTTGGTCTAGCTATTTTACCAATGTCGGTTTTTTCTATTTTAAAAGGAATTTTTCCTTGATAAACAAAACCAACTTCTCCCTCAGCACAACTTACAGTAAAGCTTTCTCCGCTTTTTATTTTTTGACTACCATTATTTGTGCCCACTACACAAGGGATTCCCATTTCACGGGAGATGATAGCAGCGTGACAAGTTCGACCACCCTTATCAGTAACGATGGCTGAGGCAATTTTCATAATTGGCTCCCAATCAGGGTCCGTCATGTCAGTAACCAATACTTGTCCAGGTTTAAATTTCTTGATATCTTTAACACTCATTATTTTATTAGCTACACCTGAACCGATTCTGTTGCCAACGCTTTGTCCTGATACAACTATTTTACCTCTTTTGCTTAATCGATATCTTTCTAAAATATTTAAATTTCTGGCACTTTCTACTGTTTCTGGTCTGGCTTGGATGATATAAAGTTTTTTGTCTTGTCCATCATAAGCCCATTCAATATCCATGGCCTTGCCGTAGTGTTTTTCAATCGCCATACCCCACTCAGCCAATTTAATTACTTGTTCGTCAGTAATTGATTGTTTGGCTTGATCTTTAAGACTAACAGCGACATCTTTTACTGGTTTATTATGGTCGTTGTTATAAATCATTTTAATCGCTTTTTTACCAATAGTACGATAAATTATTTTTTTGGTTGGTTTAAAAACAAAAAATTGATCTGGATTAACCTTCCCTTGAACTATATTTTCTCCTAGGCCATAAATAGAATGAATCAAAACGGCATTTTTAAAGCCTGACTCTGTATCAATAGTAAACATAACACCAGATGCACCTAGGTCAGATCGAGACATTTTTTGAACACCAACTGATAGAGCAATGTTAAAGTGGTCAAAACCTTTGTCGGTTCTATAGGAAATGGCCCTGTTAGTAAAAAGAGAAGCTATGCATTTTCTAACAGCAATCAATAAATCTTCTGGGCCGCTAATATTTAAATAGGTTTCTTGTTGACCTGCAAAAGAGGCATCTGGCAAGTCTTCAGCTGTAGCAGAAGATCTAACAGCAACGTCAACATTTTCTTTTTTATAAAAAGAAGAAAGTTTTTTGTAAGCAGTTGTTATTTCTTTTTCTAAATCTTTTGGTAGTTCTGTTTTTAATATTTCTTGTCTCACTTTTTCACCTCTAGTCATTAAATTTTGAACGCTTTTTGTGTTTAAATCTTTTAAAATTTCTTTAATTTTGTTTTTTAAACCACTTTTTTCCATGAAGTAATTGTAAGCAGAAGATGTTGTTGCGAAGCCAAAAGGAACATTGATATTTTGACTAGAAAGTTTTTGATACATTTCTCCTAATGAGGCATTTTTTCCGCCCACCATAGGCACGTCTTTGATTCGTAATTCATCAAAAAACTTGATAAAAGTTTGCTTGGCCATAATTTTTAAATATTAAATTTTTATTTTTTAATTTAATTCATTATAACATATTTTTATTTTTGAATAAAACTTTTTTTATTTGCTCTTGAAATTATCTTTGCTTTATATTAATATGTCTATATATTTTGCGGGCGTGGCGAAATTGGTATACGCACTTGCCTTAGGAGCAAGCGGAGCAATCCATGAGAGTTCGAGTCTCTCCGCCCGCACTTTATTGACCCAATAGACTTTGGTCACTCTAATTGATTATAGATGTTTAAGTTTTTACATAGCTTTGAACCAAATTCAGTTTTAATCTCCCTCGGTTTTGTTAAAATTTATTGGTATGGGGTTTTTGTTGTTTTGGCGATTATCTTAGCTTTGTTGGTTTCTTTGTTTTTAGCTAAAAAATATAAAATAAACAGAGACGATCTTTTTGACCTGTCTTTTTATTTAATTGTTTTTGGTATAATTGGTGCTAGAATTTATGATGGTTTTTTGGAATGGGAGTATTATATAAAGCATCCCCTAGATATTTTAAAAATTTGGCAAGGAGGCTTGGCTATTCACGGCGGAATTTTAGCGGGAATTATTGTTTTGTATTTTTTTGTAAAAAATAAAAAAATAAGAGGCTTAAAGGGACAAAATTTTTGGGACGATTTTTTTTCTTTATCTTTTATTATTGTTCCTGGTTTAGCCTTGGCTCAAGCTGTTGGTAGATGGGGTAATTATTTCAATCAGGAGCTTTTCGGTAGGCCGACAGATTTATCTTGGGGAATACCAATAAATATTTTAAATAGACCGGTTGAGTATATTTTCAACGATTTTTTTCATCCAACTTTTTTATATGAATCGCTGGGGTCTATTTTTATATTTGTTGTTTTAATTTGTCTCCATTTTTATTTTTTTAAGAAAAATAAAATAAATTTTAGAACAAAGCTCTTAATAAGTGTTACATACTTAATTTTATATTCTGTTTTGCGTTTTTTTCTGGAATTTATTAGAATTGATTTTACCCCTGTTTTTTTAGGTTTAAGATTCCCACAGGTGATGAGCTTGTTGATAATTATATTATCTTTCTTTTTAATTTTTAAATTTTATTATAAAAAACAATAATATAGATGCCAATTTAAAACTCTTATTTTGTTTAATTTTGGCCTTGTAAACTTATGTATAGATTTCATCTTTTTGGAAAAATTTCTAATTTTAAAATTAAAAAAAGCTTAATCATTTTATATTTAGCTGGTTTTGTTTTAGCCCTTTCTTCTGCTTTTCCAGCTTATATAAATTCTAGTTTTATAGAAAATTTTGTTGATACTAGAATGGTTGGTTTATTTTTTGTGGCCGCCAATATTGCTACTTTTTTTGCTATGTTGTTTTTTCCAGCCATGATTAGAAGGTTTAGTAATCTTTTATCTTCAAAATTAGTGATGCTTTTAAATATTGTCTCTTTGATGATTTTAATGATGAGTCCAGCGCCTATTTGGCTTTTTGTGTTTTTTATTGGAATGTGGATTACTTCTAATCTTTTATGGATTAACATGGATTTGTTTGTGGAGAGTTTTACTGATAATTCCAGTACTGGCAAAACCAGGGCTATTTATTTTACTTTTATGAATTTAGGCTGGATTTTTTCTCCGATGCTAGCCTCTAGATTGGTTATTGGCAATGATCATTATAATTTAGTTTATTTAGTTTCAGCTATTTTACTTTTGTTTTTTTATTTTGTAATTGTTTTTAATGAAAAAAGGGTTAGCAAGGTTGTTGCTTATGATAAAATGAATCTTTGGCAGACAATTGTTGACTTTTGGAAAAATCCTAGCTTAAAAGGAGTTTATTTTGTTTCTTTTTTCTTAAATTTATTTTTCAATTCAGCCGTTGTTTTTATTCCTATTTATTTACATAGCGTTATTGGTTTTGATTGGTCAGTTTTGGGTGTTATGTTCTCAATTATGCTTATACCTTTTGTTTTATTTGAAATACCAGCTGGGTTTTTAGCTGATAAATATTTGGGAGAAAAAGAATTAATGTTTACCGGATTGTTAATATTAATGATTTCTTTACTTTTGTTTTTCTTTGTAAAGTCTAGCTCTATTTTTGTCTGGGGCGGAATTTTATTTTTTAGTAGAATTGGGGCTGCTTTAATTGAAGCGATGAGAGAATCAAGGTTTTTTAAAATTGTTGACGCTGAAAATGTTAGTCATATAAATTTTTTGAGAACATCATATCCTCTAGGTTATTTAGTTGGCTCTGGTTTGGGTGTTTTAATTTTAAGTTTTTATGAGGTTCAATATTTATTTCTATTTTTAGCTGCTATATTTTTATTTAGTTTTTATTTTGTTTATATTATTAAGGATAGTAAGTAATTTTTTTATTATATTTTTTTGGAGGTATTGTTTATGAAAAAAAATAAACAGAAAAACAATTTTAATTTTTGGCGCAAGCTAATAAATGCCTGGTCTTTCTTCTTTTTTACTATTATAATTATTGATTTTGTTAATTTTAATGCTTACGATGGGATAATTAGTGCTACGGCCACCATTTATGTTAGTATTCTGGCTATTTATGTTAGTAATAAAGAGTTTGAGCGTTGGTACGACCAACACAAAGATGGTCATCCGGGGGAGGTTTTTGTTGTTATTTGGTCTGTTTTGGTTGGAATTCTTTTTATTTTAGATATGTTGTATGGAAAATTATATGAATTATCTGGTTCTATAATTTCAGCTTATATTGCTGTTTTGACTATTTTAGCTATAACTAGAAAATCTAAGGAGTTGTATGAGTTAAAAAAAGGGGGCAACTAAAGAGTTTTTTTGTAAAATAAAAAACAGACCAAAATAATTTGGTCTGTTTTTGTGTGAATTGATTTTATTGATTATTTTGACATCCACAAGTCGCTCTTTTTTCTTGCTGTTTAATAGGGTCCCCAGTGCAAGTGCTGGCTACTTTTTGACCACAATTACATTCTCCGCCATTAGCTACACAGCCACATGTTCCGTTTTCAGCAAAATATGGACAAGAGCTTCTTTTGTTGTTTGTGTTTTGCTCAACATCGCTTGCTGAAGCATTGTTAGCACTAGAGTTGGTAAAAAATATTAAACCAGCTATAAAAAGAGCTAAAGATAAACCACTTAAAGCAATAATTTTCTTCATAGTTTTAAAATAATTAATTATTAAAAGCGCTTTCTATCTCTTATACGTTATTGGCTCTTTTTTTATTTCATTTTATAAATTTGGCATTGGTTTTCTGAGTTACAACTATTTTCATCAGAACAGCCGTTGCAAGACCCTTCCATTTTAGCGCAATGAGGACAGCCACATTTCCATGATCTTATTTCTTGCACAATAAATTCATTTTTTTGTGATTCTGTATTTATTTTTCCTATTATTTTTATTTTATCATTGTCGATCAATAGTTCTTTTCCGGTGAGGTTATTTTCTGGTAAAACCAAAACCCATTCTATTTCTGAAAAATCTTTTAAAATAAATTCATTATTTTTAATTTTCAATGTTCCGGCCAGCAGTCCTTTTTCTGGATTTTCCCAAGAAGAACGAATATAATTTGCTTTGCGATATAGTTTGTTGGAGGATAAGTATGCTTCTGTTTTCTGGCTCATTCCAGACAGATAAAAACCGCTAGCTAAAATAGTAACAATAAGCATTCCTATAATGCTTTGATATATAAAGGGATAGGCATATGTTCCGTCGGCTTTTTTTGTTTTAATGAGGGTTAAAATTAAGAAAACTAGAACCCCTAAGAGCCAAAAATAAGGAAAGGCTTTTAGAAAGAAGGTGCCCGGGCTTGATCCTAGGAAATGGTAAATATCCCAATCGCCATGTTTAATTATTAAAAACATAACAGACAAAGACAGTCCAGCGAAAAGTAAAAAAATTGATGTTAAAATCCAAAAAATTATTTTTTTAAAAACAAAAAATGAACGACTCAGCGGTTTAAGTTTTTCTTTTTCTATTTTTTTAATTATTTTATCTTCCAAATTATTTAACATATTTTTGATATTTATCCTTGAATTGTTTTTTAGCCCTGTTTATTTGAGTGCAGATTGTTCCTATTGGTTTTTTTAAAATATCAGAAATTTCTTTATATTCTTTGTGTTCAAAAAATCTTAAAACTATTATTTCTCGATATTCTTCTTTTAACTCTTTTAATGTTTTTAATACTTTTTCTTTTTCTATTTTTATATCCAATTCTTCGCTTAAGTTAATATCTTCGTCTGGTATTTCTAGCTCTGGTAAAAGTGGCAAATTACTTCTTTTTTGGCGCCTGATTTCATCTATGGCTTCATTGTGAACTATGCGATAAGCCCAGGAAGAGAATTTAAGTTTAGGGTCAAAATTATTTAAATTTTTGTATATTTTAATAAAAGAATTTTGAATAACATCTTCAATGTCGTCGTTTTTAAAACCAGTAAATCTTTTTAGATAATAAAAAAATTTCTCCTTGTATCTTTTAACAAGAAGAGAGAAATGGCCAGTATTTTCTAGCGATAGTTGAAGCAATTCTTCGTCACTATATTCTAATTTTTCTTGATTATTTAAATTCATCGGTGTTATCAGTTATACGAAAGAAGCGGCCTTTTTATTTCTTTTTTTAATAATTTTTTCAAAAAACTAAAACAATTTTAATCAATGGTTTGAATAGTTGAGGCATTGTTTAAAGAAACATTAATTTTATTTATTAGAAATTATAAAATTGTTTTAAATTGAATTTGAAGGGTTTATTTTTAATGAAATTTAAAAAGTAAATGTTTGAAGTTTTATCCGGGGATTAATTTTAAAAGCGTTATTTCGTTTTTTGATCCAAGTCTCATATACGGCCCCCATGTGCCAGTGCCCGGCGAGACATATAAAAACATGTTTCCCAAATCATACAATCCTTTGATGTATTTATATTTTATTTTAACTATGAAATTAAATGGAAATATTTGACCTGAATGTGTGTGCCCGGCAAGCTGAAGGTTTATTCCTAGTTTTTTTGCTTCATTATATCCTTCAGGGGAATGATATATAAGGATGCTTGGCTTTGATTTGTCTATATTTATTTTTTTAAGTTTTTCTTCAAGGTGATTTTTGTCTTCAGAAAATTCAATTCCGATTATTTGAACATTTTCAAAACTAATAATTTCATTTTTTAGTATTTGTATATTTGTTTCTTCTAAAAAAGAATATGTTTTTTCTGTGTTTTCAATCACTTCGTGGTTGCCGGTGATAAAATAAATTGGAGATTTAAATTTGTTAAAATCTTTAAACATTTCCTTGTTGAGCCTAGAACTGGCATCAACCATATCACCAGTTATTATAATCATGTCTGGGTTTAACTGGCTTGTTTTTTTAATAATTTTTTTTAAAAAATTAGAGTTTCTTATAGTGCCAATATGAATATCTGAGAGTTGAACAATATTGATATTTTTTTTTAAATTTTTAATAGGTATATTTACTTCTTTTATTGTTATTTTAGAGGCATTGACTGCGGATGCAATGCTTAGTATAGCGATTCCGGTGATAATTATTATCCCTGCGTAAGATGTTGTCCAAAACAAACTTATTATTTCATATATTAAAAGTAAGCAAAGGGCAAAAAGAAGGATTCCTAGCCAAAATGTTGATATTGTATAAAATATTTTGGATAAAATGTTCGGAAAAATTCTTTCCATATACATAGATATTGGCAAAGAAAAATTAATTAAAATTATTAATAAATATAAAATATTTTTTTCTATTCCTAGATATCCTCCAAGCCTAATAACAACATAGAAGTTAAGACTTATATAGACTAACAAAAACATTAAAAAATATAGCATAAATATAATTTTTTTATTCATATTTTTATTTGCGGAGAGATAGGGATTTGAACCCTAGAGAGCTTGCGCCCAAACGGTGTTCGAGACCGTCGCCTTAAACCACTCGGCCATCTCTCCCTTTGCTTTTATTTTTTTAAAATATTAATTTCTTCTTTGTTTAAATTTTTCCACTCTCCTTCTGTTAGGTCGTCTAATTTTATACCAGCAAATTCAATTCTTTTCAAGCTTTCGACTTTTAAACCAAAAAACCCGAACATTCTTCTGATTTGTCTTTTTTTACCTTCACTTAAAATAATTTTAAAATTTTGTTCATTAATTATTTCTAATTTTTTTGCTTTAGCCAATGTTTTTTCTTCTATGTCCACACCTTTCATGAATTCATTTTTTATTTTTTTTAAAAAGCAGTTGTTTTTTAATAAATTGTCATTTTTTATTTTTACTAAATATACTTTTTGATGTTCAAACTTGGGATGACTTAATTTGTAATTTAAGTCACCATCATTAGTTAAAATCAATAATCCAGAGCTATCCTTATCTAGGCGACCAATAGAAACTATTTTTTCTTTTATATTAATTAAAGAAAAAATATTTTTTTCTCCCTTAAAGCTTCTGTTAGTGCAAACATAGCCAACTGGCTTATTTAATTTTATGTATATTTTTTGATTACGAACTAGTTTTTGTCCATTTATTTTTATTTTATCTTCACCGAAAACTTTTTCTCCTAGTTGAGCCACTTGCTCATTTACTGAAACCATTTTTAATTTTATTAATTCTTCGGCTTTGCGACGAGAATAATTACTATTTTCAGCAATTACTTTAGTTAAGTTCTCTTTATTCATATTTTTTTGTTTTCTGTTTTAGTTGGTAGATGGCTAATATGCTCAAAATTACCCAAAAAAGAACTGATAAATCATTTTTAAAATAAGGCACATCAAAGATGCCATGAATTATAATAATTAAAAGCGAAGAAAATATTCCTAAATATAAAAAACTTTCTTTACTATTTTTTTCTTTAAGACCGGCCTTTAATGATATAAACAATGATTTAAATATTAAAAACATAAATATTATTGCTCCAATTAAGCCAATTTCTGTCCAGAAATTTAAAAATATATTATGAGGATAAAGATAAGTTTCGAGAGGTTGCCATCTCTCGACTCGATATTTGTCATCAAAAATTATTATTTTTCTACTAAAATCTGGATCAGCATCTTTGTTAAAAAACAAGCCCTCTTGGTGATAATCTTTTATTTTGTTTTGGTAATTAGCCAGTCCTGCTCCCCATAAAAAATTGCCGTCATTTAACATTGTGGTCGTTTCTTGCCAGCCGACTAATCTTATTTGGTAAGAAAGACTAGATGATAATTTTAAATTTATCCAATCTTTTTTGTAAAAATAAAATGATGGTATTAAAGCCAAAAATAAAATTAGAAGGTAAATTTTATATTTTCTTTTAATTAAAATAAAAATAACAAAAACAAATGATAAGCCTATAGCTAAAATAGCGCCCTTGGATTTAGAAAAGTATATAGCTAAACAGCTAGAAAGTATGGTTATAAAAAGAATTAGTTGTTTTAAAAAGGAATTTAAACTTCCTCTTTCTTTTATTTTGTAGATAAACAGTCCGATACTTATAGGGATTATTGGTCCGAGATATAGGGCGACAGCATTGGGGTAGCCAAAGAAGGAAACAACTCGACGGTTTTCAGGGTTAGCCCAAAATTCATTAAAGATAAATTGTCCGGTTATTTTTTGCCAGATAGCAACTAAAGAAACAGTTAAGGCCGAAAGAGATAAAGCATAAAAGATTTTTTTAATATCTTTTTCACTTCTAAAAATATTAACAATTACAATAAATAAAAATATTGGCTCCAAAAAGTAAGCCTTAAAAATACCTAGAGCCGAAGAATTTAAATCAGCAATGAAAATGGCAACAAAGGACAGGGCTAAGATTAAAATTATTTCCCATGAAAAAGGGTATGGTATTTTTTGTGCCCACTTTTTTGTTGTATTTTTGAATATTTCTTTTCTCTTATTAAAGAGAAAAAAAGTAAAGACAATTAAAATCATTACTTCTAATAGTGTGGTGGGAACTGAAAAGATATTAAATCTAATGAGATAGCTGGGTAAAGAAAATATCAAAACAAGCACGGCCATTTTGAGGTTTAAACGGCTTAAAAATAAGAATAATAAAAAATATAAAGCGATTAAAAAATTCATATTTCTAAAATTATAACATTTTGTTCTTGAGTTGACAATTTTTTTTAAATATTATATAGTTTTTTGTTGTACTTTAAATATTGTTTAACTAAAAATTAAATAAAATGGGAATACAAATCTCGAGTAGCAATCTTTTTGATTTGTTTAAATTTATGGAAGAGGCTGAACTCTCCATCGAAAATCTTATTGATTTTTGTCAAAAAGAAGCAGCAAAAATCGCTGCCAGAAATGGCAAAAAATTTGTTTTAGAAATTGATTATAGTAAAAGTATCTCAGAAATGATTAACGCCGGAAAATATTCAAGCGTTGAAGATTTTGGAATGGAACAAATTGTTCTACCATCCGATCTGATTGGTAAAAAGATTGAAGTTGAGGCCATGCTATTTCATTTTGGCTTTGAAATTTCTACTCAGGATGTTATCCTGGAAATGAAAAAAAATAATTATCGACCCGCTAACATTTTTGAGTTATTGTCTTTTGGAAAAAAAGAGAATAGTTGGCCAGAGGAGTCTTTTGTTCTTGCTTTTGGGACTTCTTTTATCAATGATTTTCAAGAGAGTTGTTTCTTTTGCATTGATTTTTTAAATTTTGAGAAGGAAATTAGCTTTAATTCAGAAATTGAAGATACTAATTGGTCGACTAAATGCTTTTTTTTAGGGATTAAGGAAGGTTGAAAGACTTCAAAAAGAGCTTTTAAAATAATTTTCCCCTAGACTATTCTAGGGGTTTTTTATTTTTAATTATATTAATTATATGTTAAAATATAAACAGAGATTGACTTTTAGTGTTACCTTTTTGAGCTAGGCTCGTTGTATAAGGTAGAATAATTAATTATTTGTTTCCTATGAGCTCACAAGAAGAATTAAGTCTAATAAGAGATTGCCAAAATGGTAATTTAGCTTCTTTTTCTAAGCTTTATGATTTTTATTTAGATAAAATATATCGTTTTGTTTATTATCGTGTTAGCCACAAAGAAACAGCCGAAGATTTGAGTAGTCAAACATTTTTGAAGGCCTTAAAGGCTATCGATTCAGCTGATTTTTCTGAAAAAAATTTTTCTGCCTGGGTATATAAGATAGCTTATAATCTAATAATTGATTATTATCGGTCTGACAAAAAAGAGGTGGAGCTTGATAAAGTTCTTGATCTTTCCGCAAAAGAAAATTTATTGGAAAAAGTTGATAAAAATAAAAAAATTGAGCTTATTAAAAAAGCAATGACCTGTTTAAGCCCTAAACAAAGAGATGTCGTAATAATGAGAGTTTGGGATGAGCTTTCTTATAAAGAGATTTCTGAGATAAGTGGAGATAGTGAGGAAAATTGCAAGGTTATTTTTTCAAGAGCTGTTTCAAAGCTAAAGGAAAACTTGCCAATTGAATATTTTGTTTTATTATTCGCTTTAAATATATTAAAAAATTAACTACCTCTTTGTCATTTTTATGATTTATTGAGGTCAAAGAATATGATTGATGATAAAAAAATAAAAAAAATTCTGAATGATTTGTATAAAATAGATCCAGAATTTAAAAGCCATGAAAAAAAATTGGTTAAAATTATTAAAGAGCTTTTGCTTTTGCAACCAGATATTAAGCCAGATAGTAAGTTTGCAGAGGATTTAAAGCTTATGTTAAAAACTGAAGAAAAAAAGATTAATAAAGTTAAAGCAAACAAAAAAGAAGAAACTTCAAAAAATTACTTTACTTCTTTTAGTTTTTTATTTGATCTTTCTCGGTCATTTGTGATTGTTTCTGTTTTATTGCTTTTGGTTGTTAGTTTTTCTTTTGTTAGGCTTCAGAAGGACGCTTCTAAATTTGTTCACCAAAATAAGCCAGAAAATAGTTTTTTAAATATAGAGCAAGAAACTAGAATTGTTAAAAAGGGTAAAAATAGTTTTGGTAATCTTTACTCCCAATTAACTGCTGGAACTGAATCTTCTATGCTTAGCTCTAGGGCTGATGATAGGGTTTTGGGCATGGGAGATGGTAATATGACAACAATGGAGGCTGAAGAAGGTAAAATTGCTAGCAGTGATATGAGCATAATGCCTATGCCTGTTAAATATAATTACATTTATACTGGTGATGAATTTGAAATGTTTGAATCTGAAGAAGAGGTTTATAAAAGAGTTCCTTTGGATATTTCTAAACAATTTGCTAATAATTTTTCTAGCTCTGGTCTTTTAATTAATACTAATAAATTTAGCAATGCCGGAGTTTCTAGTTTTAGCTTAATGGAAGATCGTGACTTTGGTTATAATATTTCTTTTTATTTTGAAGACGGCAGTGTTTCTTTGTATAAAAATTGGAAAAAATGGCCTCGAATTGAAGAGCTTTGTGGTGGTTGGGAAAACTATGAATGTATAGAAAGCCATCGACTTTCTTTTGATCAAATTTTGTCTAATGAGGAAACATTATCAATTGCTGATAACTTTTTAAATGAGTATGGTGTTGATTTAAGTTCTTATGGTCCTGGAGAGGTCCAAAATGACTGGTTAAGAGATTATGCTGCTACAGAAGATAAAAGTAATTATTATATACCAGAATCTATTAGTGTTGTTTATCCTTTAATAATTGACGACAAGATGGTTTATGAAGAGTATGGTAACAAATCTGGTATTGTCGTTGAGGTGGATATGAGAGAGAAAAAAGCTTCTGGTCTTTATAGTATGTTTTATCAAAACTATGAAAGTTCTGTTTATGAAACAGAGGGCGATAGAGAAAAAATAATGGAGCTTGTTTATAATGGTGGGGCTTATCCTTATTACGATTATTTTGTTGAAGGTGAATATGAAACTGTTGATATTGAATTGGGTGCTCCAAGTTTAGAGTTGGTAAAAATTTGGAATTATGATGAAACTAAAATGACTAATCAGGAGTTATATGTTCCAGCTTATGTTTTTCCGATAATTTCTCAATCTAAACCTAATTATTTTTATCGTAAAAACATTGTTATTCCGGCGGTTAAAGATTTTTTTAATCGTTATAATTATCCAGGACAACCAAGAATTTTGCCAATTGACCTTTCTGAACCGATGGAAGCTGATGGTTCTGTTTCTTCCGGTGGAAGTGATGGTTTAGCAGAAACATTAATTATTGAATAGATTTTACAATAAAAAAAAGAAGTCTTCTCAAGAAGACTTCTTTTTTTATTTAAACTAAGCTCTTTCTACGTATTCTCCAGTTTCAGTGTTTATTCTTATAACATCTCCTTCGTTTATAAACAGAGGTACAGTTACCATAGCTCCAGTTTCAAGCTCAACCTGTTTATTAACATTCCCACTGGAATTTCCTTTTACTCCTGGAGGAGCACTGACAACTTTAAATTCCATTTTAATCGGTAAGTTTATTGCCACGGGATTGTCATTGAAGTGTAAAACGTCAACATTTGTTTCTTCTTTTAAATATTTTTCTTGTTCTCCGATATCTTCTAGCGACAAGGAAAATTGTTCAAAACTATTGTTGTCCATGAAATAGGCATTGTCTTGATCTTTGTATAAAAAATTAGCTTTTTTGGTTTCGGTTCGAGCTTCATCCACTTTATCATTTCCTTGATAAGTTTTTTCCAACACGTTTCCATTAATAAGATTTTTCATCTTTACTTTTAAAACAGCTCCACCCCTTCCCATTTTGTGATGATCGGTTTTAATAACCACAAACGGCTCATTATTTATTTCCAAAACTTTACCCATTTTTATTTCACTAAGACTTAACATAATTTTCTAGTTAATTTTATTTGTGTGTGAATCCAAGTAAAGCCATTTTTCTAGCTCTTTTAATGGCAACTGTCAATTTTCTTTGGTGCCAAGAGCAAACTCCTGTTCTTTTTTTGCCAATAATTTTCATGTAGTAGTTAACAAAATTATATAAATTTTTGGCATCTTTGTAGTCGGGTTCAAGATTGTTAGTACAAAAGTGACATTCTTTTGTTTTCTTTTGATTTTTCATATTTCTTTATTAAATTATTTTTTATTAGAATGGTATATCTTCTATTTTTATTTCGTCTTCATCTTCGCTTTCTGGAATAATTATTTCATCGTTATTTCCACCAGGCACTGAACCTTGACCACCAGCCTTAGGGCTTAGGATAATCATATTTTCAGCGACAACTTCCGTTGTCTTTCTTTTAGATCCATCTTGAGCAGTCCAATCACGAGTTTGTAATCTTCCTTCAATATATACTTTTATTCCTTTGCTTAGATATTGTCCACAAATTTCGCCTAGTTTTCTCCAAGCTATTACATTGTGAAATTCAGCCTTGCTTTGTTGTTGCCCATTTTGATCTGTCCAGTTTAAATTGGTGGCGATTGAAAACGATGTTACTGTTTGGCCAGAGTTAGTGTTTCTAACTTCTGGATCTCTAGTTAAATTTCCAATTAACATGACTTTGTTTAAAGAATACATATTTTTTTATTTTCCTTATTTTTCAAGATAAGAAAAAAAATTAATTTTTAAACTACAGCAAGTTATCGATATTTAAAACATCGTCTAATTTTTCATCTAGAGTTTTTAAGTCTATCTTCTTTTCATCTTCTTTTTTCTTAGAGACTTTTTTGGTTTCTTTTTTAGCCTCTTCTTTTTCTTTTAACTCTTCAGTTTTTTTGCTGTCTATTTTTTCTTTGATCTTTTTATCTTTTTTAATTTGTTCCTCGCTTTTAACATCTTTTTTAACAATTAAAAATCTAACAACCTCTTTGTCTAATCTTAAGGTGTCGTTAATTTTAGCGATTAAAGTCCTTTCTAGATCAAATTCATAAAGGCCATAGTAACCATAATATTCATGGTTGATTGGATAAGCAAATTTTTTCTTACCCCAGTAATTTTCTAAAGTTATTTTTCCATCAAGGGAAGTGATTAATTCTCCGACCTTTTTGAAAACTTTTTGAGCTTCGTCATCAGTAAATTTGTTCGGCATGATGAACAACATTTCATAATGAATTAGCCCAGATGGTTTTGTTTTTGACATAGTCAATCTTAGCAAAATGCTCCTAAATTTAACTTATTTTAAAGCTAAAAAATGGTTAACATTTTTATTAATAATTTTTTAAATTTAAATAAAAAAACCCAAAGTATTCTGAAGAATTTGGGTCTCTAGAGAATACCTTTAATTCTACTCTATTTGGTAGAATTGACCTTTAAAGTAAAGGACATGGGAAAGGTTATTTAGTTTGGTTATAATATAGCATGGTGTTTTAAAAAAATCAAGTTTTTATTATTTTTCTTTTTAATGCTATAATTAGTTTATAATAATAAACAAACCAATGAAAAAATATTTTTTTGTACTAGGGTCAAACCCCGAACTATCTTTAGCCGAATTATCAACTCTGTTTCCTGAAAATAAATGGCAGAGAATTGCCTCAGTTGTCTTTTCCGATTTCTCTGAAGAATTAAATTGTACTGATTTAATGAATTCTTTGGGTGGCACTATTAAAATCGGTGAGTATTTAACTGATTTTAGTTTAGCCAATCGCCATGCTTTATCTGAGTTTACAAAAAAGGAAATAATTAAAAACGCTCGAGAGAATAATTTAAATGGTAAATTTAATTTTGGTTTTTCTTTTTATGGTAGTAGAAAGCTTCCGGGGGATTTTTTCAAATTAGCTTTAGCTGTAAAAAAAGATTTAAAAAATTTTGATATTTCTAGTCGAATTGTAACTTCTCGAGAGCAAATTTTATCTAGCGTGGTGGTCGAGCAAAATGGATTGGTTGATGGTGGTTTGGAATTGTGTTTCTTTGTAGATAAAAACAAGGTTTTTATTGGAAGAACCTTAACGGTTCAACCATTTAAAGATTTGTCTAAAAGAGATTTTGGTCGTCCCAACAGAGATGATCATTCTGGCATGATTCCACCCAAGTTAGCTCAAATTATGGTAAATTTGGCGAGAGGAGGTGATGCTGACTTTAAAGAAAAGAAAATTTTAGATCCTTTTTGTGGGTCGGGAACAATTTTAATGGAGGCTTATCTTATGGATTTTAAAAATATAATTGGATCAGACCTGTCAGATAAAGCGATAAATGATAGTATTTCAAATATTGATTGGATAATCGATTTTAATGAAAAAAAATCAATAGAAAGTTGTAGTAAAAATATTGATATTTTTCAATCAGATGTTTTAGATTTAGATAAAAGTTTAGATAAAAATTCTATTGATTATATTGTTTGCGAGCCTTATTTGGGGCCACAAAGAGGTTTTAAAGATTTTAATGAAGTGGTGAAAGAATTGAATGATTTGTATTCTGGGGCCTTAAATGTCTTTTATAAAATATTAAAAACTGGTGGTCGGATTGTGATGATTTGGCCTCAATTTAGAGCTAATAATAAAACTTGGAAACTAGAGCCCAATGTGAGTAATTTTAAAATGATCCCAGCGCTTATTTTTAATGAAAGTAATAATGAGGAAAAAAGTCAAAGAAAGAATTTGGTTTATGGACGAGAGGATCAAAAAGTTTGGCGAGAAATAGTTGTTTTGGAAAAAAAATAATATTACAAATGTATGTCTGTTTTTTGTAAAATTTGTAATTGTAAAACAAAGGAAATTTTTTCTGAGAAATCAAAAGCTTTATATCACAAGTGTTTATCTTGTGATTTTATTTTTAAGGACGATGATCATTTAATTAATGCTGAAGAAGAAATGGAAAGATATAATCAACATAAGAATTCTGTAGATGATTTAGAATATGTTGCTTATTTTAAGGATTTTATAAACAAGGCAATTATTCCTTATTGCCCAAAGGCGGAAAAGGTTTTAGATTTTGGTAGTGGGCCTTCACCTGTGTTGACAACGATTTTAGAGAGAGACTATGGTTTTGAAAAAGTTGATATTTATGATCTTTTTTATTCTCCTGAAAAAGTATATGAAGGCAAAAAATATGATTTAATAGTTTCCACAGAAGTAGTGGAACACCTAAAAGATCCTTTAAAATATTTTTTAAAGTTTAAAGAGTTGTTAGTCGATGGTGGCTTTCTGTGTATTATGACCTTGTTTCATCCTAACGATGATGATAAATTTAAGTCTTGGTGGTATATAAATGATGAAAGCCATATTAGTTTTTATAATAATAAAAGCATTAATAAAATCGCTGAAAAAGTAGGTTTAAAAATTGTTTATAGTGATAATCGACGTTATTTAAGTTTAAAAAGATAGTTTTTTATAAAAATTCAATAAAACTAAACAAAAAATCAAGCTTGACGTTATATTATTTATGATGTATAATTAGTAATATCTATTTATACATTGGATGTTAAAAAAGTTATATCTTTTTATGCAAAGACATTTAGACAATAAAATTAAAGACCATTTTAGTAAATACAAACAAATTCTGATTTTGCTTGGCTCTAGGCAGGTTGGTAAAACTACAATTATTAAAAAGCTATTTCCAGATAGTAATTATTTTTTAGTGGACAATGAACCAATTAAAAAGATTTTTGAATCTTATGATATTGAAGCTTATAAAACAATTATAAATAAAAGGTATAAAAATATAATCATTGATGAAATTCATTTATTAAGTGATCCCGGCAGGGCCGCCAAAATAATTTATGATCAGTTAAATGATTTTAATTTAATAATTACTGGATCGTCGTCTTTTCATATTAAAAACAAAACCAGCGAAAGCTTGGCTGGTAGGAAAATTGACTATAATATTTATCCACTTACTTTTTCTGAATATCTTTGTCAAAAAGAAACAGAAACTGATTTAAATTTTAATATTTTTAATAAAATAATTAATTCTAAAAATAATTTATCAAATAATTCGTATAAATTTGATATAGAAAATATTTTGGAAAATATTTTAATTTACGGGCAATACCCCTATGCTATTAATTATCCGGCCGATAAAAAATATATTTTGAATTTTGTTGATAGCCTTATTTTTAAGGATATTTTAGAGCTAAATTTAATTGAAAATAAAAGTTTGGCTAAAAATTTATTAAAATTATTAGCTCTTCAAATAGGTAATTTAATAAATTATTCAGAATTGGCCCTGAACTTAAAAGCTGATCAAAGAACAATAAAAAGGTATATAGAAATTTTTGAACAAAGTTTTATTTTGTTTAGATTATATCCTTACTCTAAAAACAAAAGAGATGAAATTTCCAAAGCTCCAAAAATATATTTTTATGATACAGGACTCAGAAATGCTATCATTAATAATTTTTCTAGTATTGATTTAAGACCGGACAAGGGCGCTTTGTTTGAAAATTTTATTATTGCTGAAATGATAAAACAAAATAGTTATTTAGATAAAATTTTTAATTTTTATTATTGGCGCACCAAGCAGGGCTCAGAAATAGATCTTGTTTTGGAAGGTGATAATAAATTGTTTGGAGTAGAAATTAAATATATTAAAAATAGAGTTAATAAAGCTTTTAAAAATAGATATCCAGAGGCTGAATTAAAAAATATAAATAGTAGAAATTTTTATTAAAAATATATATAAATTAGCATAATTTAAAAGAAATTTTTTTCGGAGTGTAGTATAATGGTAGTACGCGTGCATGGGGTGCATGTAGCCCCGGTTCGATTCCGGGCATTCCGACTTATGAAAAAACTTGTTGTAGTTAACGACAAAATGCAAAAAAATTACCAATATTATTTAACTGAACCAATTGGTAAAAATTTTGCTTTAGAGTTTAAGCCGGAGCTAACACCTCAAGAAATGTTAGCGCTGGGAGTTTTTGGAGGTAAATATATGACCGATTGTCAAAAAGAATTTCCGTCTTCTTGGTTTAAAAAAGCTAAATTATCACCAGAAAAATATGACATTAAATTTAATTACTTTAAAGTAAGGGCTAGTCAATCTTTGAGAATTTGGCGAGAGAAGGGCTGGATTTATAAAGAAGATCCACGAGGTTGGTTTCAATGGTATTGTCGTTATTATATGGGGAGAAGATTAGAGCAAGAAGATAAAAGGCAGATTAAAAGATGGAAAGCCATCAAGAGACATATTGTGGCAATTATTAATAATTGTCGTCGAGGAGATTTAAATTGTCGCGCTCGTCAAAGACAAGCAGTAATGCATTGGGCTTATGATAGTCGTAAATTTTAATTAATTTTTTAAAAATAATTTTATGTGTGGAATTGTTTCCTATATTGGACCAAAAGAAGCTTACCCAATTCTAATAAAAGGTTTAAAGCGCTTAGAATATCGTGGTTATGATAGCGCTGGCGTGGCTATTATTAATAAAGGTTTAAATATTTATAAAACAAAAGGAAAGGTTGGAGATTTAGAAAATAAAATTTTGGAAGAAAAGAAAGATATTAATGGAAATATTGGTATTGCTCATACTCGCTGGGCAACGCACGGGGAGCCAAATGATGTTAATGCTCATCCTCATTCCTCTGGATCCGGGGACTTAGCTATTATTCATAATGGAATTATTGAAAATTATAATTCATTAAAAGAAGAGTTGGTTTCTCGTGGTTACAAATTTGAAAGTGAAACTGATACGGAAGCTCTAGTTCATTTAATAGATGATATTAAAAAAAATGAAAAAGTAGAAACAGCTGAGGCAGTGCGCTTGACTTTAAACAATGTAGTCGGTGCCTATGCCATCGTTATTTTAGATAAAAATAAAAAAAATACTTTAATAGCTGCTCGCAAAGGTAGTCCCTTAGTGGTCGGAGTTGGCGAGGAAAAGGGCGAATTCTTTTTAGCTAGTGATGCTACTCCCATAGTTGAATATACCAAAGACGTTGTCTATTTAAAAGATAATGAAATGGCTATTATTGAAGATTCTAAACTTATTATCAAGACAATTCATAACGTTTCTAAAACTCCATTTATTGAAAAATTAGAACTTAACTTAGATCAAATTGAAAAAGGTGGTTTTTCTCATTTTATGATTAAAGAAATCAATGAACAGCCTAAATCAATTTTTGATTCTATTCGTGGTCGTATCAACTTAAAAGATGTTTCAGTTGAAATGAGAGCTATTCAAGATTATGAAGAAAAATTAAAAACAGTTAAAAGATTAATTATTATTGGTTGCGGAACTAGTTGGCATGCTGGACTCGTTGGTCGTTATCTTTTTGAAGAAATCGCTAAACTACCGGTTGATGTTGAGTATGCCTCGGAATTTAGATATCGTAATCCAATTGTCTATCCTGATGACTTAGTTATCGCTGTTTCTCAAAGTGGTGAAACAGCCGACACCTTGGCTGCTATGAAATTAGCCAAAGAAAAAGGAGCCACCGTTTTTGGTTTATGTAATGTTATTGGTTCTTCAATCCCTCGCTTAAGTCACGCCGGAGCTTATACTCATGCTGGTCCGGAAATAGGGGTTGCCTCGACCAAGGCTTTCACTTCTCAAATTTCAGTTTTAGTTTTAATGGCTTTAGCCGTAGCTCAAATTCGAGGAGTTATTAGTAAGGATAGAATGAATTTGTTATTAAGTGAATTAGAAAATATCCCAAAGCTAGTTGAAAAGGTTTTAAAGATTAATGATCAGGTTTATAAGATTGCGGAAAGATACAAAGATTCAACTAATTGTTTGTTTTTAGGAAGGGGAATAAATTTTCCGGTAGCCCTAGAAGGCGCTTTAAAATTAAAAGAAATTTCTTATATTCATGCCGAGGGTTATCCAGCAGCTGAAATGAAACATGGGCCAATAGCTTTAATTGATGAAAACATGCCAGTAGTAGTTGTGGCTCCACGTGATAATGTTTATGAAAAAATAATTAGCAATATTTGTGAGATAAAGGCTCGCAAAGGAAAAATAATAGCTATTGTTAGCGAGGGTGACATTAAAATTAAAGAATTAGCTGACTATGTAATTGAAGTTCCAATTACCGAAGAAATTTTGAGTCCTCTTTTAAGCACCATTCCTCTTCAACTTTTGGCTTATCATATTGCAGTTTTGCGTGGTTGCAATGTTGATCAACCTCGAAATTTAGCCAAATCAGTTACAGTTGAATAATTTAATTTAAAATTTTTATGAGATTAAATAGATTTTATTTAGAAAATTTTTCTAATGATAAAAAAATAGAAATGAAAGATTGCTCTGTTTTTCATCAAATTAAAAATGTTTTAAAGATGAAAGTTGGTGAGCAAGTTTCTTATTTCAATCAAGAAATAGAGTCAATATATAAAATTGAAGAAATTTCCAAAAAGGTAATTATTTTTATTTGGCAAAATAATGTTGAAAATAACTTTAAACCCAAAAGAAAAACAATTCTTTTTCAATCTCTAATTAAAAAGGATAAAATGGAATGGGTTGTTCAAAAAGCAACTGAGTTGGGTGTAAGTAAAATTGTTCCAGTTGTTTCCAGAAGAAGTGAAAAAAAAGATATTAATTTGGAAAGACTAAATAAAATTATTATTGAAGCAGTTGAACAATGTGGTCGTCGAGATTTACCCTTAATTTCTGAGCCACTTAAATTTTCTGATATTTGGTCTAAAGTTGAAGGTTTAGCTTTTTTGGGTGATGGTTCAGGAATCAATATTTTAGAAGTTTTTAAAAAAAATGAAGAAAATTGTAAAAAAGTTAGTATTATAATTGGACCAGAAGGTGGGTTTGAAAATAAAGAAATTGAATTAGCTAAAAAAAATAAGGCTGAAATTGTTCGCCTTAATAATTACGTTTTGAGAAGTGAAACAGCGTCAGTAAGCTTTTTGTCAATTATTTCCAATTCTTGATTTTGTATAAGAAAACCCTGCTCTACTTTATCAAGATTTTGGCAAACTCGATTAAGAGTCTCCGTTTACACGGAGTCGCTTGAAAATTACAAAAACAGAAAAACCATTTTCTAAATTTTTAAACAAATTTGCCTCAACTTTTTATGTTTGAGACCACAGCCTCAAACAGGAAAAAGCCTAAAATTGGTGTTCCAAAACTTGATAAAAAGCAAGGTTTTCTTGTTAAGATTATAGCATTTTTTAAAAAATAAAACAATAATAAAAAATAAGTTATTTTTTTAATTTTTGTTGTTTTTTTAATTTGCCAAATCATTTTTTTTAAATTATAATAAAATCAAGCCAAGAGATTGGATTTTTTGTTGTTTTATTAATTTATTATGTTAGATTTAGATTTTAAAGAAAAAATTAAAGATGAATTAATCGAAGAGGGTGATTATACTTTTGAAGATAGTCAAGAATTAAAGCCAAAAAGAAAAAGATTAGGACTTAAAATAGCTGCCTTTATTTTTGCTTTTTTATTAATGTTTACCGCTACTGTTTTGATTTCTGGCGATAGTTCCGAGTCTTGGATTGGTAAAATACCTTTTATTGGTAGAATCGCTGGTTTAGTCGAGAGCTCAGAAAACAAATTAAGAGGAGAGGAAGAAGATAGAATCAACATTCTTTTATTGGGTATGGGAGGGAAAAAACATGAAGGTGGTTATTTAACAGATACTATTATTTTAGCTAGTTTAAAGCCGTCGACTAAACAAGTTGCCCTTCTTTCAATACCCCGTGATTTAAATATTGCTGTTGAAGGTATGGGTTGGCAAAAAATAAACTCAATTAATGCTTTTGCTGAAAGAAAAAAAGAGGGTAGCGGTGGTGAAGCCATCTCTCAAGCTTTAAGTGATATTTTAAACATCCCTATTCATTATTATGTGAGGGTTGATTTTGAAGGTTTTGTTAATATAGTGGATGTAGTGGGTGGGGTTGAAGTGGACGTGGAAAATACTTTGGAAGATTTTCGTTATCCAATAGCTGGTCAAGAGAATAATGAAGATTATTATGCTCGTTTTGAGCATTTATATATTGAGAAGGGTTTTCAAAAAATGGACGGAAGTTTAGCTTTAAAGTATGCTCGCTCTAGATATGCTAGTGGGGTAGAGGGCTCTGACTTTGCTCGAGCTAAAAGACAGCAAAAAATAATCCAGGCAGTTAAGGACGAGCTTTTAAAAAAAGAAAATCTTTTTAAGCCCAGTGTTATTTCTGGTTTAATAAGTGAGTTTAATGATAGTCTTAGTTTTAATCTTAAGATTTGGGAAGGGATAAAATTGTGGCAAATTTTTAAGGATATAAATAGTGATAGCATAAGCAACTATGTTTTAGATGATGGACCTAGTGGTTTATTGGTTGCTGGTAGAAATGAGATAGGCGCTTATATTTTATCTCCCAGAAGTGGAGATTTTACCGAGATTAGATACTTGATTGACGGGTTTTTTCCAAAGGAAGAACAGATTAAAGCTGTAAATTCTGAAAGTAGTCAAACTGCAAAAATAGAAATGAAAAACGGAACATGGGTTAATGGCTTGGCCAGTCAAACAGCTATAGATTTGGAAAAGAAAAATTTTGAAATTTTAAAAATAAGTAATTGCAGTCGTCGAGATTTTGTTAAAACGGTTATCTATGATTTGACTTATGGTGGTAAAAACGAAGCTTTAAAGTATTTAAAAGAATTGCTTCAGGCGGAGGTTTATTTCGATCTACCGCTATGGTTAGCTGAAGACATTAAGAATGAAGTCAAGGAAGAAGGAGAAGAGGTTCCAGATTTTTTAATTATTTTAGGAGAAAACGCCGCTAAAATCGGTTTTTAATTTTTTGTTTATGATCAATAAAGATATTCCTTTAGTGGCTATAATTGGCAGAACTAATGTTGGTAAATCAACTTTGTTTAATCGTTTGGTTGAAAAAAATCAGGCTTTAGTTTCTCCAATTGAAAATACTACTCGCGATTTTAATATTAACCAAGTCAATTGGCGTGGTTTTGATTTTCAAATTTTAGATACAGCCGGAGTTATTAGCTCTTCTTCTTTAAAAAGAAAAATGGAAATAGACGAGGACGGCGTTCAAAGAATAGAACAAAAAGTTCAAAAACAAGTTTATGATTTAATCAAAAAAGCCGATTTACTTCTTTTTGTGGTTGATAATAAGGCCGGGCTTTTAGCTGAAGATAAAAACATTGTTAATTTTTTAAAAAAAAGAGATTATCAGAAAAAAACACTATTGGTTAGTAATAAAGTTGATAACTTTAAACAAAGAGGGGATGTTTCTGAATTTAGTAAGCTATCTATAAGTGATCCTTTGGCTATTTCAGCTTTAACTGGCTCTGGCACAGGAGATTTGTTGGATGTAGTTGTTGAAAGTTTAAAAAAAGGAATAAAGATTCAGGCTGTTGAAAAAAAAGAAGAAAAAGAAGAATTAGAAAAAATTAATTTATGTATTATTGGTAAACCTAATGTTGGAAAATCATCTCTTTTGAATTCGCTTTTAGGCTATGAAAGAGTTATTGTTAGTGAAATTCCGCACACAACCAGAGAGCCTCAGAATACCGAAATTATATACCAAAATAAAACTTTAAATATTATAGATACAGCTGGAATTAGTAAAAAAGGCTCAAAATCAGATGGTTTAGAAAAATACGGGATTATTAAATCTCTAAAAAGTTTGAGAGAGGCTGATATTGTTCTGTTGGTTGTTGATATTAATGATGAAATAACTAAGCAAGATTCAAAAATAGTTGAGCAAATTGTTAATGAGGGAAAAAGTTTTATAATTATAGCTAATAAATGGGATTTAATTGAGGATCGCAATACTAAGTATTGGACCAAAAAAATAAATGGTCATTTTCCTTTTATAATTTGGTCGCCAATTCTTTTTGTCTCAGCTTTAAAAGGAGAAAAAACTAATAAGATTTTTGATTTGGTTTTAAAGATAGATGATGCTCGTAAAACTAAAATAAGCGATACTGTTTTATCTGGTTTTTTAAATAAGATGATCAAAAAACATAAACCAACTAGGGGTAGAGGGGTTAAGCATCCTAGAATTTTTAGCTTTAAACAAACTTGGGTCAATCCCCCCAAATTTGAGGTTAGAATTGGTTCCCAGGAGGATTTGCATGATTCATATTTGAGATTTTTAGAAAATAGGTTACGTGAAAATTTTGATTTTTTTGGAACTCCAATAAGGGTTTCTGTTAAGAAAAACAAAAAGGTTCATGGCAAGGCTGATAACTAACTTGCTTATTGTTCTTTTTTTTGCTATTATTTTTTTACTTATTTATTAAATATTTATAATTAATTTTTTAAATTATGGATAACGAACACAAGAAAGAAGAAAAAGTTGAGAAAAAAGATTCTCACCTTGAACATGAAACCAAACATGAACATAAAAAAGGATCTTGTTGTGGAGGTTCTTGCGATTGTAGTACTTTTTTTAAGAAAAACAGAGCTTTAATCGCTTCAGTGGCTGCCATTATTTTAGTGACAGTTGGCCTTATTGTTTTTAACCCAGGAGAAAAAAGAGATGTTTTAACTTTAGATGAGGCTAAAATTAAAGCTGAAAAATTTATAAATGAAAACTTTGCTGATCCTAGTGCTCCAATTTCTATTGTAAGTATTGAAGAAGCCGAAGAAAAGGGTTTGTATAAATTAAAAGTTGATATCGGTGATGGAGAAATTATTGATTCTTATATCAGTGATGATGGTAAAAAGTTTTTTCCTCAAGCTTTTAATATGGCTGAATTAGAAACAAATGGTGAAGCTGATCAAGCAGAAGCGGTTGGTTCTGAGACATCAAATACTGAAGTTTCTGACGAAAGATTTAACGAGGGGGCTGATTTTAATTCAGAGAAAAAAGTTGTTATTTATTTTTTCTGGGGTGATGGTTGTCCTCATTGTTCTAATCAAAAAACAGCCATGCAAAGCTGGCTAGACGAATATCCTGATGTTGAAATTAAAACTTACGAAACTTGGGCTAATGTTGAAAACAGAGATTTGTTAGAGTCATTTGCAGCTGCTTATGACACTACAGTTCAAGGAGTTCCAATGACTTTCATTGGTGATAAGTATTGGGTTGGTTATGCTGATTCTTTGGGGTCTGAAATGACTGCTAAGATTGATGAATGCTTAGAAAAGACTTGTGAAAACCCAGGCAAAAGAGTAGAATAAAAAAACCTCTTTAAATAAAAAAAATAACCGGCAAAACCGGTTATTTTTTTATTATCGAAGAAAATCAAGATGAAAATTGTATAATTATTTGACCCCCAATAAATATTAAATACATTAAGATTAAGACATAACCCTCTTTCCTGCTAAGAAGTTGATCGGTACGATAAAAGATGTAAATTAAAATAAATAAAGAAATTAAAAACAGCATTAGAAAAAAATAAGATATGTTAATTTCAATGTTTATTGGTTTCAGGAAGCTTAAGATTCCCAACATTAAAACATTGCCCAGCGACGATCCTATTAAATTGCTAAGGGATAGTTCCTCGACATTTCTTCTAAAAGAACGAATGGCTATTATGAGTTCTGGCAAGTTTGTTCCCAAAGAATAAAAAATAAGTCCAATTATAAAAGGTGATATATTATATCCCTCTAAAGCAAAAATTGTTGTTTTAACTATTAAATCAGAAATTAATATTAAAAGAATTATTCCTATTAAGATGAAAAAAACATGCTTAGTTATTTCTTTAATATTAACTATTTCAATTTTTGGAATGTCTAGTCTTTTATTTTTATTATATAAAATATAGATCATTGCGATATAAGACAATATCATTATTATTCCATCTATTTCATCTAGTCGTCCTTTAAAGGCTAGTATTAGAGGGATAAAAAGGGTTATTAGAGTTATTAAAAAGGTCCAAGATTTTTTTTCTGTTTTTATTTTTCGATTTAAAATTGAACTAAAACCTAAAATAAGCGCAAACATAACGACTATTCCTCCTATTAAGTTTCCGAAAGACATATCGGACACCCCTGCTAAAGCCGAATTTATTCCAATTGTCATTTCAGGAGTGCTAGTCATTATTCCTAAAATTATTCCTAAAACAAATATTCTTATTCTTAATTTTTCTCCGGTTTTTTTTAAATTTACAACTATTAAATCAGCTGATTTACTGAGCAAGAAAAAAAGAATTATTAAAAAAAATATAGCTAATATTTTTATGGTCATATTTTCGTGTTTAAATTATATTAATATTAAAAGTATAACAAATTTTGATAATAAGTCTATAAAAAAAACAGACTTTCGTCTGTTCTTCTAATCTGTGGACCTTAAGGGACTCGGCCACGCGTCGCTAAGTCTCGCTCGCCTCATTTTATTCGGCTTCGCTCACTAAGCGCTCTGGCCTGGCCTCGCCCGTGCACTTCGTGCACATGGCTACGGCTTTCTCGTCCCTGCGCGAGCCAAGCAGCTGGCTCGCTTAAGCCCCACAAAAAAAACCGCTAACGCGGTTTTGTTTGTGGACCTTAAGGGACTCGAACCCTTGACCCCCTGCTTGCAAAGCAGGTGCTCTAGCCAACTGAGCTAAAGGCCCATTTTGTTGATAATAATTATAATTATCAACTAGCTTATAATAAACAATAATTTATATCAAGTCAATACTTGTTATTTTAAACTCTGCCCCTAGTTAATGGTGATAACATAAAATTAAAAAAACCATCAACCATTCCCGTGGTCATTAGTAATCCAATAAAAATAATTATTAGTCCGACAAGTTTATAACCCATTCTAGAGCCACCCTCTGCCCCTAAATGTTTTTCAAACCAATTAATTCTACCAAAATTTTTTAGAAGCCATTCAGTGTACATAACAATTAATGTTCCTATTACGATAAATATTAGACCACCTATTATTTTCATATTTTTTAATAGTTAATAATTTATAATTAATTTTATTGTATATAATTTAAAGGATTTTGTTTAGAGCCATTAGAAATAACTTCAAAATGAATATGTGGGCCAGTTGACCAACCAGTTGATCCCATATCAGCCACTATATCTCCTCTGTTAACCTCATCTCCGGCTTTAACGTGTAGCTTGGAGGCATGAGCGTATAAAGTCTTTAAGCCACCACCATGGTTAATAACGACGTTATAGCCATAACCAGTGTTCCAGCCAGATCTTTCTACCGTACCGCTTTCAGCCGCATACAATGGTGTCCCCGTTTTATTGGCTATATCTAGACCATTGTGTTTCCAAGAATAATATTGGGTTATTCGATGTCCAACGGTTGGCCACAATAATTTTCCTCCACTATAATTTGTGCTAGGTGTAGTTGGTACTGATTGAGCAATTGAAGTTCCGGTGTAAGTAGGTCTGCTTGCTGGAGTTGAAATTATTATTTTTCGACCACCAGGAACAAATATTTTTTGATTTAATTTTAAAACTTCTTCTGAATCAAGATTGTTGGCAATTATAATTGAGTCAGATGAAACACTATATTTTTTGGAAATACTACTGATTGTCTCGTTTTTAGCAATAACATGCATTAAACCAGTTTGAGGTAGTATTTTAAGGGTGTTACCTGGTCTAATCAGTGACCTGGAGGTTAGGTTATTTTCCCATAGTATTGTTTCAACGCTTATGCCAAAATCTTGAGCAATACTACTAATAGTGTCGCCGCTTTGGACCGTATATTCTGTTATTTCTTTTCTAGCATCTCTGGCTTTTGGGGTTTGGGCTATAGCTGGCCTATTTAAAGAGTCGCCGGATAAAATATTATTTTCTTCGTTCTGTGATCCTAATAAAACTTGTTGAGAATTTTTTATTAAATCTCTTTGTTCTATATAATTAGATTGAACAATTATTGAGGGTCTTTCTTCGTATCCGCTTTCAATTATTAATTCCTCTGGCTCTGCCACAGAGAAGTCACTGACGATTGTTTGAGCTAAGGCTGTTTTATAAACTCTTTTTTCAAAAGGTAGTCGATTATTAGACAGACTGTTAAAGGTTAAAATAATTCCAATTATTATTAAAATAAATATAGGGTAGTTTTTCTTGAAAATGTAAAGATGGGAATTATTTTTTTTATTTATTTCTTTTATTTTTTTATAAATTAATATATACTTATAATATATATTAATTATTATTTTAAAGAAAAAAAAGCTCAGAATTGCCTTCAGAGGTTTATAGATAAAATAATTTAAGATAAAAACTACTATTTTCTTTATTAAAAATAAGGTTTTTATCAATAATATCAGTATTTCTGCTAAAAATTTTTTGACTCTAATTTTAATCATAAATTACTATAAAATGTTATCATTTTGCTAGTTTTTAGTCAATTTATTATGAAAAAACCAATTGTTTTGATTATCATGGATGGTTACGGAATAAATAAGAATAAAAAAGGCAATGCTGTTACGCTGGCACGTAAACCAAATTTAAATACTTATTTTAAAAAATTTCCCAACACAACTTTAAGTGCTAGTGGAGAATCAGTTGGCTTGTTAAAGGGTCAGATGGGAAATTCTGAAGTGGGCCATTTAAATATTGGTGCTGGAAGAATTGTTTATCAAAATTCTTTAAGAATTTCTAGCTCTATTAAAGATGGTAGTTTTTTTACTAACAAAGAATTTTTAGAATTGATTAAATATTGCAAAACAAATAAAAAACCACTCCACCTTCTTGGCTTGATTTCTGATGGTGGTGTTCATAGTTTGAATCATCATTTGTATTCCTTGCTATCTTTGGCAAAAAAAAATAAGATAAAAAATGTCTATATTCATTGTGTGTTAGACGGTCGCGATGTACCACCCAGAAGCGCTCTTAAATATTTAGATGAACTTGATAAAAAAATTAAAGAAATAGGTGTTGGAAAAATAGCCACTATCATGGGAAGATATTATGCAATGGACAGAGATTCTGTTTGGTCAAGAACCAAAAAAGCTTATGAGTCCATGGTTATTTCCAGAGGCAATAAAACTAAAAGCTTTAAAGAGGCTATAAAATTATCTTATCAAAATAATGTTTCTGATGAATTTTTTAAACCAACTATAATTTTAGAAAAAAATAAACCGGTGGCTTCAATTGAAAAGGAAGATGCTCTTATCTTTTTTAATTTTAGAGGCGACAGAGCTAGACAAATCTGCCGAGCACTTACTTTTAATAATAAAAGTTTTGGTGGTTTTAAAAGAGAAAAGACTGTTTTTCCTTTGAAGATGGTCTCTTTGACCGAATATGATAAAAAATTTAAAATGATAAAAGTAGCTTATAAGTCAATTAGAATGAAAGATGTTTTTGGTGATTTTATAAGCAAAAAAGATTTTAAACAACTAAGAATAGCCGAGACGACTAAATATGCTCATGTAACTTTTTTCTTTAATGGTGGAATTGAGAGGCCTTATAAAAATGAAGATAGAATACTTATACCGTCTCCTCTGGTTGATACTTTTGATTTAAAACCAGAAATGAGTGCTGCCGGAATAACTTTAAGGGTTATAAAAGAAATAAGAAAAGAAAAATATGATTTTATAATAATGAACTATGCAAACGGTGACATGGTTGGTCATTCCGCTAATTTAAAACCAACTATAAAAGCGATAGAGGTAGTAGATAAGTGTGTTGGTGAGGTAGTAAGTGAAGTGCTAAAAAAGAAAGGAGTTATTTTTATTACGGCCGATCATGGCAACGCTGAACAGTTAATAGACTATAAAACAAGAAAACCAATGACAGCCCATACTACAAATTTAGTTCCATTTATCGTTATCGGTTTAGATGAAAATATTAAATTAAAAAAGGGTATTTTAGGAGACATTATTCCAACAATTTTAGATGTTGCAAATATAAAAAAACCAAATAGCATGACTGGAAATTCTTTGATTATTAAAAAATAATTTATATGCAAAAAATAATAAATTTAGATCAGGCCGTAATTAATGCTTTAGAATTTTTATCTAAAGAAAAATTGCCAAAATTAAATTTAAAAAACTTTTCTTTTCCTTTGGTGGTTGGCAGTGGTAATGCTTATAATACAGCTCAAATTATTTTTTCTAAACAAAAGGCCATTATTGCCGACGAAAGTAATTTTAGAGAAATAATTTCACGTTATAAGGATTTAATTAATAAAAAAATAATTAAGGAAGCTGTTATTATTTCAGCTTCTGGTGAAAAAGATTCTGTTTGGGAAATAGAGCTGGCTAAAAAAAATAAATTAAAAACTATTTTACTTACTTGCTCTCCTGATTCTACGGCAGCTAGATTAGCTGATAAAGTTCTAGTTTATCCTAAAATTGCCGAACCTTATACTTATAATGTTTCTACTTATTTGGGTATGATTTTATCTTTTACTGGAGAAAATCCAAATAATATTTTAAATTTTATAAAAAAAATAAAATTGGCAAAAAAAATTTCTGATTTTAAATCTTATTCTTTTGTTTTACCTGATGAGTTTTTAAATATTTGTCCAATGTTAGATATTAAAAAGAGCGAACTTTTTGGCCCACTAGTTTCACTTCGAGCTTTTAGTTTTGGTCATGCTCGTCATGCTAAGTTTGTTATTCGAGACAAAAATGAATTGGTGATGACTCTGGGCGCTGATAAAAATAAATATTTTGGCGTGTCAACTAGCAGGGATCAGCTTAGTTTGCCTTCAAAATATAATTTTGCTTTAATATTGTGCTTAACTTATTATTTAATTGGAAAAATTCAAGAAAGTAAGCCAGCTTATTTTAAAAAGCATATAAAAAATTATTGTCATGATTATGGTCCGAAAGCTTATGGTAAAAAAGATAAATTTGAAATAATTGTTAAGTAAATAAAATTAAAATTAAATAAAAAAATATGTCAGGACATTCCAAGTGGGCAACAACCAAAAGAGCTAAAGCTGTTGTTGATGCTAAAAGAGGTGCGATTTTTACAAAATTGGCCAATATTATAACCATCGCTGCTAAGAAGGGTGGTGATATAGACGCTAATCCTAGCTTAAGAGCAGCGGTTGACAAGGCCAAGACAGTTAATATGCCTAAAGACAATATTGAAAGGGCTATTAAAAAAGGAACTGGAGAGTTAGCTGGAGATGTTGTTGAGGAATTATACTATGAAGCTGTTTTACCAAACAATGTTCAGGTGGTTATAAAATGTTTGACTGATAATAAAAATCGTAGTGCAGCTACAATTCGTCATGCTTTATCAAAGGCTGGTGGATCTTTGGGCTCTGTAATGTGGAATTTTGAACAAAAGGGTGTTGTTGTAATCACCAAAGAAGAGTTGAAAAATAAAAACATAAATTTAGAAGAACTGGAGTTAGAATTAATAGAAGTTGATATTGATGATTTTAAATCAGAAGATGACGTTGTTGTTGTTTTGGCTAAAATAGAAAATTTACAAAAAGTTAGAAAGCACTTAGAAGATAAAAATCTAATTATTGACTCGGCTGAAATAGAATATATTGCTAAGGAAAAAAATAACTTAGAGGAAGAATCTTTGGAAAAAATTAGAAATTTTTTAGAAGAACTGGACGATTTGGAGGATGTAAGTGATTATTATTTAAATGTTGAGGTTTAATAAAAAAGTTATCCACAGCCTTTCCACATAAATTTCAAAAAAATTCAAGAGCATAATAACAAGCCCCTTTATTTAAAGGGGTTTTGTTTATGTTTGCCCCATTTAGTATTTTTTGCTATAATCATTTTTACAAGATATAGTGGTTATAAATAATTTTACTACACTATATATTGTGTTTAACCAAAATAAATGAAATGTCCTGTTTGTCACTTTGAAGATACAAAAGTAGTTGATTCTAGAATGTCTGGCGACGGTTTTTTGATAAGGAGAAGACGAGAATGTTTAAAATGTGGTTTTAGATTCTCAACTCATGAGGAAATGGAGATTTTAGACCTAACAGTAATTAAAAAAGATGACCGCAAGGAGTCTTATGATCGTGAAAAGATAGTAATTGGCCTAAGAAAGGCTTTAGAAAAGAGAAATTGTGATGAAGAAAAGTTTAAAAAATTGGTTTATTGTATTGAAAGGGATTTGCAGGTTTTAAATAGAGATGAAGTTAGCTCCGTAGAAATAGGTGAAATAGTTATGAAAAATTTAAAAAAAATAGATAAAGTTGCCTATGTTCGATATGCTTCTGTTTATCAATCTTTTGAAGGTTTAGAAGAATTTAGCGAAGAATTGGAAAAATTGTTAAAAAATAAAAAAAATAAATAAAATTTAACATAGCCTGTTTTAAAAAATCTTATTCTGCTTTAAAATTTTTTAAAATAGTTTATAAAATTACATGCCGAATCAAAATGTAAGCCAAATTCGCAAAAGATCAGGTGAAATTTCTGATTTTCAGCAGGAAAAAATTACCGAAGCTGTTTTAAAGGCGATGAAGTCTGCCGGCGAGGATAATTTATCTTTGGCCGAAGAAATAAGTTCCAAGGTTGTTTCTAAAATTACTAAAAAATTTCATCACAACACCATTCCGGCCGTAGAAGAAGTACAGGACGTGGTTGAAGAAACTTTAATTGAAGAAAAACTTATTAGAACAGCCAAGGCTTACATTCTTTACAGAGACCAAAGAAGGCAAGTTAGAGAAATTAAAGATAATACAGAAGAAAAGTTAATGGAAGATTATTTGGGAAGATCAGACTGGAGATTAAAAGAAAATAGCAACATGAGTTTTTCCGTGCAAGGTTTAAATAATTATATTGCCTCATCTATCTCTGCTAAGTACTGGTTAAATAAACTTTATCCAGAGGCAATTAGAAAAGCTCACGTTGACGCTGATTTTCATATTCATGACTTAGGATTGCTCGCTCCTTATTGTTGTGGCTGGGATTTAAAGGATTTATTATTAAAGGGTTTCGGTGGTGTTTCTACTAAAATTCAAAGTAAGCCCCCAAAACATTTTAGAAGCGCTTTGGGTCAAATTGTTAATTTTTTCTACACCATGCAAGGAGAAGCAGCCGGCGCTCAAGCTTTTGCCAATTTTGATACTTATTTAGCTCCGTTTATTAGATATGATGATCTTTCATATAAAGAAGTAAAACAAGCTTTGCAAGAATTTGTTTTTAACGTTAATGTTCCAACTCGTGTTGGATTTCAAACTCCATTCACTAACGTAACTCTTGATGTTACCCCTTCCAATCTTTTGGGAAAGGAAAATATTATTATTGGCGGAAGGTTAATGGACGAGACTTATGCTGACTTTCAAACAGAGATGGATTTGTTTAATAAAGCTTTTGCTGAAATTATGATTGAAGGTGACGCTTCTGGAAGAGTTTTTGCCTTTCCAATTCCGACCTATAACGTTGATAAAGAATTTGATTGGAACAGAGAATCCTTGAAACCAATGTGGGAAATGACTTCAAAATATGGCATTCCTTATTTTTCTAATTTTGTTAACTCTGACATGAATCGAGACGATGCTCGTAGTATGTGTTGTCGTTTGAGATTGGATAATCGTGAATTAAGAAAAAGAGGTGGTGGTCTTTTTGGAGCTAATCCTTTAACCGGAAGTTTGGGTGTTGTTACTATTAATTTAGCTAGATTAGGCTATTTGGCTAAAGATGAAAAAGACTTTAAAGATAGACTAAAGAAATTAATGGATTTGGCCAAAGATAGTTTAGTTATTAAGAGAAAAGTTATTGAAAAATTTACTGAAGATGGTCTTTATCCTTATTCTAAATTTTATTTAGCGGAGATTAATGAAAGATTTGGCTCTTATTGGAAAAATCATTTTAATACAATTGGTCTCAATGGAATGAATGAGGCTGTTTCTAATCTTTTAAAATCAGACTTAACTAGCGTGAAAGGTCACAAATTTGCTCTTGAAGTGATGGATTTCATGAGGGAAATTATTATGGGCTATCAAGAAGAGTCAGGTGATTTATATAATTTGGAGGCAACACCAGCAGAAGGAGCTACTTATCGTTTTGCTAAAAAAGATAAAGAACTTTATCCTGATATTATTTGTGCTAACAACGAGGCAGTTAATAAAGACGGAGCAGATCCTTATTATACAAACTCCACACATTTGCCAGTTGGATTCACTGATGATATTTTTACGGCCCTTGATTTACAAGATGAATTACAAACAAAGTATACTGGCGGAACTGTTTTACATGGATTTTTAGGAGAAAGAATTAATGATATTGAATTAACAAAGAAATTAGTTAAGACAATCGTTGAGAATTATAAGTTACCATATTTTACAATAACTCCTACATTTTCAGTTTGTCCAATTCATGGTTATTTACCTGGCGAACATAAATATTGTCCTAAATGTGACGAAGAAAGAAGTCAAGGCGTTTTTGTCCATAATCAAAGTGTGAGTGATGGAGATGTTCATTCTGATAACTGCCAGTGTTAAATTATTAATTATTAATTATAGAGTAGTATTATGAAAAATCTTAATACTGCCAATACAAAGAATATGAGTCCAATCGAAACAAGTAAAAGAACCGAATGCATTGTTTACAGTAGGGTGGTTGGTTGGTTAACCCCAACAGTTAACTACAACAAAGGCAAATTTGCTGAATATTGTGATCGAAGAACTTATAAAGTAAATTCAGAAAAAGTAAGTGGTCTTAAAAATTAATTTTGTTGGAAATGATTATTGGTGGTCTAGAAAAGCTTAGTTTGATTGATTTTCCTGGTTATTTATCAGCTATTATTTTTACCAAATCTTGTAATTTTCGTTGCCACTTTTGTTATAACCCCATGCTCGTTTTCGCCGAAGGCGAGAGCGAATTAAAGAATATAGATGAAGGTCCTTCTCTGATCCCGGAGGAAGACTTTTTTCTTTTTTTAGAAGAAAGGGCTGGGAAATTAGAAGGTTTGGTTATTTCTGGTGGTGAGCCAACCTTACAGGCAGATTTAAAAGATTTTATAATTAAGGTTAAGAAAATTGGTTATAAGATAAAACTAGATACTAATGGTACGAACCCTGAAAAAGTGGCTGACTTAATTAAAAATGGATTATTGGATTATGTGGCCATGGATTTAAAGGCCCCATTTGATAAGTATGAAAAAGTTATTGGCGTTAAAACCGATATTGAAAAAATAAAAAAAAGTGTTGATTTGTTAATAAAAGGAAATATTCCTTATGAATTTAGAAGCACTTTGGTCCCTGGCTTAGTTGATGAATCTGAAATTTTGGAAATGTCTAAAAACATTAGCGGTGCCAAGCTTTGGTATTTACAGAAGTTTAAGTCAGATGTTGACTTAGTAAATAAAGATTTTAAAAACAAATATTCTTTTACAGATATAGAAATGAAAAATTTTTCTGAAATTGGCTCAACTTTTGTAGAAAAATGTATCTATCGAGAATAAAAATAAATAAACAAAAAGCATCTAATTAAATAGGTGTTTTTTTGTTTGATTTTCAAGACCTGTTTTGCTATACTCTTACTAGAGATATTATTTTTAAAATAGGCCTATTTTTGTTATTTGCCTATTTATTATTAATTGTAAAAAGAAATGGAAAACAAGGATTATAAAGAAAAAACAATGAATGATCTTTTTGTGGAAGAGGGGCCCAGGAATGAGAATAATGAAGAAAAAAAAATGACTGAATTGTTGGAAAAAAATTTAGAATTAAGCAATGAAATCTTAGAGATAAGTAAATATATAAAAAAATATATTGTCTTTCAAAGAATAATGATTTTTGTAAAGATTTTTTTGATATTAATCCCGATTTTATTTGCTCTTGTTTATTTGCCGCCTCTTTTGAGCAGAGTTGTGGAGCCATTTAAATCTGTTTTAAACATCTATACTGGGGTCGAGAGTGGTAATTTGGATTTTTTGCAAGACTTAAATAAATAATTTTCTTATAAATATATGTCTAACAGTGAAGTGATTTTCTTTGGTCAAACAAACTTTAGAAATGAAATGAGAAAGTTTGGTATTAAAACTGACGATCGTCGTCGGCACATGTATTTGATTGGAAAAACTGGTATGGGAAAATCAACTGTTCTAGAAAACATGATTGTTAATGATATTAGAAACGGTAAAGGTGTGGCAGTAATAGATCCTCACGGTGATTTAGCGGAAAAAATAATTAAATATATTCCTGAAGAAAGAATTGATGATGTTGTCTATTTTAACCCAGCCGACATGGATTATCCAATAGCTTTTAATTTAGTAGAACAAGTTGAGCCTCATTTAAGGCATTTGGTTGCTTCTGGTTTAATTGGTGTTTTTAAGAAATTATGGGCTGATTCTTGGGGTCCTCGTTTGGAATATATATTAAGAAACGCAATTTTAGCTATTTTGGATTATCCTGGGTCAACTCTTTTGGGGGTTGTCAGAATGTTGTCTGACAAAGCTTATAGAAAAAAAGTTGTGGCTAAAATTGAAGATCCAGTCGTTAAGTCTTTTTGGGAAAAAGAATTTGCTGGTTACGCTGACAAATTTGCCTCAGAAGCCGTTTCACCTATTCAGAATAAAGTCGGACAATTTTTATCCAGTTCTTTCATGAGAAATATAGTTGGACAAGTTAAGTCTTCGGTTGATATGAGAAAAATAATGGATGAGGGTAAAATATTGATAATGAACATGAGCAAAGGCAGAATTGGAGAGGATAATTCTGCTCTTTTAGGCGCCATGATGATTACTAAAATTCAATTGGCTGCCATGAGTAGGGTTGATATTGATGAAGGTGATAGAAAAGATTTTTATTTATATATTGACGAGTTTCAAAACTTTTCTACAGAAAGTTTTGCCAATATCTTGTCAGAAGCTAGAAAATATCGATTAAACTTAATAATGGCTCATCAATATATAGAGCAGTTAGACGAAAGAGTTAAGCCAGCTGTTTTTGGGAATGTAGGAACTATTGTTGTTTTCAGGGTGGGGGCCGCTGATGCTGAGGAATTAGTTAAAGAGTTTACTCCAGTCTTTACTGAAGAAGACATTGTTAATTTGCCAAAATATGAAATGTATTTAAAATTAATGATTGACGGCGTAGCCTCTGATCCATTTTCAGCTAAGGGCTTACCGCCACTTTTGGAGGAGGAAAAAACTAACAACGTAGAAAAGGTTATTATTAGTTCAAGAGAGAAATATGCCACCGAAAGAAAAGCAGTTGAAGAAAAAATTATGCGCTGGCACATGGAAGATGAAGATGATATTCAGGGCAATGGAAAAAATGACAAAGAAAACAAGAATGAAAACTTGAACAACAGCTGGAGAGAAGATAAAAACTTTAAAAATAAAAAATCTGAAGATAAAAAAGATACTTTTCAAGCTCATTGTTCGGCTTGCGCTAAAGATATAGAACTTTATTTTAAGCCCGATGGTATTCGTCCTGTTTATTGTAAAGATTGTTTACTTAAAATTAAAAATAATAAAGAAAAAAAAACCAATAACCCTCCTCAAGTCAAAAAGACGCTTAATTATTCAAATAAAACAGAGCTTAAAGAAAAAAAAATAATTAAATCAGAGCCAATTATTAAAGATTTTAGTATTGCTGAAATAAGCTTGGAGGCCTTGCGAGAAGTAAGTCCAGTAAATTTTAAGGGTAAAGAGATAAAGAATAAACAGCAAGATTTGTCTCAATCTGTTGATGAATCTAGTGTTTCTGAGATTGATTTAGAAGAGGGAAAAGACGTTTCCTTTGATAATTAGTTTTTGTATGAATTATTTAAAAGTAGCTAAGGCCACAGAACTTTTTGGTCGAGATAGAAAAATTTATAGATTTTTAGAGATTTTACCAGGGGCTTTGTCTTTGGGGAGTTTGTTAATTTTAGTTGTTTTTTCTTTTATTAAGCCTGTTTGGGTGGCTTATTTTTTAATTGCTTTTAATGTTTATTGGCTTTTGCAGGTTGTTTTTTTGGGAGTTTATTTGATTGCTTCTTACAATAAGTTAAAAAAAAATAAAAAGATAGATTGGCAAGAAAAATGTAAAAATATCGATCAAGAAATTGATTTTTTGCCAGAAGGATCTTTGGCAAAAAAAGGATTGAGAGTTGGAGACCTTATTCATTTGATAGTTTTGCCAACTTACAATGAAGATTTAGAAATTATTAGAACTTGTTTTTTGGGTTTAATTAATAATAATTATCCAACAAAAAAAATGATTGTAGCTTTGGCCATTGAAGAGAGGGCTGGGCAAGAAGCTTTAGAGAGAGCAAAAATTATTGAAGAAGAGTTTTCTGATAGGTTTAGAAATTTTTCTGTTTTTATACATCCAGATAATATAGCTGGTGAATTAAAAGGTAAGGGGGCTAATCAGGCTTATGCTGGTAAAATGATTAAAAAGGAAGTTATTGATAAGGAGGGTCTTGACTATGAAAAGATAGTTGTTAGCGTTTTTGACATTGATACAATTGCTTCTCCTGGTTATTTCCATTGTTTGAGTTATAAGTTTTTAACTGTCGAAAAACCATATAATGCTAGCTATCAGCCAGTGCCAGTTTATCATAATAATATTTGGCAGACACCATTTTTTGCTAGAGTTTCTTCGGCTTCTAATACTTTTTGGCAAATGATGCAGCAAATTAGGCCCGAAAAACTAGCAACTTATTCTTCTCATTCTATGACTTTTAAAGCTTTGGTTGATATTGATTTTTGGGCGCCAAATATGGTTAGTGAGGATTCTAGAATTTTCTGGCATTGTTTTTTGCACTATGATGGTGATTATCGAGTAGAGCCTTTGTATTTTCCAGTTTCAATGGATGCTACTTGTGATAAAAATTTTTGGCAAACAGTTAAAAGTTTGTATAAACAACAAAGAAGGTGGGCCTGGGGAAGTGAAAACGTGCCTTATTTGATTTTTAATGTTATTAAAAAGTGGTCTCAGCTTAAAAAGGGAGAAACTTTAAGGCATATTTGGATACAAATTTATGGTTTTCATTCTTGGGCAACTAGTGCTTTAATTTTGGGAGTAGTTGGTTGGCTCCCTATTCTTTTAGGAGGTAGTAAATTCAATGGTAACGTTGTTTTTCTGAATTTACCAGCAACTACTCAACAGTTGATGACATTAGCTATGAGTGGTTTAGTTTTAACTTCTATTTTATCATCAATAATGCTACCCAAAAGACCAAAAAATTTTGGTTTTTTAAATAATTTAAAATTAGTTGTCGAATGGATATTTGTTCCTTTTTCTGTTATTATCTTTGGGGCGATTCCTTGTCTTGATGCTCAAATTAGATTAATGTTTGGTAAATATATGGGCTTTTGGGTAACACCTAAAAATCGTTAGAATTTTTAATTTATGTCTAAAAAATACAATCTTAGTCCAACTGATAGACTTAATTATGTCCACAAGGGTAAAGTTGACCCAGGAAGTAAATTTAGTTTTGTCAAAAAATTTTTTTCAACTTTTTTTCTTTTGTTTATTTTGGTTTTAATTTTAATTCCTTATTATAATCGTTTAAGTAGAAAAAAAATAATAGAAGATGAAATTAAAAAAGAGAAAGAAAATATTAGTCTTTATGAAAAGGACAATGAAGAATTGCAAGGATTGATTTCGTATTTAAGTTCTGATCAAGCAGCGGAAGAAAATGCTCGTGTTAATTTTGGTTTACAAAAGGAAGGAGAAACAGTCGTTGTTGTTAAAATTCCATCTAAGAGCGAAACCGAAGAATCAAACGTTGGAAATGAAAATGAGACAAGGACTTCTTGTTTTCGAAAATGGTATAATTATTTTTTTAAAAAATAGAAGCCTTCTTAGCTCAGCTGGTTAGAGTAGTGGTATCGTAAACCATTGACGCCAGTTCAAATCTGGCAGAAGGCTCGTAATTAATTAATATTTTTATGATTATTAGGTTTAAAAGATTTTTTTTATTTTTATTCTTGGCTGTTTTTTTTATTCCATCTTTACTTATGGCTGAAGAATTAAATATTGATCCTGTTTTTGATGATCAGCAGGTTTTTCAATCAGATGAAAATAGTTTTGTTGAAATTAAATTAAGTGAAGAAAAGATTGATGCGATAAATATAGATAAAGAACAATTTAATATTTATTTAGATCGAGAAACAATCTTGAAGGGCTATACAGTCAGTGCTTTTGACGATTATATAAAACTTTCTTTGGTTCCTGGGATTTTAGATAATGATACTGATGTTTTGCTTGAGGAGATCTTGGACAGTGAAATGTCCTTTCCTTGGAGTTTAAAAAAAATAAGTTCTGTTGTTCAATTTGAGTTTGTTAATAAAACAGCTTATGATAATCATAAACCTTTTTATATTCAGCTTAATTATGATGAAAATGATCAAAATTATAAGCAAGTATTTTTTTATGATAAGGGGCAAAATTTATGGAGACCTCTTCCCACTAAAGATTATCCAGAAGAAAAATTTGTTAGGTCTTTAATCCATTTGCCTTATGCTCGGTTAGCGGTTTTTTCTTATCCAGGCATTGAAATTTCTGGTAAAGCTAGTTGGTATAAGTTTAAGGGTGGTGATTTTACGGCCTCAACCGTTTACCCTAAAGGATCTCTTCTTAGAGTTTATAACAAAGAAAACAATAAATACGTTGATGTTGTTGTTAATGATTTTGGGCCAGAAAGAGACAAATTTCCAGATAGAGTTTTAGACTTAGATTATGAAGCTTTTAAAAAAATAGCCGGAAGTGGAGCTGGAGTTATTGATGTTTTTATTGAGCCTCTTAATGTGCCTAGGGATAATTTTGGTAGAATTTTGGGTGTTGGTTTGGGTGTTAATAATCAACCAGGGATAAATTCTGTTTCAGCTGTTTTGATCGACGAAGAAAAAGGGCGGGTTGTTTTTGAAAAAAATGCCGATCAAATAATGCCAGTAGCTAGTTTAAGCAAGCTTTTGTCAACTTTAACTTTTTTTTCGATTGATAATAATATTAATAGATTGGAAGAAATAGTTAAGTATAGCTTGCAGGACGAAGAATATAATCATCAGTATTTTAATAAGTGGCAAGTAGCCAGAATAAATTTAAGCGGAGGAGACGAATTGTCAATTAAAGATGCTGTTTATTCATCTTTAGTTAGATCAGCTAACAATATGGTTGAAACATTGGTTAGGGTTAGTGGTTTGAGTCGAGATGATTTTATTAAGAAAATGAATAGTATTGTTAAAGAGCTAGACTTGAGTTCATCAAAATTTTTTGAACCAACTGGTTTAGATAAAAAAAATGTTAGTACCGCGCGTGAGTTTGCTTTAATAGCTCAAATGGCTTTAGATAATAAAGTAATCGCTGAAGCTAGCACAACAAAAAGTTATAGATTTTTTACTAGAAATGACAACAGTTTAAAATTACGTTATAATAGTAGTGATTTAGTTTTAAATAACAATTATTCAGGCTTTAAAATTATTGGATCTAAAACGGGCTATATAGATGACTCTTCTGGTTATTGTTTGGTTACTAGAATTGATGTTGCCGGTAAAAAATACACAGCTGTAATTTTAAATTCTTTATCACGTGAGCAAAGTTTTAAAGAGATGTTGGATCTTCTAAATTTTGCTGTTTTTGATTCTAAAAAATAATTTATGATTAAATTAATAGACGTAAATAAAATTTATAAAAACAAAATTAAAGTTTTGGATAGTATAAATTTATCAATTAAAGCTGGTGAGTTTGTTTCTTTGGTTGGTCAATCAGGAACGGGAAAGACTACTTTGGTTAAAATTCTAACAGGTGAAGAAAGGGCTAGTTCTGGCAAGGTTTGGATTGGTGATTGGGATATCACTAGAATTGGTAAATCAGAAATTCCTTATCTACGTCGTCAAATAGGGGTTATTTTTCAAGATTTTAAACTGTTAAAGAAAAAAACTTTGGGAGAGAATATTTCTTTTGCTTTACAGGTTTGTGGTAAAAGTTCTAGCAAGATAAAAAAAATAGTTCCTGGAGTTATGAAAATTGTTGGTTTAGCCGGAAAAGAAAATCGTTATCCGGATGAAGTTTCTGGGGGTGAACAACAAAGGGCTGCCATTGCTAGAGCCCTAGTTCATCAACCAAAAATACTTTTAGCTGATGAACCTACCGGGAACTTAGATGCTATAAATACTAGTGAAATAATAGATTTATTATTAAAAATTAATAATTTTGGCACTACTATTATTTTAGTTAGTCATAATCGAGAAGTGGTCAATAATTTAAATCGTAGAGTTATAACCATTGATGAGGGGAGAATAGTTAGTGATCGCTCTCGTGGAAAATATATAATTTAAAAAAATATGTTTTTATCTTTTTTAAGAATACTAAAATTTAGCTTACAGGATATTAGTAGAAATGTTTGGTTGTCGGTGGTAACTGTTACTATTTTGGTTTTATCAATGCTTTCGATTAATACTTTGATTTTGCTTAGAGCAATTAGTGACAATGCTGTAGTGGCTATTAAAGAAAAAATAGATTTAAGTCTTTACTTAAAACCAGATGCACCTGAATCAGAAATATTGGAATTAAAAAACAAAATAAATTCCATGGAAAGGGTTAGAGCTGTTAAATATACATCCAAACAAGAGGCTTTAGATTTTTTTAGAGATAAAAATAAAAATAATCCAGAAATTTTACAGGCTATATTAGAGTTAGGAAAAAATCCGCTCTCACCTAGCCTGGTTATTGTTCCGGAAAATGTTGACATGATTCCTGATTTAATAGAAGAATTAAGGGCAATTGATAGTGATGTTGTAGAATCTAGAGATTTCTCTGATAATAGAGTTTTGTTAGAGAAAATTAATACTATAACTGATAGAATTAGTGATGTTGGTTTTTTTATAATTTTAGTTTTTATAATTACTAGTTTATTAGTTGTTTATAATTCGATTAAAGTAGCTGTTTATACTCAAAAAAGAGAAATCGAGATTATGCGCTTAGTTGGCGCTTCTAATTCCTTTATTTATTTGCCTTTCTTGTTTTCAGCTGTTATTTACACCTTGATGGCTATTTTGATAATAATATCAGTTTCCTTCCCTTTATTAGGAATTTTACAACCATATTTAGAGTTATTTTTTGTGGATTATAATATTAATGTTGTTAGTTATTTTGTTGAGAATGTTTGGACTATTTTTGGTTGGCAGTTTATAGGAATTTCAGTGGTTAATGTTATTGCCAGTTATTTAGCTGTTAGCAAGTACGCCAAAGTTTAAATTTGCTTGACTTGTTTCTATTTATTATTTATTATAATTTTGTTAATAGAATACATTCGGGGATCGTCTAATGGTAGGACTCCAGGTTTTGGTCCTGGCTATCGGGGTTCGAATCCCTGTCCCCGAGCAATGATCTGTACCCCAAAAAGTGGACACTTTAGTGTCTGCTTTTTTAATTGACAAATAAAAATATATTAATTATCATATCAATATAAATTGATTATAGAAAATATGAAAAAAAGTTGTTTTTCTGATAAGAGTAAAATTAATAAATATTCTGATTTAGCCAAATTCATGAGAATAATTGGTGATGATAATCGTTTGCGTATTTTATGTTTATTAAAAGATGGCGAGAAATGTGTTTGTGAAATTTATCCCAATTTAGACATGGCACAAAACTTAACCTCTAGTCATTTAAAGATTATGCTCGATTTTGGTTTGATAAATGTTAGACAGGAATGGAAAAAAAATTATTATTCTATCAATAAAAAAGTATTTAAAAAATATAGTTTATTATTAAAAAATTTTTTTAAAAATTATGAAAAATGAAATTAAAAATATTCAAGTTTTAGGTTCTGGCTGTCCAACCTGCAAACAATTGTTTGAAAAAGCCAAGAAAGCGGCGAAAAGTTTGAATTTATCAGTTCCAGTTGAATATAGTGATGATATAAGTAAGTTGATTGAGATGGGGCTTATGTCTAGCCCGGTTTTAACTGTTAATGATTTACCTGTCTTGGTGGGTGGTGGTTATAGTGAAGCCGATATAAAAAGTGCTTTAGAAATTTTTACAGAAGAAAGATCTTGTAGCGGGGCATGTCATAATTGTAGCCATTGCTAATTTATGTTTTATCCTTTGCAGTTATTAGCCAATTATTTTTCTTATAATCTATTTGGATTACTTAAAGGATCTCATTTAGGTGATGCGGTCAATTTTTTTATTTATGATTCTTTAAAAATATTAATTTTACTTTTGATTATCAATTATCTCATGGCGATTTTGCGTCATTATTTACCAATTGAAAAATTAAGAGATTTTTTAGTTTCAAAAAAATGGTATGGTTTTGATTATTTTTTAGCAGCTATTTTCGGGACAATCACTCCTTTTTGTTCTTGTTCCTCTATTCCTTTATTTATTGGGTTTTTAGAAGCTGGTATTCCTTTGGGCGTTACTTTATCTTTTTTGATAGTTTCTCCTCTGGTTAATCAAGTGGCTATTGTTTTATTTGCTGGTCTTTTTGGCTGGAAAATAACTATTTTTTATGTTGTTTCTGCTATTCTTTTAGGTGTTGTCGGTGGCTTTATTTTGAGTAAGTTAAAATTAGAAAAATATGTGGCTGATTATGTTTGGAAAATAAAAAGTAACAAGATTGAAATAAAAAAAGAAAAATTGTCTTATAAAAATTTATTGATTAGATTTTGGCAAGAGGGCTTTTCTTTAACCAAGAAAATTACGCCCTATGTTTTAATTGGAATTGCTGTGGGTGCTGCTATTCATGGTTTTGTGCCGGCTGGTTTTTTTGAAAAATATATTACAGCCGAAAATTTTTTGGCTGTGCCAATTGCGACCATAGTTGCTGTTCCGATGTATGCTAATTCAGTTGGTGTTATTCCAATTATGCAGTCATTGGTTGAAAAAGGGATTCCTCTAGGAACTGCTATGGCTTTTATGATGGCCGTTGTTGGCCTGTCACTACCTGAAGCATTAATTTTAAAGAGAGTAATGAAAATGAAATTACTTCTTTTGTTTTTTGGAGTTACCACAATTAACATAATAGTTATTGGTTATTTATTTAATTTCTTAATAAAATAACATATGAATAAGGATAAAAAATTATCCTTAATAATAACATTTATTGGCTTATCTCTTTTTTTGTTTTTAGCTCTTACTAATTTGCTTTTAAACCAAAAACCTAAAAGTATAATTTATAAAGAAAATGAGATTGCCAATAATCAAGCAGCTGAAAAAATTGAAGTTTTTATGTTTCACGCCACTCAGCGTTGTGCCTCTTGCGTTAATATTGGTCGATATACCAAGGAATTATTAGAAAAATATTTTAGTGAAGAATTAATGTCAGAAAAAATAATTTTTAAAGAAATAAATATTGATTTACCAGAGAATAAAGAAATTTCTCAAAAATTTAAAGCTGCTGGCTCGTCTCTTTTTGTAAATGTTATTTATAATAATCAAGATCATATTAACGAGGATGCAAGTATTTGGCGCTTAGCTTATGATCAGGAAGGATTTGAAATTTATTTTAAAAATAAAATAGATAATTTTTTGCAAAAATAATTTTATAAAATTATGGAATTTATAAATACTTTAATTGACAACTATAACATACCAGCTCTATCAGCTTTTTTATTGGGTATTTTAACTTCTATTAGCCCTTGTCCTTTAGCTACAAATATTACAGCAGTGGCTTTTATTTCTAGGAATGTTAAAACACCTCGATATACTATTTTTTCTGGGCTGTTTTATACATTGGGGCGTGGGATTAGTTATACTGTTTTGGTAACTTTAATATATTTGGGATTTTCTTCTTTTTCAATTTCAAGTATTTTTCAGGGTTGGGGTGATAAAATATTGGGGCCTGTATTAATTGTTATTGGCTTGATAATGTTGGATATAATCAAATTTAACTTTAAAAACAAAAATCAAAAGATAGAAAAATTAAAATTATGGCTTTCTGATAAAGGCTATTTAGGCTCCTTGGCTCTGGGAATGCTTTTTGCTTTTGCTTTTTGTCCCTATAGTGGGGTTATTTTTTTTGGAATTTTAATTCCAATGATTGTTCAGTCAAATACTGGTTTGTTTTTGCCACCTTTGTTCGCCTTGGGAACTGGTCTACCAGTCATTATATTCTCAATTCTAATTGCTTTTAGCATGCAAGCTGTTAGCAAGGTGTTTAGCGCTGTTTCAAAGATTGAAAAATATTTGAGATATATAGTCGCTTTAATTTTTATTATTGTCGGAGTTTATTATTTACAGTATTTAATAAAATATTTAATTAATTTATAAAGTAAAAGTAGTAATGATTAATTTTTGTGTAAATTAAATTTGCCGTTGACAAAAAAGACCTACTTGTTATACTGATTTGTTGTTTAACAATTAAAAAGGAGGTTTATTATGAAAACATTGGAGTGGTCTCGTCGTTATAATGGCTTAGGGGCTGATGAGTATCCGGAATTATTTGAAATTGAGGCTAATTCTTTGTCCTCTGCGATTGAAGTTGCTGTTGACTTTCCAGTGGGAAAGAAAAAAAGTTTGAGTGAAAATTATAATTCAGCCTTTGAAAAGGGTAAAACTTTTCAACCGGAAAAAGGGGTTGTATTTAATACTTCAGTTCAGATGGCTGCTTTTATTTTAATCTCCGAAACAGAAACTGTCGGTGGAAAAAAAAGAAGAGAAGCTATTTTTCTTATAAAAAGAAAAAACGAGGGAGTTTGGATTGTTCAATGTATTAAGACCGTTACAAACAACGCTCTGGGTCCTTTTCAGCTATCTCTTAAAAGAATTGGTAACAATACCGTGTCTTATATTTATTCTGGAAATTTTCTAGAATACAAGTTTTAAATTATTGGCCCGCTCTTGATAAAGAGTGGGTTTTTTTTATTTTCTTTTTATGTTTAAATATATTACAATAAGATCAAAACATAGATGTTTTTCTTTGTAGTGCGAATTAAATATTATGAAAAAAATTTATATCAAATCCATTGTTTTTTGGTTTATTCTTTTGTTTTTGGCTATAACTAATGCTTCCGTTAGAGAAATGTTTTATAAACCAATTTTGAGCCCTTATATTGGCATGTGGGCTCATCAAATAAGTTCTTTGACCGGGATATTGATGTTTTTTGTGGCTATTTATTTTTTTATTAAAAACAATTTTAAATTGTGTAATAAGAAAAAATTAATTTTTTGTGGTTTAATTTGGTTTACAATAACCATTGTTTTTGAAACCCTAATGAATATTTTTATAAGAAATTTAAACTTTAAACAAGTTTTGCAAACTTATTATTTTTGGCAAGGAGAGACTTGGATTTTTGTTTTATTGTCCTTGTTAATTTCTCCGTTTGTAGTTTATAAGCTCATAGAGAAAAAAAGATGATTTAATTGTTTCTGCATTATTTGTTTATGTCTATATTATTACAAGTTAAAAATCTAAAAAAAGAATACAGTGGTCAAACAATTTTTTCTGGCTTATCTTTTTCTGTGGCCGAAAAGCAAAAAATAGGATTAGTTGGCGTAAATGGTGCTGGTAAATCAACTTTATTTCGTATTATTATTGGAGAAGAGCAAGTTGATGAAGGGGAGTTGACTATAAATGAAAGTGCTCACATTGCTTATTTGAAACAATCTGATGATTGTTTTAAAACTGAAACTGGCTTAGAGTATCTTATTAGACAATCTGCTTGTCAAGATTGGCAGGCCAAAAAAATAGCTAGTAAATTTGAAATAGATGAACAAAAACTTTCTGATTTAGCTGACAATTTATCTGGCGGTTGGCGCATTCGTTTACGTCTTTGCGGAATGCTTTTAAAAGAACCAAACCTTCTGTTACTTGATGAGCCTAGTAATTATCTTGATTTAAACACTCTCATTTTATTGGAAAACTATCTAAATTCTTATAAAGGAAGTTTTTTGATTATTTCTCATGATCGACAATTTCTAAAAAATGTTTGCAAAGAAACAATAGAAATTTCTAAAAATTCTTGTTATTACTATCCGGGTGATATAGAAAATTATCTTATTTTTAAAAAACAGAAATTAGCCACTGCTATTAAAGCTAACAAAACTTTGGAAAAACAGCAGGAACATTGGCAGGAATTTGTTGATAGATTTCGTTATAAAGACTCAAAGGCTAAGCAAGCTCAAGCAGTGATTAAAAAAATAGCCAAAATTGAAAAGAAAAGAGTTAATATCGAAGAAAGAAGTGGTATAAGCAGAATAAAGATAAGTCCTATTAAAGGGAAGAAGAGTTTTTCTTTAAGAGCTGATAATCTTGCTATTGGTTATGATGGCAAGGCTATTGTCTCAAAAATAGATTTTATTTCTCGTTTTGGTGAAAGGTTGGCTATTTTAGGTTTAAATGGTCAGGGCAAAACTACTTTAATAAAAACCCTGGTTGGTCGTCTGCAAATCATTAATGGTTCTTTTACTTTTGCTAAAGACGCTTCCATTGCTTATCATGGACAAGAAGAGATGGATCTTATGAATGGACTTGAACAGGCCGGTGACTTTTTACGTAGGTTAGCTTCATCTGATATTAGTAACGAAGGTATTTTGAAAATGGCTGGTGATTTTTTATTTAGAGATGAAGAATTAAAAAAACCAATTTCAGTTTTGTCTGGTGGTGAAAGATCTCGCTTGCTTTTAGCTGGACTACTTTTATCAAAGCCAAATGTTTTGATTTTGGACGAACCAACTTGTCATTTAGATTTTGATACTAGTGAGGCGTTAGCTCAAGCTTTGAAAAATTGGAATGGTTTAGTTTTGTTTGCTAGTCATGATAGGGCTTTTTCTAGGTTAGTGTCAACTGGTATTATAGAAATTAATGAAGGAAAAGCTAAGCGTCTTCATGAAGATTATGATGATTATGTTAATAGATTAGAAAAATATTTATCTAGTAAAGTTAAAGAAGAAAAAATAAAAAATTTTGTTGTTGATAAAAAAAATAATTATTTAGAAAATAAGGCTAAAAAAAGAGAAATAAACTCTTTAGAAAAGAAGATATTAAAAATTGAAAAACAAAAAAAAGAATTATTGGATTATTTTTTAGAAAATTATAGTAATTATGATTTAGACAAGGTTAAAAAACTGGAAAAACTAGAGAAGAGTCTTAAAGAGAGTGAAAATCTTTGGTTATCTTTGCAAGAATAATAGATAATAATTGAAAAATTAAAAATTTGTCTTTAGGTTGACATTTTTTTTATTTAGCATATACTTGATTGGTAAAGTATTAATTAATTAAAAAAGGAACAATATGAATCAATCTATTAAATTTTTTATAGATTTGTCTAAAGCTCAAACAATTCTAAGTAATCGTTTTGATCGTGGCTTGGGTGGTTTGAGTTTTAATGAATTTTTAATACTTTTCTATTTAGATAATTCTGAAAATAAAAAAATGCGCCGAATTGATATTGCTGAAAAAATTGGTTTAACAGCTTCTGGCATAACCAGAATGCTTTTGCCAATGGAAAAAGTTCGTCTTGTTAAAAGTGGGCCAGCAGAAAATGATGCCCGTGTTCGTTTTGTTGAGTTGGCTCCTGGTGGCAAAGAACAATTAACGGAAGCCTTAAAGCGTTTGGAAATTTTAGCTGAGGAAATTATTCCTAAAAACAAAGATGCTCAAATTGAAAATTTGGCTAAATTATTAGTGGAAATTAGTGGAAGAACTTTAATGATTTAAAAATATGAATAAAAATAAAGATAAAAATAAGAATAAAGAAAAAAACAAAGTGTTTGTAGAATTTTTTCAATTGATAAAATCTTATAAAAAATCAATTGTTTTTTTATTTTTTTTAATAGTTTTTTTAGAAGCGCTCCGTTTGATCGGACCCTATATTTTAAAATTAATTATTGATGAACTTTTGGTTTTTTCAGTTGATAAATTAAATTATTTTTTTCTATTAATTTTAGCTTTTTTTGTATCTTTAATAATTATTTCAATAATTGATTATTTTAAAGATAAAAAAATATTTGACGTTCTTCTCAAGGCTGAATATGATTTACCAATAAAATGTCAGAAGAAGTTATTGGAACTTGATTTGTCTTATCATCAAAAAGAAGGCACTGGAGATAAAATAACCAAAATAGAGCGTGGAGTTTTTAAATTTATTGATTTGCTAGGAACCATATTTTGGGAATTACTTCCAGTGGCTTTTCAGTTAATATCGACCTCTATCATTTTATTGTTTGTTGATTATCGTCTATTTATTCCTTTATTGTTTTTTTCTGTGATCTTAACTCTTCTTAATATTAGGGTTAATAAAAAAGTTTATCCAACCAGAAAGCAGCGTTATAAGAATTATGAAAAAGCTTCGGGCAAAATGGTGCAATCGATAATAAATGTTGGAACAGTTCAGTCTTTTTGCCAACAAGAAAGGGAGTTGGGTGAATTTAGTTCTCTTAAAAAAAGTATTTTAGATGATGAAACAAAGGAGTGGTCCTATATTCTAAAGTTTGCTAATTTAAGAGAAATAATTGTTGGTTTGGGAAGAATTACCTTTTTGTCTTTGGGCATTGTTCTGGTCGCTAAAAATCAAATTAGTATTGGTACTTTGGTTTTTGTTATAACTTTATCAGAAAAAGTTTTTTCTTCTATTTCTAGGGCTTATCGATTATATGATCGTTTTGCTGAGGGGGCGGAAGGTATAAATCGCTTGTCTGCTCTTTTAAAAACAGAAAGTACCGTTGAAAACAATGGAAAGATAAAGTTAAAAAATACTAAAGGTGAAATTAAATTTAAAAATGTTAATTTTGTTTATGAAAATGGAGACAAGGTTTTGAATAATTTTAATTTACATATTCCGTCAGGCGCTATGACAGCCCTAGTTGGCCCTTCTGGTGGTGGAAAAACAACTATTATTCGTTTAATTTTTAGACACTTTGATCCTATTTCTGGTCAAGTTTTATTAGATGACCATGATTTAAAAGATTTAGAATTATTTGGTTTAAGAAAATTTTTGTCTATAGTTCCGCAGGAAGTTGATGTTTTTAATTCAACTATAGCTGAAAATATTTCTTATGCTAAAAGAAGTGCCACTTTTAAGGAGATTGAGGCAGCCGCTAAAATAGCTAATGCAGCCGAATTTATAGAAAAACTTCCCGATAAATATAATACAGTGGTGGGAGAAAGGGGAGTTAGGCTCTCTGGTGGCCAAAGACAGAGAATTGGTATCGCTCGGGCAGTTTTAGCTGATCCCAAAGTTTTAGTTTTTGATGAAGCTACTAGTAATCTTGATGCTGAAAGTGAAAAGTTGATACAAGAAGCAATTTCTAAGATTGCCAAGGATAAAACGATAATAGTGATTGCTCATCGTTTAAGTACAATTAAAATGGCTGATAAAATAGTTGTTATTGAAGGTGGACAGGTAGTTGAAGAGGGTATGCACTTGCAATTAGTGAATAAAAAAGATGGTTTATATCGAAAATTAATAAACTTGCAATCTTTGGGTGAAATTTCCCAAGATTAATAAAAAATATGAATAAATTAAATAATTATAAAATTAGACAATTAAAGTTAGATGATTTAAATAGTGAATCTTTTTTTAAAACCCTTTCTAGTTTAAGGCCAGTTGAAAACTTATCTTTAGATTTGGCTCAAAAAATTTTTTTTGATTGTCAAGAAAAGGGAGTTAAGACTTTCGTGCTTGAGACTGATGGATTAATAGTGGGGACTGTTCGAGTTTTGTATGAAGCTAAATTTTATCATCAAGGAAAATTGGCTGCTCATATTGAAGATGTCTCTACTCATAAAGATTATATGGGCAAGGGTGTTGCTGGTTTTTTAATTAGAGAAATAATTGAAGATTGTAAAAAAAATAATTGTTATAAAATAATTCTTGATTGCTCTGATGATTTGCTTGGTTTTTATAAAAAATTTGGTTTTGAAAAAAAGGAGAATTGTATGAGAATTGATTTATAGTTTTTTGTTTAAAAACTGGAAAAAATAAATTATTATTGCTATAATTAGTTATAACAATTTTTAAAAAAATATATGGAAGATAAAATAATAATTGATGATCAAAGAAGGAAGGATATTGATGAGTTATTAGAAAGAAGCGTGGCTGAAATATTACCGTCTAAAGAGGCCTTTAAAGAGCTTTTGCTTTCTGGTAAAAAAATAAGGTTTTATATAGGAACTGATGCTACTGGCTCGTCTTTACACTTAGGTCATGCTACTAACTATATTATTTTTGAAAAATTAAGAAAATTGGGACATGAGGCTATACTTCTTATTGGTGATTTTACAGCTAGAATTGGCGATCCATCAGATAAAAGTTCAGCCAGACAACAGTTAAGTCGAGAGGATGTGAAAAATAACATTAAGACTTGGATGAAGCAATTGGAGCCGTTAATTAATTTTAATGATGAAATTAACCCACCAGTCGTTAAATATAATCATGATTGGTTGGCTAAATTAAATTTTGAAGATTTAATTGGCATTGCTTCTAATTTCACTGTTCAAAGAATGTTGGAAAGAGATATGTTTGAAAAAAGATTAAAAGAAGAAAAGCCAATTTATGTTCATGAATTTTTTTACCCTTTAATGCAGGGTTATGATAGTGTGGCTATGGATGTTGATATGGAGCTTTGCGGTAATGATCAAAAGTTTAATGCTTTAGCTGGTAGAACCTTACAAAAAAAATATAACAATAAAGAGAAATTTGTTTTTATAACCACACTTTTAGTGAATCCAGTAACAGGAGAAAAGATGATGTCTAAAAGCTTGGGGACTGGAATATTTTTAGACAGTTCAGTTAATGACATGTTTGGCAAGATAATGTCTCAAGCCGATGAAAATATTTATCAACTTTTTGTTGATTGTACTTTTGTTCCAATGGAGGAAATTAAAATTATTAAATCTAAATTAGACAAAGGAGAGGTTAATCCACGTGACTTAAAAGTTGATCTAGCTTATGAAATAGTTAAAATTTATCACGGTGAAGAAAAGGCTAAAGAAGCTAAAAATTATTTTATTTCTACTTTTTCCAAAAAAGAGGTTCCTGATGAAATGCCAGAAATAAAACCAGATGCTTATGATTTAATTTCTGTTTTACTTCAGTCTGGATTAGCGAATTCCAAGAGTGAGGCCAGAAGGGTGGTTGATCAGGGCGGTGTTAAGGTAAATCAAGAAATTATCAAGGATTATAATTTTATAATTTCACCAGAATCAGTTTTACAAAAAGGTAAAATTAGTTTTATTAAAGTTGTTTAATTTTAGAGAGTAATAAAAAAGCCATTTTGAATGGCTTTTTTTGTTTTTTATCTAAAACTAAGGTTTTGTAGGCACGCTTTCTAAGTATATCATATTTTAGATAATATGTCAAGTAGTTTGGGTAATGTGCACACACATATTGCACTTTTTTGCTAAACTAGAGGCATATGAAAATTATGCCCAATAATACAAAAGAAGAAAGATTTAGATGGATTAAACCTATTCTAGACAAAGAAATAACTATCAA